>Ga0209701_10000045_pt1 | contig 49706 bp, 41 predicted proteins | sample CZO8metaG_4_FD_188356 | JGI IMG/M metagenome (GOLD analysis project Ga0209701, IMG submission 188356) | Vadose zone soil microbial communities from the Eel River Critical Zone Observatory, Northern California, USA - CZOApr15con2H3.8 metaG... | ecosystem: Environmental > Terrestrial > Soil >... | reverse complement strand
ATCAAGGCCGGAGATAGGCGGCAGGAGGCGGCGTGCCGGGCGCATAAGCGGCTCCGTCAGGCTGATGAGCAGGCCGGTCACCGGGTGATCCGCATAGGGGGCAAGCCAGCTTAGGATAATGCGCACAAAAATCGTGACCAGGAATACCCAGACGGTCAGTTCCAGCAGTTGCGCGAGGGACAGCACCACCATGCCAATGGGGGTAGCGGTATAACCGTGGATAAGCACAATAAAAAGTAATTTAAGAACTTGCAGAGCCAATAACAGGATAATAGAAGCGACATCGATGCCGCCGAGCCCGGGAATAATGCGACGCAGCGGCAGCAGCGGGGGGTTGGTGAGCCTGACTAAAAACTGGGAAAAGGGGTTATAAAAATCCGCGCGCACCAATTGAAACAGGAAGCGCAACAGCACCATTAAAATGTAAATTCCGAATACGGTTTCAACCAGGAAAACCGCGGCTTGGCTAAAATAAGCGCTCATCGGCTTTTACCAAATAAATCGGCAAGTTCGCCGGCACGCTGCCTTGCTGCATGCAAGGCATTATTAAACAAGCGGCGGATTTGTCCTTGTTCCAACACTTGTAACGCACGTTCGGTGGTGCCGCCCGGTGAGGTCACCCGTTGGCGTAGTATCGCCGGGTCCTCGCCGTCTTCCAGCGCCATTTTGGCTGCGCCATAAGCGGTTTCCAGCGTCAACAGGCGCGCGATATCCGGCGCCAGGCCGAGTTCGATTGCCGCCTGTTCCAGCGCTTCCATAATAAGGAAAAAGTACGCGGGCCCGCTACCGGAAAGCGCGGTAACCACGTCCAGCAAGCGTTCCTCGGGTAACCATACGACGATCCCGACTGCGCGCAAGATCGATTCAGCCTGATCGCGCTGTAATTCCGAGGTCACCGTATTGGCAAACAGGCCGCTGCTTCCGGCCGCGATTAATGCCGGCGTATTAGGCATCGCGCGCACAATCGCCAACCCGCCGCCTAACCAGTATTGCAAGTCATCCACCCGGATGCCGGCGGCAATGGAAATGATGAGCGGTCGCTTTTTTTGCACGGCGGCGGCTAATTCTTGACTGACGGACTGGAGAATTTGCGGTTTGACCGCAAGCACCAGGATATCGGCCTGCGCCGTGACCTCATTATTATTCGAGTACACGGTAACGCCAAGCGTCTTTTCTACCGCTTGGCGTTGCTGTTTATCCGGATCGGACAGGATCAAGCGGCTTTTTTCCCAGCCGTTGTGTAACAGCCCGCCGACGAGACTGCGCGCCATATTCCCGGCGCCAATAAACCCAATAATACCTTGCGTCATATCCTTTATTCTTATCTTCTATTTGAGTTTAAGTGTAAAGCGCCCGCCGCCGAAACAAAAGCCCGCGTTTCCCTTCTACCCTCCATTACGGTAGATTATTCTGCTTGCAGCGGGCAGGGCGGCCTTGTTTGTGTATTAATGCCCGTTATACTAAAAATTAAGCTTAGCGTTTACCGCTTCTGAGGAGAAGTCATGGATATTGGCGAATTACTGGCCTTCGCTTATAAGCAAGGCGCTTCCGATCTGCACTTATCCGCAGGTCTGCCGCCCTTGATCCGCGTCGATGGCGACGTCAAGCGCATCAATGTGGATCCGCTCGACGACCGCACGGTTCATAATATGGTGTATGACATTATGAACGACAAGCAACAAAAGGACTACGAAGAATTCCTAGAATGCGACTTTTCCTTCGAGATTCCCAATCTCGCCCGTTTTCGTGTCAACGCCTTTAACCAGAACCGCGGCCCGGGGGCGGTGTTCCGCACCATTCCCTCGAAGATCTTGTCGTTGGATCAGTTAAACGCGCCGCCGATTTTCAAACAGATTTCCGATCAGCCGCGCGGGATTGTACTGGTAACCGGCCCGACCGGTTCCGGCAAATCGACCACCTTGGCGGCGATGGTCAATCATATCAACGAAATCAAACACGATCATATCCTGACGGTGGAAGACCCGATCGAATTTGTCCACACCAGCAAGAATTGCTTGATCAATCAGCGCGAGGTGGGGCGCGATACGCTCGGGTTTAACAATGCCCTGCGTTCGGCCTTGCGCGAAGATCCGGATGTGATCCTGGTGGGTGAAATGCGCGATCTCGAGACCATACGTTTGGCGCTCACCGCCGCGGAGACCGGGCATTTGGTGTTCGGCACCTTGCATACCAGCTCCGCCGCTAAAACGGTGGATCGTATCGTCGACGTATTCCCCGCTGCGGAGAAAGATATGGTGCGCTCCATGTTATCCGAATCGCTGCGGGCGGTGATTGCCCAGAGTTTGTTGAAGAAAATCGGCGGCGGGCGGATAGCGGCGCATGAGATCATGATCGGCACACCGGCGATTCGCAATCTGATCCGCGAGAATAAGATCGCGCAAATGTATTCCGCTGTTCAAACCGGGCAAAGCATCGGCATGCAGACGCTGGATCAATGCCTGCAGGAATTAGTGCGTACCCGGCAGGTGACGGTAGAGGAGGCGCGTATGAAAGCGGCTAATAAAGATAACTTCGGCGGCCCGGCGCCGGTGGCAGCCGGGGCAGCGGGAGGAAAACGCTAAATGGTATTCAGCGATTTGCTTAAACTGATGGTGCATAAAAACGCGTCGGATCTTTATATTACCGCCGGAGTGGCGCCGAGCATTAGAGTGGATGGGAAGATTGCCCCGGTTACCAAGCAAGCGCTTACACCGGAACAGTCGCGCCAGTTTGTCTACGGCATCATGAATGAAGAGCAGCGGCGTCAGTTTGAAGCGACTAACGAATGCAACTTCGCCATCAACCCACAAGAGATCGGCCGCTTCCGGGTCAATGTGTTTCTGCAGCAGCAGCGCGTAGGCATGGTGTTGCGCAAAATTGAGTCCCGCATCCCGCGCTTCGAAGAATTGAATTTACCCCCCGTGCTCAAAGATATCGCGCTCGCGAAGCGCGGCCTGGTCATCTTTGTCGGCGCTACCGGCGCCGGTAAATCGACTTCGCTTGCAGCCACGGTTGGTTACCGTAATGAGTACAGCTACGGGCATATTATTACGATTGAGGATCCGATTGAGTTTGTGCATGAGCATAGAAACTGCATCGTCACCCAGCGCGAGATCGGTGTGGATACGGAATCGTTCGATGCGGCGCTGAAAAATACCCTGCGCCAGGCGCCGGATGTGATCTTGATCGGCGAGGTTCGCAACCGTGAGGTCATGGATTATGCGATCGCCTTCTCTGAGACCGGCCATTTGTGCCTGTCCACCCTGCATGCCAACAGCGCCAATCAGGCCTTGGATCGCGTCATCAACTTTTTCCCGGAAGACCGGCGTAGCCAGTTGCTGATGGATTTGTCGCTTAATCTTAAAGCGGTGATCTCGCAGCGTCTGGTCCCGCACAAGAGCGGCCAGGGGCGGGCAGCGGCGGTCGAAGTAATGATTAATTCGCCGTTGATCGCGGATCTAATCCTCAAGGGCGAGATTCATGGCATTAAGGAGATAATGGCAAAATCAACCGAAGCCGGTATGCAGACATTCGATCAGGCTTTGTTTAGATTATATGAAGACGGCTTGATTACTTATGATGAAGCCATACGCAACGCCGACTCGCAAAACGATCTACGCTTGAAGATCAAGCTCGAAGGCAAGGAAGCCAAAGGCACGCAACTCGGCGACTCCATGCAGAATATTACTTATGGGGGTGGGATGAAACGAAATTAGGTTGCAAATAAAATGCAACAAAACTTGTATCGGGTAATTAAAAGATCTAAATTTAAAAGAGCCTCCGTGCTACAGCGGAAAGTAATCAATAAACCATACACAAGGAGAATCAGCATGAACGTGAAACCGTCATTAACGGAAAAAAGGAAGTTTAATTATATAGTGTTAGGGTTAGTTTTACTGGCGATTATAGCAGGAATTGCTGATCGTTTACTCTAATGTAACGATACAAGCGGATTGCCGAAGAGAATCCGTTGACTCTCACGGTGATTAAGCGGTACACCCTTCAATACCGCACCGCAGGGTGTTTAAAAATGCGTTTTTCAACACCCCGCTATCAACAAGGGAACAGTTTAATCGCTTCCTCGGCCAGCACGGCGGCTTCATCCACCGGTACGACCCAGACGTCGAGCGCGCTGTCCGGAGCGCTGATGCGGCCTTCCACCCCTATTGTCGCTTGATTGGCCGGCTCGTCCAGGCGCAGCCCGCACCACTCCATGCCGTTGACAATTTGCCGGCGTACGGCCGCCGCATGCTCGCCCGCGCCGCCGCCGAACAGCACCGCGTGCGCGCCGTCGAGGACTGCAAGATAGGCGCCGATATATTTGCGGATGCGGTAGCAATAGAGATCGATCGCGAGCCGGGCGCGGGGGTCATCGGACGCGAGCAGCATGCGCAGGTCGCCGCTTTTGCCCGAGACGCCGAGCAGGCCCGAGGACTCATTCAACACCCGCTCCAGTTGTTCCGGCGTCAGCCCTTCGGCGCGCTGTAGAAAGGTGAGCGCGCCGGGATCGACGTCGCCGCAGCGGGTAGCCATGACCAGACCTTCGAGGGGGGAGAAACCCATGGAGGTGTCGCGCGGTACGCCCCGGTCGATCGCGGCGACGGAACAGCCGGAGCCTAATTGCAGGGAGATGACGCGCCCGCCCTCCGGCACTTGCGGCCGCAGCCGGCGCCAGGCGCGCCACATGGCCTGGTGTGCCAGTCCGTGAAATCCGTAGCGCCGGATGCCGTGATGCCGCGCGAGCGCGTGCGGCAAGGCGTAAATGGCCGAAACCTTCGGCAGGGTGGCGAAAAACGCGGTATCGAATACCGCCGCCTGGGGGATATCCGGTCCTAAGAGTTCCCGGCAGGCGCGGATCCATGCCAGCGCGGCCGGATTGTGCAGAGGCGCAAGCGGCGCCAATCGTTCGATCTCCCGCTCGACGGCGGCGTCGATCAAGCACGGTGCCGTCAGTTTTTCACCGCCGTGCACGATGCGGTGCGCCACTCCCGTCACGCGCGGGATATTTCCTTGCCGCAGCAGTCGCGCAAGCAGATTCTCGTGCGCCGCAGCGCGCGCCTGATCGATCTCGGTCACACGCTGAATAGCGCTGCCTTGGATCGCAAAGGCCGCCAGCCTGATCGAGGAACTGCCCGCGTTAACAGTTAGTAAGTGCATATCTTCGTAGATGCCGCCTATTCCCATCCCGCTTGATGAGTACAGTATTTTTTATTTCTGCCGGCATGATACTATAAATTTCTTCATGTAAGTCGGGGCGCGATTGTGAGACGAGGACCGAAAACCATGTCATCTTCAAATCATCCGGCGCGGGCAGCCGACGCGGTGGCGGAATTGATACGCCGCGCGCGTGCGGCGCAGGAGCAGTTTACCCGCTATACCCAGGAACAAGTGGATGAGGTGGTCACGGCCGCGGCCTGGGCCGTGGTCAATCCCGCGCATGCCCGCCGGCTTGCCGAGATTGCGGTCGCGGACACCGGGCTCGGCAACGTCACCGACAAGATCGCCAAGAACCGGAGGAAGACCATCGGCACCTTGCGCGATCTGCAGAATTCCAAATCCGTCGGGGTGATCGCCGAGTACCCGGAAAAGGGTATCGTCGAAATCGCGCGGCCGGTGGGCGTGGTAGCGGCGCTTGTGCCTGCAACCAACCCGGCGGCGACCCCGATCAATAAGATCATGAACGCGCTCAAAGGGCGCAACGCCATTATCCTGTCGCCGTCTCCCAGAGGATACACCACCGCCGTCAAGCTGCTGGAGTACGTGCATGCCGAATTGGCGCGCGTAGGCGCGGCTGCGGATTTAGTACAACAATTGCCGGCACCGATCACCAAGGAGCTAACTGGAGAATTGATGCGTCAGGCTGATTTGGTGGTGGCCACCGGCTCGCAGGGCAACGTGCACGCCGCCTACGCGAGCGGCACGCCGGCGATCGGGGTCGGGGCCGGCAACGTGCCGGTGATCGTGGACGCCGACGCCGACCTGGCCGATGCCGCGGCCAAGATTGCGCGTTCCAAGACCTTCGATTACGCCACCAGTTGTTCCTCGGAGAACAGCCTGGTGATTCTGGCGCCGGTGTACGATGCGGCCGTCGCCGCGCTGGAGGCCGAAGGCGGCGCGCTGTTGAGTGCCGCGGAAAAAATCAAGCTGCAGGGGGTGATGTGGCAACAGGGCAACCTCAATCCCGAGATACTGGCCAAGCCGGCGGGGGCAATTGCGGAACTCGCCGGCCTGGAACGGCCTTTGGCGCGCTTTCTGATGGTCGCCGAGGCTGGTGTCGGCAAACACTATCCGTTCTCCGGTGAAAAGCTGTCGCCGGTGCTCACACTTTACCGTGCCCGGGATTTCGATGAGGCGTTTGAAATCACCCGCCGGATTTTGCATTACCAGGGCACCGGCCATTCCTGCGGCATACATAGCCACAACCAGGAACACATTCTGCGTCTCGGCCTGGAGCTTCCGGTCTGCCGCGTCATCGTCAATCAGGCCCACTGTTTCGCCACGGGCGGGAGCTTTGATAACGGCCTGCCTTTCTCTCTGTCCATGGGGTGCGGCACCTTCGGCAAAAACAGTATCTCCGACAACTTAAATTACCGGCATTTCCTCAATATCACCCGGATCGCGCGTACCATTCCCGCGGTGCAGCCGTCCGAGGAAAGCCTGTTCGGCGCCTACCGCGCCAAATACGGGCTATAGGCGGGCAAATGCGCACCGTGCGCGACTACATCGATCTGCGGGCGCAGAGCGCGCCCGAACGGGTGTATTTGATCGCGCCGGAGACCGGCCATGGACTCACTTACGGTGAACTGAGAAACGATGCGCAGCGGCTGGGCGCTTATCTCTTGCACCAAGGGCTGAACAAGGGGGACAAGGTCGCGCTGATGCTGCACAACGGTTATCAAACCGCGAATTTGTTCCTGGGTATTATGTACGGCGGCTTCGTGGCGGCGCCGGTCAACCTGTTGGCACAGGCCTCGCAGCTTGTGTATGTGTTGCAGCATTCCGACGCCAGGCTCGTATTCGTGGCCGCGGAATATCGCGGGCGGCTGCAGACAGCGCTGAAAAAGATCCGGCGGCGCATCGAGGCGGTGGTCGTCGACGTCGATGCCAAGGCCTTGTTTCCGGATACGGCGGACGACGCGGCATTGCCGGCGGTGGAGGAAGAAGACGACGCATTATTGATGTACACCTCGGGCACCACCGGTGTGCCCAAGGGCGCGCTGCTGTCGCATAAGAACGTGATCACCGGCGGGCGGTTTACCAGCGAGGCCCAGGCCTTGACGGCCGCCGATCGCGTGCTGTGCTCGCTTCCACTTTACCACATCAATGGGCAGATCGTGACCACGGTAGCGCCGCTGATGCACGGCGGCAGCGTGGTAATGCCGCATAAATTCAGCGTCTCTCAGTTCTGGGAACTGCTTGCCGCCTACCGCTGCACCTGGTTCAACCTCGTCCCGACCATTATTTCTTATTTGCTCAACGAGCCGGACCCGCGGGTCAAGCGCAAGGAGTTACCTCTGGAGCAGATTCGCTTCGGCCGCTCCGCCTCGTCGGCCCTGCCTCCGTCCGTGCACCAGGCGTTCGAGCGGGAGTTCGGTTTCGGTGTGATCGAGACGATGGGACTTACGGAAACTGCCGCGCCGGTGTTCAGCAATCCGCTCGATCCCGCGAAGCGCAAGTACGGTTCGCCCGGCCTCGCCTTCGGCAACGAAGCCAAGGTGGTGGACAAAGACAACCGCACGTTGCCTCCAGGTCAAATCGGCGAGATCATGATCCGCGGCGACAACGTGATGAAGGGCTATTATAAAGCGCCGGACATCACCGCGCAGACCTTGGAACCGGACGGTTGGTTGCATACCGGCGATCTTGGTTGCGTGGACGCGGACGGCTTTTATTTCATTACCGGGCGATTGAAGGAGTTGATCATCAAGGGCGGGGAAAACATCGCCCCGCGCGAGATCGACGAGGCCCTGTATAAACATCCGGCGGTTCTGGAGGCGGCCGCGGTCGGGATACCGGATGCCTGTTACGGTCAGGAGATTATGGCGTGCGTGGTGCTGAAACCCGGCCATCGCTGCACGGAGCAGGAGTTAACCGCGCTTTGCCGCAGGGAGTTGGGTAATTACAAGACGCCCAAGCTGATTAAATTTGTCGACGCCATCCCTAAAGGACCGTCTGGCAAGACGCAACGGTTGAAATTGACGGCCACTATTTAGCGTGAGGAAAACCGGATGAATAAAACAGTACAAAAAGGCGCCAGCCCGCTGACGCCGCAAAACCCGATCGCGAGCGGCAAGCGGCGCATGACGCCGAGCGAGGCCCTGGTCGAAACGCTGGCAGCGCACGGCGTGACCGAGGTGTTCGGCATCGTCGGCTCCGCCTACATGGATGCGCTGGACCTGTTTCCACCCGCCGGCATCCGGTTCATTTCCGTGGCGCACGAACAAAACGCCGCGCACATGGCCGACGGCTACGCGCGCGCGCGCAATCGCCACGGCGTGTGCATCGCACAAAACGGCCCCGGCGTCACCAATTTCGTGACGGGCATCGCCGCCGCCTACTGGGCCCATTCCCCGGTGGTGGCGATCACGCCGGAGACCGGCAGCCTGTCCATCGGCCTGGGCGGATTCCAGGAGGTCGACCAGATGCCGATCTTCTCTCCGATCACTAAATACCAGGCGCACGTCAACTCTCCGCGCCGCCTGGCCGAGCTCACGCACCGCGCCTTTACTATCGCCCTGGCCGAGCGCGGGCCGGTGCAGGTAAATATCCCGCGCGACTATTTTTACGGCGAGATCGAGGTCGAGATCTTGCCGCCGCAGCGCATCGAGCGGGGCGCAGGCGGCAGCGACGCGCTGGACCAGGCCGCGCGCCTGTTGGCCGACGCCCGGTTCCCGGTGATTCTGGCGGGCGGCGGCGTGATCATGGCCGGCGGCGTGGCCGAGGCCCGGGCGTTAGCGGAATATCTGAGCGCGCCGGTGGTGACGAGCTACTTGCATAACGACGCCTTTCCCGCCAGCCATGAGCTGGCCTGCGGGCCGCTGGGTTACCAGGGATCCAAGGCGGCGATGCGCATCATCGCCCAGGCCGACGTGGTGCTGGCCTTGGGCAGCCGGCTGGGTCCGTTTGGCACCCTGCCGCAGCATGGGTTGGATTACTGGCCGCAGAACGCCCAGATCATTCAGGTCGACAGTGACAGCCGTATGCTGGGATTGGTGAAGAAGATCGCCGTGGGTATTTGCGGCGACGCCGGGCCGGCGGCAGCCGAATTGCTGCGCCGGGTGCAGGCGGTGCAAGGCAAGCCCGGGCGCAACGCGACGCGTATCAACGAGGTCCGGCAGATCAAGGCGGAATGGGCGCAGGAGCTGGCCGATTGGCCCTCGCCTTCGGAGGCCGCGCGCATCGGGCCGCGCCGGGCCTTGAGCGAATTGGCCAAGGCCATGCCGAAGAACGCCATGGTGGCGACCGACATCGGCAATGTCTGCTCGGTGGCCAACAGTTACCTGTATTTTGAACAGCCGCAAAGCTTCTTCGCCGCCATGAGTTTCGGCAACTGCGGCTACGCCTTCCCCACGGCGATGGGCGCTAAGGTCGCGTTTCCGGACCGACCGGCGATTGCTTACGTCGGCGACGGCGCCTGGGGCATGAGCCTCGCTGAAGTCATGACGTGCGTACGCGAAAATATCCCGGTGATCGCGATCGTATTCAACAACAATCAATGGGGGGCGGAAAAGAAAAACCAGATCGATTACTACGGCAGCCGTTTTGTCGGCAGCAACTTGACCAACCCCAATTTCGCCGAGGTCGCCAAGGCCATGGGCGCGCAAGGCCTGCGCGTGGATCATGCGGATCAAGTGGGTGACGCCCTGCGCGCCGCGGCCGCTTCCGGCAAAGCCGCGGTGATCGATATCCAGCTTACGCGCGAACTGGGCGAGCCGTTTCGACGCGATGCCTTGGCAAAACCAATACGATTGCTTGAGAAATATAAGGGTTATACCGGATGATCAAAGACAGATGCGAATGTTCGAAGACCTCGTGTTTTAACTTCCGCCGTAAGGATAAACAGTAATTGTTTGAAGGTGTTATCAGAACACAAGAGGAGTTGATCATGGCTAAGCTGGCGGTAAAAAATAAAATTTTCATTCGATTGTTTTTCGTCGTCTTGGCAGCCTTGAGCAATAGCGGCACCTCGCTCGCTCGGGATAAATATCCCGCTCGGGCGGTCGAGTTCATCGTTCCTTTCGGCCCCGGCGGCGGCGCCGACCAATTGGCGCGTAAAAGCGGCAAGCTCTTGGAGAATTTTCTTAAAGTGCCTATTCCGGTGATCAACGTCCCCGGCGCCACCGGCGGCACCGGCATCACCAAGCTATTGATCGCCCAGGCCGACGGTTACAGCATGGCGGTGTACATCGCCGATACCCAAGCGCTGCTGGTTAGCTCCGATTCGAACTGGAGCATCATCCGCAGCCTGGATGATATTACGCCGGTGGCGCGCATGATGTCGCAGCCGTCTTTTTTATTCGTCAAGCAGGACAGCCGCTTTAAGACTTGGGCAGATTTCGAAAAGGACGCCAAGGCGCACATCGGCGGACTCAGGGTCGCGACTGTGGGCCTGGGCAGCGTTGACGACATGACGCTGACCTATCTGGAGAGCAAGGACATCTACGTGACCCAAGTGCCTTATCCGAAACCCAGCGAACGTTATGTGTCGGTGTTGGAAGGCCATGTCGATGCGCTTTACGAACAGGCGGGGGACGTTGCGGCATTTCTGGAGAATAAACAAATTCGTCCCATCATCGTGTTCGGCAATAAGCGGTTTCCGGCATTTAAGAATGTCCCCAGCTCCAAGGAACTCGGCTACGATATCGGCCTGCCGCAATTCCGGGCGGTGGTGGTCAAAGCGGGGACCGACCCCAGGATTATCCGGATCTTGTCCGACGCATTTAAGAAAGTCGCTGCTACCGCCGAGTATAAGGTCTTTCTCAAAGAACAATATGCGAGCGAAGATAGCCACCTGGATGCCTATCAGACCAATCTGTTCCTAAGGGGAGAGCTGGAGACGATGAAAAAGCTTTGGGCGAAGAAAAAGCAGTAGTAGCTAGCGGGGTGATGAAAAACAGAGTTTCTCAACAAACTGCTAGGCGATTTAAGGGGAACTATATGCAAACACCGTCTCGCCACCGATCAACGTATGGGTCACGCGCCCACGGAATTCCCAGCCCGCGAACGGCGTATTGTGCCCGTTGCTGATGAGTTTATCCGGTTCTAATACCCAATGAATGCCGGGGTCGAAGATACAGATGTCCGCAGTGGCGCCGACGCTGAGATCGCCGGCATCGATGCCGAGTATATCGGCGGGCTTATGAGTAAGTAGCGCGATCGCTTCGTTTAGCGATAAAAATTTTTCGTCCACGAGCTTCAAGGTCAGCGGCAGCAATGTTTCCAAGCCGGAAATGCCGGCCTCAGAGCTGTTGAAAGGCGCGAGTTTGGCGTCCGGCTCGTGCGGTTGATGATCGGAGCAAATCGCGGACAGGGCGCCGTCTTTGAGCGCTTGCCGGAGACCGTCGCGATCGCGGATATTGCGCAGAGGCGGCAGCACATGGCATTGCGTGTTAAAGAAGCCGATATCGTGTTCGCTCAAATGCAGATGGTGTGCCGTGACATCGGCGCTGACCGGAAGGCCTTGTTTACGCGCGGCGGCGATCATCGCTACCGCGCGGGTGCTGGATAACTGGCAAAAATGGGCGCGCACGCCGGTTTGCTCAATCAGCGCGAGATCGCGCGCGACCGCAACGGTTTCCGCTGCTTCAGGAATACCCGGCAGGCCTAAGCGGGTTCCCACCTCACCTTCATGCACCACACCGTTGTTGCGCAGCCACGGGTCTTCCGAATGCAAAAACACCGTCAGGTCAAAGCTCGCGGCGTATTCCATCGCATGGCGCAGGACCGATGTGTCCCGTATTGGTTGCAGGGCGTTGCTAAAGCCGACACAACCGGCCTCGTCCAGCGCTGCCATATCGGTTAACAATTTGCCCTCTAGGTTGCGGGTGAGCGCGCCGAGCGGATGGATAAAGGCAAGACCCACGCGCCAGGCACGCTGCTGGATCATCTGTGCCATGGCGGGCGTATCAATCGGCGGATTGGTATCAGGCGGGCAACATAAGGTCGTGATGCCGGCGGACACAGCCGCCCGGGTTTCGCTTTCGATCGTGGCTTTATATTCCAGGCCGGGTTCACGCACCCGCGCGCGCAGGTCGATCAGGCCCGGGCAGACAATTTTTCCGCTGGCGTTCAGGACGTTTTCGCGCTTAAACTCTTTTGGCGCCTTGCCGATGCCTACGATAAAACCATCCTGTATGTAAACATCTTTTTCTGCATCAATGGAATTGGCCGGATCAATAATACGGCCGCCTTGAATGAGGATGCCCATTACGGCTGCCCGCCTAAGATTAGCGCCATAATGGCCATGCGCACGGCGATGCCGTTGGTGACCTGGGGTAAGATCACCGACTGGGAGCCGTCCGCCACCGCGGATTCTATTTCCAGTCCGCGGTTCATCGGGCCGGGGTGCATGACAATAGCGTCTTTTTTTGCATACGCCAGTTTTTCCCTGGTCAGCCCGTAAAGATTGAAGTATTCCTGCGCGCTGGGAATAAGCGCGCCGCTCATGCGTTCGAATTGCAGGCGCAGCATGAGGATGACGTCGACGCCATCGAGGCCGGTGCGCATGTCGGTAAAAACCTGTACACCAAGTTTCTCCACGTCCATCGGCAATAAGGTTTTCGGCGCGATTACGCGCACCTCAGCGGCGCCGAGCGTGGTTAGGGCGTGGATCTGGGAGCGGGCGACCCGCGAATGCAGCACATCGCCGACGATGGCGAAGCGCAGGTTTTCAAACGAGCCTTTGTACCGGCGGATAGTAAACATATCTAACATCGCTTGCGTGGGATGGGCGTGGCGCCCATCCCCGGCGTTGATGATATGTACATGCGCCGGCACATAGCCGGCGATCAAATAGGCGGCGCCGCTATCAGGATGCCGGATAACGAATAAATCGGTACGCATGGCCTCGAGATTGCGCACCGTGTCGAGCAAGGTTTCGCCTTTGTTGGTGGCGGAGAAGTCGGTATTGATGTTGATGACGTCCGCCGATAGGCGTTTGGCGGCGATTTCGAATGTCGTGCGTGTGCGCGTGCTGGATTCGAAAAACAGGTTCACCACCGTTTGGCCGCGCAACAGCGGCACTTTCTTGATCTCGCGCTCGCCGACGCTGATAAAAGATTCAGCGGTATCGAGGATTTTTAGAATGGTTTGGCGTTGCAGGCCTTCAATAGTTAGAAAATGGCGTAAGCGCCCTTGACTATCAAGTTGCAAATCGCCTCGCGTCAACCGACCTCCTGGATGTTTAATATCAATTTATCCGGCCCGGAAAGTTTAACATGCTGGTTCTTGTTTAGTTTTAAATATTGCCCGATCACATCCGCCTGGATCGGCAGTTCACGTCCGTCTCTCACAACCAGGGCGGCCAGCGTCGCTGACGCCGGGCGGCCGTAATCGAAGATTTCATTTAACGCCGCGCGGATGGTGCGGCCGGTGTGCAACACATCATCGACCAGTATGATGTGACGGTCTTCGATGTTGACCGGCAGGTTAGAGGTTTTTACTTGCGGATGCATGCCAAGGCGCGTGAAGTCGTCACGGTAGAAAGAGATGTCCAAGGTGCCGAGCGGCTCTTCTAAGCCCAGCGCCCGATGCAGGCGTTCCGCGATCCACACCCCCCCGGTATAAATACCGATAATTAAGGGTCTGCGTTCCAGATAGGGCCGCAGCTCCTCCTGCATACGCGCCAGCGTGGCTTCAATATCAGGCGATTGAGTCATTGGCTTACATCGACGGCTTATCGGAATCGTTTTGGTTGCCCACGTTCATTTGCAGTTGTTCCGTGTCCAGAAAGGCTTGCAGGATGGTTTGCGCGGCTAATTTATCGAGCCTGGATTTATGGCGCTTTACCGGAACACCCGCTTCCAGCAAAATATTTTTTGCCGCGATTGTAGTTAAACGCTCATCCACCATCTGCACGGGCAAATTGTAACGGCCTTGCAGGCGATTACCAAATTTTTTAGCCGCCAACGTCATCGGATTTTCACTGTCATCCATATTTAAAGGCAGCCCCACGATCAGGGCATCCGGCTCCCATTCCTCTATTAAACGGGAAATATGCGTCCACTCGGGGTTTTGATTGTGTACCGCCACCGTATCTAAAGCCTGGGCCCGGCGCGCGGGCAACCGCCCTACCGCCACGCCAATGTATTTTTCGCCGTAGTCAAAGCCGAGGTAGGTCAGGGTTTTCAAGCGTGGCCGGTTTCCCCCGATAATTTTGCAAGGTCGACGCCTAAGAGGCCGGCGGCCGCATTCCAGCGCGCCTCCAGCGGCGTATGAAACAGGATTTCGCGTGTGGCAGGCCCGTTCAGCCAGGCGTTCTGCGCGATCTCCTGTTCTAATTGTCCTGCGCCCCAGCCGGCATAGCCGAGCGCGATTAAAAAATGACGCGGCCCTTTGTTTTCGGCGATGGCAACCAGGATGTCGCGCGATGTTGAAACGGCCAAAGTGTCGGTTACTTTTAAGCTAGAATCCCAGTTGCCCGCCGGCTCATGTAAGACAAACCCACGATTGCTCTGCACCGGGCCGCCCAAATAGACCGGCATATCGAGATTTTTTGTCTCACTCGCCGGGATATCCATTTGTTTTAAGATATCCTGCAACGACAAATCGATGGGCCGATTGATCACAATACCCATCGCGCCCTCACTGTTGTGTTCGCAGATCAGGGTTACCGTACGGAAGAAATTCGGGTCGCCCAAGTTAGGCATGGCGATCAGGAAGTGATTGGTTAGAGAAACAATATCGTTCATTACAATAGTATCTGAGAACGCCGGAGAGCTTGCAAGGAAAGATTTATCGCTTGAAACGCGAGTGCTAATTTTCTCCTGTGTGCAATGCCGTTTCTCTGAATTTCCAAGTGCGGGTAATATGCAAAATGTCCGCATCGGCGCGTATGTTGTACGGAAAAGGATCAAACGGCGCAGCAAGCTCGACTGCGCGTATCGCAAAATCGTCGAGTAGTTTATGTCCCGAAGAGCGCCGTACAGTGATCGCATTGACCGTGCCGTCGGCATTAATTGCCACATCCAACAATAAATTGCCCGATAGCTTTTGCCTTTTAGCCTGGTAGGGATAGTTGAGGTTGCCGATGCGCTCGACTTTAGCACGCCAGGCGTCCATATAAATGGCATATTTATATTCTTGCGTGCGTGCATTCAGGAATTTACGTTGCGGCCGCTTTTGGTATTCCTGCCAGAAGCGGCTGATTTCCGCAGTAAGCCGCACGCGTTCCTGGTCAAGCTTATTTTGTTCGGTCAGGCCGGGATTTTCCGGTTCGGTTTGTGCATTCTTTTTTTCCGGCTTGGGATCGAATGGTTTTATTTTTTTAAATGCGTCCTCATTTTGCGCCATCAGCGCGCTTAGTTCTCGTGCTGAGAAAATTTGTTTTTGCGGCTTTTTGCGGAAGACGGGCAGATCATTATTTTTTTCGCTCATCTCCTGCAGAGGAAACGGGCTGCGCGCGATCTCCGCCAAATCGCTCTCGCCGCCGCCGTCCTGATTCGCCTGCGCAAGAAATTGCGGTGCCATCGGCGATTGATCGCTATGAGTTTGCACCAACGTAATTTCCAAGTTGGCGAAGTTGTCGCTTGTCGGCTTTGAGCTGGAGAAAGTTACGCCGAGAATGACGACCATGTGCGCCAACGCCGCGCCGAAGAGTGTGAGGCCGAGGCGATCGCTGTTGGAGAATCCGGGGATGTCAGGTGGAGCAATCATGTAAGGCATTTACGCGTGAAGGCATCTAATAATTATATCCATGCCTCTTTCAAATACTACTGCGGAGATATTTACTTTGCGCGATTAATATTACACCGGGCGGCGACAACATCCATGAGCTGCGCGCTGATATTGAGCTGATAGATTTTATCGAGTTCACGGATACAAGTGGGGCTGGTGATGTTGATTTCGGTCAGATAATCGCCGATGACATCCAGGCCGGCGAACAGGATTCCTCGTTCGCGAAGGCAAGGCCCGACCTGGCGGCAAATCCAATAATCCCGTTCGCTCAAGGGCCGGCCTTCGCCGCGCCCGCCGGCGGCGAGGTTGCCGCGGGTCTCGCCCTTGGCCGGGATGCGCGCCAACGCATAAGGCACCGGCTCGCCGTCAATCATCAAAATGCGTTTATCGCCGGCGCTGATTTCCGGGATATAACGCTGGGCCATGACCAAGCGGGTGTTGAAGTCGGTCATTACCTCCATGACCACGTTGATATTAGGGTCATTCTCGCGCAACCGAAAAATCCACGAACCGCCCATGCCGTGCAGCGGTTTTAAAATAATATCGCCTTGTTCTACGAGAAATTCTCGTAGCCGCGCCGCTTGATGGGTGACAAGCGTGGGCGGTATGCATTGCGGGAACCAGGTGATGAACAGCTTTTCATTGGCGTCCCGCAGACCGCGCGGTTTGTTGATGATTAAACTGCCTTGCAGCTCGGCCCGTTCCAGCAAATAAGTCGTGTAAATATACTCCATGTTAAAAGGCGGGTCTTTGCGCATTAAAATGACATCAAGCTCGCTTAAGCGGCGCACGCTTTCGGTGTTGAAGTCAAACCAATGCAGCAGGTCCTTGTGTAGCGTGAGGCCCCGCATGCGCGCCCATGTTTCGCTGTCGCGCCAAAACAGGTCGGTCTGTTCCATATAGTGAATTTCCCAGCCGCGTGCCTGCGCTTCCAGCAGCATCGCGTAAGTGCTGTCTTTTTGCACGTGGATGGAACCGATGGGGTCCATAATTACGCCGAGCTTGATAGACATAAACTTTTGCGGGTTATTAGGCGGGACGGCAGGCTCGCTGAAGAAATAACTGTCAGGAACTTCTCCCTTTTCTAATGAGGGTTTAACTCCCGCGCCGCCGCTAACAGCGCCAGGCGGGCAACAACCCCATAAGCATAGAAGCGGTTAGGGTGGGCGTCCGGCGCCTTGTTGCGGTCGGGGTTGGTGCAAGACTCGGCAAACGCCAACGGCTCGAAATACATACCCGGGGCATTCAGGTTTTGGTCGCTCCCGCGCCCGGTATGAACGCGATAAAAACCGCCGACGACGAACCGGTCTATCATATATACCACCGGTTCCGCCGCCGCTCTTTGATTGCCCCAGGTCTCGAACGTGTAGACGCCTTCCTGCACCATCACCTCATGGATAGTCTGGCCTTCTTTGCCCACCGCCATTTTATTGCGCTGTTTGCGGTTAAGGTTCCGCACCTCATCGCCATTATGCGCAGTCATGACCCCCATGCCGTAAGTGCCGGTATCGGCTTTAATCATGACAAAAGGTTCCTGATTAATGCCGTATTCCTGGTATTTTTCGCGTATGCCGGCAATGATCGTATCGACATTGCTTGCTAAGCATTCTTCTCCCTCGTGTTTATGAAAGTCGATTTCGCCGCATTTGCGGAAAATGGGATCGATCAACCAAGGATCGAGATCCACTAATTGCGCAAATTCTTCCACGATGCGGTGGTAATGGGCGAAATGATCGGATTTCCGGCGATCGGACCAGCCCAGCGCCAAAGGCGGCATCACCGGTTGGTCTAGATTTTCCAGGATAGCCGGCCGGCCGGCGGAGAGATCATTATTAAGCAACACAAAGCAAGGGATAAAATCCGCTACTTTAACTTTGCTTCCTTCGCGCACCAGCGGCTCAAGCGTAAGTGTTTGTCCGTCAGGCAGAGACAGAATTTCCGGCGCGGTTAACCCTGGCAGCAGCGAGCCGATGCGTACCCGAAAACCGGCCATTTTTAAGATCTTTTCCAGTGCCGCTAGATTTTCCAGGTAAAAAAGGTTGCGGGTATGGTTTTCCGGTACGATCACTACCCGGCAGGCCTTGGGACAGAACCTTTCTATCGCCGATTGGATGGCCTGTACGCACAAAGGTTGAAATGCCGGACTAAGATTATTGAAACCACCAGGGAATAGATTGGTATCGACCGGGGCTAATTTAAAACCGGCATTGCGCAGGTCGACCGAGGCATAAAGCGGTGCCGGCGTTTCCAGCCATTGGCGGCGGAACCATTGTTCGATATCGGCTTGGTGCTGTAATAAACGCTCTTCTATTTGCTGTAGCGGGCCGGTCAGGGCGGTTGTTAAGTGGGGGACAGAATGGAGGTGTTCAATACCCATACATATCTCACTCCCTTGGACTAGAATATAAACGCATAGTAGCGTATCTGGGCCAGGGATAGAACCCACTCTTTACCTACTAGCTGGTGAAATCTCTGCATCTTCGCATGGTTCCCGCCCTAATGGCGAGCCTGGCAGCGGGCGGAAGAGCTGATGGGCATCCTTCAATAAAGTCCTTAATTTTAGCCCTTAGCGCTACGCCATTAAGGGAGTGTCAGTGTAAGACGCGGAGTTTTAACCGGAAATGCCGGTAAAATGGATTTTAGGTCTATTTTGTGCTAGTAAATCATTATCATACCTATAAAAACTATAGAAACTACTTAAGTGCGGTATATGGCCATACCGCTTGTAGGTTGATTGAACGAAGGTGGAACCGTGAGTATTAAAGTGATGATCATCGATGACAGCAATACTATTCGCCGTACCGCCGAGGCTTTATTAAAAAAAGCCGGTTACGAAGTATTAACCGCCGCTGATGGTTTTGAGGCTATGTCGCTGATTACCGATCACCGCCCGGATATTATTTTTGTTGACATAATGATGCCACGCCTGGACGGTTATCAGACCTGCCTGCTGATTAAGAATAATAAACAATTTAAACATATCCCTGTGATTATGCTATCCAGTAAAGATGGTTTGTTCGATCGGGCGCGCGGAAAGATCGCCGGTTCACAAGAACATGTTAATAAACCATTTACGCAAGAGGAGCTAATCGAAGTCATTAGTAAATATGTGCATTGAGGTATATGAGGAAAGCCTGATTGGGGAACCAAGAGGGTATTTAAAATAATTGAAAATTGGAGTTAAGAGATGGCAATAAAAAACATTCTTGTGGTTGATGATTCGCCGACAGAACTGCATTTACTGCGAGAAATGCTGGCGAAGAATGGTTTCACGGTTTCAACCTCAAATAGTGGCGAGGATGCAATAGAGAAATTAAAAACACAGCACCCAGATTTAGTATTGATGGATGTAGTGATGCCGGGCATGAGCGGTTTCGAGGCCACGCGCAGTATTAGCAAGAATCCGGCTACTGCAAGTATCCCCATAATCATATGTACCACCAAGGGCCAGGAAACGGATAAAGCCTGGGGCCTGCGGCAAGGGGCGAAAGATTACATTGTGAAGCCGATTGTAGAGAGCGTATTGTTAGAAAAGATCCGGGCGATTTAACTATGGCGAAGCGCCATGAAAATCCGCTCGGCCTGTTGCATGAAATGCAACAAGTGGGGCGGCAGGCCGCTCCCGGTTTGCCGGAGCAGGTGAAAGCAGCGCCATTGTGGTCCGGTCTGGGTTTTAGGTTGAGCGAGTTGCAGTTTGTTACGCCGTTGAATCAGGTAAGCGAAATATTGCCTTGCCCAGTAGTTACGCCGGTACCGGGCGTTAAGCATTGGCTTAAGGGGATTGCCAACGTGCGTGGCAATCTCCTGACCATTATTGATCTGCCGGAGTATTTCGGCAAAGCGCCGGTGAGGCTGGATGATAAATCCAGACTACTGGTCATGAATGTGCCGGGTTTGAATACGGCATTGTTAGTGAATGAGGTGCTCGGTTTGCGACATTTTGATGAAGAGCAGGAAAAGCAGGATATTTCTGCATTGGATGATGCGGTTTTTGCGCATTTACGCGGCGCGTTTTTGCGCGATAATGTGTTGTGGGGGGTATTCGACATGCATTCGCTGGCCGAAAGCCTGACCTTCAAACATGTCGCGGCATAATTCATGGTGATGGCCGCAGGGTAAAACCATGCAACAGAGGGTATTTTAAAGTGAGAGAGGCATAATTTATGGTAGCAAAACTATCCAGAAAAGCCGAACTGGTTTTGGATCAGCCTACCGAAGAGGTTGTACAACTTACTGCGGCGGAGGAAACACCAGGCGGCGGCGAGCAATATATCGAAGTCGAGGCGGGACGGCCGAAAGTTGCGCGCGGTAAAGGTACACGTGGATTCATTGGCAGCTTGCCGTTTCTGTTGGTCGGCATGGTGCTGTCGTTCACTGCCGTGGCCTGGTTATTCGGCGTAGACGCGCGACAAGCGGACCGGGACTCCAAATACATTGAGCAATCGAGCCAATTGCTGATGTTATCGCAGCGCCTGGCGAAAGACGCGCGCGAAGCGGTGTTTGGTGTCGAAGACGCGTTTAGAACATTGCGTGAATCGCGCGAGACATTTGACAGCACTATCACCAAACTTACCCGTGGCGATAAAAAACTCGATATTCCGCCCAGTCCGCCTGCGATTTCACCCGCTCTGCAATCGTTGAACAAACTGTGGGTGTCCGTGCGTGAAAACGTCGACCAGATTTTGAACCAAGAGCAGCCGATGTTGACTCTGCGCGATCACGTGGTGGCCATTAACCAAATCAGTCCTCTGTTGTTGGCGCGTTGGGACGAAATCATGGAATCAGCCGTGACTGGAGGCGTTAAGGGCGAGGCTCTCTATCGAATTGGGCGCCAGAGTATGTTAAGCCAGCGTATCGCCAAGGACGTCAACCTGTTTGCCCAAGGCGGCAACGAAGCTGCGGTCGCGGCATCGCAGTTCGGTAAGGATGCCAAGCTCTTTAAAGACAGCCAGACGCGGTTGCGTGCCACGGCTCCGCATGCGGTACGCGCTCTAGTGGAAAAATCAGAAGATACTTTTAAGCAAATAAATGTGCACGTGGAAGGGATTCTATCGGCTGCGCCGGAGTTGTTTGTTTCGCAACGCGCCAGCCACTTGGTGTTCGAGCAAAGCGATCCCCTGCTTGCGCAATCTAAAAAGCTGGTGCAAGCCTACACGGCGCTGTCAGAGCAACGCGCAGTAGGTCAAACCTTAACTTATGCCATGGGCGCCGTCTCCTTGATGTTCCTGCTGCTTTTAGGCCGCAAACTGGTGGGTGATGAAAAGGTCCGCTCGCGCGCAAGCGCCGAACAAAATAGACGGGTGCAAGACGCCATTCTGAAGCTGCTCGATGAAATGGGCGACTTGGCCGACGGCGACCTGACCATCCAGCCGGAAGTGACCGAGCAGATCACAGGCGCAATCGCGGACTCAATCAATTTTGCCGTCAAAGAGATGCGCAATCTGGTTACTCGTATTAATGCGACCGCGCAACAAGTGGCCCTGGCTTCCGAACGCAGCCGGCAAACGGCAAGTGAGTTGACGCAGGCGACTAACAAACAAGCGGTTCAGATTACCGAGACGACGGAAAGAGTGAAGGCCATGGCCAAATTCATGGAAGAAATGTCCCTGGGCGCGGAAAAATCCGCGGAAGTGGCGCAGGGCTCGGTGGCAACGGCCAAGCGTGGCGCGGAAGCGGTGCAGAACACGATTAAGGGTATGGATGAAATGCGCGAGCAGATCCAGGAAACTGCGAAACGTATTAAGCGCCTCGGCGAAAGCTCGCAACAAATCGGTGAAATCGTGGAATTAATTAATGACATCGCCGAGCAGACCAACATTCTTTCGCTCAATGCCGCTATTCAAGCGGCGATGGCGGGCGAGGCGGGACGCGGATTCGCGGTGGTGGCAGACGAAGTGCAACGACTGGCCGAGCGTTCCGGTGAGGCGACGAAACAAATCTCGGAACTTGTGAAGACCATTCAGACCGATACGAATGAGGCGGTGGTTTCGATGGAGAAGGCGACCAAGGGCGTGGTCGAAGGTACGCACCTCGCCGACGCCGCCGGTCAGGCCTTGAGTGAGATTGAATCGGTATCCCAGCAGCTGTCAGACCTGATTGTGAATATCGCCCAAGACGCGTATCAGCAATCGGAAAGGGCGACGTCGGTTTCGGCAAACATGGGCGAGATTCAAGAGGTGACGACGTTGACTTCGGCAGGCACCCGCCAAACCGCCGAATCTATCGTTAAATTATCTGAACTTGCGCGCGAACTCCAAGCCTCAGTAGCCGGCTTCAAGCTTCCGGCTTAGGTGCGCAGATCAACGGCCGTTGGGATAATGCATAAGCTCCAGCCGGAGATGCTGCCCGCGGTTTAAGGTCCTATGAGCACGATTAGTAAAATTGACCAGAGCACCCTGGGTTGGGTTAAGGTTGAAATTGATGAGACCCTGAAGCAAGCCCGCCTTGCATTGGAGGCTTTTGCCGGAAATACCGCCGATAACACCTCATTGCGTTTTTGCGTTACTTATTTGCATCAAGTAGTGGGTACGCTGCAGATGGTCGAGCTGGATGGCCCGGCCATGCTGGCAAAGGAAATCGAGGCGCTTGCGGAAGATGTGTTGAATGAAAAAATCGCCCCCGCCGATAAGGTTTTCGAGCAATTGACCCATGCGATCCTGGCGTTACCGGATTATTTAGCAAGACTGCAGTTCGGCAAGCCGGATGTGCCCGTGCGTCTTCTGCCCATCATGAACGCTTTGCGTGATGCGCGTCAGGCCGAAGCCATTTCTGAAGCGGATCTTTTTACCCCGGATTTCTCCGTACGTCCTCCATCGAAAGGCGAGAAGCGCCAGATTTCCGAAGCTGAATTCAGCGCCATAGTGAAAAAAATGCGGCCCGTCTTTCAGAGCGCGCTATTGAATTGGCTGCGCGACCTGCAAAACAAAGAATATTTAGAAAAAATGACCGAGGTTCTGGCGGCTTTGGAACAAGAAGCCAATCTCAGCGTTATAGAACAGCTATTTTGGGTATCCGGCGGGTTGTTGGCGGCTTTGATTGCCGGTGATCTGGAGCCTAGCAATGCCAATAAAAAGCTGTTAGGGCAATTGGATCAACAAATAAAGAAGCTCGTTGACGGCGCTGAAAAGAATCTGATCCGTCATTCCTCTCAGGCGCTAATAAAATCGATTTTGTTTGAGGTCGGGAAGGTGAAATCGAATCATGAAAAGGTAGTGCAGCTAAAGCGCGCCTTTAATCTTGATCTGTTATTGGGACAAGCAAGCTTTGATGCGGCCACCGATGTCCAAGAGTCGCCAACTCCTGAGACATTAAGGTCAATTTCTGCGGCGTTCGGCAAGGAAACCGAAGTCGCGCAAGAGCTACTTTCGGCTTATTTTGATCCGATACAGCAAGACTCCAACGCGCTCAACGCCTTATCCGAATTGCTGCAGAAACTAGCCGCGACCCCGGAAATGATGCAAGTAGCGCCGCTGAAAACCTTGGTTGATGAATTAGTCGAAGTTTGTCGCGCGGTGATGGAGGGGCGTTTGCATGCGTCCGAATCGGTATCCATGCAGATGGCCAGCGCCTTATTGCAAATAGAAAATAGTACGCGCGGAATTCAGATTCCCGATATTGCGTGGAAAAAACAAATTGAAGAACGTATTGCAACCCTGCGCAAGTTGCATTCTTTGGACGGCGGCGATACTGAGATAGTTGAAGGTATTGAAATTTCCGATGCCGCCCTGACTGAAACAGAGTTTAAGCAACTATTAAGCGTGGTAGCGGGAGAGGTTCATGTTAATCTGAGAAAGATCGAGGAGGCGCTGGAGACGTTTGCCGCGCATCCGCAAGCAATTGAGAGTATCCAGCAGATTCCCCAACACCTCAATCAAATCGAAGGCGCGCTGCAAATTCTAGGGCAAGAGCGAGCGGCGGAGCTGATCGCTATCACCAATCAATACATACAAGATATTCAGGGCGGATTATTGATTCCAGATCAAGCCATATTCGACGCGCTTGCCGTTGCCATCGGCACGATTGAAGTCTATCTCGAAGGGTTGAAAAATGATCGGCCCAATATCGAAAGTTTAATAGAAACCGCGTTGCACGATTTGGACGCGGCGATCGGCGCCAAGCGCTCGGATGCTACTTCTTCCGATCCAGTCGTTCACATTGCCGCGATCCGGCAGAATCTTGAACTTTGGCTCGATGATTATAATCATCATGGGGCATTGGAAGCGCTGCGGCAACATCTGCAAGAGATCGCTTTACTCGCGCAGCAACAGGCGCAAGACAAAATCGCGACCATCAGCGCTGAGATGAATAATTTGCTGCAGATCGTCAAGGACGACCCGTCTCGTATGACGCAAGATATCCTGGAGACGCTTAAAAAATCGTTTGTCGCTTTATCAAGCTTATCCGGTCAACATTTGCATGCCACAAAAGTTGCGTCTAAGGAACAACAGGCCGGCATAGAGAATGTGGTTGTGTCTCAAGAAAATCAAGACTTGGCGGTGGATTTCTTGCGTGAGCCCGCCGCCGCCCCTGCGCCTACTCCGCCACCCGCTACCGGCAAGCCGGATGATTTCGATGAAGAGATCATGCAGATTTTTATCGAAGACGCGAAAGAGGTATTACAAAGAATTAACACAGCGCTTCCGGAATGGCAGGCCAATCCCGATAACCAGAACGCCTTGCTTGAACTCCGGCGTGGGTTTCACACCCTCAAAGGCAGCGGAAGAATGGTGGGCGCTTCCGAAATCAGCGAGTTGGCCTGGCCGGTTGAGCATCTGTTGAGTCAAATTCGAGACGGCAAGACTGCTGTGAGCGGTCCAATTTTTGCTTTGGTGGAGCAGGTGCGGGATGTGTTGCCGGCATTGATCGAACAGTTGGCGGGAGGACCTGCGCCAGAAGTAGACGTTGCGGTCTTACGCGTGCGCGCCAGTGAATTGGCGAATAATCGCTCTCCCTCCTCGCCCGCGGATGAAAACGCCGATTTTGGGGGAGCAGCGATCCCGGACGTAGCGCTTGAGCCGGCGTTTATGGAAGAAGCGCCGTTAGAACAAGCCCTATCAATAGATAATACCTTGTTGCAGATTTTTACGGTTGAGGTGCAGGGGCATCTTACCACGATCAAACAGGCGGCGGCTGCCAGCTTGAATGCGCCGGTGCCAATATCAGCCGGCCTCCTGCGTGCGGCCCATACGCTGCAAGGCAGCGCGCGTGCGCTAAAGCTGTTTTCTATGGCCGAGGCGTATGCCGAGATGGAGAAATTGTCGCACGCGCTCGAGGACAGGCAGATGCCTTTGGATGACGCAACGATTGGATTATTCGGCAATTTAGACGAAGGCGTTACCCGGCTGCTGCTGGCGCTAAATAACGGCAAAGCGATTCCGCGCGAGCTTAACCGTCTATTTGACGGTTTATCACATGCCTTTAAGGAAAAAATCGCGCACCTCCATGCACACCATCCAACTGATGGTCCCGCCCCCGGCGAGGTTTTTGCAGGAGTATCAGTTGAAGAAGGATTGACCTTAAAGACGTTACCCGGTTCTTCCACTCAAGCCGGTTCCATTATTGAGGAAACCGCCGAGACCGTTGATCCCGGATTGGTTGAAATCTTTAATGAAGAAGCAGCGGATATCCTCGATTCGATTGAAGAGGCGCTTACCCATTGGCGCAAGGATCCCACCGATACCGGTAACGTTAAGAATATTCAGCGTTCACTGCACACTTTAAAGGGCGGCGCACGCATGGCCGGTGCGATGGTGATCGGTAACATCAGCCACAACACGGAAAGTCTCTTGCGAAGAGTAGAAGAAGGACAGATCGCGGCTGACGCAGATTTATTTGATCTTCTCGATGAAGCGCATGACGCGCTTGTCTCCGCGACCAATCAAATGCAAGACAAGCGCCCGGTCTCGAGCGACCTCGCAGCGCTCAATACCAAGCTTTTGAACCGCTTGGGCGGCGCGCCCGGGGAAGCAGATACCGCGTTCCTGGGAGGAAACATTGTTCCGGGTGACAGTCCCGGAGAGGAAGATGAAGCCGACTTTTTAAGGCATATGGGGTCCGCAAGCGATAAACCGGAGCGCCGCGAGCGGATTAAAGTACAAACCAGGCTGCTCAGTAGCCTGCAGAATTATGCCGGCGAGGTAAGTATTGCGCGTTCGCGTATGGAGCAGCAAATTTTCGGCTTCCGCGAACATCTTTCCGAGCTTAATCGAAACGTGGCTCGTTTCCGCGATCAGATCCGTGAGCTCGAAATTCAATCCGAGTCGCAGATCCTTTATCGCGCTGAACATCAACATGCTTTAGTGCAACCTGATTTTGATCCGCTTGAGTTTGATCGTTATTCCAAATTGCAGCACGTGTCGCGCAGTTTGGCGGAAACCCTGCATGACCTTTCCACTATCCAAACGACGCTAAACAACTTTGCCGGCGAGGCGGAGACAGTCTTACAACAGCAGGCGCGCGTGAACACGGATTTGCAAGAAGGCTTGATGCGCACCCGGATGATCAGTTTTTCTACGCAGGCGGCCAGATTGCGCCATATTGTCCGGCAAACGGCGCGTGAACTGGGTAAGCGGGCGGAATTGCAAATCACCGGCAGCGAAGTCGAAGTCGATAGAAACGTTCTAGAGCGCATGATTGGCCCGTTTGAACACATGATCCGAAACGCGATCGGCCATGGAATAGAAAGTGAGATAGAGCGTAAACGCGCGCACAAGCCTTTAACCGGCAAGATTACCATTCATACCAGCCACGAAGGCAGTGAAATTGTTATTCGATTTTCCGATGACGGCGGCGGCCTGGATGTAGCCGCAATCCGGAAACAGGCGATTGCACGAGGGCTGATGGATGCGAACGCGGATTTATCGGAAGAAGAGATTATGCAGTTTATTCTGTTGTCCGGCTTTTCCACCGCGCAGAAAGTTACCCACCTCTCGGGACGCGGCGTGGGTATGGACGTCGTGCATAATGAGGTCAAGCAATTGGGCGGCTCGATCACGGCTGAAACCGGACGCGGAGTGGGGACCACGTTCATTATCCGTTTGCCGCTGACTTTATCCATTACCCAGGCGTTGATGGTGTACGTCGGTGATCAGACCTTCGCCGTTCCAATCGCCTCTGTCGTAAACATTCTCGAAGTGCCGATCGAGAAATTAAACGATATCTCCATGGGAGAAAAACCGTTATTGCACCATGAGGATCAGGTGTATCCGTTTATGCATCTCGGATCTCGCTTAGGTTTCCCCGGTCCAGCGCGCAGCAAAAAAGTGCCGGTCTTGCTGGTCAAGAGCGGCGCCCGCCAAATTGCAGTCCAAGTCGATGGCCTGGGTGGCACGCGCGAAGTTGTAATCAAATCCGTCGGCCCGCAGTTGAGCGAAATCAAAGGCTTGGCCGGCGCCACTATTTTGGGTGATGGCAGGGTGGTATTGATTTTTGACATCGGCGGCTTGTGGACCGGCGATGATACGATGCCTGTTGTGCGCGCGCAAAAGACGGCGGCGAGCATGGAGAGCGAGCGCAGCCGTCCGTTGATTATGGTGGTAGACGATTCGCTTACTGTGCGGAAAATCACCAGCCGGCATCTGCAGAAACAAGGCATGGACGTTATGGTGGCCAAAGATGGATTGGATGCGGTTGAACAATTGCGCCAACAAATCCCGGACGTTATGCTGGTGGACATAGAAATGCCGCGCATGGATGGTTACGAACTGACCACTAATGTCCGCTCTGATCCGACGCTTAGACATATCCCCATCATCATGATCACCTCCCGCGCCGGGGCAAAACATAAAGACCGCGCCATACAGCTAGGCGTGGATTTATATCTGAGCAAGCCTTATCAAGAAGATGACCTGCTGCGCAGTATTCAAGCTATGCTGGCGCGCCGCACCATCCACTGATGAGCTCCCCATTATAAGACTTCCAGGAAGAGTGGAATTTGACTGAATTAAATCAATACGTACGCATTGGTTTGTGGGGGGTGGAATATCTTTTGCCGAGCAGCGCCAGCCTTTCCATCGAGCAGCGTGAGAATCTCATTCTTAATGATGAGCCGGCGGATACCAATATCACCGCCTGGCGCGCGGTTGAATCCGAGCGGTGGCCGGCGCTTTATTTAAATGCCGAGCTTGAGCTTACCCGGGGGGATGATTGGCAGCGCGCAGTTTTTTTAGAAGCAAGACCCCATCCCATCGGGTTAATTGCGGATGAGGTCCAGCTGTTGCCGCGCACGGATGTACATGTAGAGCCGTTTACCCCGCTCGGCCCCTCGCCCACTGCTCGCGGCCATTTATTCTCCGGGGTGTGGGTGCGCGGGAACCAGCTAATATTAGTGTTCGAACCGAATGGATTGATCAGCTACCTGCAAAAACTGAGCGAGGTGGAGAACATCGACCAAACGGGAAGGATAGAATGAAGCCGCCTATACAGGATCGCATTCACACCTTAATCGTCCCGCTTGTTAACTCCTCTTTATTAGTTCCGAGCGCCTTAATCGCCGAGGTGATTAATATCGCTAAGTTGATCCGAGTGCCGCGGAGTGAAAAATGGATGTTGGGATTGCTGAACTGGCGCGCAAGGCCGGTGCCGGTGGTTTCTTTTGATTTTCTTCTAACGTCCGACCTGCATCCAGCCGGGCCGAAATCCAAAATTGTCATCTTTTATCCATTGCCGGGGCGCAAGCCGTGGGACTTTTTCGGCGTGCTAACTTCCGCCGAGCCGCAGCCGCGTACCTTCAGCGACGCGCAGGCCTTAAGTAATACCGTCGAAAACGATAATCCGTATGCCGCCGTCACGATTAAACTGGAGACATTTGTCGCTTGTATTCCGGATTTAGATGCGCTCAAAGCGGTTTTTTATCCGGACAATATCTAAAAAGCGGTGGCATGGCTGATCCCCTGGTAGGCTACTTCGACTAAATGGTCGATTTCTTCATGGGTAATCACGTAAGGTGGCATGAAATAAATCACATCGCCGAGCGGCCGCAAAATCGCCTCATGATTAAGCGCGTAGCGGTAAACTTCACGTCCACGCCGCTGTTGCCAGGGATAAGACGCGCGGGTGGTTTTATCCGACACCATTTCCATTGCCAAAATCATGCCCGTTTGCCGCACCTCGGCGATGTGCGGATGCTCACGCAAACGCGCGCTTGCCTGCGCCAGGTAAGCGGCAAGATTTTTATTGCGCACAATGACCTGGTCTTCTTGAAAAATAGCGAGTGTCGCCAGCGCCGCCGTACAGGCAAGTGGATTGCCGGTGTAACTGTGGGAATGCAGGAACGCCTTGCCCGCCGTATAGTCGGCATAAAAGGCCGCGTAAACCTCATCGCTGGTTAAACACACCGATAGCGGCAGATAACCGCCGGTCAAACCTTTTCCCAGGCACAGAAAATCCGGCGTAATCCCGGCCTGTTCGCAGGCGAATAGCGTGCCGGTGCGCCCGAAACCAACGGCAATCTCATCGGCGATGAGATGGACGTGATATTGGTCGCAGGCCTGCCGTAAGCGCTTGAGGTAAACCGGGTCGTACATGCGCATGCCGCCGGCACATTGCACCAGCGGTTCAACGATAACCGCGCAGGTTTGTGCGGCATGGTGTTCGAGCGCGTCCCGCATCGCGCCAAAGGCGCGCCCGCTATACGCGGCGCACGATTCCCCCGGCGCCCGGTAATAACAGTCAGGCGAGGGCACGGTGCGGTTTTGCAGCAATAACGGCCGATAAGTTTCCTTATAGAGCGCCACATCGCCGACCGACAGCGCACCCAGCGTCTCGCCGTGATAACTATTAGTCAGACTGATAAATTGGGTTTTGTTTTTCTCTCCCCGGTTTTGCCAATAATGAAAACTCATTTTTAAGGCAATCTCGATTGCGGCGGAACCGCTGTCGGCATAAAAACAGCGTTTGAGTCCAACCGGAGCGATTGCGATCAAGGCTTCGGATAATTTAATGACCGGCTCGTGGCTGAATCCGGCCAACAGCACGTGCTCCAGGCGTCCCAGTTGGGCTTGAATCGCCGCATTGATGCGCGGGTTGGCGTGGCCGAAGAGGTTGACCCACCACGAGCTGATGGCGTCGAGATAGCGCCGGCCGTTAAAGTCTTCCAGCCAGACGCCGTAACCACGCCGTATTGGGATCGGCGGCAGGGTCTCGTGGTCCTGCATTTGCGTGCACGGGTGCCACAGTACGTTCAGGTCGCGTTCAATCAAGATTTTATTATCCATGTCCGCATGATAACGCGATTCGGCCTTTGCCGTCCTTCAGCCGGTTCACCACGACGGATGCTTTATTTTGTAAGGCATGTTATATAACGGGAAAATCTTAATTTTCAGGAGTGAACGATGGTGCTTGCAGAAACACTGGTTGGCGATTTGGGTTCGCCGGCGCCGGATTTTTCTTTGCCGGCGGTCGATGGCAAGGTATGGACACTCGCGGCTATCCGGGGCAAAAACGGACTGCTGGTCATGTTTATTTGCAACCACTGTCCTTATGTGAAAGCGGCGCGCGAACGCATTATCCGCGATGCCGGTGAACTTAAAGAATACGGCGTCAACAGCATCGCCATTATGTCCAACGATCCTATCGACTATCCGGAGGATTCGTTCGACAATATGCGCCGCGTCGCCGCCCTGTTTAAATTCCCATTTCCTTATGTTTTCGATGAAAGCCAGGCGGTAGCGAAAAGCTATGGCGCGGTCTGCACGCCGGACTTTTTCGGTTACAATGCCGACTTAAAATTGCAATATCGGGGCCGGTTGGATGCCGGCGGCAAGGAAGTCATACCGGGCGCCCGGCGAGAGCTGTTCGAAGCCATGAAAGCCATTGCCAACAGCGGCCAAGGGCCGCGTGAACAATTCCCAAGCATGGGCTGCTCAATAAAATGGAAACAAGGGAATACTTGATTTTATACCAGCCTCGCCGGAGTTGAGTCTTTGGAAAATACTTCCCTAACTTTTGGTTACCGACGCGACCGGGTTTAATGCCGTTCGATAATCTTATTCCCCAGGTGCGCACAATTGCGATCAATGCCGCGCGCGAAGAGCTCCTGCCCCGATTTGCCGAAGTCAGCCGCAGATTCAAAGCCGACGGCAGTTTAGTCACCGCGGCGGACATGGCGATGCAAACACGCATGCAGATCGAGCTGGCCGAGCATTGGCCGCAATACGATTTTCTCGGCGAAGAAACGCCTGCCGAGGAGCAGGAACGGATTTTAGCGAAAACCGAGGGACCGGGTTTATGGTGCCTCGACCCGCTGGATGGGACCAGCAATTTTGTCAACGGCATCCCTTTCTTTAGCACCTCATTGGCTTTGGTGATTAAAGGCGAGCCGGTTGCCGCCTGGATTTATGATCCGATCCGGGATGAATGCTTCACCGCCCGGCAAGGAAGAGGGGCGTGGCTGAACGACATAGCGATGCCGCATCTATCCGAATGTCCGGCTTTACGCCGCTGCATGGCGGCGGTGGACTTAAAACGCCTGGGGCCGCGCCTGGGAGGGAAATTGGGCCAAAGCCCGCCTTATGGATCGCAGCGCAGCTTCGGCTCCAGCGCGCTGGAATGGTGCTGGCTGGCCGCCAGTCGCCTTCATATCTATCTGCACGGTGCGCAGAAATTGTGGGATTATGCCGCCGGTACGCTTATCCTTAGCGAAGCCGGAGGGTATGCCCAAACCCTGGAAGGGGCGACGGTATTTTCCAGCCGTCTGGAACCGCGTTCGGTCGTGGCTGCCCGTAATAAAGAGCTTTTTGACGCCTGGAAATCCTGGATCGAGGCGAATTCTTGAGATTCGCATTATGATCATAATTAGACCTCGCCGGCGGTAATGCCGGCAGAGCAATCCATGCGCAAACAACCTATTCTGCTTGGGATCGTCGGTGACTCGGGGGCGGGTAAAACCACCTTCACCAAGGCAATTACAAAAGTATTGGGTGAACACCAGGTCGCTGTCATCTGCACCGATGATTATCACAAATACAACCGTGCGGAGCGCGCGGAAAAGAACCTTACCCCCCTGCATCCCGACTGCAATTATTTGGATATTGTCGAGCAACATCTATTGCTGGTAAAAGCCGGGCAACCCATACTCAAGCCCAACTACAACCACAGCACCGGCGATTTTGCCCCACCATCTTATATTCAACCGAAAGAATTTATTATTGTCGAAGGGCTATTGGGCTATTTTACCAAAACCATGCGCGATTGTTATGACATTAAATTATATCTCGCGCCGCCTGATGATCTGAACGTTCCTTGGAAGCTGAAGCGCGATATGCAAGTGCGCGGTTATAGCGAAGAGGCGGCGCTGAGAGAAATCCGGTTGCGCAAACCGGATGCCGAGGCGTTTATTTATCCGCAACGTAAATGGGCGGATATGGTCCTTTATTTCGGTCAAAACCGGCGCGGGGCCGGCGATCATTTAAATGTCTCGCTGCTTTTGCGGCCGACATTGCCGCTGCCCGATCTTTCCGCCATGCTGGAACAGAAGGCCGGCGGCCACGGCCTGCGGTGGATGCGCGATAGCGAGCTGGATCTGCCGGCTGATCGGCTGGAAATTGATGGAAACATCAGTGATAAAACAGCGAAACAGTTGGAAGATTTATTGTGGCAATCTGTCCCCGCGGAATATCGGCATTTGCGCAGGGATCGGATTGATGCGATCAAGGGTGAGCGGAGCGAAATAAAGTCCTACCCGTTGGCGTTAACGCAACTGTTAATCGCTTATCATGTTTTACATGCTGCTTCCGGTCGTTAGCAGGATGCTGAAAAACTTGTTTTTCAGCATCCTGCGGTGCGGTATAAGGACGTACCGCCATTTTTTAAATACGCTAAGTATTTGAAAAATGAAGCAAAGCAAAAACCACGTTTTTTGCTTTGCGTGTTGAAAAAGGCCACGGATGGGCTTTTTCAACAATCTATTGGTGGGGGTGATGAAAAACTTGTTTTTCAGCGGCCTGTAGCAACGGCGTCTGAATTATTTTTGTATTGAGGACCCAATATGTCAGTAAAGCCCGATAACGGGAAACCAAGCGCGGGCCCGATAACGCCGAGCCGGCGCGATCTGGCCAATGCCATCCGTGTGCTTAGCATGGATGCGGTGCAAAAGGCCAACTCCGGGCATCCCGGCATGCCCATGGGCATGGCCGATATCGCCGAGGTATTGTGGAATGATTACCTGAAGCATAACCCGGCTAACCCGCGCTGGTTTGACCGGGACCGCTTTATGCTCTCGAATGGGCACGGCGCGATGCTGCATTACAGCCTGCTGCATTTAACCGGCTATGCCCTGCCGATGGAGCAAATCAAACAATTTCGTCAATTGCACTCCATGACCCCGGGCCATCCGGAATACGGCCACACCCCGGGCGTGGAGGTGACGACCGGCCCGCTCGGCCAGGGGATTGCCAATGGCGTCGGTATGGCGATCGCCGAACGGGCGTTGGCGGCGCAATTTAATAAGCCGGGCTTCGACATAGTGCATCATTACACTTACGTATTCCTCGGCGACGGCTGCCTGATGGAAGGCATTTCGCATGAAGCCTGTTCACTCGCCGGCACGCTCGGTCTCGGCAAACTCATCGCCTTTTATGATGACAACGGCATTTCCATTGATGGCGCAGTAAAGGGCTGGTTTACCGACGACACACCAAAGCGCTTTGAGGCGTATGGCTGGCATGTGATCCCGCGCGTCGATGGGCATAATGCGGAAGCCGTGAAGCGGGCGATTGAAACGGCGCGCAAGATCAGCGACCAGCCGTCGCTGATCTGCTGCCAGACGATCATCGGCTGGGGCGCGCCCAATAAACAAGGCACGGAAGAGGCGCACGGCGCCGCACTGGGCGAAAAAGAATGCGCCTTGGTGCGGGAAAAGCTGGGTTGGCGGTACCCGCCGTTTGTGATCCCGCCGGAGATTTATGACAGATGGGATGCAAACGCCAAAGGCGCGCAGGCGGAGCAGGCCTGGAATAAGAAGTTCGCCGAATACAAGTCGAAATACCCGGACGCGGCGGCCGAGTTCGAGCGCCGTACCAGCGGGAAATTACCCAACGACTGGGAGCCCTACGCACAGAGTTTTATCGCGCAAGTCAACGCCAAGGCCGAGACCATCGCCTCACGCAAAGCGTCGCAGAATACGTTAAATGGTTTTGGGCCGAAGCTGCCGGAGCTGCTCGGGGGTTCCGCCGATTTAACCGGTTCCAATCTCACATCTTGGTCCGGCAGCAAAGGCTTATCTTTATCTAAGGATAATCCGGGCGGCAATTATATTTATTACGGGGTGCGCGAATTCGGCATGTCGGCGATGATGACCGGCATCGCCCGCCACGGCGGATTTATCCCTTACGGCGGTACTTTCCTGACGTTTTCGGACTATGCGCGCAATGCCGTGCGCATGGCCGGGCTGATGAAACAGCGGGTGCTGTTCGTTTATACTCACGATTCCATCGGCCTCGGTGAAGACGGCCCTACGCATCAATCGATAGAGCATTTGGCGAGTTTGCGTTTGATCCCGAATGTGTCCGTGTGGCGGCCGTGCGACGCGGTGGAATCGGCGGCGGCGTGGAAGGCGGCGATTGAACGCACGGATGGTCCCAGTTGTCTGGTGTTTTCCCGGCAGAACCTCGCGCATCAAACGCGTAATGCGGCACAAATCGCCGCTATTGCGCGTGGCGGCTACGTATTGAGCGGGACCCCGGTCGACCCGCAAGCGATTATCATCGCCACCGGTTCGGAAGTCGGCATCGCCATGCAGGCGCAAAAACTGCTGGCGGGTAAGGGTAAACAGGTGCGGGTGGTATCGATGCCGAATACGCGCGTGTTTGACGCGCAGGACCCTGCCTATCGTGAATCGGTGCTTCCGGCTGCGGTAACCAAACGCGTGGCGGTCGAAGCCGGGGTAACGGACTTTTGGCGCAAGTATGTCGGCTTAAACGGCAAGGTGGTCGGCATCGACACTTTTGGCGAGTCTGCCCCAGCTGCGGCGGTGTTTAAGCACTTCGGGTTTACTGACGAGAACATCGTCAAAACGGTGGAAGCAATTTTGTAGATTTTTAGCAGGTTGCTGAAAAACACTGTTTTTCAGCAACCTGCGGTGCGATATAGGGATGTATCGCCATTTTTCAATCACATTTAAGTGATTGAAAAATGAAGAAAAGTAAAAATCGTGCTGTGCAGGATGCACGAATGCCGCGAGCGCAGGGACGCGCAGGAGCGGCCACTTTTTACTTTTCGTGCTGGAAAAGGCCATGGATGGACTTTTTCAGCAACCTGTTAGTGCAGGATTTATTTTCTCATTTATTTTGGAGAGCGGAATGGCTATCAGAATTGCAATTAACGGCTATGGCCGGATCGGCCGCAATATAGTGCGCGCCCTGTACGAAGCCAAACGTAACAAAGAGATCCAGGTGGTTGCGATCAACGATTTAGGCAACGCCGAGACCAATGCGTATCTAACGCAATACGACACCGTACATGGGAAATTCCCCGGCTCGGTTTCAGTCGAAGGGGATTTTCTGATCGTCAACGGCGATAAGATCCGCGTGCTCTCCAGTCGCGACCCGGCGCAATTGCCGTGGAAGCAACTGGGAGTGGATGTGGTGCAGGAGTGCACCGGTCTTTTTACCGATAAGGCCAAGGCCTCGGCGCATGTGAAAGCCGGCGCCAAGAAAGTGATTATCTCCGCCCCCGGCGGCAAGGATGTCGATGCCACCATCGTTTATGGGGTCAACCACAAGGTGTTAAAGAGTACGGATACGGTTATTTCCAACGCCTCATGCACGACCAATTGTCTGGCGCCCCTGGTCAAGCCTTTGCATGAACAAATCGGCGTCAAGCACGGCTTGATGACGACGGTGCATTCTTACACCAATGATCAAGTGCTGATCGACGTCTACCACAGCGACCTGCGGCGCGCGCGTTCCGCTACCATGTCCATGATTCCGACTAAGACCGGCGCCGCCGCGGCGGTCGGGCTGGTATTGCCGGAATTGAACGGCAAATTGGATGGATTCGCGGTGCGCGTGCCGACCATCAATGTGTCACTGGTCGATTTAAGCTTTGTCGCCGCGCGCGAGACCACGAAGGAAGAAATCCACGCCATCATGAAACAAGCATCGTCCGGCGAACTGAAAGGCATACTCAATTATAACGATAAACCGCTGGTGTCGATGGATTTCAATCACGATCCGGCGTCTTCGACCTATGAAGCCTCATTAACCAAAGTTATGCAGGGCACTTTGGTGAAGGTGCTTGCTTGGTATGACAATGAATGGGGTTTCTCCAACCGCATGCTCGATACCACCGTTGCGTTAATGCAAGCCAAATAGCGAGAGCGGCCGCAGGAGAAATCCGGCAAGGAAATCCGGAAGTAAAAATTATCTCCGCAGTGAGGCAGTTAGTTTCAGGTGCAATATGCCGATAATTAAAATGACCGATCTCGATTTGCGCGGAAAACGCGTATTAATTCGCGAAGACTTCAACGTGCCGTTGAAAGACGGTAAGGTAAGCGATGACGCGCGCATGCGCGCAAGCCTTGCCACCGTGCAGTTTGCGATGAACGCCGGCGCTAGAGTGATGTTGATGTCGCACCTTGGGCGTCCGCAGCAAGGTGTTTTCGATGAAAAATATTCACTCAAGCCGATCGCCGAGCATTTATCTCGTTTGCTTAATAAAAAAGTTGTCTTGATCAAAGATTGGCTTAATGGTGTGGATGTCAAAACCGGCGAGGTAGTGATGCTGGAAAACGTGCGCTTCAATAAAGGTGAAACCAAGGACGATGATGGGTTGGCGAAAAAAATGGCGGCGCTATGCGATGTATTTGTGATGGACGCTTTTGGCAGCGTGCATCGGGCGCAGGCCTCAACCCATGGTGTTGCGAAATACGCGCCGATCGCCTGTGCCGGTCCGTTGCTGGTCACGGAACTTGAGGTTTTACAGAAGGCGTTCAATAAGCCTAAGCGCCCGCTGGTGGCGATAGTCGGCGGCGCCAAGGTTTCCACCAAGCTCACGGTGCTGGAATCGTTGTCCAACATCGTAGATCAGTTAATAGTCGGCGGCGGTATCGCCAATACCTTCATCGCTGCCGCGGGCTACAATATAGGTAAGTCTTTATTTGAAGCCGATTTGGTCGACGAGGCCAAGCGGCTGATGACCGCAGCTAGAGCGCGTGGCGGCAATATCCCGCTGCCGAGCGATGTGGTATGCGCGACGGAATTTTCCGAACGCGCGCGCGCGACGTTGAAGAAGATCGAAGAAGTCGCCGACGATGACATGATTCTCGATGTCGGCCCGGAAACCGCGAAAACGTTCGCCGCCATCGTAAAGAGCGCCGGCACCATCTTATGGAACGGCCCGGTCGGGGTGTTCGAATTTGACCAATTCGGCGCCGGCACCAAGATATTAGCGGAAGCGATAGCGGCGAGTCCGGCCTATTCTATTGCCGGCGGCGGTGATACCTTAGCGGCGGTGGCGAAATATCATGTCGCGGATAAAATTTCTTATATCTCCACCGGCGGCGGCGCCTTTTTGGAATTTTTGGAAGGCAGGAAACTGCCTACCATCGCTATTCTCGAGGAGCGCGCTGCAGGCAAGAATCCGCTTTGACTTCAGCCTATTTCCAACGGCACATTAATTCGGGAGTGATATAGTTGTTTAGACGCACAAAAATAGTCGCGACGCTGGGGCCGGCCACCGATGACCCGGCGGTTTTGGATAAGCTTATTGAAGCCGGTGTGGACGTAGTGCGTCTTAATTTTTCCCATGGCGTTGCGGAAGTCCACTTTCGCCGTGCGGAACTTGCGCGCGAGCGCGCGCAAGCGCATGGGCGCCAGGTCGGTGTGCTGGTGGATCTGCAAGGCCCCAAAATACGCATTGGAAAATTCATCAAACAGAAAGTTATCCTGGAGGAAGGCCAGAAATTTGTGCTCGATATCAATTGGCCGCTCGATCGGGGCAATGACGAGCGGGTGGGTATTACCTATAAATCCCTGCCTCAGGATGTCAGCCGCGGGACCACCTTATTACTGAATGATGGACGTATTGTATTATGGGTGGACCAGGTCGCGGGCGGCGAAGTCATTTGCCGCGTGGTGGTCGGCGGCGAGCTTTCCGATAATAAGGGCGTCAATCGCCAAGGCGGCGGGCTGACGGCGCGCGCGCTTACCGATAAAGATCGCGAAGATATTAAAGCGGCGGCGGCGATCAACGCCGATTACCTCGGAGTTTCTTTTCCGCGCAACGCCAAGGATATTGAAGAGGCGCGTACCTTGCTGCGCGCCGCCGGCGGCAAAGGCGGTATTGTGGCAAAAATAGAGCGCGCCGAGGCAATAACCGCCATCGAGGAAATTATCGCCGCGTCCGATGTAATCATGATTGCGCGCGGCGACTTGGGCGTGGAAATCGGCGATGCCGCGCTGCCGCCGGTGCAAAAGCGCATTATTAAATTGGCGCGCCGCATGAATCGCGTGGTCATTACCGCGACCCAGATGATGGAATCGATGATTGAAAACACTGTCCCTACGCGCGCCGAGGTATCCGACGTCGCCAACGCCGTGTTGGACGGCACCGACGCGGTCATGCTGTCCGCGGAGACCGCCAGCGGCAAACATCCGGTCGCGGCGGTGGCGGCGATGGACCGGGTATGCCGGGAAGCGGAAAAGCATGAAGAGACCATTTATTCCCGCCAGCGCATAGACACCCATTTTGAGCGCGTCGATGAGGCGATCGCGATGGCGGTGATCCATATCGCCAACCATCTGCCGGTCAAGGCCATCGCCGCCTTGACCGAATCCGGATCGACGGCGTTATGGATATCGCGCATGACCTCGGCGGTGCCTATCTATGCGTTAACGCGGCACGTGGAAACCTGCAGAAAGGTCACTCTTTACCGCGGAGTTCAACCGGTTAAATTCGACTTCGAGTCGAACGATCCGGCACAAGTTATGCGGGAGGCGGTCGGTGAGCTGCGCCGGCGCGGCGCGGTGCACAACGGCGACCTGGCGATATTGACCATCGGCGAGCCGCTCGCTAAACCGGGCGGCACCAACGCCATCAAAATCGTGCGCGTGGAAGATTTTACCGCTTTAGCCAACTAAGGCCGACCCTCCCGCTGGGCCCGCACTCGCGCGAGCGTCCAAACTGTCTCAAAATTAACCACCCCGGGCCGATGCACGGCCCGAAGACTCCCCGCGAAACCGCAATTTTCACCAAACACTCGTGCGATTGATTGGGGGCGGGCAAAGACAACTCCTGGGGGGACGAGGACGGCCCTGGCACTTAGGTCGTATGTCTAAGGCTTCGTCGCAGGTTCATCATCCGCCTTTGCATCGCGGCTACCAGGAGAGCCGCGGGGCTCGAAGGGCCGCCTTCGTTGAAGAAGACGCCTAATGGAGCAAAAATGAAAATCGGCGTCAGCACTATTCTCGATACTTCCACATCCCGCCGCAAGTTCTTGATCGGCAGCATCGGCATCGCCGCTGTCGCAAGTCTGCCGGCGGTGACGATGGTTGCGACGGCCAAGCAGGCGAACGCCTCTACTTCTTCCAACCGGACCCAAGGAGATCATAATATGAGCACGATCACGACCAAGGACGGCACCAAGATTTATTACAATGACTGGGGCACGGGACAGCCCGTCGTCTTCAGCCACGGCTGGCCGCTGAGCGCGGACGCCTTTGAGGACCAGATGTTCTATCTGGCCTCCCACGGCTATCGCTGCATCGCGCATGACCGCCGCGGTCACGGCCGCTCGAGCCAGCCCTGGAACGGCAACGATATGGACACCTACGCGGATGACCTCGCCACGCTCGTCGAGAAGCTGGACCTGAAGAACGCGATCCATGTCGGCCACTCAACGGGCGGAGGCGAAGTCGCCCGCTATATCGGCCGCCACGGCACCAAGCGCGTGGCCAAGGCGGTGCTGATCGGCGCCGTCCCGCCGCTGATGCTGAAGACGCCGGCGAATCCCGGCGGCACGCCGATCGAAGCGTTCGACCAGCTCCGCGCCGCGGTCCAAGCCGACCGCTCGCAGTTCTGGAAGGATCTCAGCCTGCCGTTCTACGGCTACAACAGGCCGGGCGCCAAGATCTCGGAAGGCGTGCGCGAATCATTCTGGCTCCAGGGCATGATGGCCGGCTTCCCTGCGTCGTACTTTTGCATCAAGGCGTTTTCCGAGACCGATCTCACCGGGGATCTCAAGAAATTCGACGTGCCGACGCTCATCCTTCACGGCGACGACGACCAGATCGTGCCCATTGCCGACTCCGCGTTGCTCTCGTCCAAGCTCGTCAAGGGCGCTGTCCTCAAGGTCTATAAGGGCGCACCGCACGGCATGTGCACGACGCTGAAGGACCGGGTCAACGAGGAACTGCTCGGGTTCATCAAGGGGTGAGCCGACATTCTCGATCCGCGGCGGAGGCGAAGCTCATGATCGACTGGTGCTGAGCTGATTAACTCGACCTTTCAGCAATTCACGTATTGAGCCTAGGAGAGATCACATGGCCGACATGAGGAAAGAGAGCGACAGCCTCGGAGTGGTTGAAGTCCCTGTGGACAAGCTGTGGGGCGCTCAAACACAACGCTCGCTAGAGCACTTCAGCATTGGCAGGGATTTAATTCCCCGCGAAATGATCACCGCCTACGCCACCTTGAAGAAAGCCGCCGCCGCTGCGAACCGCGCAGGCAAGCGGCTCGACGATCAGCGTTATAAATTGATCGTTCAGACTTGCGACGAAATCCTCGCCGGCCGGCACCACGACATGTTTCCCCTGCATGTTTGGATGACGGGTAGCGGCACTCAGTTCAACATGAACGTCAACGAAGTGATCTCCAACCGTTGCTGCCAGCTCGCGGGTACGCCACTCGGGAGCAAGGCGCCGGTTCACCCCAACGATCACGTCAACATGGCTCAGTCGTCGAACGACTCATTTCCGTCGGCCATGTATATCGCGTCAGCCGTCAATGTGAAGCAGCGCCTGATTCCCGCGGTAGCCGGCTTGCGCGATGCAATCAGCGCGAAAGCACAAGCGTGGGGTGATATCGTCAAGATTGGGCGGACTCACATGCAGGACGCCACCCCGCTGACGCTAGGCCAGGAATGGTCCGGCTATGCCGGGATGTTGGCAGACGATCTGGAACGGCTCGAATCAGCCCTGCAAGGGGTATACCGCTTGGCACTGGGTGGTACGGCTGTGGGAACTGGCATCAACTCGGCACCCGGCTTTGCCGAAGCGGCGGCTGCCGAGATCGCCAGACTCACTGCCCTGCCCTTCGTCACCGCGCCCAACAAATTCACGGTGCAGGGCGCCCATGACGCGCTGGTCCAACTCTCCGGGACGCTTCGCACCCTGGCGGTGTCGCTGTACAAGATTGGAAATGACATTCGCCTGATGTCATGCGGGCCTCGCGCCGGGTTTGCCGAATTGGCGATCCCGGAGAACGAGCCGGGCTCCTCGATCATGCCCGGCAAGGTCAATCCAACTCAGTGCGAAGCGCTGACGATGATCGCTGCGCAGGTGATGGCCAATGACGTCGCGGTGGGCTTTGGCGGCGCCGGTGGCTACCTCGAGATGAATGTCTACAAGCCGCTGATGATCTTCAACATTACCCATTCCATAACGATCACGGCCGATGGCTGCTTGAACTTCCGCAAGTTTTTGGTCGAGGGAACGAAGCCCAATCTGAAGAAGATCAACGAATATGTCGAGCGCTCGCTGATGCTGGTGACGGCGCTTGCGCCTGTCATCGGCTACGACAAGGCATCAAAAATCGCCCATCACGCCATGGACAACGATCTCACGCTGAAGGCAGCGGCGTTGCAATTGGGCTTTGTCACCGAGGTCGAATTCGATCGCGTCGTCGATCCGAGAAAAATGGTGAAGCCCTACGTGGCGGCGGCCGCAGCGACCACAGGCCCACATTAATGACGCTGGAGGAGCGTTCCAACCTTGTCCTCACCTTTGCCCGAGTCCTTTACGTCAATGGCCAAGCCACAGACGACGCTCTGGCCGCGGTCGAGCACCTCGGCCACACGTTCGGGCTGCGCGCCAAGATCATACCGCGCTGGGGAGAGCTTCAACTTCAGGCCGAGGACAAGGACGGCAGGCTGATTTCCCTGGTGGCGGCCGATCCCACCGGTGTGAACATGGGTCGCGTGGCCTCCACGATGAGGGCAACCGAGGAGCTCGACGCCGGTCGGCTTGCGGCAGACGCCGCGGTGGAGGCCATTGGCGCAATCTCACGGGCGCCACCGGCGCCGACATGGCTGTTCACGCTCGCGGCGGCGGCGGGTGCAGTGGCGTTGGCAGTTCTCTTCGGCATTCAGCATCTGCCCGCGGCGGCTCTCATATTCGTGAGTGCAGCGGCCGGTGCGCTTCTGCGCCGCAGCCTGGCGAGGTACACCGAAAACGTCTACTTGCAACCATTTTGCGCGGCGCTCGTCGCTGGAGTTATCGGTGCTCTGGCGGAGCGCTACCAGCTGAGCTCGTCACTGCGCCTTGTTGCGGTCTGCCCGTGCATGGTCCTGGTCCCGGGGCCGCATGTGCTCAATGGCGCGCTGGATCTCATCAATGGCCGGATCCATCTTGGCGCCGCTCGCTTGATCTATGCGGGGCTCATCATTGCGGCGATCTCTACGGGATTGCTGCTTGGCCTCGGGCTTCTCGGCGTTTCGTTGCCGGTGGATGAGGCCGGCAGAGCCGTCCCTTTGTGGCAAGACGTGATCGCCGCCGGCGTCGCCGTCGCCTCCTACAGCGTCTTCTTCTCCACGCCACTGAACATGCTGACTTGGCCGGTCGCGGTCGGCATGCTCGCCCACGCTCTACGGTGGGCCGCACTCACAGTGCTCGGTGCCAGCAACGCGACCGGCGCCTTTGTCGCTTGTCTTTTCGCAGGGCTGATCCTCACGCCGGTCGCGCACCGTTGGCACATGCCGTTCGCGGCCATCGGCTTCGCCTCCGTGGTTTCGATTATGCCGGGTGTCTTTCTTTTCAGGATGGCTAGCGGCCTTGTACAAATTGCCGGCGGTTCGCAGACGACGTTGCAGCTGATAAACGCGACCATTTCCGACGGCATGACGGCAATGCTTATCGTTTTAGCTATGAGCTTCGGCCTCATCGTTCCGAAGATAGCCATCGATTACTTTGGCGAGAGATCGACGCAGGCAAAATCATAGGAGTGAAGGAAGATGCCGACGCTCACCACAAATTCCGACGCGATCCGTCCCCGGCCCTACCTATCGAATGACGCAATGGCGCTGTCGCGATTGGAGGAGCGACTTCCGCTTCTGCTTAGCGTCATCGCGGGGATGGTCGACCTCAGCGGCTTCTTTATGCTCGGCAATGTCTTCACCGCCCACATTACCGGCAATCTCGTGGTGGTCGCGGCTGCGGCCGTCCGTGGCGACCCGCTGAGCTTGGCTCAGGCCCTGTCAATTCCTGTCTTCATCCTCGCTCTCGCAGCCGTGTGGCTGCTCGCCCGAGCGTCGGGCCGGCGCGGTGCGGGCCTGGCACGGCTACTTCTCCTGATTCAGTTTCTGCTGCTCGCGGGGCTGTTGATTTTCAGCGTAATCACCAAACCCTCCGCCAGTCCGCACGGATTGATGGCCGAAATCGCCGTCACGATCGCCGTCTCCGCAATCGCATGTCAGTACGCTCTCTTTCGCTTGGCTATACCGGGCGCGATTTCAACGGCCGTGATGACCGGCAACTTGACCAACACCGTTCTGTCGCTGATGGACGTTTTGTCGCCAAGCCGTCCGTTGATGCCGGTCGACGCGGGGCGGTTGAAAAAATCCCTGCGTCTCCTCGTCGGCTTTCTCGTGGGCTGCGTCGTGGCCGCCGGCGCCATCTCCTTGCTGGGAGACTGGGCCTGGTCAATTCCGGCCGCGCTGGCCGCCGTGGCGCTCGCGTTGCGGTAGCAGAGGAGACAGATCATGTCTGGCCTTGAGAACAAGGTGGCGCTGATCACGGGCGCCTCGCGCGGCATCGGCCGCGCCGTCGGCGACAAATTTGTATGAGAGCTGCCTTAACTCGGAACGAGACGACAGATGAACGTTCGTTGATGGAAAGGAGAAGTGCGATGGCAAATTGGATTTACAAAGTTGAGAGCAATTGTTCTGATCCAAAGCGTGAGGCGGGATTCAACGACTGGTACACCAATACACACGTTCCCGATATTCTGAAGGAGAAGGATTTCATTCGTGCTGCGCGATATGAAGCTTACAAACCTAAACAAGGGCAGGCAAAGTTTATCGCGCTATTTGACTTGGAGACCGACGATATCGAACGGACTTTGAAGGTTCACGAGCAAACCGAGGCAGCATTGAAGGCTGGCGGGCGCATCAGCGATCTGCTCGTGATCGTGACGAGGGGAGCCTACAAGCGGTTATCGTCGTCTAATAAGTAGCTAGGTCGCGGGCCCTGTGCCCGCTTTCGGGAGGAACGGTGTAAGGAGCGAGACATGCGCGCCTTCGCTGTCCATGACTTCGGCAAAGCTCCGGCGGGGTTTACGACCTACCGATCCCCGCCGCGGATGGCGCGTTCCTCATCCGCGTGAGGTATGCGGGGGTCAATCCGCGACTACAAACTCCTCGAACAGCTGACCGCCACCTCAAAATATCCTTTTGTCATGGGTATAGACTTCGCCGGTGTTGTCGAACGCGTTTCGACGGGAGAACGCGATCTCCATATCGGCGACCGTGTCTTCGGCATGGCGCGCCGACTCGATCTATTCCAAATGGCTTGATCCTTAAACCTTGACCGGGTCTGAAACTGGGCCGACCCTCCCGCTCGGCCCGCACTCGCGCAAGCGTCCAAACTGTCTCGAAATCAGCCACCCCGGGCCGATGCATGGCCCGAAGACTCTCCGCAAAACCGCAATTTTCACCAAACACTCGTGCGATTGACTACGCGCGGGCTCAGCGATAGATTGATGGTTGGCGAAAAGGGGCGCTTAATTTCCCTATTTCCCTGCTTGCCTTTTACTTTCCACTAATCCAGAAAAGGAGAATTTGCCATGGTGAAGAAAGCATTGGCTTACATGTTGTTCCTCGGAGTCATCTATCCGCTCTCCGCGGTGGCGGAGGACACGCTCGCTAGATTCAAGGGGGGCATCGGGGTTATTCCGGTCTCGAGCGGCGTGGGGTTGGCCGCGACCGCCGTGGTCGTGAACCGGAACATTGTCCGCGGGGTCCAGCCCGCCGGCCAGATCTGGGTGATACACAAGCTGGATGCCAAGGTGGGCACGGACGGGCACATCACAGTCGACGGAAAGGGGCTGGTTTTAGCTGGCGGGAATAACGCCGGGAGGGCGGCCGGACAGAGCGTGTTTGCCACGCTGATTTGTGAAGCCGCGGCTCCCTTTACCGAGCGCAACACGGACCTTGCCGGCGTCCCGCTCGCGCCCAACGGTGACTTCAAAATCGACGACATGCTGTCGCCGGCGCCGTTTGACTGCACCAGCCCCATGCTCCTCATCCGCAACGCAGCCGGCTTGGCCTGGTTCGCCGTCGGAATCCTGAAGCAAGACAGCGACGACTAAACCGCTGACCCTTAACTATGGGGAACCCCGGGGTGCGTGGGGCGCATGTTGCGCCAAGCGCGCCCTATCCGTGGAGGGCGCGGCGCGGGAGGCGGTGGGTAAGCTGCGCAAGCGCGGCGCGGCGAAAGCTATATCTTTTGCGGCCGCAGACGAATGTGGTGGTGGACTGTTGCTGTTCCTCGAAAAGTCCTTCAAACGTCACTGCGTATCCGCTATAAGAGCATACGCCAAACTGAAACTCCGGCGCAGGACACCTTGACCGGTAAGGCAATTTGTATTTTAAGGACCTATAACAACCGAATATGTTATCAAGTTAAGAATCGAACGAATCCTAAGCATCGTGGTGCGGCAGTTACCGCGGTCGATCTATTTTGTGGTGTTGGTGGACTTACGCGTGGACTAGTAGATGCGGGTATACGCGTTGCGGCCGGTTATGACATTGACACTGATTGCGAGTATGGATATAGCCATAACAATGTCGGCACAAAATTCATCACAACGAGCGTTACGGAGTTGACCGGCAAGGCTCAAGACGTCATTACCCGAAAGGCCACACCCGAGTGTTAGTCGGATGCGCACCATGTCAGCCGTTTTCAAAATACACTCAGAGCTCGTAGGGTGCAATTGCGCAGCGTATTGCACCGAATGTAAAATCCGAGGCCTACAATTGACGCGTAGGACATGCCGGATTACCGCCGTTACCGTATCGCCGACGGATGTTATTTTTTTACCGTCAATCTACTGGAACGTTCACCTAATGACCTGTTGGTCCGTCATATCGACCTTCTGCGCCAAGCGGTGCGCCCAGTTACGCAGGTGCGACCTTTTTGCAGCTATGCGTTCGTGGACTACATTCACTATAATCCTGTCAAACATGGCTAGGTGACGCGCGTGACTGATCGGGCCTGTTCTACTTTCCAGCATTGCGCGGAGTATTTATCCTGTGGATTGGGGCGGAATGGATGTCGTGGGTAGCGTTGCAGGGGAGTGGCGGGTGAACATTCGGTGCAATACGCTGCGCTATTGCACCCTATGCGGGCTGCACTATCAGCCAAGAAGTGCCTCCTTAAGACCGTTGTCAAGAGGACGCTTACCGATCCAAACCCTTAATAGCGCGTCGTTCAGCGCTTTCCCCATGATCGCGTTACCCACGACACGACCGTCAACGAAGATACGTGTGCCCGTCTCAGGCGTGTAATCGATGTCCACACGCCTGCCACGACCAAGTACCCGAATATTACGTACGGTGCCGCGTAGCGTGTCGAGTTGTTCGCTAATCGATTGGAGTTCCGACGCCGAGCTGTTATTGGCAAGCCCCTTGTTTAGACCCCAGAGGAACTGTCCTGCCGAACTTTCACGCAACATGACCAAGGTAATACGCCTCGATGTATCGTTTTTGAGAGGGCTGCTACCCCAGGTGTCTCGCGGTGGAAGATAGAGCCCACACATATACACAGACAGAAAAAAGAAATGGAATTTACCCGCTCCAACCAGTTGGAGTTGGGCGCCATTTTCAAACACCGCTTTTTCATCCATGGTGATGCCGTCAATTTCACGCGTTAGCGCTATGTTTGGCAGTAACGCGAGTGCGAGCGCTCGGTAGATGAAGACGCGGCGTGAAAGCAGGTTGCTCATTGAATTCGATGATAACGATCGAGTGTGCTCTATGTTACAGATTGCCGCACACGTTAACCAGTTTGGCTTATTGCGCTTCGATAACTTTCCATCCTGAAGGTATGCCCATTTTCTGGATACAAAATATGGCCTTACGGAGGAGCATGGGGTTTGTAGGGTGCAATAGCGCAGCGTATTGCACCGAATGTTAAAATCCTAGGCCTACCATTGAGGCTTAGGGCATACCGGATTACCGCCGTTATCGTATCGCCGGTGGATGTTACTTCTTTACCGTCAATCTACCGGAACGTTCACCCAACGTTCTAATGACTATTGTCGAAGGTTAGAACTCAGCGAGCTGAGCCGTCCTCTTACGTACTGCCACTCGTTGCTTTGGTAGAGTCCTGGTTGCAAGGTCAGCAGATTCCATCCCACGCTTTACCGGCGATCCTTGTCAGCGCACCGACCCCGCCGTTAGGTCTATCCCGCTCAGCTTTTCGCGAGATCGATCTTGCTCAGGGCCGCCTTCAGGCTTCTGGCCAGCCTCCCGGCATCATCGTTTGCCCAGAAATGCATGAAGAATAGCCGCGGTTGCTCATCAAGCATATGACTATGCAGTGCCGTCACCTCGATCCCGCCGTCGCGCAACGTCTTGAGTACGGGATTGACCTCCCGTGCGATGAGCACGAAGTCACCGGTGATCGCTGCCTTACCGCCGCCAGTCGGCTGGAAGTTGATGACAATGCCCGAACCCATGGCGACAGGAATCGGCATTCCGCCCTCCATTATGGTTTCGGCCCGGGGGATGTTGAACTGATAGACACCGCCATTGACTGTACCCTTGGCGCCAAGCGTCTGATCGATTGCGGCGGTGTCCAGGTCGAGCGGCGGTGGAGAACCGGCGGGTGCCGGCGCCGCCAATGGGGTCTTGCTTTCGGCAAGCGCGGTGCGCAGTACGGCGGCGAGCTTGGCGGGGTCGCCGCGGCCGAGGAAATGCATATACATGGTTGCGGGTGAGGAGCGCAGCAAATGGTTGTGCACCGCCGTTATCGCTATGCCGCCATCGATGAGTTTCTTCATCACGGGGCTGACCTCTTCTTGCGTCAGCACGAGATCGCCCATCACCATTCCCTCGCCGCCCATTTTCTGGAATGCGAGATAGGAGCCCAAAGCAAGAGGTGGTTTGATCTCGACCCCATCAAGCGTGACCTTTAGGTCGCTCCGCCCAAGACCGACGCGGTACACGCCGCCGGGCATCTGTGCACCGGATCGGCCAAGCGCCTCGGCAACCGGAGCCCAGTCGTTGTCGGCCGCGAGGGCGGCGGTGGACAGTCCGACCGCGAATCCGGCGCTTGCCAAGATTAGATTAAAGCGCTTCATAGCATGACCTCCTAGTAAAGTGGTTTCGGAACCAATGCTACCGCCGTGCGGATTAAAGTGCGAGGACATCGTGAATGCTATGACCAGAGCTCGTAGGGTGCAATAGCGCAGCGTATTGCACCGAATGTAGAATCCCAAGCCTACCATTGAGGCGCAGGGCATGCCGGATTACCGCCGTTACCCGTATCGCTGGTGGATGTTATTTCTTTACCGTCAATTTACTGGAGCGTTCCCCTAACAATCTCTTGGTCCGTCATAACGACCTTCTGCGCCACGCGGTACGCCGTGCCCGGTCATAGACACGACTGTGCGCTTCCTTCATTATTGTCTCGTATTAGCAACACGGTACAAACCGGTTTTCGCCAGGAGATCTTAGATGAGCACGAACGAGACACTACGACCGGGCCGGCGCACGTTTCTACTCACTACCGCCGCAAGTATCGCGATCGCCGGTCTGCCATTTAACGCTCGCACGGCCGAGAGCAAGAGCCTCAAGATCGGTATCATCGGCGCCGGCAAAATCGGCGGCACACTGGGCGAGCTGTGGGCGAAAGCCGGTCACGAGGTGTTTTTATCCTCGCGCCATCCCGAGGAGCTCGAGCCGTTGGCAAAGAGCATCGGGGCGAAGGCACGCGTCGGAACGCCGAAAGAGGCCGCCGCCTTCGGCGAGGTGATTTTAATCTCGGTGCCGTACGGCGCACTTCCGCAAGTCGGCCGCGATCTTGCCTCGGAGATCAAGGGCAAGGTGGTGCTCGAGACCGGCAACCCGTATCCCGCTCGCGACGGCGACATGGCAATCCCGGCGCGCAAGAAGGGTACGGGCGTCGCGTCCGCCGAGTTCCTGCCCGGCGTGCGCCTGGTGCGCGCGTTCAATTCGCTACCTTCCTATGAGCTCAAGAGCGAGGCGCACCGCAAAGGCGAGAAAGCCGCGGTCCCGCTCGCGGCCGACGATGAAGCCGCGCTTAAGATTGCAGTACGGCTGGTCGAAGACGCGGGCTTCGAGCCGGTAGTGGCCGGCAAGCTTTCGCAAGCCAAGAAATTCGATGTCGGAACCCCGATGTACGGCAAGGCGCACACCGCGCGTGAACTCCGCCGGAGCCTGGGGCTTGCGCCCTAGAAACGCATGAGTCAGCTCGAGTCGGCAAAGCAGCTGTTTCTGGAAGGACGCGGCTTCCTCGAAAATCCGGGTCAGCAACCGTAGCGTGCGCTATGCGCACGACTAATCCTATCTATAATGTCTCACATGACAACCTTCAGATGAGCATCTATCCTGCGCACTAGACTCGGGAGGTTGCTTCTAA
>Ga0209701_10000044_pt1 | contig 49869 bp, 54 predicted proteins | sample CZO8metaG_4_FD_188356 | JGI IMG/M metagenome (GOLD analysis project Ga0209701, IMG submission 188356) | Vadose zone soil microbial communities from the Eel River Critical Zone Observatory, Northern California, USA - CZOApr15con2H3.8 metaG... | ecosystem: Environmental > Terrestrial > Soil >... | reverse complement strand
GCGGCCCCTACGCGATCCTCGGGCCGAAGCGCCTCGGCTACGACGCGGGCGTCTCCTGCCACGGCTCGCAGATGCTCGATTTCATCAAGGAGCTCGAGGGCGTTACCAGGCCGGTGTGCGTCATCTGGGGCGATGCTGACCACCAGGCGCCCGCCGAGGTGCTGGAGGCTTATCGCGGCGCGGCCTCGCGCACAAAGAACCTGGAACTGCACGTTTTCCCGGGCGTGCTCCACGGCTACATGATGCCGGATAACGTGAAAGCCTTTGACCAGAAGGTCCGCGATTTCTCCATGGAGCGCGCGCTTTCGATTCTCGACGGACTCCGCGCCGGGGAAGCGGGACAGGTGCGGCGCAAGGCGGGGTGACCGTTGAGACGTGGAAAATTTACTCCGGAACCCAAATTTTGATCAGCCTGAGGCCGACATTCATCATAACTTTGCGTCGAACGAGGGCGGTGGCGCGCCGTGATCGCTGAATCCGACGAACTGTTCTTCGATACAGTCAAAGAACACCGCGGCGGCTATTTCGTCGAATACCGACCACCGGTGTCAGGCACGTCCTTTGCGACGATCGCGCTTGTTTTTCCGACCCGAGTCGCATCGAGTGTGGTTGCGGACGCCATGGAAGCCGAGTTGCGCATTTGGGTCTCCCGCTATCGAGTTCCAGTGATGGTCTCAGGGATCGACGAGACGGATAGTTTGATTTCCCTTACCGGCGTCAGGCCCGAAAATCACCTCGTCGGTTGGCCCGCATCCGACACAGGCGAGATCGCCCAGTCTTGGAAGCTTGATGACCTCAGCGCATATCTAAAGTCGAACCCGGCGCATATCGATTTGAAGAACGTCTACGCCGATGTGCCTTTCAGGACCAAGGCACAGGTCAAGGCCGCTTCAGACAAGCAGATTGATACCTGTAGGCGCCAAAACCGCCTGCTCAAAGCACTGCTAATCGTTTGGCTGGTTGTGATTCCGTTCACGACCGCGACGGTTGGATATTTCGCTCCCGACTGGCTGAGCCTCGCAATCTACGTCTACAGTTTTTGGAACGCATACCGTACCTGGCGAAAAATCACCGGCCGCGCAAAGCCTTCGAAATCGGCGATCGAGAAAGCTGAGAAGAAGCGGAAGATGCAGCATTACTACTATCATTGCGAGCGAAACCCGTCCGGCTTTCAGAAGCTGAAGATGGAGAATTTCGAAAACGACGCGCGCGATCAAGTCAGAGCAGAATCCTCACAACTCGCAGATCCTGTAATTGGTTCTAAGTCGACCAGCATGCGCTAGACCATAGCTAGAGACGGATCCGGGACGGCGATGGGATACGCAAAGGTAGCAGCGCGACCGCGGCGGCGCGCCGCCGCGGTCGCGCTGGCGACGCGCGCGGGATTCGGCGAGAGCCAAGTCGCGTTCGTCACCGCGTTTCAAGATCGGAACGAGCCGGCCTTCAAGAAGGCGATAGCGCATCTGGCGTGGGCACATATGCGTGGTGCTTGACAGAGCCCGACCATCTCATCGCTCTCGACGGCGCGGTCGCCGGCGGCATGCGATGGCTGAGCGGCTTCGCCGGCCGGCGACGCCGGAAGCGGCGCAACATCGGCTTGCCGGAGTCCTACCGCCGCCCGTACGAGCGCCGGCGCCGCGGCCCGCAGAGAAGGCGAAAGCCTCTGCCCAAAACAGCAAAGGCGGGCCGCCCACTATCGCTATTGAGGCGTTGCTCGAAGTGCCTCTCGTCGGCTACTCGGTAGAGAGCTTAGGCGATGGAGCGACAATTCCTCGCTTTGCCCCGAAAGACATCTTCGCGGGTCCCGACCAAAAACTGACGCGTGCTCAGCGGCAGGAATGGAATGCCAACAACGGTCTAAGGGAACGGCTGGTGTTCAGTGCGAATGGGCGAATCTCATATGGAGACTGGGAGGGCGACCGTGTGAGGGTCAGCTGCAACAATGACCTGTTTAAAAAGGGCAAAATCGGTGATGGCTTCTATTCAACCAAGGACCGAGACTTCGTAATGCGGCTTCACCTCCCGCACAACGTCGTAAGGAGCATCCTCGACCGCTTTTATCTCTACCGAGAAGCCGGCGAGCTTCGTGCCTCTGACGCGCGTGAGTTTTGCACAATGCACTTCGGTCTTACCGATTTGGTCGAGGCGGAGGGAGGAGACACGTTTTTCACGATCTACCGCTTACATGCAAACCGGTCATTTATCGCCTGAGGGCCTCACCTTGAACGGCCAAGGGGCTTTGTAGGAACATTGAACGTTCGTGGGTCGGGTCCAGATTGGAGCATCGCGGTGGGAAGCGATGGAACCTTATCTGGCTCGCCATCTTGGTTTTTTTGAAGGTGTTATCGTGAGATGACGCGACGTTCGCCGGCGCTGCCGGTCAAATCGCCACCACCAACGAGTGTCGGTCTCGGCCAATGCGTGCCCCGCAACCAGCCCCCCTCACTCCGCCGCCGGCTCCGCCGCGGGCGCGGCGCGGGCGCGGCGGGCGGCGATGCCGACGCGCCAGCGGCGGTCGCTGAGGCTGACCAGGCCACCCAGCGCCATGAGCACGGCGCCGAGCCAGATCCACGGCACCAGCGGCTTCCAATAGGCGCGCACCGTCCAGCCGCCGCTGCCGTCGCTGTCGCCCAGCGCGACATAGAGATCGGCGAGCAGGTTGGTGTGGATCGCCGTCATGCTGGTCGGCATCTGCTGCACCGGGAAGAAGCGCTTCTCCGGATGCATCACCGCGACGGGCTCGCCGCCGCGCGAGACGGTGATGGTGGCGCGGTCGGCGCTGTAGTTCGGCCCCTCCGCCTTAGCGACGCCGTCGAGATGCAGCACGTAGGCCGCGATCGGCAGCGCCTCGCCTTGATGCAGCACCTCGATGCGCTCGTTCTCGAAGGCCGAGGCGGCGATGCCCGCGACGGCCACGGCGAGGCCGAGATGCGCCAGCGTCATGCCATGCGCGGCGCGCGGCAGGCTCAGCGCGCGCCGCCAGCTCTCGGGCAATGGTGCGCGGAACAGCTTCACCCGCTCGGCCCATTCGCTGAGCGCGCCGACGCACACCCAGGCGGCGAGCGCGAGGCCGAGCACGGCAAGCACCGGCCCGCCGCGCGTCAGATAGAGCCCGACCGCGGCGACGGCGATCACCGCGGCGAAGGCGAGCCACAGGCGCTGCAGCGCGCCCAGGAGGTCCCCGCGCTTCCACGCCAGCAGCGGGCCGGCGGCGACGGCGATCAGCGCCGGCACCATCAGCGGTACGAAGGTGCGGTTGAAGAAGGGGAATCCGACCGAGAGCTTGGGGCCGCCGACGGCGTCGAGGAACAGCGGGTAGAGCGTGCCGAGGAACACGGTGGCGGCGGCGGTGGTCAGCAGCAGGTTGTTGAGCACCAGCGCGCCTTCGCGCGAGACCGGCGCAAAGAGCCCGCCGCCCTTGAGCGCCGGCGCGCGCACGGCATAGAGCGTGAGCGAGCCGCCGATGGCGACCAGCAGCAGCAGGAGGATGAAAATGCCGCGCGCGGGATCGACGGCGAAGGCGTGCACCGACGTGAGCACGCCCGAGCGGACCAGGAACGTGCCGACCAGCGACAGCGAGAAGGTGACGATGGCGAGCAGGATGGTCCAGCTCTTGAGCGCGTCGCGCTTCTCGACGACGATCGCCGAGTGCAAGAGCGCCGTGCCGACCAGCCAGGGCATGAAGGAGGCGTTTTCCACCGGGTCCCAGAACCACCAGCCGCCCCAGCCCAGCGTGTAATAGGCCCACCAGCTGCCCATGGCGATGCCGACGGTGAGCGCGCACCAGGCCGCGAGCGTCCACGGCCTGACCCAGCGCGCCCACGCCGCATCGACGCGCCCTTCGATGAGCGCGGCGACGGCGAAGGCGAAGGCGACGGAGAAGCCGACATATCCCAGGTAGAGGAACGGCGGATGGAAGGCGAGGCCGGGATCCTGCAGGATCGGGTTGAGGCCGTGCCCGTCGAGCGGCGCCGGCGCGAGCCGCTTGAAGGGGTCCGAGGTCAAGAGGATGAAGAGCAGGAAGCCCGCGCCGATCATGCCCTGTACCGCGAGCACGCGCGCCTGCAGCGCCGGCGGCAGGTTGTCGCCGAACCACGCCACCGCGGCGCCGAAGAGCGAGAGGATCAGCACCCAGAGGAGCATCGAGCCCTCGTGGTTCCCCCATACGCCGGTGATCTTGTAGAGCAGGGGCTTGGCCGAATGGCTGTTCTCGGCGACGTTGGCGACCGAGAAATCCGAGGTGACATAGGCGTGCACCAGCGCGGCGAAGGCGAGCGCGACGAGCCCGAACTGCGCCATCGCCGTGCTTTGCCCGACCGCCATCCAGCCGAGATGCGCGCGCGCCGCGCCGACCAGCGGCAGCGATGCCTGCAGCAGCGCCAGCAGCAGCGCGAGGATGAGCGCGAAATGGCCGAGCTCGACGATCATCGTGTCTTGGAGCCTTCCTGCCAGCGCCCGCTCTTCTTGAGCGCGTCGACCACTTCGCGCGGCATGTAGTTCTCATCGTGCTTGGCGAGCACGCTGTCGGCGCGCACCAGGCCGGCGCCGTCGAGCCTGCCTTCGACGACGACGCCCTGGCCCTCGCGGAAGAGATCGGGGACCACGCCGCTATACGTCACGGGCACCGCGCTCTCGCCGTCGGTGATGCGGAAGGCGATGCTCTTGCCGTCGCGCGTCACGCTCGCCGGCGCGACCAGCCCGCCGATGCGGATGCGGCGACCTTCGGCGACGTGCTTCGTCTTGAGGTCGCTCGGGCTGTAGAAGAAGACGAGATTGTCGTTGAAGGCGAGGAGCACCAGGGCCGTGGCGACGCCGAGCATGACGAGCCCGGTGAGGACGGCGAGCAGGCGGCGGCGCTTGCGGGTCACGGCCGCCGCGCGTCGGGCGCGATCCGCTGCAGCGCCTCGAGCTCGCGCTGGGCGCGGCGATAGCCGGCGAGGCTCCACGCCAGCAGCCCGCCGAGCACGATCGCCGCGGCGGTATAAGCCGGCCACACGTAACCGGCATAGCCGCCCATGGCGAGGAACGCGTCGAGCCCGCTCACGACGCCGCCCGGTGCCGCAGCGCGGCGCTGTGCGCCTCGCGCTCGACCTCGGCGAGCCGCAGCGCGCGGATCTTCGCCGCGATGAGCGCGGTGCGCATGCGGATCAGCAGCAGCGTCACGAAAAGCAGCGTGAAGCCCAGCGCCATGATCAAGAGCGGCCACAGCATCGACGCGGCGATGGTCGGCCCACCCAGGCGGAACACGCTCGCCGGCTGGTGCAGCGTGTTCCACCAGTCGACGGAGAATTTGATGATCGGCAGGTTGACGATGCCGACCAGCGCCAGGATGGCGCCGGCGCGCGCGCCGCGCGTCGGCTCGTCGAAGGCGTTCACCAGCGCGATGTAGCCGAGATAGAGGAAGAACAGCACCAGCACCGAGGTGAGCCGCGCGTCCCACACCCACCACGTGCCCCACATCGGCTCGCCCCACAGCGAGCCCGTGACGAGGCACAGCAAGGTGAAGCCGGCACCGAGCGGCGCCGCGCTCTGCGCGCCGATGTCGGCGAGCGGATGGCGCCAGATGAGCGCGACGGCGGAAGCCAGCGCCATCAGCGCATAGACGAAGCTCGCCATCCACGCCGCCGGCACATGCACGAACATGATGCGCACCGCCTCGCCCTGCTGGTAATCGGGCGGCGCGACGAACAGCGCGAGATAAAGGCCGGCGGCGAGCAGCAGCGCCGTCGCGCGGCCGCACCACGGCAGCATTGCCGCCGAGAGGCGCATGAACCGGGCCGGGTTGGCGAAGCGCTGCATGAGGCGGTTCTAGCGCAAATCCAGGGTCGGGCGCCATGTCGTCGCGGACACAGCGTGCGCTCATTCCAGCGCTTGGCGCAGCGCCGCTGCCGCCGCGACGGGCGCCAGCACCAGCGCGCCGGCCAGCAGCGCGCCCAGCAGCAGCAGATGCGGGCGCGCGCCGAAGCCGCCGATCGCGGCCTCGACGGCGGCGACGCCGAAGATAAGCACGGGAATGTAGAGCGGCAGCACCAGCAGCGACAGCAACACGCCGCCGCGCCGCGCGCCGAGGCTAAGCGCCGCGCCCATCGCGCCGACGAGGCTCAAGCTCGGCGTGCCCAGCAGCAGGCTCAGCAGCAGCGCCGGATATCCGGCGCGGTCGAGATGCAGCAGCAGCGCCAGCAGCGGCGCGATGAGGATCAGCGGCAGCCCGGCGACGAGCCAATGCGCCAGGCATTTTGCCAGCACCTGCGCCTCCAGCGGCAGCGGCATCAGCGCCAGCGCCTCGAGGCTGCCATCCTCCCAATCCGCTTGGAACAGCCGCTCCAGCGAGAGCAGCGCCGCCAGAAGCGCCGTCACCCAGAGGATGCCGGCGGCGATGCGCGCCAAGAGCTCCGCCTCCGGCCCGACGCCGAACGGGAAGAGGATGACGGTGAGGACGAAGAACGCCACCACCATCGCCGCATCGCCGCCCTGCCGCAGCGCCAGCCGCAGGTCGCGCAGCACGAGCAGGCGGAACGCGCTCATGGGATGGCCTTCGCTGCATTCACATCCTTGCGTCCTTCGACAGGCTCAGGATGAGGGAAACCGAGAATGGCATCTGGTGGATGCCATTGAGAAAATCTCCTCATCCTGAGCCTGTCGAAGGACGCACGAGCGGTCATGCAGCCGCCCTCGCGGCGAAATCGGTCAGCGACAGCGTCTCGGCGCTCTCGAGCGGCAGCGCGGCATGCGTCGAGAGCACGACCAGCCCGCCCTGGGCGCGATGCGCGGCAATCGCCGCCGCGAGGTCGGCGACGGCGTCGCTGTCGAGGCCGGTCAGCGGCTCGTCGAGCAGCCACAGCGCGGCCGGGCTGGCGACGAGCCGCGCCAGCGCCAGCCGGCGGCGCTGCCCGGCCGAGAGCAGGCGGCAGGGCCAGGCGGCCAGCGCGGCAAGGCCGAAGCGCTCGAGCGCGGGCGCGACCGCGCTGCCGCCGCGCATGCCTGCCCAGAAGGCCAACGTCTCCGCCACGGTGAGCGCCGGCTTCACCGCGTCGTGGTGGCCGATGAAGTGGAGGCGCTCGCGGTGTGCTGTGGGATCCTCGCGCACGGGCATGCGGTCCCAGGCGAGCATGCCCGCCTCGGGCGGCGTCAGGCCGGCCATCAGCCGCAGCAGACTCGACTTGCCGCTGCCGTTGGGTCCGGTGAGCACCAGCGCGCCGCCCGGCGGCACCAGGAAGTAGAGCCCGGCGAAGACCAGCCGCTCGCCGCGGCGGCAGGCGAGGCCGCGTCCGGCGAAGCCGCGGGCGGGAAGGTCGGGCGATGGCGGAGCGGGCATGCCGGCCGGGTGGGAGCGAGGGGCGGGGATCATGCCACGCCCGGCCGAGCGCCGCGCGCCAAAAAGACGACGGCCCCGGTGGGGGAAGACCGGGGCCGTCTGATGAAGCGGTCAGGGGAAGACCGCTGCAAAGGACGGAGACGAGCCGATTATCGTCTCGCGCCCGCTGAGTAGACGTCGGAAATGCGCCGCCAATTCGCTCGAATCATGGCGAAACGGTGATATCTTCTCCCTCCCCTTGCCCCCTTGGGGGACACTTGCCTCCTTCGACGGCGCGGCGCTCGGGATGGAGGCCTGGCACGAAGGAAGGTGTCATGATTGCATCTTGGCGTGCAACCAGCCTCGAGGAAATGATGCTGCGCCGTCGGATTGGGCAGCTTGCGCTTGTTCTGTCGGTAGCTCTGGGTGTCGGCGTCTGTCATGCCGCCGGCGAGACGGATGCCAAGGTCGTCGAGCATGGGCGCTTCTTTATCGATGTCGGAGAAGACGCTGGCAGGGATTTGCTGCGCAAGGCTCGGGCGCTGAAGGAAGGGGATTCGGTTTCGCACGTAAAGTCTGTCTTTGGCGAGCCCACCGACGATCGGAAATTAGTGGGCAAGAAGGGCGAGTTCCATGGCAGGGTCATGAGCTATTACATCCGACGGCTGGACCAGGATTTGGTCAATGAAACCCTCGATCGATACGTCAGCTGCTACTTCGATGATGCGGATAAGCTAACGGGCGTCGGATACAAGCTGTCAGATCAGCCGGAGACGCAAGGGTCGCGGTAGACGGTCCTTTGTCTTCCTTCGCCCCTCAATCGTATTTGCGCACGTCCTCGATGACCTTGCCGTCCTTGGGCAGGCTGCCCGGCGGAACGAGTTGCACCACGCCTTTGAGCTTGGTGGCGGCGGCGAGGCTCTCGGCGAGGCGGGCGGCCAGCGCCGGATCGGTGCCGGCGGGCGCCTCGGCCTTCAAGGTCATGACGTCGTTCTGCCCGTCATGGCTGACGACCAGGCGGGCGCGGCCGATCTCCTGGTGGCGCTTCACCGCCTCGGCGATCTGCTCGGGATGGACGAACATGCCCTTGACCTTGGTGGTCTGGTCGGCGCGGCCCATCCAGCCGGCGATGCGCGTGTTGGTGCGCCCGCACGGGCTCAGCCCTGGCAGCATCGCCGACAGATCGCCGGTGGCGAAGCGGATCAGCGGGTAGTCGGCCGTCAGCGTCGTCACCACCACTTCGCCGACCTCGCCCTCGGCGACGAGATCGCCGGTGCCGGGCCGCACCAGCTCGAGGATGATGCCCTCGTCGATCACCAGCCCCTCATGCGCCTCGGTCTCGTAGGCGACGAGGCCGAGATCGGCGGTGCCGTAGGCCTGCACCGCGGCGACACTGCGGCCAGCGATCTCGTTGCGCAGCGCCGGCGGGAAGGCCTCGCCCGACACCAGCGCGCGCTTGAGCGACGACATGTCGGCGCCGAGCTCGCGGCCCTTGTCGAGGATGATGCGCAGGAAGGAGGGCGTGCCGACATAGCCGACGGGTCTGAGATCGGCGATCGCCTTGACCTGCTGCTCGGTCTGACCGGTGCCGCCGGGAATGACGGCGCAGCCCAGCGCGTGCGCGCCGGTCTCCATCATCGAGCCGGCCGGCGTCAGGTGGTAGGAGAAGCAATTGTGCAGGAGGTCGCCGGCGCGGAAGCCGGCGGCGAAGAGCGCGCGCGCCATGCGCCAGTAATCGGGCCGCCGCCCCTCGGGATCATAGATCGGGCCCGGCGACATGAAGACGCGCGCGAGCGCGCCCGGCGCGGCGGCGGCGAGGCCGCCGAAGGGCGGCGCCTTTTTCTGGAGCGCGATGAGCTGGCTCTTGCGCGTCACCGGCAGCTCCGCCAGCGCTTCGCGGCTGGTCACCGCGTGCGGCTCGATGTCCTGCAAGAGCGCGGCGAAATAGGGCGCTTGGCGCTTGGCATGCGCCACCTGCTGCGGCAGCGCCGTCATCAGCGCGCGTTCGCGCGCCTCCGGATCGCGGGTCTCGAGCGCGTCGTAGTAGCGAGCATCGGCCATGCGATACCTCCCGGATGTTCGTCATGGCCGGGCTTGTCCCGGCCATCCACGTCTTTGCCTGCCCGGTGCGGGCTCTCGCGGTTGCAAGCGCAACCGCTGACGCCCGCCCGCGATCACGCTTCGCGCGACGCGAGTCACGCCAGCCAGCGCTTGCGGCGGCGGTAATGCTTGACGGCGTGGTAGTCCTTGTGCCCGGCGCCACCGAGATAGAATTCCTGGATGTCCGGGTTCTGCTTCAAGGTCTCCGCCGTGCCGTTCATGACGAGACGGCCGTTCTCGATGAGATAGGCGTCGCTGACGATGTCGAGCGCCGCGGTGGCGTTCTGCTCGACGAGGAGGATGCCGACCCCGTCCTGGTTGAGGCGGCGGATGATGCCAAAGATCTCGTCGACCAGGAAGGGCGCAAGCCCGAGGCTCGGCTCGTCCAGCAGCAGCAGCTTGGGCGCGGTCATCAGCGCGCGACCGATCGCCAGCATCTGCTGCTCGCCGCCGGAGAGATAGCCCGCCTTGGCCGAGCGCCGCTCCGTGAGCCGCGGGAAATAGCCGTAGACCATGTCCTTGAGCTGCGCGATGCGGCGGCGGTCGCGATGCATCGAACTCGCGGCGATGAGGTTCTCGTCCGGCGTCAGATGCTCGAACACGCGCCTGCCCTCGAGCACATGGGCGATGCCGAGTCTGACGCGGTCGGGCGGCGACAGCGCGGCGATGTCCTGGCCCTGGAAGCGAATCTCGCCGCGCGTCACCTCGCCGCGCTCCGGCTTGAGCAAGCCGCTGATCGCCTTGAGCGTGGTGCTCTTGCCAGCGCCGTTGGCGCCGAGGAGGGCGACCATGCCCCCCTCGGCGACCGCGACCGACACGCCCTTGATCGCCAGGAAGACGCGGTCGTAGACGACCTCGACATTGCCGAGCGACAGCATCGCACCACTCACTTGCCGGACGCCTTGAACTCCTCCGCGCTTTTGTGGACGAGGTTCCAGACGATGTCCTGGTACGCCGCGGACCAGTCGCTCTTGGCCGTCCATTTGCTGCCGTCCCAGGCGGCGATGCGGCCGCGCCCGCCGCCCTGGTGGTCCTCGCTGGTGATGGTCACCGGCGGCAGCAAGCCGTCGGCGGTGAAGTCCTTGATGCTCTCGAGCCCGTGTTTGAGCTTGGCCGGCGTCAGCGGCTCGCCCTCCTTGTCGAGCGCGCGCCGCGCGCCCTCGGCGAAGAGCGCCATGCTGGCGACGCCGATATTGTAATAGGTGCTGCCGACCTTCTCGGCCGGGCCGGCGGCCTTGCCCTTGGCCACGACCTCCTGCTGGATCGCCTTGATCACCGCCGGGTCCTTGCCGGAGGCGACGCCCTCGAAGCGCAGCAGCCCCTTGGTCTGGTCGGCGCCGATGATGTTGGCGTCGGTCTCGGAGATCCAGATGACCGAGGCGAGATGGTCGAGCGGCACGCCGTTGCGCATCGCCTCGCGCACCGACACCGGCTGGCCGCCGCCGGCGCCCCAGATGATGGTCCAGTCCGGCTTGTCGCGGCGCAGCTGCGTCCAGGTCGCCGATTGCTCGTTGCCGGGCGAGGGGTAGGGGAAGGTCGCGAACTCGTAGCCGAGCCGCTTCGACAGCTCCTCGAACACCGGCACGGGCTCGCGCCCGAACGGCGAATCGATCATCACCAGCGCGATCCGCTTGCCCTTGAGGCCGCCCTTCTCCTGGCCCTCGATGTATTTGACGATCGCCGTCGCCTGCGACCAATAGGCCGGCGTCATCGGGAAGATCGTCGGGAACACCTTGCCGTCGGCGGCGTCGGAGCGGCCGTGGAACATGGTGACGACGTTCATGCCGTCGCCCAGCGCGCGCGGCACCACCGCGCGCGACACCGGCGTGCTCAGGAAGTCGACGAGCACCGCGCCCTCGCTCTTGAAGCGCTCATAGGCCTCGATGCCGCGCTGCGGCTGGTTGCCGGTGTCGACCACCATGATCTCGACGGGATGGCCCTTGATCCCGCCCTTCGCATTCAACAGCGCGATGTAGTCGCGCTGTCCCTGCGAGTATTCCGCGGTGACGAAGGTGTAGACCGCGGTGAAGTCGAGCGCCGTGCCGACTTTGATCGGCGCCTTGTCCTGCGCCGCCGCCGATGCGAGCGCCGTGGCCGACAGGCCCGCAGCCAGCGCCAGCCCCGTGATCATCTTTCTCATGAGCGTGTCTCCCCTCTTGATGCGTGTTGATGGGTCAGTGCCTCGCATGGCGGAAGGGCCAGACGAGAAAATAGTTGCGCAGATTGTCGTAGACCTTGGCGAGGCCCAGCGGCTCGAACAGCAGGAAGGCGACGATGAGTCCGCCATAGAGGATGAGCGGGATGTGCGACAGGATCTCCTGGCTCACCGGCAGCGCGCCTGCCTGCGCCAGGGTGCCGACGAGGTTGTTGAGCACGATCGGCGCCAGCAGCACCAGCGCCGCGCCGAGATAGCTGCCCATCACGCTGCCCATGCCGCCGACGATGACCATCGCCACCGCCTGGATCGAGACGTCGAGATTGAACTGCTCGGGCGTCACCGCGCGGTAGTAGCAGAAGGCAAGCAGCACGCCGCTGACGCCGCCGAGGAACGAGCTGCACCAGAAGGCGAGCAGCTTGAAATAGAAGGTGTTGACGCCGAGGATGGCGGCGGCGAAGTCCTTCTCGCGCACCGCGACGAGCGCGCGGCCGAAGCTGGTGCGGCCGACATTGAGCAGGAAGAGCGTGACGAGCAGGCACACCGCGAGCGCCACGTAATAGCGCGCGAAATCGCCGGCGACCGGCAGTCCCAGCACGCGGAAATTCGGCGCCTGGAGCGTCGCCTGGCTGCCGCCGCTGATCGCCGGCACATGCGAGATGATCCAGTCGACGAGATACTGCATCGCGAGCGTGCTGATGGCGAGGTAGAGCCCTTTGACGCGCAGCGCGGCGAAGCCGAAGACGAGACCGATGACGGCGCTGAGGAGGCCGCCGGCGACGATGGCGAGCTCGAACGGCATTCCGGCGCGCACCAGGTGGATGGTGCCATAGGCGCCGATCGCCATCACCGCGGCGTAGCCCAGATGGATCTGCCCGGCCCAGCCCATCAGCAGGTTGAGGCCGAGCGCCGCCGTGCTCCAGATGATCCAGGGCAGCAGATAGCTCGAGAGATAGAGGTTCGGCAGCACGAAGGGCGCGGCCAGCGCCAGCGCGAGCAGCACGCCGATCTGCCAGCGGTCGACCGGGACCGGCCACAGCGCGCGATCGGCGGCGTAGCTGGTGTGTCGGATGCCGGCGAGGCGGTAGAACATGGCTCACACCCTCTCGATGTCTTCGCGCCCGAACAGACCGAAGGGGCGCACGAGGATGGTGAGCAGGATGACCGTCGACGCGACGAGGTCGCGTGTGCCGCCGCCGACCAGCGGGTCGATGTAGCCGGGGATCACGTTCTCGAGCACGCCGATGGCGACGCCGGCGACGACGACGCCGACGATGCTGTCGAGCCCACCGAGGATGGCGACGGCGAGCGCCTTGATGAGCAGCAGCGACAGCGTCCAGTCGACGCCCTGCACCGAGCCCCAGAGGATGCCGGCGCAGGCGGCGGCGATGCCGGCGAGGCCCCAGGAGAGCCCGATGGCCTGCTCGACGCGGATGCCGGCGGCCCAGGACGCCGTCTGGTCGTCCGACACCGCGCGCAGCATGATGCCCTGGCGCGAGTTGAAGAACAGCAGCGACAGGCCGATCAGCGCCAGCGCCACCACGCCGCCGACGAGATAGGCGCGGTTGACGAGGATGTCGCCGAGGAAGATCGGCTGCTGGCCGATGCCGATATCGAGCCGCTTCATGGTTGCGCCGGCCAGCGCCGGCGCCGCGCCGCGCAGCAGGATCTCGAGCCCCAGCGTCAGCATGATGATCATGATCACGGGCTGGCCTACCATGCGCCGCAGCGCCACGCGCTCGAGGCCGCGGCCGAAGAGGAACATGGCGGCGAGCGCCAGCGGCATCGCCGCCCAGAGCGGCGCGCCCAGGCCCGCGGCGAGCCACCACACGACATAGGCGCCGACCATGGTGAGCGCGCCCTGCGCCAGGTTGGCCACGCCGGACGCCTTGAACACCAGCACGATGCCGAGCGCGACCAGCGCGTACATCAGCCCGACCAGGGCGCCGTTGATGGCGAGCTCGGCGAGATACATGACGTCGACGCTCACGCGCCCACCTCCATGACGACGAGGCGGCGGCGCAGCAGGCCCGAGGCGCCGGTCTCGTAGGTGACGCGCGCCTCGAACTCGACCGCGGCGGCGTCGCCATAGAGCGCGGCGATCACGGCGGCGTAACGCTCTTCGATGACGTTGCGCCTGAGCTTGCGCGTGCGCGTCACCTCGCCGTCATCGGGATCGAACTCCTTGTGCAGGTTGACGAAGCGCTTGAGCCTGAGCGGCGGCGGCAGCAATTCGTTGACGTGGCGGATGACGCCCGCGACCAGCGTGCACACCTCCGGCTTCTGCGACAGGTCGGCGTAGGAGGTGTAGGACACGCCATGCGTCTGCGCCCAATGGCCGACCGCCTCGGCGTCGATGCAGACGATGGCGGCCAGGTGGTCGCGCCCGGCGCCGAGCACGGCGACGTCGCGGATATAGGAGCTGAACTTGATGCGGTTCTCGATGTAGTTGGGAATGAAGCGCTCGCCGCCGCGCGTATGCACGACTTCGCCGACGCGGCCGAGCACGACGAGCTGCCCGTCCGCCTCGAGGTAGCCGGCGTCGCCGGTGCGCAGCCAGCCGTCCTCGAGCGCGTGCGCCGTCGCCGCGTTATCGTCGAGATAGCCGTCGAATACGCTCTCGGCGCGGATCAGGATCTCGCCGCTGGCGTCGATGCGGATGTCGACGCCCGGCAGCGCTCGCCCGACCGTGTGCAGGCGCACATGGGCGCTGTCCTGCGCCGCGGTCAGCGCGCAATTCTCGGTCTGGCCGTAGAATTGTTTGAGATCGAGGCCGAGCGCGCGAAAGAACAGGAAGGTGTCCTCGCCGATCGCCTCGCCGGCGGTGTAGCTGCGGCGCGCGCGGCTGAGGCCGAGCTGATCCTTGGTCGGCCCATACACCAGCGCCTCGCCCAGCGCGCGCTGCAGGCGCCGCCACGCGCTGGCCTTCTCTCCCGCCAGGCGCCGGCGCTCGCCGTTGATCGCCAGGCGCATGAAGCGGTCGAACAGCCATTTCTTGAACGGCGTCGATTCGGCGACGCCGACCTGGAGCCGCGTCAGCAGATTGTCCCAGCTGCGCGCCGAGGCGAAGTAGAGCGTCGGCGCCACTTCGCGCAGGTCGCGCAGCACCGTCTCCTGCCGCTCGGGAATACTCACGGTGAAACGCATCGCCAGGGCGGCGCCGACCGAGAACACGAAATCGCCGACCCAGGCCATCGGCAGATAGGCGACGTACTCCTCGCCGATGCCGAAATAATCGGCGGCGGCGGCATTGCCGACCGCCGCCAGGACCCGGCGATGCGTGAGCAGGATGCCCTTGGGCCGCCCGGTGGTGCCGGAAGAATGCAGCAGCACCGCGCCGTCAGCGGGCCGCGCGCGCGTCGGCAGCTCTTGCGCCAGCGCCGGCGCGGCGTCGAGCCGCGCCTGCCCGCGCTCGGCGACGTCGGCATAGGTGAAGAGCCCGCTTCCGTCCGAGGCGCCGATGCCGCGCGGGTCGTCGTAGATGATGTGCGCGGGAGCGCCGGTGCGCGCGCGCAGCTCGAGCAGCTTGTCGACCTGCTCCTGGTCCTCGGCCACGGCGAAGCGCGCGCGGCCGCCGCGGCCGAAATGGCCGAGCTCCTCGGCCGGCATCTCCGGATAGATCGGCGCGGGAAAGCCGCGCAGCATGGTCGCCGCGAGCATGGCGAAATAGAGCCGCGCACGGTTGTCGCCGATGACCATGAGCGCCTCGCCCGGCGCGAAGCCCAGCGCCTCCAGCCCGGCGGCGAAGGCCAGCACTTCGCGCAAGTAATCGCGCCAGCTGTAGTCGCGCCAGATGCCGAGATCGCGCTCGCGCAAGGCGATAGCGGCGCCATGCGCCGCGGCGTTGCGCGCCAGCAGCGCCACCAGCGTGTCGCCGGGCGCTGTCGGCGCGGCGCGCCTTTCCTCGCGCAAGGCGGTGGCCTCAGGCGGCATCGCGCGCCGGCTTTCCGAGATAGGCCGAGACGACGCGCGGATCGTCGAGCACGCGCGCCGGCGGCCCTTCGGCGATGAGCTCGCCATAGCTCAGCACCGCCATCCGGTCGCAGATGCTGGCGACAACGTCCATGTGGTGCTCGATGAGGAGGATGGTCGTCTGGTGCGCGTCCCGCGTGTCGAGGATGAAGCGCGCCATGTACTCCTTCTCCTCCTGATTCATGCCGGCCATCGGCTCGTCCAGGATGAGGAGGCGCGGCTCGGCGGCGAGCGCGCGCGCCAGCTCGACGCGCTTCTGCAAGCCCAGCGGCACGATGTCGATCGGCTCGTCGCGCACGCTCTCGAGCTGGAGGAAATCGATGATCTCCTCGACCTTGCGGCGCTGTCGGACCTCGTCGCGCTGCGCCCACCACCAATAGAACAGCGTCGCCAGCGCCGAGGGGCGCATGTGGATGTGTCGGCCCATGAGGATGTTGTCGAGCACGCTCATGCCGCGGAACAGCGCCAGGTTCTGGAAGGTGCGGGCGATGCCGAGCCGGGCGATGCGGTGCGGCCGCATCCCGGTGATGTCGCTGCCGTCGTAGAGGATGCGGCCCTGCTGCGGCGGGTAGAAGCCGGTGATGGCGTTGACGAGCGTCGTCTTGCCGCTGCCATTGGGCCCGACCAGCCCGAAGATCTGCGCGCGCTCGATGCCGAGCGAGATGCCCTTGAGCGCCTTCAAGCCGCCGAAGGAGCGGGCGACGTTGTCGCAGTACAGGCTGGGCAGCGGCGCCGCGCCGCTCTCGCCGGACATTCTCGCGCGCTCCTCCCTGGCGTCTTTTGCGGCGACATTAGCCGACCTTGAGCGCTTTCCCAAGGAGATCGGGCGAGGCGGGCGCTGACGCTCCGGGCGGAGAAAGCCGAGGAAAGGAGCGCGCCGTGGCGCGCTCCTTCCTTGCGATGCCTAGTCGTCGTCGCCGCTCGGCGGGTTGAACAGCACGCGCTCGTTATGTTCGAGGTACTGGCGTGCGCGCTGGCGGTCCTCGCGCGCGTCGTCCTTGTCTTCGACGCAGGCGAAGCTGCTCGCCGCGGTAGCGGGGCCGGTACCTTTGTAGGCGGCGATCTGCGGGTAGGGGCAGAGCGGCCGCTGGAAGGCGATGCCGGACGCCACGGTGTCGTTGACGAACTTGGTGGCGATGATCTTGTCGGGCGCCACGCCATGCTCGACCCAGCGGTCGAGCGCCGCCAGGATGTCGTGATCGGGATCGATCATCCCGGCCGCCAAGCCCAGCGCGCTGTTGCCGAAGGAATTGGCGCCGACGCCGCCGCTGCAATGCGCCATGCCCGGCGCCATGAACAGGCGATAGTACTCGGCCGTCTCGTCCAGCTTGCCGTGATCGGTCTCGATGGCGACGCTGTGGTAATAGTTGATGCTGTTGATCGGCGCGATGGCGGAGTCCGCCCAGCCGACATAATGGATGAGCTTCGTGCCGCGGTGCTTCGAGCGCCGCAGATCGGGGTTGGTCGAGTTCAGAATCGGCGCCATCTCGGCGTCGGCGAGCGCCACGCCGCTGTCGATGTTGAGGCTGCGGAAATCGAAGCTCGGGTTCGACAGAACCATGTTGGCATAGAATTGGTTGCCGAACGCGTCCTGCAGGCTGGTGCCCGGCGTCGCGCCGGTGATCCAGGCCGGCCAGTCCGCCGCCACCGCCTCGGTGCCTGCCTCATAGCCCGGGAAGATCTGCTGATGGGTGCGCGAGCTGCGCGGCCCGTCATAGATCGCCTTCGCCGCCGCGACTTGCGGCGCGCTGAGGCAGGTGGTCGGATCCTGCCCGGCCGTGCACTGCACCGTCGCCGGGTCGAAATGGCAGTCGCGCGGATCGTTGGGGAAGGGATCGGTGCCGAGCCCCTCGCGCGCCGCGCATTGCTTGAGCGCCGCGGTGGTGAGCACGGCAAGCTGCGCCGGCTGGAGATAGCTCGCGGGATTGTCGAGCAGCGCCTGCTCGTTAAAGATGAAGCCGGTGAGGAGGTGCGTCCAGAAATTCGCGGGCGAGCCGATGATGATGCCGTCCCAATCGTCGGGGTAGCGCTGCGCCTCCATGAGCGCCTCGCGCCCGCCGTCGGAGCAGCCGGCGAAATAGGAGCGGCTGGGGCCGTGGCCGGCGAAGGCGTTGATGATCGCCCTCGACTTGTCGGTCGTCTCCTTGAGCGCGCGATAGCCGAAATCGACGATCTTCTCGGGGTGATTGAGCGCCCAGGTCGCATCGAGCGCGCTGCCGGTGTGGCCGTCATCGGTGCCCGAGGTGGCGTAGCCGCGCTTGATGCCCGTCGCCAGCCCGGCATAGGAGATCGATCCGGCGAAGCCGCCATTGCCCAGCTGCTCGTACTTGCCGTTCCAGCTCGATCCCATGGGGATCCAGGTTTCGAACTTGATGGACGAGTCGCTGGTTGGCGTCGAGACGCCGGCGACGCGGCAGAAGGGCGGCAATCCCGTCTGCGCCACCGTTGAGCCGGGCGGCGTGAAGCTGCCGCCGGTCACCGACTGCGCCGCGGTGATGGTGGCGTGCGGCAGCGACAGCGTCGCCAGGCTCTCGCAGGTCGCCGCCGCGGCCGGCATGGTGCCGGCCACGACCGCCGCGAGCGAGACGGTCGAGAGCGCAAGAGACTTGAAGCGATCGATCATGGCGTTCCTCCCCAATGTTCCGCCGAGCGGTGCGTCACCCGCGGTGACGCGGTCTCGGCTTGGTTTGCGATGGTGGCAGGACTGGCGGCGGCGCTCGGCCGCCGCCAGGCGTTGAAGGGGTGACAGGAAATCGCTGGAAAAGGCGCGCCCCGCGCGCCGGCGCCCGCCGAGCCGGCCATGTTTCCCCCTTGTGCGTTGCCGGTCTTGCGCCGGCTTCGCTCGTGCGTAGGTTTCGCCCGAATCTTGATTATTAAACTATCACGCGACGTCGCCCGGTCGCAAGCCGCCTCTGCTCAGCGGTCGCCGAACAGGAAGGCCAAGAGGACGAGGCGGCGGCCGGAGGTGACGTGCAGCGCCTCGTGCAGCAGCGACGAGGAGAACACGATCGCGGCGCCGTTCTCGGGACGGTAGCGCTGGTCGCCGAATTCGGGGAAGCGCAGCTCGCCGCCGGTGAACTCCGCGAGGTTGAGGTTGATCGACATGGCGAAGCGGCGATAGGGCGTCGGCTCGACGTCGTCGCGGTGGCCGTGCAGCTCGCCGCCGCGCTGGCCCTCATAGCAGCCGATGCGCAGCCTTTCCCAGCGCGTGACGCGGTACTGAAAGGCCTTGGCGATCTCGGGCAGGAGGCGCAGCTCGATGCGCTGGCGCAGGAGCGTCTCGGTGTCCTTGTCGACGATCCAGTGGTCGATGCGGTCGCCCCGGCCATATTCGGGGATGCGCATCTTGTAGTCGGTGCCGATGTAGTCGATGCCGGCGCCGGGCGGCATGAAGGTCTGACCGCGCGTCTCATAGACGGTGACGAGGCGCCGGCAATCGGCGGCACTCAGCACGTCCGGCACGATGAGGACCGGCGGATGCGGCGTCATCAGCACGGGCCGGCGCTCCGCGGCGAGGCGCTCGATGAGCGCGAGCGCCTCGCCGGCTTGCGCCTGGGGCGGCGCTTTGAGGATCGCCAGCACATGCTGGTTGGGCCGCAGCACCACAATCGTCGGCAGGTCGCGCGTGTTGGCGTTGAAGGCGCGGAACACCTCGCCGTCGCGGTCGCGCAGCACGGGAAACGGCATCTCCTGCGCCGCCGCCGCCTTGGCCGGCTCGAGCGTGACCGCGAACACCCGCGCGCCCAGGGCGGCGAACGAGCGGAGCGCCGCGCTCACGCCGGCCACGGCCTCCACCACCGCGGGCAGGAATTTGGGGCAGAACAGGATGACCATGGAATTGCCGGCGATGTCGTCGCCGCGCAGGTCGACGATCGACCCGTCGAGCGCGGGCAGCGCGCAAGAGGGCGCGATGTCGCCGGCGGCGAGCGGCGGACGCAACGGCGGGGTCTGGTCGAGCGGCCGGTTCATGGCGGAGCGCGGCCGGCTCAGGCGAGCCAGCGCTTGCGCCGGCGGTAATGCTTGATGTCGCGATAGCTCTTGCGGCCGCTGGCGGAGAGGCCGAGATAGAACTCCTTGACGTCCTCGTTGGCGCGCAAGCTGGGCGCCGCGCCGTCGAGCACGACGCGGCCGTTCTCGAGGATGTAGCCGTAATCGGCGTAGCGCAGCGCGATGTTGGTGTTCTGCTCGGCGAGGAGGAAGCTCACCCCGGCGTCGCGGTTCAAGCGGCGGACGATCTCGAAGATCTCCTCGACGATCTGCGGCGCCAGCCCCATCGAGGGCTCGTCGAGCAGGATCAGCTTGGGCTGCGCCATCAGCGCGCGGCCTAGCGCAGTCATCTGCTGCTCGCCGCCGGAGATGTAGCCGGCGAGCCCGTCCTTGCGCTGCTTGAGCTTCGGGAAATAGCCGTAGACCCTGTCGAGGTCGCGCCGGACAGGAGCGCGGCCGTCGCGGCGCGTGAAGGCGCCGGTGAGCAGATTCTCCTCGACGGTCAGATGGCCGAAGCAGTGGCGGCCTTCCATCACCTGGACGACGCCGCGGCGCACGAGGTCGTTGGGCGTGAGCTTGTCGACGCGCTCGCCGGCATAGGTGACGCTGCCCTTGGTGACCTCGCCGCGCTCGGCGCGCAGCAGGTTCGAGATCGCCTTCAAGGTCGTCGTCTTGCCGGCGCCGTTGGCGCCCAGCAGCGCGACGATGCCGCCGGCGGCGACGTCGAGCGACACGCCCTTCAGCACGAGGATGACGCGGTTGTAGACGACCTCGATGTTGTTGACGCGGAGCAGAGCGGCGTTAGCAGTCATGATGCGCTTGATCCGCTGCCCGCTCACCCTCCCTCTTCCCGATGGGGCAGAGGGAGGGACCCGCCGCGTCAGAAACGCGAGGGCGAGGGGGCTCGGTTGCCAGGCCTACTTCACCGCCGCCGCCTGCTTGGAGCAGTCGCGCGGCGTGATGTTCTTCTCCTTGGCGTATTTGAGCGCCGACTCCTTGTACATGTCCTCCAGCATCTCGCGGTCGGGCTGGATCCAGTCGGACACGAACTTCCAGTGCTGGCCGTCCCATTGCTGGATGCGCACGTTGCCGTTGCCCTCGTGATTGGCGCAGGAGAGCTGGACCGGCACCATGAGCCCCTCGGCGCCGAGCGCGGCGATGCGCGCCGGCGTGATATCGAGATGCTCGTAGCCCCACTGCACTTGCTCGCCCTTCAAGGGCTTCTTGCCGAAATGCTCCTGGGCGGTGCGGATCGCCTCAAGGTCGTAGATGGCGTTGATGACGCCGCGGTTGTAAAGCACTTCGCCCACCTTGTCCTTGGTGGTGTGCCCGCCGCCCTTGTCGTAGACGTATTTCAGGATGTCCTTGATCACCTTGTAGTCGGTCCCGGCGCCGTGGAAGGTGCCGGACTTGTAGCCGATGGCCGCCTTGCCGGCCGGGACGACGTCAGGCTCCGAACCCGACCACCATACGCCGATGAAATGGTCCATCGGGAAGCCGACCGCCGCGGCCTCCTTGATCGCGGTCGAGTTCATCACGCCCCAGCCCCACATGAACACCCAGTTCGGCCGCTGCTGGCGGATTTGCAGCCACGTCGCCTTCTGATCGATGCCGGGCGGCGAGACGGCGTATTTCTGGAAGGTGTAGCCGTATTTCTCGGAGAGCTTCTCGAGCGTCGCGATCGGCTCCTTGCCGTAGGCGCTGTCGTGATAGACGAGAGAGATCTTCTTGCCCTTGAGCTTCGCCTCGCCGCCTTCCTGTTGCGCCACATACTTGATCAGTGCGTCGGCCTGCGCCCAGTAGGTGGCCGGAAGCGTGAAGACGTAGGGGAACACCGCGCCGTAGCTGGCATCGGCGCGGCCATAGCCCATCGACACGACTGGGATCTTGTCGGCCGTGGCGCGCTCGATGAGGGCGTAGGTGATCCCGGTCGACAGCGGGTCGACCAGCGAGGCGCCGGTCGGCCCCTTGTTTTTCAGGCGCTCGTAGCATTCGACGCCCTTGTCGTTGTTGTAGCCTGTCTCGCATTCCTCGTAGGTGATCTTGATGCCATTCACGCCGCTGTCGCGCGCATTGACCATGTCGATGTAGTCGGCATAGCCGTCGGCGAAGGGGATGCCGTTGGGCGCGTAAGGGCCGGTGCGATAGACCAGGCGCGGGATGAACTGCTCGTTCTGCGCCGACGCCTCGCCCGCGGCGAAGCCCCAGCCGGCGGCCGCGGCCAGCGCCAGCAATGCCAGTCTCGTCAGACTCATCGAACCCTCCCGTCATCCTGTTTCGCGCGGGGCGGATCTTCGCCGCCTCTTTCTCCCACACTAACCCTGCCCTCGGGCGAGCGCAAACGCGGGGAGAGCCGGATCCTCGGCCCGCGCGCCGCCGGGGCTTGCGCTAGATTGCTCTTCAACCGCGCCAAGGAGATGCCCATGCGCTACCAGCTCTATTACTGGCCTTCGATCCAGGGGCGCGGCGAGTTCGTGCGCCTCGCGCTCGAGGAGGCCGCGGCCGATTATGTCGATGTCGCGCGCGAGAAGGGCGGCATGTCCCGGATGATGCGCCTCATGGAGGACGCAAAGGCGGCGCGTCCGCCTTTCGCGCCGCCCTTCCTCGCGGCCGGCCGGCTGCTCATCGGCCAGACCGCCAACATCCTGCTGTTCCTCGGCGGCCGCCACGGGCTCGCGCCCAAGGACGAGGCCGGGCGGCTCTGGACCTACCAGCTGCAGCTGACGCTCGCCGACCTCGTCGCCGAGGCGCATGACACGCATCATCCGATCGGCGTGAGCCTTTATTACGAGGATCAGAAGCCGGCGGCGCGGCGCCGCGCCGAGGATTTCCGCCGCCACCGCATCCCCAAATTCCTCGGCTATTTCGAGCGCGTGCTGGAGCGCAACCCGCGCGGCGACCGCTGGCTGGTGGGGGCGCGGCTGACCTATGCCGATCTGTCGCTGTTCCAGATCGTCGAAGGGCTGACCTACGCCTTCCCGCGCGCCATGCAGCGGCTGGCGAAGCGCCATCCCAAGGTCGTCGCGCTGCATGACCGCATCGCGGCGCGCCCGCGCATCGAGGCCTACCTCGCCTCCGAGCGCCGCATCGCCTTCAACGAGGACGGCATCTTCCGCCGCTACCGTGAGCTCGATGGCTAGAGCAATCCGGGCGGCATGACCGCTGTGCGTCCTTCGAGACGCGGCGCGTCGCGCCGCTCCTCAGGATGAGGCGGCATTGTGCGTGGCATCCCCAATTTATCCTCAGCCTGAGGGACAACCCGGCGGCCCTGCGACGGGCCGCCCCGAAGGGTTCGATCGCGAAGCGATCGAACGGGTTGTCCGGAGCGGCCGTCTCGAAGGCCGCACGACGTCGATCCAGCCTGATCCTTGCTCGACTTGCGCCACCGATGAGACGATTTGACGGTGCGGGCATAGACGGTATGCTTCGCGGCGTGCCGTGCCGGAAAAGGGACAAGCGGTGGCGGTAACCGGGAGGCTCCCGACGCTGATCGTCGGCGGCGGCATCGGCGGGCTGGCGACGGCGCTCGCCTTGAGCCGCAGCGGGCGGCCGGTGCATGTCGTCGAGAAGGCCGCGGATTTCGGCGAGATCGGCGCCGGGCTGCAGCTCGCGCCCAATGCCATGGCGGTGCTCGACCGCCTCGGCCTCGCCCGCGCGGTCGCTGCGCACGCGGTTTATCCGAGCCGGCTCGTCTGGATGGACGCGCTCGCCGGCGAGCGCATCACCGCGTTAGATCTCGGTGACGCCTTCCGCGCCCGCTACGGCTATTCCTACATCGTCATGCATCGCGGCGATTTACTCGCCGTTCTGCTCGACGCCTGCCGGCAGGAGAAGCGGATCACGCTCGAGGCCGATCGGGAGATCGTCGCCGTCGAGGATCTGGGCGACGCCGCGCGCGCCCGCGGCGCCGACGGCAGCGTCTACGAGGCCGAACTCCTCGTCGGCGCCGACGGGTTGCACTCGCTGGTGCGCCACCTCGTCTCCGACGATGCGCTCGTCTATGACGGGCTCGTGGCCTATCGCGGCACCATCCCGATCGACCGCATGTCCGTCCATGCCGGGCTCGACAATGTCGTCATGTGGGTCGGGCCGCAGATGCATTTCGTGCAATACCCGATCCGCCGCGCCGAGCTTTACAACCAGGTCGCGGTGTTCCGCAGCAAGCGCTACGCGCCGGATTCCGACGATTGGGGCGATGCGGCGGAACTCGACGCGCATTACGCGCAGACCTGCGACTACGTGCGCGGCTGCATCGCGCTGATGTGGCGCGACAAGCGCTGGCCCATGGTTGATCGCAAGCCGATCGCGCAATGGACGCGCAACCGTATCGCGCTGATGGGCGATGCCGCGCATCCGATGTACCAGTACATCGCCCAGGGCGCCTGCCAGGCGATCGAAGACGCGCTGGCGCTGGCGAACAGCGTCGCCGCCGCGGCCGGCGATGTCGCGAAGGCGCTGCTCGCCTATGAGGCGGCGCGCAAGCATCGCGCCGCGCGCGTGCAGGTCACGGCGCGGGCGATGGGTACGTTCTTCCATCTCGACGGCATGGCCGCGGCGGTGCGCAACCAGCTGATGGCGGCTCGCGCCGGCGACGACTACACCATGCTCGACTGGCTCTACGGCCACAAGGTCTAGGTCATCGCGCCGATGATTGAGCGGCAGCCGGCGCCGGTGGAATGAACGTGGTGAGACCGAGCAGCATGTCGACGTCGTGGCCGTTCCGCGCCAGCGGCAGGATCAGCCGCTCGACCGTCGCCATCGCGCGGTTCTTGTAGTAGACCGCCGCGCCGCGGTGGAAGCCGACCTCGCCCTGCGCCACTGCCGCCACGAACTGGCGGTATCCCGACGAGGTGGTGAAGCGCGGATGCGCGTCGTCGAGCCATTGCGAGGTCGGATCGCGCCCGAGCGCCTGGACATGCTCGGTCCCGACCAGGCGGTACTTGAAGCGCAGCGGGTGGCGCCGGAACTCGATCAGCCACAGCCAGGGCAGCAGCCGCGGCACATCGACCGGGTCGAAATGCTGGCGGCCGGGAATGAGGCCTCTGGCCGGATGGATGGCGAGCCAATATCGGTAGAGCTCGACGATCCGCTCATCGCAGGGCGGCAGGCCGACTTCGGCGGGCAGCGGGCGGGGGCCGATCACGCGCATCGCGTCACCATGCGGCGGGCAGATTGATATTCAGTTAGGTACCGCCTCATCCGAACGGATGAAGGAATGTGTCGGCGCGGTCAATCGACTTCCAGCGGTACGTGTCACCATCTGCCATTAAAAAGGGTGGATGGAGGAGCAGCGTGCGCGCTGCGGCGCCGCGGGCTCAGCGCGCCTGCTTGGCGAAGACGCCCTGCTCGTATTGGGTGAAGGCATGCACCATGGCGCGGTAGGTCGCCTCGGCGACCTCCGGCGGCAGCCCGTCCTCGCTGGCAAGCGCCTTGGCCTTGCGCACCACTTGCTCGACGCGCTGCGGCGCCTCGACTTCGGCCGGGTTCTTCTTGAAGCGCGCCGCCTCGTGCACGTATTTGCTGCGCTCGGCCATGGCGCCGATGATGGCGCGGTCGATGCGGTCGATGTTCTCGCGCACCTCGCCGAGCGTCGCGCAGCATTTGCCGCCGTCGACGGTGGGTGAACCCCAATAGGCCGGCGCGGTGGTGCTCGGCTCGTCCGCCCGCGCGGCAGCCGGTACGGCAGACACGACGGCAAGCGCCGCGAGCGCGACGCGCGCCAACGAATAGGGGCCGATCACGAGAACCTCTGACGCGAGGCGAATCCGCCTAGATCCGAGTGCCCAGCGTCAAGTTGACAGGCCACTCTCGTTTGATCAGGTGGTAAATCGCCTCTGATGGTTTCGCCGCCGGCTCATCGTCGCGGGTCTCGGAGTGGAAGGTCGCGATCAGATGGTTGATCAGACTGCTGTCTTGGATGATCTGCGTCGCAGACTCATCCGAAGCCTGGGCTGCCCCATGCATGTTTCCCTCCCGAGGCCGCTTTTTATTCGTATACGGACCCCAATTACGAACAACATAGTACAGGCGCAGCCTCGGTTCAAGCCGGAGCTGCTCGCGCTTGGGCGGCCCGGCCAATACCCGGCATGAGTGCGCACGCGGCAGTTGGCCAGGCAAGCCGGACAACGCCGCGTCTGTTCGGGGAGACGCGACCGCCGCGCGCCGTTCGCGCTACGGCGCCATCGCCGCCAAGGCCGGCTTGGCCAGGCGCCGTTCGAGCTGCTGCAGCTTCGCCTTGATGGCGGCGCCGAGATAGATTTGCGGCTCCGACGGCGTCAGGTTCTCCGCCGCCTCGCGGCGAGCGATGATATCCTTCGCGCGATCGAACGCGGCGACGAAGGAGCGATCCTGGCGCAGCGCCGTGTTGATATAGGCGTCGCCGAAATAGGTGAAATCATTCTCATTGCTGCAGCCGAATGAGGTCTTGTCCGCCGCCGACGCAGTGAGGATGAGCGTGCGCTCGTCCTTGAGCGCGTCGATGAAGCTGCCGGAATGGCAGGCCGAGATCACCACGACGCGCCACTTGATCCCGGAGCGGTCGAGCATGTCCTTGAGCTCGCGGTCCGAGAGGTCGTCGAGGCGGAGCGCCGGAAAGTTCACGGAGAAGCGGTGCGGCGAGCCGTGCGAGGTGAGGAACAGGAAAAGGATGTCGTCCGCGACGTTCATCTTGGCGGCGACGCCGGCGAGGGTCTGGCGCAGGTTGGAGATGCTGGCGACGGGGGTCCGCTCGACGGTGAGCGGATTGTTGACCAGGATGAGCGAGCGGTGGCGCGTGCCGAAGCGCTCGTCGAACAGCTGCTGCGCCGAACCCACCTCCTTCATGAAGACGTCCTGGGTCGCGGTGCCCGCGAAGCCGACGAAATAGAGCTCGGCGACGCCGCGCCGCGCCGGCTTGAGCGCCGCCAGCGCCTCGTCAAGCAGGCGGCGCTGGGCGTAATAGGTCTGCTCGGTATCGATCCAGCGCTGCGGCGGCTCGGCGGCGTCGGCCTCTTGCGCGGGATACCAGAAAGAGGGCGGCAGCGCCCAGTCGACGGCGAGCGAGCCGAGCGTGACCACTGCCGTGAGCGCGCCGGTGCGAACCCAGCTCGCCGCGTAGACCACGCGGATCGAGCGGGCGATCACCGCCAGCCCCCAGCAGAGCAAGAGCGTCCAGAGCGTCCAGCCGACGACGCTGTAGCCTCGCCATGTCCAGGCGGCGGCATAGGTTCGGCCGAGCCAGACGAGCGGCGCCTGGTAGAAGTCCATGGCGACGCTGCTCGAGAATACCACGACGGCGAGGGCCAGGAAATGGCGCGGCCGGCCCTGGATGCGCGCGACGAGGTAACAGAGGAGCAGGGCGAGGAAGCAGCGCGCGCCCATCACCGCCCAGGCATCCGGATCGAAAGACCAGGCCCGGTCGCCGAACGGGTAGGTCAGCAGCAGCGTGGAGCCCGCCGCGAAGAGAAGCAGGAGGAGCGCCTGGTCGGTGCTGACATGAAAGGAGCGGCGGCTCACCGGGGCGGGGAGGGTGAGGCGAAGGCCCGCGAACAGATTCGCGAACAGCCCGACGAAGTTCGACCAAATACGCCGCATCTTCTCCTCCGCTGAAGAGACCTGCACAGATCGTAGCCGCGTGGTCGTCGTCGATTTGTTAACACGCGCGGGTTGCGCTGGTATGCAACGTTGCAACGACTGATATGCCGCGGCATAGAGGAGGCATGCGCGAGCGGTGCCACAGGCGCGACAGGATCGGTGGTGGGGATGGCTGAGGCGCTGCGCGTCGCGATCGCGCCCGGCGAGGCGGTGACGGCGCTGCTCTATCCCGCCGCGGCGGAGCGCCGGGCAGGCGTGGCGCTGATCCTCGGGCACGGCGCCGGTGCCGGCCAGAGCAGCCTTTTCATGGTGCGCTGCGCCACCGATCTCGCGGCGCGCGGCATCGATGTGGTCACCTTCAATTTTCCCTATATGGAGCGCGGCCGCCGCCTTCCCGATGCGAACGACCGGCTGGAGGCGTGCTATCGCGCGGTGATCGCCGCCATGCGCGAGCACCCGACGCTGGGGGGAGTGAGGCTGGCGATCGGCGGCAAGTCGATGGGCGGCCGCATCGCCTCGCAGGTCGCCGCCGGCGTCGGCGTCGGCGATCTCGCCGGCCTGGTCCTTCTCGGATATCCGCTGCATCCGCCCGGCAAGCCGGAGCGGCTGCGCGCGATGCATCTGCCGCGCATCGGCGCGCCGATGCTGTTCGTCCAGGGCGAGCGCGACGCTTTCGGCACGCCGGACGAGCTGCGGCCGATCATCGCCGCGCTCGCGCCGCCCCCCGATCTCTACGTCGTCGCTGGCGGCGATCACTCCTTCAAGGTGCGCAAAGGCGCGGGCGTCCCGCAGCAGGAGGTGGAGCGCGCCGTGCAAGAGCGGATCGAGTGCTGGCTGCGCCGCGCAGCCGCGCCGTAGAGGAGCGGTGCTACTCCGCGGCGATGCGCGAGGGCCGCTTGCGCGCGGCGGTGTCGGCCCTGGCCGCGGCGTCGCGCTTGTTTCTGAGCCGCACCTGCTCGACCGCGGCCCTCTCGCGTTCGCGCTTCATGTCGTAGGAGGGTTTGACGGCCTTGCCGGTTTGTCTCGGCTTCGCCTTCTTGTGCGCTTCGATGTTCATGCCCGTGTGTCCTGGTGAAGGTTCGCTTCGCGGATGCCGGCGGCCATCATAGTCGGGGGTTTCCTAACGCTCCGTTTCCTCAACGGCGCGCCAGCCGGGGACGGGAAAGCCGGCGGCGAACGCTCCGCTCACGCGACAGCGGCGGGACGCCGCGGTTGCTTCACAAAGCTGTCACAGTGTTGCGCTAGGCTGCCCGCCGTTGACCCCGTGGATTGCTGTTGAGAGCGACGCAATGGATCACGCCAAACGCCTGCTTGCCCTGGTCGCCGAGCTCAAGGCCCTCGCCGAGAGCACGGAAGACGACGTCGTCTACGATGAGCTGATCATCGCCGCCAATGTCTGCGCCGAGGCGGCGGCCGCCATCGAGCTCCATGCCAAGGATTTTGCTGCATAGCACAATAGCTGGCGCGCGCGGTCCTGGGGGCGGCCGGGCGCGGTTTTGTTAACGGTTTTGCCAGGAATTGCCGGGTAGAATTGCGGGAATGTCGAACCCAGCGCCCGCGCCCGCCGCCCAACGCGCCCTCGGCCTGCCGCCGCTCGGCGAGTCCGATGGGCACGCGCTCCGCCTCGACCCGCGCACCGAGCGCGAGCTGTGGAGCCTGATCCTCGTCTTGATGAGCCTGCGGGCCGCGCTCTGGCTCCTCTAGAAGGCTAGAGGATGGCGCGGCGGCCGACCGCGCCGACCGGAATGTACTCGGCGAGCTCGGCGAGCTTTTCCCAATCATAGACGACCAGCGCGGCGCGATCGATCAGCGCCAGCTGCTTCTGGCGCATCTCCTTCAAGACGCGGATCAGATGCATGTTCGAAAGCCCGGTGGCGTCGGCGATGTGCCGCCGCGTCAGCGGGAAATGATAGGTGCTGCCGCCATTGACCATGCCGCGCTGGCGCAGCCGGTCGCAGGTCTCCAGCAACAGGTAGGCGACGCGGCTGAACGCGGCGCGGCGGCCGAGCAGCGCGAGCCGGACATCGGCGCGCTGCTCCTCCTCGATGCGCGTGCGCAAGATCGACAGCGCCAGCGCCGGATGCTCCTGGAACAAGTCAGGCAGGTTCCGTCCCTCGAGCACGCACAAGGTCACCGGCGTGATCGCCTCGACGGAGTGCTTGACCGTGCCGAGCATCACCGATTCCAGGCCGATCATGTCGCCGGCGAGCAGGATGTCGAAGATCTGCCGCGAGCCGTCCGGCAGGCGGCGATAGCGCGCCGCCCAACCCTCGAACAGCGTGTAGATCGGTCCGCCGATCTCGCCTTCCCGCACGATCGCCGCCTTGGCCGGCAGGCTGATATGGTCGGATTTCATCGCCGACACGAAGTCCAGCTCGCTGCTGGAGAACGGTCGGAACAGCGGCTTCACCCGAAGTTTGCAATCCGTGCAGGGAACGAACATGCGTTCCGTCAGCGCCACATTAATCTCTCTCGGCTGCGGATCCAGGGGACTGGAGAGTATCGAGCCGAGATGCCTGCGGAAACAACGACTCGGTAACGAGCCAGGTTCCGCGAGCGATAACAAACTAGTGTTACAGTAACATATGTTGCGCGATTTATGTCCGCGCCGCTCCGCGTCGGGGCATTTATTTGCCACGACCGGTTGTTTGACAGATTATTGGCACTCGTCGGTCATGGGAGCGTTGACTGATAGTCGAAGTCGACTTCCTCGGTTCTGTGGGCTCCGTGGCAGCAGTCGTCACCATTCTCTTCGTCGAAGACGAGACGCCTGTGCGCGATGTCGTCATCCGCATGCTGTCCGCGAAGGGGCTTCGCGTATTTGCCGCGGCCGACGCCTATGATGCCGTGCGTATTCTCGCCGAGCATCATGTCGATCTGCTGTTCACCGACATCGTCATGCCCGGCATGGACGGCGTGCAGTTGGCGCGGCAAGCCAAGGTCATGCAGCCTGCGATCAAGGTGCTCTTCACCACCGGCTACGCGCAACGCGCGGCGGAGCGCCAGGCGATGCGGCTCGGGCGAGTTCTTTTCAAGCCGCTGCGCCATGCCGAGCTGATCCGCGAAGTCGAGATGCTGCTCGGCACTGTCTGATCAGCGCTTGCGCCGTCGCTTCGGCCGCGCCTTGCGGCCGGGCTTGGGCGTGAGCGCGCTGAGCAGGGCGCGTTGCTGGCGCTGCGCCACGCCGACCGCCGCGCTCGTCCACCAGCCCGCCGCGGCATTGGCCCAGCTCAGCATAATGCTCCTCGGCGATCCCTTCATCGGCGCCACCTCGCCTCTGTGTCCCTACCAAAGCAACGCTGGCGCCGACCAGACGGCGCGGCCACTGGGCATTCGAGCGTTGCGGCAATCTGTCGCCGGACTTACGCTCGCCGCAACGCTCGGTCCCGGGCGACGAAGCGGGAGGAAAGAATGGAACTCGGCCTCTTCACCATGCCGTCGCATCCGCCCGAGCGCAGCCTCTATGACGGGCAGCAATGGGATCTGCAGGTGCTGCGCTGGGCCGACGAGCTCGGCTTCAGCGAGGCGTGGATCGGCGAGCACCACACCGCCGTGGGAGCCCAACCCGACGCCCGACCTGCTCGTGGCGCAGGCGCTGCTGCAGACCAAGACGATGCGCATCGGCCCGGGCGGCTTCCTCCTGCCCTATCATCACCCGGCGGAGCTCGCCAACCGCGTCGCCATGCTCGACCACCTGTCGCGCGGCCGGCTCAATTTCGGCGTCGCCGCCAGCGGCCTGCCGAGCGACTGGCAGATGTTCAACGTCGACGGCATGTCCGGCCAGAACCGCGACATGACCCGCGAATCGCTCGACATCATCCTGAAGCTGTGGAGCGCCACCGAGCCGTTCCATTACGACGGCAAGTTCTGGAAAGTCGATCTGCCGGCGGAGATGCTGGGCGTGCTGCGCCCGCACATCAAGCCGCTGCAGCAGCCGCATCCGCCGATCGGCGTCGCCGGCTTGTCGAAGAATTCCGACACGCTGAAGCTCGCGGGCGAGCGCGGTTTCATCCCGATGAGCCTCAACCTCAACCCCGCTTACGTCGCGAGCCATTGGGACTCGGTCGAGATCGGCGCGCAGCGCAGCGGGCGCCGGCCGAGCCGGCGCGAATGGCGCATCGTGCGCGAGGTGTTCGTCGCCGACAGCGACGCCGAGGCTTGGCGGCTCTCGGTCGGCGGCATGATGGGGCGCATGTACGGCGAATATTTCCTCCCCCTGCTCGGCGCCTTCGGCTTCAAGGAATATCTGAAGCACCGCCGCGAAATCGCCGACAGCGACGTGACGCCGGAATACTGCGCCCGGCACAATTGGGTGGTGGGCTCGCCCGCCACCGTCGCGGCGCGGCTGGAGCAGGTCTATCACGAGCTCGGCGGCTTCGGCTCCCTGCTGCTGTTCTGCTTCGACTACGTCGAGAATCCCAAGGCCTGGCTCCATTCGATGGAGCTCCTCGCCAAGGAGGTCATGCCCAAGCTCGCCCATCTCAAACCGAAAGCGCCGGCCGCCGCGTGAATTTTCACGCGACGAGACCCGAAGTTGACGGGCGTGATCTCAGCGCATATCGTGATCGCGATGGTTCCCCTCTGGGGATTGAAAGGGAACACGGTGCGGGCTTCCGGCCCAACGCCGTGGCTGCCCCCGCAACTGTAAGCGGCGAGTCGAGCGCCAAGGAAGCCACTGGCGGAAGCCGGGAAGGCGGTGCAAGGCGGAGAGCCGCGAGCCAGGAGACCTGCCATCACTCGTAGTCACGTGCGAGCGCGTCGGGCGGGGTGCACCGGCGGGGTCAGCTTCTCTCTTTAGAGATGCGGATCGGCTTCGCGGGTGACGGCAGTCTCCCGTGCGAGGCCCGCAATGGCACGCCGTACCGCTCCTCGACTCGACCACGACCACGACCACGCAGGCGACATCGCCGCCAGCCTGATGCCGGCCGGCGTCGCGCTATTGCTCGGCGCTTTCATTGTCCTGTCTGCCGGCTTCGCGCCGATCGGCGCGATCCACGATGCGGCGCACGACACGCGGCACTCGTTCGCCTTTCCCTGTCACTGATCCGATGCGGCACATTCTCGTCACGGCGCTGGTCGCCGGTTGCATCGCCGGGCTGCTCTTCTTCGCGGTGCAGCACGCCAAGCTCACGCCGCTGATCCTGGCCGCCGAAGTCTACGAGAGCGGCGCGGCCGAGCATCAGCCCAACAGCCTGGGAGGCGCGGAGCACGCCTCGCCCGCGTGGGAGCCGTCGAGCGGGCTCGAGCGCACCGCCTTCACCGCGCTCGCGGACATCGTCGTCGGCGTCGGCTACGCCTTGTTGCTCGTCGGCGCCATCGCTCTGCGCGGTTCTCCCGTCGATGTCTCGCGCGGGATGGCCTGGGGCGCGGCGGGATATGCCGTGTTCTCGCTGGCTCCGGCGATGGGCCTGCCGCCCGAGCTTCCCGGCAGCCATGCCGCCGATCTTCTCGCGCGCCAGGAATGGTGGCTCGGCACGGTCGCCGCGACCGCCTGCGGATCGGCGCTTCTCGCGTTTTCGCGCCCGGTGCTCTTGAAGGTCGTGGGCGCCGTCGTGCTCGCCCTGCCGCATCTCATCGGCGCACCTCATCCGCATGAGATCGGCGGGCCGGTGCCGCCGGAACTCGCCGCGGAGTTCGCCGCTGCGTCGCTCGCGACAAGCGCACTGTTCTGGCTCGTCCTGGGCGGCCTTTCCGGCGGCATCTACGCCCGGCTCGGCCGACCCGAAGCTCCGTTGCGTTCGACCTCTTAGCGGCCGCGCCGCGGAGATGGCGTCGTGAACATTGCCAGGCACCGCCTGTTGGCGTGGCGATGTGCGGGCGTCGGCGCCCTGATGTTGATCCGCCTGCCGCTTCCCGCACACGCGGGCGCTCCATTTGTCACCGACGATCCCGGCACGACGCCGCCCGGCGATTTCGAGATCGATCTCGCGGCGACGCATGGGCGTCTGCGCGGCGAGACCTCCGGGGGCTTGCCGAGCCTCGAAGTCGACTACGGCGCGGGCAGCGCGCTGCAACTCCATGCCGTCGCCGCGCTGGCCTACACGCGGCCGGACGGCGGGTCCCTCCATTTCGGCTACGGCGACACCGAGCTTGGCGCCAAGCTGCGCTTCCTCGCGGAGGACGAGCAGGGCTGGCGTCCGGCGGCGGCGTTGTTTCCCCTGGTGGAGGCGCCGACGGGCGATGCGCGCCAGGGGCTCGGGGCCGGCCGCCCCCGCGCGTTTGTCCCGCTCTGGCTCGGCAAGTCCACTGCCGGCTGGAACATCTTCGGCGGCGGCGGGTATTGGTTCGATCGCGGGCCCGGTGACCAGAACTGGTGGCTGCTTTGCGTGGCAGCGACGCGGAAGGTGACCGGGTCGCTCGCTTTGGGCGGCGAGGTCTTCCATGCCTCGGCCCGGCGGCCCGGCGGCAAGGACGGCACCGGCTTCAATCTCGGCGGCAGCTACGATTTCAGCGCGCATCATCATCTGCTGCTCTCGGCCGGACGCGGCCTCCGCAACGGCACGACGTCGAACCAGCTTTCCGGCTACCTCGCCTATCAGCTAACGTTTTGAGCGACGGCACACGGCGGAAAAAGCCGGCGCCCGGTCTGGAACGGAGGGAGGAAGCATCATGCGCATCGCGCGGATCGAGGATTTGCATTGCGACGCCGGCTGGCGCGTCTTCTCGTTCCTGAAAGTGACCACCGATGACGGCATCGTCGGCTGGTCGGAATACAATGAGAGCTACGGCAGCAAGGGGCTCAGCGCCGTCATCCGCGCGCTCGGCGAGACGCTGATCGGCCAGGATCCGCGCCCCTTCGAGCGCATCACCGCGACGCTCTCCGCCGTGACGCGCCAGGCGCCCGGCGGCATGAACCAGCAGGCGATCGCCGCCCTCGAGAACGCGCTCATCGACATCAAGGCGAAGGCGCTCGGCGTTCCCGTGCATGCGCTCTTCGGCGGCCCGGTGCGCGAGCGCCTGCCGCTCTACTGGTCGCATTGCGGCTCGTACCGCCTCAACCACGCGCCGGTGATGGGCGTCGCGCCGGTGCGCTCGCTCGACGATCTCGCCAGGCTCGGGGCCGAGGTCCAGCGCCGGGGATTCCGCGCGCTCAAGGCCAACATCTTCCTGTTCGACGAGGGCGAGCCGCGGCTCTACATGCCCGGCTTCGCGCGCGCGGCAGCCGGACATCCCGAGCTCAACGCCGACCGCCGCATCCTCCGCGCCATCGCCGACGAGCTGGCCGCGCTGCGCGAGGGCGCCGGGCCCGAGATGGGCCTCCATCTCGACCTCAACTTCAATTTCAAGACCGAGGGCTATCTCAAGGCGGCGCGCGTGGTCGAGCCGTTCGACCTCGCCTGGCTCGAGATCGACAGCTACGACCCGCGCGCGCTGGCGACCATCCGCAATGGCGCGCGCGTGCCGATCGCCTCCTGCGAATCGCTGTTCGGGCGGCGCCAATACCGGCCGTATTTCGAGGCGGGCGCGGTCGACGTCGCCATCGTCGACGTGCCCTGGAACGGGCTCGGCGAAGCCATCAAGATCGCGGCGATGGCCGATGCCTACGAGATCAACGTCGCGCCGCATAATTTCTACGGCCACCTCTCGACCTTGATGAGCGCGCAGTTCTGCGCGGCGATCCCCAATTTCCGCATCATGGAGATCGACATCGACGACGTGCCCTGGAAGGACGAGCTGGTGACCGCGCCGCCGGTGATCGACCAGGGCGCGCTGGTCGTGCCGACGACGCCCGGCTGGGGCGCCGACATCGACGAGAAGGCGCTGCGCGCCCACCCGCCGCGGCGGTGAACCATGAGCGATGGCTTAAGCCCGCGTGCCCGGACGGCCTAACCGGGCCGGCGACTTGCGTTCCCCGCGTCGGCGGCGATGATGATGCGCAAGCAAGGCACGACTTTTCTCCACCGCATCCTGCAAAAGCCGCGGCAAGTCCCGCGCAATCGGGACTTTCCTGCTTTTGCGCGCGTCCTCGCGTCAGTCGATCAGGGCGGCTCGCGCGGCGTGACGATGGCGAAGCTCGGGTTGAACTCGTCGAGCAATCCCAGGAGCTCGGCCGGCTTCGCCGCATCGCCGGCGATCACGACCTGCCCGGATTTGACCGCATCGGGGAAGGAGAGCTGCTTCAGCACGATGGCGTCGAGCGTCGCGCGCGTCAGCGTCAGCGAGGCGTCGGCCTTGGCGTTCGCCGGCCCCATGCGGTGCGTCAGCGCCGAATTCTCCAGGTTCAGCACATGCGTCTCGCCGAGATCGGTGAAGGTCCAGTTGAGCACGATGCGCTTGCCCTCGGCCCGGGCGCCGTTGAGCCGCACGCCGAGGAAATCGAAGAACAGGTCTGATGACACCGCCTTGAGCGCGTCCGCCGTCAGCGTGCTCGGCGCCGGCAGCTTGGGCACGCCGCTGCGCAGCTCGAGCGCGCCGACGAGATATTCGTTGCGCCACGGCGCCGACTCCGCCTGGTATCCGAGCTGCTCGAGCGCGTCGGCCGCGAGCGCGCGCGCCGCGGCGTTGCCCGGGTCGGCGAACACCACCCGGCTCATCACGCTCGCCACCCAGCGGTACTCGCCCTTGTTGAAATCCTCGCGCGCGCGGGCGATCACCGCCGCCGCGCCGCCCATATACTCGACCTCTTTGCGCGCGGCCGCGTCCGGCGGCAGCGGATCGAGATCGGCCGGGTTGGAATCGTACCAGCCGAGATATTTCTGATAGACGGCGCGGGCGTTGTGGCGGAGCGTGCCGTAATAGCCGCGCAGGGCCCATTCCTGCGCCAGGCTCGCCGGCAGCGTGAGCTGCTCGGCGATCTCGCCGGGGGTGAGGCCCTGATTGAGCAGCCGCAGCGACTGGTCGTTGATGAATTTGTAGAGGTCGCGCTGCTTGGTGAGGTAGGCCTTGATCTTCGCGCCGCCCCACACCGGCCAGTGATGCTGCGCGATCAGCACGTCGCTCTTGTCGCCGAACAGCGCCAGCGCGTCGTCGATATAGCGCGCCCAGGCGTTGCCGTCGCGGATCTCGGCGCCGCGCAGCGTGTAGAGGTTGTGCATGGTGTGCGTCGCGTTCTCGGCCATGTCGAGCACGCGGAATTGCGGGAAATAGAGGTTCATCTCCGCCGGCGCCTCGGTGCCCGGCGTGAGCTGGAAGACGATGTCGACGCCGTCGATGCGGCGCACGTCCCGCGCCTTGGCGATGATGTCGGTCGGCGCCAGCAGGGTCAGCGTGCCGCGCCCCAGGCTCTTGCCGAGGCCGGTATCGACCTGGCCGCGCTCGCCCGGCGGCAGCAGCGGGCCGTACATGTACTGCGCGCGCCGGCTCATGGCGTTGCCGGCGATGACGTTCTCGGCCACCGCATGCGCCATGAAGCCGTCGGGCGCGTAGATCCGGACGCGTTTCGCCTGCACATCGCCTTCGCTGACGACGCCTTTGACGCCGCCGAAATGGTCGGCATGGCTGTGGCTGTAGATGACGGCCACCACCGGCTTCCGCGGGCGGTGCTGGTAATAGAGCTCGAGCGCGGCGCGCGCCGTCTCGGCGGTGAGCAGCGTGTCGATGACGATGAGCCCGCGGTCGCCCTCGACGATGGTCATGTTGGCGATATCGAGGCCGCGCAGCTGATAGACGCGGTCGGCGATCTTGAACAGGCCGTTGAGGGCATTGAGTTGCGCCTGGCGCCACAGGCTCGGGTTCACCGTCGCCGGCGCTTCGGCCTTGTCGAGGAAATCATAGGCCTTCATGTTCCAGGCCGGGCGCGGCCCCGCTCCGGCGATGAGCCCGTCGGGCAGCGCGGCGACGAAGCCGCGCCGCGCATCGGCGAAATCGTCGCGATCGGCGAAGGGCAGCTGCTGCAACACCGCCGCGTTGGCGTCGCGCGTCGCCGGCGCCGCGTCCTGGGGCTGCGCGCCGGCGCCGCCCGACGGCGCCGCGAGCATTCCGAGCACGAGGCCCGAGCGAAAGAGCGCGGGAACGGTCGAGCATGTCATGGCATCGCCTCTCTTGTGCCGCCGACAGCTGGGCGCAGTTTAAGCAAGATAAGCGGCTTGGCGCCAAAATGGGAACAGAACGGCGCGCGCGGCCGTTATACATGCAACCTGCGGTCTTCAGGAAAAGTGCGCGCCGTGCTGATAATGCTCAGTGTCTATGGTCTGATCGGGCTGCTGCTGGCGGTGATCTGGAGCGGCGCCTCGGCGACGCGGCATGTCGGCGGGCTCAAGGCGTTCGTCATCGTCATCGCCGCGTGGCCCCTGATCATCTGCGGGTTGATCATCGCCGGGCGCAATTTCTAGCACGCGCCGGGACCGTAAAGGACGCATTCTTGCCGCGGCGCGCAGGGGATGGATTGCGCGGCGTGCTCATGTGGGCGGGGGGTATCCCGATCCCCCCATCATCCCGTTCCATCTGTTCCAATTCATCCGATACGCGCGCCGTCGGGAACGGGCGCGGCCGCGCGGTGTTTGGCACAAACAGCTGAAGGGAGACCGACGATGCGTAGGGGTTACATGAAGGCGATGGTGGCGGTGCTGATCCTGGCGAGCGCGGGCGCGGCGTTGAGCGCGTGCAACACCACGGCCGGCGCCGGCCGCGACATGTCCGCCGCCGGCAATGCCATCACCAACAGCGCCGAGAAGAACAAGTAAGAAAAGCGCCGGCCGATCCGGCAAAAGCTCGGCCCCGCCGGCACCACCGGGGCTTTTTCTTGCGACCACAAGCAGAGAGAGCCCCGAAACTATCGGGACTCTCTCATGCGCGGTCTTCTCTACAGGAGGGATCGCCCTGTCGATGAGGACGACCGCAGCCAATTTACCATTCCGCGCCGAGCGTGGCGCAACTGTTACATAGAGTTTTAGCCATCGGCGGGAACCTTGCCTGGGCGCGGGCGCCACCGCCGCCCCGATGACGACGCCCGTGCCCGGCGTGGTGAACAGAGACGCCGCGGCGGACGGTCGGCGCCTCGCGCCCCGGTCCTCTTTGACCTGGATCAACGCGCCGGAAATTTCCGCAAGCCAGGCTCTTGACCTTCCAGCGGGTGGAACGCCTACATTCCTTCCAGTTCACTGGAATGAATGGTAGGAGCGTCGGATGAAGGCCGCGGAGACGATGACCATAGGCGAGGCCGCCGCCCGCTCGGGCGTGCCGGCGAAGACGATCCGCTTCTACGAAGAAGCCGGGATCATCAAGCCGGCGGCCCGCGGCGAGAACAGATACCGCGCCTACGGCGCGCCGGATGTCCACACGCTGCGCTTCATTCATCGCGCGCGGAGCCTCGGTTTCGCGCTCAAGGAGGTGGCGGCGCTCCTCGCGCTCTATCGTCACCGGCGCCGCGCCAGCCGCGACGTGAAGAAGCTCGCGCTCCGGCACGTCGCCGCGCTCGACCGCAAGATCGCCGAGCTCACCGCGATCCGCAACACGATTTCCACGCTCGCCGAGCAGTGCCATGGCGATCACAGACCCGAATGTCCGATCCTGGACGATCTCGGCGCCGCGACACACTGAAGCCGTCGAAAGGAATTTCCATGCCCGCGCACGACCTCCATCCTGACCGCCACGATCATGCCGCGGGCGGACACGGCCATGCCGGCGCCCGGCCTGCATCGGCCGGCAGGGTCCGCGACCCGGTCTGCGGCATGTCCGTCGATCCCGCGACCGCCAAGCATCGCATCGAGCACGCCGGTCGGACGTATTTCTTCTGCAGCCGGGGATGCCGGGACAAGTTCGCGGCGGATCCGGCGCAGTACCTGAGCCGAGGCGAGCCGCCAGCCGCCCCGGCGCAGCGGGCCGCGGTCGAGCGTCCTGCGCCCGGCGCGCTGCCCGAGCCAGCGCGGGGCGAGGTGCTGTGGACCTGCCCGATGCACCCGCAGATCATCCGCAAGGAGCCCGGCGCCTGCCCGATCTGCGGCATGGCCTTGGAGCCGATGACGCCGACCGGCACGGAGGCGGTCAATCCCGAGCTCCGCGACATGACCCGGCGGTTCTGGGTGGGGGTCGTGCTCTCGCTTCCGCTGCTGCTGCTCACCATGGCCGAGCATTTCTGGGAGCACCCGCTCGGCCGCCTCCTGTCGCCGCAAGCATCGGTGTGGCTCCAGTTCGCGCTGGCGACGCCCGTGGTGCTGTGGGGCGGCTGGCCGTTCTTCGCGCGCGGCTGGCAGTCCATCGTCAATCGCAGCCTCAACATGTTCACGCTGATCGCCATCGGCACCGGCGTCGCCTACGCCTACAGCGTGGTGGCGACGCTGATCCCCGGGGCGTTCCCGGCGTCCTTCCGCGGCATGGACGGAGAGGTGGAGGTCTATTTCGAGGCCGCCGCAATCATCACCACGCTCGTGCTCCTCGGCCAGGTGCTGGAGCTGCGCGCACGCTCGCAGACGAGCAGCGCCATCCGCGCGCTGCTCGACCTCGCGCCGAAGATGGCGCGGCTCGTGCGCGACGACGGAAGCGAGGAGGACATCCCGCTGGAGCAGGTGAAGCCGGGCGACAAGTTGCGCGTCCGTCCCGGCGAGAAGGTGCCGGTGGACGGAATCGTCCTCGAGGGCCACAGCGCCGTCGACGAGTCGATGGTCACCGGCGAGCCGATCCCGGCCGAGAAGTCGCCCGGCGACAGGGTCACCGGCGCGACCCTCAACACCACCGGCAGCCTGGTGATGCGCGCCGATCGCGTCGGGTCCGAGACTCTCCTCGCCCGGATCGTCGCCATGGTCGCGGCGGCGCAACGCTCGCGCGCGCCGATCCAGAGCCTCGCCGACAAGGTGTCCGGCTGGTTCGTCCCCGGCGTCATCCTGGTCGCGCTCGCCGCGTTCGGCGTGTGGTCGGTCTACGGTCCGGCGCCGGCGATGGCCTTCGCGCTCGTCAACGCCGTCGCCGTGCTCATCATCGCCTGCCCCTGCGCGCTCGGCCTGGCCACGCCGATGTCGATCATGGTCGGCACCGGCCGCGGCGCGACGGCGGGCGTCCTGGTCAAGAACGCCGAGGCGCTCGAGCTCATGGAGAAGGTCGACACGCTCGTCGTCGACAAGACGGGCACGCTGACCGAGGGCAAGCCCAGGCTGGTCGGCGTCAAATCGTTGGGCGGCCTCGCCGAGGACGAGCTCCTCCGCCTGGTGGCGAGCCTCGAGCGCGGCAGCGAGCATCCGCTGGCCGCGGCGATCACCAAGGGCGCCGAGGCCAAGGGGCTCACGCTCGGCGCGGTGTCGGATTTCCGCTCGGAAACCGGCAAGGGCGTGGTCGGCAGGGTGGACGGCAAACAGCTCGCTTTCGGCAATGTCGCGCTCTTGCGCGCGCTCGGCGTCGATCCCGGCGATCTCCCGGCCGAGGCCGAGGCGCGGCGAAAGGACGGCCAGACCGTGATGCTCGCCGCCGTCGACGGACGCGCCGCGGGCCTCGTCGCCGTCGCCGACCCGATCAAGGAGAGCGCGGTCGCGGCGATCAAGGCGCTGCGCGCCGACGGCATCCGCGTGATCATGCTCACCGGCGACAGCCGCACCACGGCCCAGGCGGTCGGCCGCAAACTCGGCATCGACGAGGTCGTCGCCGAAGTGCTGCCGCAGCAGAAGGGGGAAGCGGTGCGGGAGCTGCAGCAGAAAGGGCGGTTCGTCGCCATGGCCGGCGACGGCATCAACGACGCGCCGGCGCTGGCGCAGGCGCAGGTCGGCATCGCCATGGGCACCGGCGCCGACGTCGCCATGGAGAGCGCGGCGGTGACGCTGGTCAAGGGCGACCTCCAGGGCATCGTGCGGGCGCGCCGCTTGAGCCGCGCGACCATGGCCAACATCCGGCAGAACCTGTTCTTCGCCTTCATCTTCAACGCGCTCGCCGTGCCGATCGCCGCCGGCATCCTCTATCCCTGGACCGGGCTCCTGCTCAATCCGATGATCGCCAGCGCCGCGATGAGCGCGAGCTCGATCGCCGTGATCACCAATTCGCTGCGCCTGCGCCGAACAGCGCTCTGATGAGCCGGGCGGCGGCGAAATACGCTCTGTCCGAAGACGGCCGGCCGATCGTCCTGCGCTATCTGGCGATTTCCGCCGGCCTGAACTTCGCCTGGGAAATCGCCCAGTTGCCGCTTTACACGATCTGGCGGACGGGCAGCCCGGGCGAGATCCTGTTCGCGGCCGTCCACTGCACGCTGGGCGATGTGCTGATCGCGGCGGGATCGCTCCTTCTGGCGCTGCTGCTGGTCGGCAGCCCTTGGCGTCGCGGCCAGGTGAAGCTTGGCCGGACGGCCTACGCTGCCGTCTTGCTGGGCCTCGCCTACACCCTCTTCAGCGAATGGATCAATGTCAGCGTGCGCGGCAGCTGGGCCTATGTGCCGGCAATGCCGCTCCTGCCGCCGCTCGGGACCGGGCTTGCGCCGCTGTTGCAATGGCTCGTTGTTCCCCCGCTTGGCTTCGCGCTGGCGCGGCGCTGATGCAGCAGGATCGCACGTCGCCCGCGCCGATGTCGTGGAACCAATCTGTTGCGCGCGTCCTTTTCGCAGTATCGCCGGGTCACGTGGCCCGGCACGAGGCGAGGAGGAAACCCGTGATCAAATACTTGATCGGCGTGGGCGGGGTCGTCGTGCTGGCGGCCAATCCGGCGTTTGCGATTGGCGCGAACTGCGGCGACCAACTGGCCCAGATCAAGGGGCAGGCGTCGAGCGAGCTCCTGGCCCAGTCCACGATCGCCGACAAATACCAGGAAGCCGAGCGTCTATGCGCCGCCGGCAAGGATACGGAGGCGCAGGATCTGGCCGGCCAGATCCGCGAGCAGATGGCGCAGAAAAGCAGCGCCGGAAGCTCCGGCGCGCCGACAAGCCCCGGCAGTCCGGTCGGCGGCGCGACGGGCCAAAGCAAATAGGAGATGGCGCGGTGTGGCTGGCGGCCGGGCGTGGCAAACACCTGGTCGCGGCCAGCCGTCTTAGCCTTACATATAGCCGACGCGAAGTTCTCGGGGGACAACAGCGCGCGTGATCGTCGGCCACTTGCTAAGGCATCGCGGTCGCGTTAGAGTCTGTTTGTCGGGGCCAGCAGACTCCCGGCTTTCCCAAGACGGCGTGCCGTCCAAGCTCTGCTCATCACTCGAAGTCTCGAGGGCTGAGCGCATGGACGAAATTCGCCACACCATCTCCCCCCACGATCTCCACCGCTCGATCGGCACCGCGGCGTCGCCGCTGATCATCGACGTGCGCCGACCCGACGCATTCGACGCCGACGACACCCTGATCGCCGGCGCGATCCGCCGCCTTCCGGACGCGGTCGAGCGCTGGCGCAACGAGCTCCCCACCGGCCGCCGCGTCGTCGCCTATTGCGCCCACGGCCAGCAGGTGAGCCAAGGCGTCGCCGCGGCGCTCCTCGCGGCCGGCGCGGACGCCGGGTATCTCGAGGGCGGCATCTCCGCCTGGCGTACGCTCGGCCTGCCGACGCGTCGCCGCATCGGCGCCGCGCCCGGCAAATGGGTGACGCGCGAGCGCCCCAAGGTGGACCGCATCGCCTGCCCCTGGCTCATCCGCCGCTTCATCGATCCCGAGGCGGAATTCCTCTACGTGCCGAGCGCGCAGGTGCGCGAGGTCGCCGCCCGAACGGGCGCCGTGCCCTACGACATCGCCGACGTCGCGTTCGGCCATGTCGGCGACCACTGCAGCTTCGACGCCTTCATTCGCATCTACGGGATCGCCGACCGCGCGCTCGATCGGCTCGCGCTGATCGTGCGTGGCGCCGACACCGGCGCGCCCGAGCTCGCGCCGCAATCGCCGGGCCTGGTAGCCCTCTCGCAAGGCCTCTCCGCGACCATCGCCGACGACCACGAGATGCTGAAGCACGGCATGGTCCTCTACGATGCGCTCTATGCTTGGTGCCGTGCCCAAGAAGCGGCTCGCGCCTGAGCCCCGGCTGATCGGAGGCAGCGTGCCCTATACATCGATCACAGCAGCCGCCACCCCGTTGCGCGAGGCTCACGGCATCTCGTTTCGCGAGGCGGTGAAGGTCTGGCTGCGCGTCGCCGCCTTGAGCTTCGGCGGGCCGGCCGGACAGATCGCGGTGATGCACCGCATCCTGGTCGAGGAGAAGCGCTGGATCGGCGAGACGCGATTCCTGCACGCGCTCAACTACTGCATGCTGCTGCCGGGCCCCGAGGCGCAGCAGCTCGCCGTCTATATCGGCTGGCTGCTCCACCGCATGCGCGGCGGCCTCGTTGCCGGCACGCTGTTCGTGCTGCCCGGCATGGTCGCGCTGATGGCGCTGAGCTGGCTCTATGCCGGCTTCGGCGAGGTCGGCGTGGTCAAGGCGCTGTTCTTCGGCCTCACCGCCGCGGTGCTCGCCGTCGTGCTCGAGGCGGTGATCAGGGTCGGCAAGCGCGCGCTCAAGAACCGCACCATGGGGGCAATCGCCGCGCTCGCCTTCATCGGCATCTTCTTCTTCGCCGTGCCGTTCCCGATCATCATCGTCGCCGCCGGCCTCATCGGCTTCGCCGGCAATGCCGCCGGCGTCGCCGCCTTCCGCCCCGCCGCCGCGCGTCCCGGCGCGGCGGGGACGGACGAGGCGCCCGCCGCCATCGACGCCGCTTTCGCCCGCGCCATCCCCGAGCATGTCCGGCCCTCGGCGCGCCGCGCGGTCAAGGTCGCGGCGATCGGCCTCACGCTGTGGCTCGGGCCGCTGCTGGCCCTGCTGCTGACGCTCGGGCCGGGCAACGTCTTCACCACCATCGCCGTGTTCTTCAGCGAGATGGCGGTGGTCACCTTCGGCGGCGCCTATGCCGTGCTCGCCTATGTGGCGCAGGAGGCGGTGCAGTCCTATCACTGGCTGGCGCCGGGCGAGATGCTGGCCGGCCTCGGCATGGCCGAGACGACGCCGGGGCCGCTCATCATGGTCCTCCAGTTCGTCGGCTTCATGGCCGCGTTCCGCCATCCGGGGCCGCTCGACCCGATGCTCGCGGGCACGCTGGGCGGGCTGCTGGCGACCTGGGTCACCTTCGCGCCCTGCTTCCTCTGGATCTTCCTCGGCGGGCCCTACATCGAGGCGCTGCGCGGCAACAAGGCATTGGGCGCCGCGCTCTCGGCGATCACCGCGGCGGTCGTCGGCGTGATCCTCAACCTCGCCCTCTGGTTCGCGCTCCACACGCTGTTCGGCCGGGTCGACGAGAAACACGCCTTCGGCATGGTGCTCCAGGTTCCCGTCGTGGCGACGCTGAACCTCGCCGCGCTCGTCCTCGCGGTCGCCGCGCTCCTCGCGCTGTTCCGCTTCAAGGTCGGCATGATCCCCACATTGCTCGGCTGCTCCGCCGCCGGCATCGCCCTGTATTTCGCCGGAGTTTCGCCATGACCTACGCGATGAAGCCGCTCGCCTGCGATCCGCAAGCCATCAAGGGCATGTCGGAGAAGCTCATCGTCAGCCACTACGAGAACAATTACGGCGGGGCGGTGAAACGCTTGAACGCGATCGCCGAGCAGCTCGCCGCCCTCGACTTCACCGGCGCGTCCGTGTTCACCGTGAACGGCCTCAAGCGCGAGGAGCTGATCGCGACGAACTCGATGATCCTGCACGAGCTGTTCTTCGCCTCGTTGGGCGCGGAGAGCGCGCCCGATGCCACGCTGCGCGCCGCGCTGGCCCGCGACTTCGGCTCGCCCGAGCGCTGGCGCGCGGAGTTCGTCGCCATGGGCAAGGCGCTGGGCGGCGGCTCCGGCTGGGTGCTGCTCACTTGGTCCAGGCGAGACGCGAAGCTCGTGAACCAGTGGGCGGCGGATCACACCCACACGCTCGCCGGCGGCGAGCCGATCCTCGCGCTCGACATGTACGAGCACGCCTATCACATCGATTACGGCGCCAAGGCGGCGGCCTATGTGGACGCGTTCATGCAGGCGATCGACTGGCCGAGCGTCCGGCGCCGCCTCGACGCGTGCGGTTGATGTCGTATTCAACGCAAAGAGGGAGGATCCCATGAGGAAGAGCGCGATCATCACGGTCGCCGTCGCCGCCATCATCGGGCTCGGCGGCGTGGCGTCCTGGGCCGCGGAGGACGAAGGCGATCCGGCCGCGCTGGCGAAAGCGTTGTCGGGAGCACGTATTTCGCTCGAGCGGGGTCTCAAGGCCGGCGCAAGCGTCGGGCGTCCGATTTCCGCGAAATACGAGCTCGATGACGGCGCGCTGCAGCTCTCGGTCTACACCATGACCGGCGCCGACCAATTCTCCGAGGTCATCGTCGATCACAAGACCGGCGCCGTGACGAAGCGCGAGGCGATCACCGAAGGCGACGACCTGAAGGACGCGAAGGAGCAGAGCAAGGCGGTGGCGATGGCCAAGGTCCCGCTGGGCAAGGCGCTCGGCGACGCCGTCCGAGCGAACGGCGGCTATCGCGCCGTGAGCGTCATGCCGGCGCTCAAGAACGGTCACCCGGTCGCGGACATCACGCTCATGAAGGGCCAGAACGTCAAGAAAGTCGCACAGAAGCTGGATTAGCGGAAATCAACGATCAGGAGGTACAGCGATGTCTCTGCAAACTCGTATCGCGGCAATCGCCGTCGTCGCGGCCGTGGCCGCTCCCGCCTTCGCGGCCGACCGCGACTGGAGCGACGTGGGCAAGGCGCTGGGCAAGGAAGGCGCGACGCAGCCGGGCGGCGTCTACCGGGTGAGCCTGCCGCGCACCGATCTCAAGGTCACGCTCGACGGCGTGGCGATCAAGCCCGGCTTCGCGCTCGGCGGTTGGCTCGCCTTCGAGCCGACCGGCGACCAGGCCATGGTGATGGGCGATCTCGTCATGACGCAGGACGAGATCAATCCGGTCATGAAGAAGCTCGAGGACAGCGGCATCGCGATCACCGCGCTCCACAATCATCTGCTGCGCGCCGAGCCTGCGACGATGTACATGCATGTGATGGGGCATGGCGATCCGGTGAAGCTGGCGCAGGAGCTTCACGCCGCGCTGTCGCTCAGCAAGATCCCGTTCGAGGCACCGTCCGGGACCTCGCAGCCGCAGCCGATGGAGCTCGACACGGCGAGCATCGACAATATCATCGGCGCGCAAGGCAAGGCCAATGGCGGCGTGCTGCAATACGGCATCCCGCGCGCCGAGAAGATCGCCGAGAGCGGCATGCCCGTGCCGCCGGCGCTCGGCTCGGCCATCGCCATCAACTTCCAGCCGACCGGCGGCGGCAAGGCGGCGATCACCGGCGATTTCGTGCTGATCGCCAAGGAGGTCAACCCCGTCGCCAAGGCGCTGCGCGACAACGGCATCGAGGTCACGGCGCTGCACAACCACATGCTCGACGATCAGCCGCGTCTCTTCTTCATGCATTTCTGGGCGAATGACGACGCACAGAAGCTGGCGAAGGGCCTGCGCGCCGCGCTCGACAAGGTGAACGCGGCGAAGAGCTGATCAGCGATCGACAGCGGTTTCCGGCGCGCCTCTCGCCGAGCGGCGCGGCCGGAAGCCACTCCGCGGAGACCGATCATGCGCACATCGCGACGCGATCTCATCGCCGCCGCGGCAATCTTGGGGACCGGTCTGACGATCGGGCGCTCCGCCGCGGCCGCCGGTCCGGAGCGCCGCTTCGATTTCGCCAAGCCGCTCGACGGCTGGGAGATCGTCGGCGGCATGTGGGCCATCGAGGATGTGCCCGACGCGCGGGGCGGACGCGCGCTCGTCCAGCGCGCGACCGGGAATGCCTTCAACGTGATCGTCGCGCCCGGCGGTCCCTATGGCGACGTCGATATCTCCGTGCGCTTCAAGCCGATGGCGGGACGCGAGGACGCGTCCGGCGGCATCGTCTTCCGCTTCGCCGACGGTCGCTACTATGTCATCCGCGCCAATGCCCTCGAAGACAATTTCACCTTCTACTACTACGACCGCAGCCGGCATCAGATCGACGGCGTGCGCGTCAAGGCGCCGGCGCTCGGCCAATGGCACCGGCTGCGCGTCGCGGCCGCGGGCGATCGCATCCAAGGCTGGCTCAACGACCAGGCCCTCATCGACCGCCGCGACAGCCGCTACGCGTCCGGTCGCATCGGATTGTGGACCAAGGCGGACTCGGTCACCGCCTTCGATGACCTGGCCGTCATGCCGCTGGGCGGCGGCTGACTTCGCAGCGATGGGAGGTCGGAAATGAGGTGGATCGCGAGCGTCCTCGCCCTTGTCGTCGCCGCGATCGGCGCGACGGGTTGGGCGGCCGAGCCCGCGCCGCTCGAGCTCGAGGCCAAGATCGCGCTCGGAAAAGTCAGCGGCCGCATCGACCATCTCGCCGTCGATCTCGCGCGCCAGCGGCTGTTCGTCGCCGAGCTGGGCAATGACAGCCTCGGCGTGGTCGATCTGAAAGCACGCACCCTGCTGCGCCGGATCAAAGGACTGCGCGAGCCGCAGGGCGTCGGCTATGTTGCGGCGACCGACACGCTCTATGTCGCCAATGCCGGGGACGGCTCCGTCGCCCTCTTCCGCGGCGCCGAGCTCGCGCCCTCCGGACGCATCGACCTCAAGGACGATGCCGACAACATCCGCGTCGACACGGCGGCGAACCGCGTCTATATCGGCTATGGCAGCGGCGCGCTCGCGGTGATCGACGCCGCGACCCAGGCGAAGCTCGCCGACATTGCCTTGAAGGCGCATCCCGAGGGCTTCCAGCTCGACCCCGCGAGCGGCCGGATCTACGTCAATGTGCCGGACGCGCGCCAGATCGCCGTCGTCGATCGCGCCGCGGGCAAGCAGATCGCGGCGTGGCCGGTGCCGGGCGCGAGCGCCAATTTCCCGATGGCCATCGATCCCGACGGCAAGCAAATCCTCGCCGTGTTCCGGCACCCGCCGCGTCTCGTCGCACTCACCGCCGCGGACGGAACGGTCGCCGCTAACCTTGCCACCTGCGGCGATGCCGACGATGTGTTCGTCGACGCCAAGCGCGAGCGCGTCTATGTCAGCTGCGGCGAGGGCTACATCGACATCTTCGCGGTGGCGGGCGACGGCTATGCGCCGCTCGGCCGCGTGCCGACCGCGTCGGGCGCGCGCACCGCGCTCTTCGCGCCGGCGCTCGATCGCCTCTATTTGGCCGTCCGCGCCGGCAGCGAGCCGGCGGCGATCTGGATCTTCCGACCGGCGCCATGAGGCGCGGGCCCGCCGGCGCCGCATGGGCGCTGACGCTGCTCGGCGTCGTGGCGGCGTGGCCGCGCGAGGCCGCTGCCTATCGCCCCTTCGACGGCACCGATGCGACGGTGGTGGACAAGGGCGAGCTCGAAACCGAGCTTGGCCCGGTCGGATATCTGCGCGAAGGCTCCGATCGCGCGCTGATCGCGCCCGCCGCGCGCGTCAATTACGGCTTCGCCGAGCGCTGGGAGGCCACGCTCGAAGGCCAGGCAACGCACGGGCTCGCCGGCAGCACGCGACGATCGAGCCTCGTCGGCAACGCCGTGTCGCTCAAAGGCGTGCTGCGCGAGGGCCGCCTCCAGGACAAGCCGGGCCCCAGCGTCGCGACCGAGCTCGCGCTGCTGCTGCCGGGCGCCGGCGACGAGCCGGGCGTCGGCGGCAGCCTCGCCGGCATCGTCTCGCAGCGATGGAAGTGGGTGACACTCCACCTCAACGCCGTCGCCGCCGTGACGCGGCAGCAGCATGGCGATGTGTTCGTCGGCGCCATCGTCGAGGGACCGCAGGACTGGTATGTGCGGCCGGTCGCGGAGATGTTCCACGAGCGCGACTTCGGCAGCGCGACCATCACCTCGGGCCTGATCGGCGCGATCTGGCAGGTGCGGCGGAATCTCTCCTTCGACGCCGCTCTGCGCCACGCCAGCGTCAACGACCGCACGCTCGACGAAGTGCGGGCCGGGCTGACCTTCAGCTTCCCGGTCCCGTGAGGACACGCACCATGGATGGCGCCTCTTCGGTCGATCTGGTGGTCTTCGCGATCGCGAGCTTCGCCGCATCGCTGGTGGCGGGGCTCGCCGGCTTCGCCTTCGGCCTGGTCGCCGCCGCCGTGTGGCTGCACATCTTGACGCCGGTGCAGACCACGGCGCTCATCGTCGCCTTCGGTCTCCTGGTGCAGGGTTTTTCGGTGTGGCAGCTGCGCCGCGCGCTCAGGCTCGGCCGCTTGCTGCCCTTCCTCGTCGGCGGCGCGATCGGCGTTCCCATCGGCGCCGAGCTGCTGCGCTGGACATCGGCAGCGCATCTGCGCATGGCGGTGGGATTCGTCCTCATCGCCTTCAGCCTCTACAGCCTGGCGCGGCCGAAGCTCGCCAAGGTGACCGCCGGCGGGCGCGCCGCGGATGGCGCGGTCGGCGTGCTTAGCGGCACGCTCGGCAGCGCGACCGGGCTTGGCGGCATCCTGCCGACCGTGTGGTGCGGGTTGCGCGGCTGGAGCAAGGACGAGCAGCGCGCCGTGTTCCAGCCCGTCGCCGTCGCCATCTTCGCGATGACCGCGCTGTGGCTCGGCGGCACCGGATTGCTCGGCCGCGACACGCTCCGCCTCTTCGTCATCGGCCTGCCCGCGGTGCTCGCCGGCCTGTGGCTCGGCCTCAAGCTCTACGGGCGCCTCGACGAGGCCGGCTTTCGCAAGGTGGTGCTCGCGCTGCTGCTGCTCTCCGGCGTCGTGCTCGTGGTGTAGAGCGTGGCAATCTATTTGTCGCCGCCTTAAGCTACCGGCCATCGCCCATGGACGGGCGGCTCGAGGGGAGGGGCAACCGCATGGTCGATCGCCGGCGGATTCTGCAAGGCGTCGGCAGCGCGATCGCGTTGGGCGCGTCGGGCGTGCTCGCGCGCGCGGCGGGGGCGGCGGAGAAAGTGCCGCTGGTCTCCGGCCTGCCTTCGGGCGTCTACGACACGGCCACCCTCGCGGCGCTGCCCGGCAAGAAGCCGCTCATCAAGCTCA
>Ga0209701_10000038_pt1 | contig 51595 bp, 50 predicted proteins | sample CZO8metaG_4_FD_188356 | JGI IMG/M metagenome (GOLD analysis project Ga0209701, IMG submission 188356) | Vadose zone soil microbial communities from the Eel River Critical Zone Observatory, Northern California, USA - CZOApr15con2H3.8 metaG... | ecosystem: Environmental > Terrestrial > Soil >... | reverse complement strand
CATCTGGACGAACTCATCAACCAGGATTTCCTGTTCGTGATCACGGTGTGCGACGCGGCGCGCGAGGCTTGTCCCGTTTTTCCAGGCGCGCTCTATCAGTTGCATTGGAGTTTTGAAGATCCGGCCGCCGCGGCGGGGACGGAAGAAGAACGGCTGGCGGTGTTTCGGAGAGTGCGGGATGAGATCAAGGACAAGGTGCTGGAGTTCGGCGCTCGTGAAGCGTTCTTGCCGCGCTGAGAAAGACACGGCAAGCCGCGTCTCTACTTTAGTTTGGTGGCGCGCTGCTGCGCGAGTGAGGCGGCTTCCGTCGCCGGGTTTTCCTTCTGGACCTGGTCGTAGATGCGCTTGGCTTCGTCTGGCTTTTGCCGGCCTTCGTAGAACTGGGCTAGTTCGAGCTGCACAGTAATCTTGTTGACGGTGGTGGTGGGCTTGTCGATCAGCTGCCTGTAAAGGTCGACCGCCTGCGCGTCTTTGTTCTGGGCGCGAAACACCGAAGCCAGGGCAAACTTTCCCAGCGCGGCGAGATCCTTGTTGGATGATTTCGCCACGTCCTGCAGGTTGCGCTCCGCGGCGGCGTAGTCGCCGAGTTGCGATGAAGTCAGCCCTACGAAATAGCGCGCCATGTCGGCTGTGCGAGTGTGGGGGTATTTATCCACGATGGCCTGGAACTGTTTGCGGGCTTCGGTGGCGCGTTCCTGGGAGGAGGCGAAGCTTGGGAAACCGGGCTGCGCGGGCACTCCGGCGGGACGCACCTGCTGCTCGAGCACCCGGGTCGCGCTGCCGAGCTCGATGCTTGCCTTTTCGTCCTGCGAATTCATGTAGTACCAGCCGCCAAAACCAATCAGCGCAACTACGGCCACGACAATACCGACGATGAGTAGTTTGGACTGATGCTCGACCGTCCAATGGACGGTCTGCTCGGCCGCATGGAGGGTGGCCTTGCTGAAGCGGTCTTCTTTCAGTTGATGCCGGGTTTCTGCGCGCACAAGCTTCCTTCTTCGCTTAAGAGTGGGGTGACAATCCTTTAGTTTAGCAGGGCGGTTTTGCGAGCGTCAAAAGCGGGCGGGTTACGTCGCGCTCCCTGCGAAACCTTTGCGGCTCTCCAGGAAGGGCTCTTGAACCGCAAAGGTCGCAGAGGTCCCGCGAAGGGCGCAAAGAAAATCGCGCCTTGTTTATTGGTGCTGGTCGCTGGTGCTGGAGTCTGTGCTCCCGGAGTTCGCATTGCCGGGAGACATCCGGTGATGCCCTCCGACGTGCGTTCTTCCACCCTGGATCTTTGCTTTCTGTTCTACCGTCAGGATGGAGTCCATCTGCGATCTGGAAGACATTCGGATCTCTCGCGTCTTTCTGTGCTTCTGTTGCGCAGTCAGGGTGTTGTCGCTTTCCAGACTCGTTAGTTGCTTCTCTTCGTCCTGGAGGATCGGCCTAATTTTCTCTTTCTGATCGTCCGTGAGGTTAAGCCGCTTGCTGAGTCTCTTCAGCCTATGCTCGGCCTGATCGCCATGCAGGCGCTTCGGACCGGCTGTGGTTGGCGCTGGTTGACTCGAGTCCTGGGCAAACGCGCCGAAACCGGCAAGCAGCAGGGCTACCAGAAGCATTCTGAATTTCGACATGGTTCTTTCTCCTTCAACGATTGCGCACCAGACGAATGACGTTCGAGAAAATACTAAACCCCGGATGGCGAGAAAAGTTGCGCGGCAGGGCAGAGCAACAAGAACTGCGGCGGACACTGAGTGTCCGCCCCACACTTAGTGAGTGGTTTCGAGCAGGCCCTGCTCGGCTTTTTCCTGGCACTCGATGCAGTGGCGAGTCCAAGGAACGGCTTCGAGGCGCTTCGCGTTGATTTCTTTTCCGCAGGAGACGCATTCGCCGAAGCTGCCTTCGCGGAGGCGCGCGAGAGCGCTATCCACCATCTGGAGCAACTGGCGGTCGTTATTGCTTTGGCTGAAGAGAAATTCTTTATTGTAAGAACTGGCGGCGCGATCGGCGATATCCTGGGTGGCCTCGTCGTCCGCGCTACGGCCGTCCTGCTGGTTGCGGGTCACCATGTGACGCAGTTCTTTCTGCCGCGTTTCCAGCCTTTTTCTAAAGTACTCTAACTTCTTTTTGTCCATGATTGCCGCTCTCAGAGCCCTTCGTTCGCATTAAGCCAAACGAATATGGTAAGCGCGTTGCGAAGCAGGCGTCAACTGGGGAAGGCTGAAGCAGTTCTCAGTTCCCGGTTCTCAGTTCTCAGTGTCGGACTGGTTTTTCTGAGAACTGAGAAGCGAGAACTGGGAACTGTTCTACCGCGGCAGCGGATCTGGTATCGCTGCGAGAGCGTATCCCATGACGGCCATGGCGGCGGCATTTTCGCGCAGGTCTTGCGGATCGACTTTGTCGAGCGTGTCGGCGGCGGTGTGGTGGTAATCGAAATATTTGCGGCCGTCCTGGATGATGCCGAGTCCAGGGACGCCAGCTTCGACCAGAGGCTCGATGTCGGATCCGGGGCTGACATTGGTAGGACGGACAACCGTGGCACCGATGGGTCGCAACACCTCGAGGATGGGACGCAGAGCGGCCACGGCGGCCGGCGATAATTTTGCGGAAAAGCCCAAGGGGTGGGCGGCGCCGGCGTCGCTTTCGATGGCTGCGATGTGATTGAGCATCTCGGCGGCGTGAGACTGGGCATAGGCGGCGTGCCCGCCGCCGCCGTTTTCTTCGTCCATCCAGGCGATGACGCGAAGCGTGCGGCGCGGGCGGATATGCAAACGCTGGAGCACTTCGGCGGTGGCCATCGAGATTACGACACCGGCACCGTCGTCGATGGCGCCGCGGCCGAGGTCCCATGAGTCGAGATGCCCGGAGACGACGATAATCTGTTCGGGATGTTCGCTCCCCTTGATGTCGGCGACGACGTTGTAGCCAGTCGTGTCGGGGAGATGTTGCGGAGTGAGTGTGAGGTGCATGCGCACGCGACCCTGCGCGGCCAGATGTTCGACGAGGTCGGCATCTTCAGCGGCGAGCGCGGCGGCGGGAATCGGAGCAGGGTAACTGAATCCCGTGTGGGGCAGGCGATACTCCGCGCTTCCGACGGAACGAACGAGCGAGGCTACTCCGCCTAACGCTGCTACTGCTTTGCCACCATTACCGCGATAGACAACGGCTTCTCCATAGGCTTCGAAAGCAAAGCCAGCTTGGGCTTTGAGCTTGTCATAGTGAACATTGAAGAGCACGATCTTGCCGGCAACTTTGTCGCGGCCGAGCGCGGTGAGTTCGTCGAAGCTGTGGACTACGACTACCTCGGCGGTAATGCCTTTGGCCGGCGTCGCCGTACCTCCGCTGAGTGCAGTAAGAATGATCTTCTGATTTACCTGTGGAGGCTGGCCGGGGAACTCCACCAGCTCGGCTTTCTCTTCGCCGCGTACCCAATGCGAAACGAGCGCCTCTTCGAGATGAACGTCGAGGCCGAGCTTGCGCATCTCAGAAGCGACATACTCCGAGGCGGCTTGTGCTTGTGGCGACCCGGCGGGACGGGGGCCAATGTTCTCGGTCAGATGGGCGAGTTGCTGCCAGGCGTAGTCACTGGTGAGGGCGGCGTCGCGGACAGACTGCAACTGCTGGAGCAGTTCTTTAGAAAGAGAGGGCAGAGCCACGAGCGTGGTGGCGGACCGGGTTTGCGGCCAGGCAGGCAAGCTCAGGCAGGCAAACAAAACGAGAGTGGAGAGTGTTTTCCTCATAGCAAGTGCATTCGAGAATACAGGATCATTCGCGAGTATGGGTGAGTGGGGGCGCGGGATACACGGGCAGCTTCTGCTTGGTCGCCTCCGAGCGCTTGACTTCGAGTTCATCAAACAGGAGCGCGGGACTGGCTACGCTGAAGACGACGGGCTCAGGGCGGTCCTCGACCGCGAGATCGGTTCCGGCGGCAATTAGATCGCTGCGGAGGGCACGGAGATCAAGGTCTCCGAAAACGGCGCCGCGGACGAGTTCTTCCCGGCCGTCTTTGGTCCAAATGCGGTACAGAAGGCGCGGCGTCAGACGCGGTCCCATGGTTCCGACATAGAAGCCATAGGGAAGGTCGCGCTGCCTGCAGATTTCGATCAGCTTTTTCTTGAGCCCTGCATCGGGCTGCGGGTCGCTCGACTGCAGGATGAGATTACCGGGTTGGGCTGCGGGAGCGCCCGTCGGAGCGCCGCGGCCGTGCCCGTTGGAAGTTGGAAAGTCGCGAATCGGCTGACGCCCCATAAGAAAGCTAACCAGTTGTCCCTTCTCGATAAGAGACACCCGTTGGGCTTTCACTCCTTCGTCGTCGAGCGTGTAGTGTCCGAAAACGGGTTGGCCCGAGATGGTAGAAATCGTGGGATCGTCGAAAACGTTGATGAAATCCGGCAGGACGCGACTCTTCAAGCTGCTCGACCAGTGACCGGTAGTGCGGGCGTTCTGGCCCAGGCCGGGCTTCCGTCCGAGCAGATTCGGTTCGACCAATTCGGTGACGACGGTAGCGGCGGCATCGTTTGAAAACAGCACAGGACCGCGGTAGTCCTCGTCCACGGTAGGCGCTTCGCGCAACTGCTTGAGGGTGTCGAACAGTTTGCTGGTGGTGTTGAGGAATTGTTCGCGGCTAGGTAGTTCCTTGAGGTCGTTTCCGAGATCGGCGTGCGAGCGCTGCATCAGCATGCCGTCGGGAGCCTGGGTTGATCCGCCGATGTAGACGAGGTAGCGCGTGCTCCCGGTACGAGCGACCGTGCCCTCTGAGTTCAGGCAGTAGCGGTTCTCGGCTGTGAAGCGCAGGCTGGAGTCGGCGGATTCGAGTTGTGGATCGGCACGAAACTGGCTGGAGGCTTCTTCGATGAAGCGTAGCCAGGGAGTGAGATCGGTGGCAGCGAGGTGGGCGAAGGGTTCTACGACTTGGACAGCGGGGGCCTTGGCAAAATCGTCCACCGGTTCATCCACTTTGTATTGCTTGAGAGCGGATTGTTTGGCGGAAAGCGCTTCGCCCGCAGCCTTGTAAGCGCGATCGGTAGCCAGCCACACGCGGTGACGGAGGGCAAAGACGTCGTCATCGGTTGCGAGCAAATCCATGACGCCTTCTCCTGTTCCGAAGAAGCTGTCCTGCTTGTAGTCGCCGACCCGGACCACGACGCGCAACAAGCGTCCGCGCTGGCGCTGCTGGCTGCGCAGGGCGCCGAAGACGGCGCTGGCCAGGTACTCGTCCAGGTCGGTGACCCGGTATTCGATGTAGTAGGGAGCCTGCACGCCCTCCATCTTGAGCTTGTCTTTCGAGCGCTCCATTTCTTCGCGGAGAGCCCGCAGCACAACGTCGTCGGAAGCGGAGGCGGCGAAGGCGGCCGCCGACAGCCCGTGGAGAAGGAAAGCATAGAGCGCAGCCAGCAATATCCGCCGCATCATCGCGCACCTTCTTTTCTGGAAGTGGCGCCGGGCGGAGGCGGCAAGATCGGGGGACGCGTGTCGCCGTATTTTCTTTTTTGAACCTCGATTTCGGAGAACAGCAGGGACGGCGCCGCCGCTGATACCGGAATGCTGCCGGATTCTGCGCCGCAAATGCCGTTGAAGACGCTGGTGGTTTGTCCGGTGGCCACGATCCCAGCCAGCACGGTGAGGGGAGTCCCGACGATGTCCACACCGCGGACCAGTTCATCGGGACGGCCGTCGGCGTAAACGCGCCACACCATCACGGGTAGCACCTGGAAGGCTTGCGGAAGGGCGCGCGCGGTTAGCGTGAATCCGCCCTGGATGTCCTCGAAATAGAGCCCGTACGGCTTTCCCTGCTTTTTTATTTCCTCAATGAAGTGGGTGCGCAGTTGCGCGTCGGGGATGCTTTTCGTAGAGGTCACGATCAGATTGCCTTGGCGGCCGACGGGCATCAGGCCGGCCTGGGCGCGACCGTGGCCGTTCGAATGGCTGAAGTTCTTTACCGGTAAACGCCCCATGAGAAAGTTCTTCAAGATGCCGTCCTTGACCACTTCCACCCGCGCCGCGGGGATGCCTTCGTCGTCGTAGCGATACCATCCGGACAGTTCGGTGCCGGCGAGTGTGCGCAGGGTGGGGTCGTCGGTCACGCTGAGGAATTCGGGCAGGATCTTTTCGTTGACTTTCTTGGTAAAGGTCTGGCCTTCCTCTCGGCCGCGCTGGCGTTGTCCTTCGATGCGGTGGCCGAGGACTTCGTGGAAGAAAACGGCGGCGGCGCGGCCCGAAAGCAGCGCCGGGCCACTGTAGGGTTCGGCTAGCGGAGCGTTCCGGAGAGCGCGCAGGTCTTCGGACATTTTCTGGGCACGGGCCGCGACCTCGGTTTCGGATGGAGCCTGGGCGGGATTCGAGAATTGAAAGGTTTCGGCGCGCATCAGTAGCATGCCGTCGTCGGCGAGGGTCTCGGCCTCGATCATGATGCGGCAGATCGTCTCCTCCGTCACGATCTTCGTGCCTTCGGTCGAGACCAGGTAGCTGCGGGCTTTCTGGGCGATGATCAGAACGCCCGATTGCTGGAGATACGGATAGGGGCGGAAGAAAGCAGAATAACGGCGTGCCAGGTCTTCCCAAATCTTTTGCTCCGGGATGGGCGCTGACGGCGTTTCTTCTGAATAGGTCGAGGGCTTCTCTTCGGAAAAATCGGGAGAGTCGTCTTCGTCTTTGGCCCGGACAGCGGTCTTGGTCTTCACATTGGTGTAAGCCTGCTGGGCCTGGCGGTACTGCTCGTAAGTCAGTTTCCAGAGGACGCGAGCAATGGCATCGGGGTTGTCGCGCACCGGCAACTGGCCGGAGCTGAGGCCGGAGCGACGGTCCAGGTCGTGAGTGTTGTCGAGCGCGGGAGCGCCGATGCGCATGCTGACATCAGCGGTGCGGCGATGGACACGAGTCGAGCTGAGGATTCCACCCTGCGAGCTGACGACGAAAAGCGAATCATTGTCGGAGACAGCGTAGCTGGTGAAGTAGGGTGCCAGATCCTGCTTGGCCAGCTCGGACTGGCCGCGATGGAGCTCCTTCTCCATGGTGGCAAGAAGGACGTCGTTTTCAGGAGCGATTGGTTGTCTGGCCTGGAGTGCGCTTTGCGCCAGAAAAACAAACGTCAGTAGGGAATGGACCGCAGCGGTTCTTACGGCTTTCATCGGGAACGGCGAGTCTACAGGACGTGAGCCAACAAAAAAAGCGGCCCCTTTTCGGGGCCACCTTTTCAAAGAGGCAAAGTTGGCAGGAGTCAGAGGCGACTGGTGTGGCGCCGTTTGGGGGACGACCAACAACGGCAATGAGAGATGTCGAGAACGTTGAAGAAAGTGACGTGGTTCAAAGTGGTTGCGGCCTCTTCAGTTGCATTGCGAATGTGCACTTGCGGAACCAAAATGGTAAACCGGTGGGACACAACACTCCGTTTCCAGAACCTGTGCAAAATCAGTCTTTTAGGGTCAATGGTTTAGCTGGCGACGGGCTGGTACCGGACTTCTCTGTCGCTGTTCGAATGCACAAAGCTGCACATTGGTTGCAGGAGGCTACTTTTGCCCCAAAAAAGCCAAAGCCCCCTGCGAAAGGGGGCTTGGGAAAACTGATTGCAATGGTTAGCTGTTGCCGGCGACGGTCCGCAGCTTTTCCGGAAGGAAATGGTAAGGCGGCCAGGGACCGGTCACGACAATTTCGCAGTTCTTGAGTTGCTTAGCGGCGGTGTTGTAGCGGTTCTGATACTTCTCGATGGATTTGGTGTCGATCAGGTGCGCGATGTCGAGGAGCATGCCATCGGCGTTCACCTTCTTGCAACTAACCTCTTCCTCGAGCGGGTTGAATAGCTTGTGAACCTGGACGGAGAGGGCACGAGCCTTGGTCTGCCGCTCGCGGTCACGAGAGGCCTTCTCGCGGAGCTTGGCCAGGTACTCGCGGCCAACGGTATCGGGGAGCACGATCTCTTCCAGGTTCCCACGTTGGGAGCCGTCGCGGACGACGAGTTTGATCCGCATCTCGGATTTGCCGCGAAGCCGGGCGACGCTCTCGCAGAAGGTACGCCGGTTGGAGCGAACCGCCTGACGGATGGCGTCTTCGGTGTCAAAGATCGTTCCAAACCGGAAGGGCAAGACAACGGCTGTTCGGAAGCTCATGCTGACTACGCGAGCGTGCTCAAGGACGGACTTTTCGTCGAGTTTGGAGGTTGCGCGGTCGTATTCGCTGACAATGACAGCGAATTCACCGCTGGGATAGCTCATGACCGGGGCGCCGTTCACGCCCTGGATTCCATCTAGAACATAGGGACGACGGGCGCGAACACCGTTGGTGAGGGTCTGGTGTTCCGTGAGGCAGTACGCGTACCACGCCATGCATTCTCTCCGAATTGCACCGGGGTCTGGGCACCCCTTTAGATTTTTTGGAGCTTAGGGTTGTGCGTTTCCTACCTGGAAGAAAGTGATTGTTACGACGAGATGAACGCGAAAGCAGCGCTCATTAATCGATTTTATTCGAGGCTTTGTGATTTTGCAACCTTTGTTGGCAAATTTGCATCGAGAAATTTGGTTGGGGCTGTCTCAACTTGCGAAGAACGGCATTTAGCACTGGGCGAAAACTTTCGCGTTCCACTGACTTGGCTAAATGCTAAGTGCTAACGGCTGTTTTCTCGCGCCGGCACGTTCCTGGAGAGCGATGGTTACGGCGCGCAGCATGTCGTCGGCAGGGGCGGGCTTGCCGGTCCAGATTTCGAATTGCCGGGCCGCCTGGTGGACGAACATCTCGACGCCCGGTATGACCGAGAGTCCCTTTGCGCGGGCGATGCGTAGGAACGGGGTCTCGACCGGGTCATAAACCATGTCGAACACGACCTTCGCTTGGATTTCATTCTCCTTCAACGGACTCTCGGCATTCGTCATGCCGACGGGCGTGGCGTTGATGATCACGTCAAACGCCATCTTACGCAAGTTGGCTCGCTTAATGGTGTGAGCCTTGGCCTGCCGGGCGAGCTTCTGGGCGGGAGCGGCACTGCGGTTGAGGATCCAAACTTCAGCACCACGCTCCTTTAATCCGAACACGGCGGCTCGGGCGGCGCCGCCGGCACCCAGCACGAGAACCTTGGCCCCCTCGATCGTGATGCGCTGCTCCAGCGGACGAACGACACCTGCGGTGTCCGTGTTGAAGCCGTAGAGCTTGCCGTCCTGTCCACGGACGACGGTGTTGCAGGCGCCGATCTTCGTGGTATGGGCATCGGTGTTGTCAAGATACTCAAGGATGGCCTGCTTGTACGGCATGGTAATGCTGAGGCCATGGATGGGAATCTCGCGCACGCAGTAGAGGAGATCCTTGAGAGTCTTGGCGTGCAAGGCAAGATAGACACCGTTGACGTTCTCGCGGCGCAGGGCGGTATTCATGATGACGGGCGAGAGAGAATGACCGATGGGGTCGCCTGCCACGCCATAGACGCGAGTCGCTGCGTCGACCTGCTCGATCCGGTAGATGCTGCGGAGTTGTTGAGCACTGACCTGCCCGGGCGCGGTTTTCTGATCTTCACTGACAGCTGCGAACGTAAACACACTGCCGGCGCGAACTCCAAGCACGCGGCTGATGATGCCCTGCTCTCCCATACACAAACCGATCAGCGCGTGTTTGTCACTCTGGGTCTGGAGAAACTTCATCATCGCTACATTGTCAGAGAGTGTGGTGGCGGTGGTGACGATCTTGTAGTAGTCGGCGGGGACGGCCAGCATCTTCTCCAGCGTTTTTTCCAGGCCGCGAGTCGTGCGAAAATCGTGGAAGGAGAGAATCAGGCCAGCGCGGGTGCGCAAACGAGCCACCGCTTCGGGCTTGCAGCGAACTCCGCTCTCAAGTTCCAGGTCCAGAAGCTGGCATCCGGCGGCGGCGGCTTTGCCAAGAATTTCCAACTGCGCGGCCATTGACCCTTTGAAGTTGCCGCCATGGTCCGCGCGACGGCACGTGCCGACGGCGGTCACGTACTGGTGGGTTTCGAGGAAGCGCCGGATCTTGGGCAGGGCGGAAGCAGGCTGTTTCAGATAATCCAGGCGGAACTCGAGAAAGGGGTTGTCCCGCGCCATGGCCTCCGCGGTATTGAGCATGTCGTCGGCGGAGTCACTCGCAAGCGCAAGACAGACTTTATGCAAGCGGAGGGGCAAAAAGCGAGGCACGATGCTGTGGGAAAGAGCCAAAGGCATTGTCTTGGAACGGCGCGATATTACAGGGGCGTAAGCATAGATGCAACAATGGATTAACAACGTGCCCACGAAACACTTTGGGAGCAGGACGCCTGACACCCTCGTAACCTTGACCCGCCCCCCCGCGCTTGTTACCTTCCGGCTGTAACCCTTGTCCTCAGAGAGAGATAGGTTGGGGCGGCCGGCCAGTCTGGCGCTTTCGACCCGGAGGTAACATGAAGAAAACAGGATTGTTATTGCTGCTGCTGGCGACGGCGGCGGTAGCCCAGCAAGCGAGCTCGGCGGATGCCTCTGGCATCGTTGCCACCACGGCGAATGTCCCGATCGCGCGTTTCCAGACGCCCACCGCGGCGGACCAGTATTGCGCCGGGTTTCTCAGCCAACAACGGATTCCAGATGCGAATTACGTGGATGGCGGCCTGCAAACCCCCAACACGACCAAGTTTACCAATGGAGAGGTCGTCTATCTGGCAGGTAGCGGCTACCAACAGGGACAGCAGTACACGATCATACGGGAACTCCGGGACGTGAATGAATACGAGTTCTTTGCGGGACAGAGGAGAATGATCGCGGCCACGGGGCAACCGTATGCGGAGATCGGCCGGGTGAAGGTGCTCGATACGCGCAGCCACAGCGCAGTCGCCGAAGTGGAATTCAGTTGTGATCCGATTAACCCCGGCGATGTCGCGATACCATTCGTGGAGAAGCCGCCGATTGCGTTCCACGCTCCCGTTCATTTCGACCGGTTCGCGCCGTCGAATGGCAAGCTGAGTGGACGGATCTTGTTGGCGAAAGACTTCGATGGAACGCTGGGTACGAACTCGAAGGTCTACATGAACTTCGGATCGAATCAGGGAGTGAAAGTGGGCGATTACTTCAAGGCTGTACGGCCGTACACACTTGATTTGAAGGATCCGGTGGACTCCCTTTCGTTCAAGGCTTCCACCTCCGAAGATACGCAGCGGCGCTTGCCTACGTTTGAAGCCAAGATGTTTACGCGGACCAAGGGGCCGAATATTCACGTAGCTGACCTGCCGCGGCGCGCGCTCGGAGAATTGGTGATTCTCAGCGTTACGCCCACCACTTCGACCGGCATGATCGTGTTCGCTCTGGAAGATGTGCACCCGGGCGATGCGGTGGAACTGGACGAGCAGCAGTAGAAAACAGACAATTCAGAGCTGAACGGGGGAGAGAAATCTTCCCCGTTTTCTTTTGGATGAGTGAGACCGCGCTGAACAAGGTTGGACGGAGAGCGACTGCGTTGCGAAGCCAAAGCGCCGTCACTACCGCCGGATTAGCGGTAGTACATGATTCCGGGGTTTCCAGGGATCATCGATCCAGCGAGCACCAAAACAGCGATCAAAGCGGCAAGTTCCACAGACTCCCCCACAAGTAGACTCGTCAACGCAGCGTATGTCATAGCACGACACGTACCAAATTACGTAAGTGTATCCCCAGACACTGATGGTGAGATGCCGAATTCCGGGTTTGGGGGTTGGCAGTAGGGGTTCGGGATGCGGGTGAATGGGGTGGCCCGGAGTAGCCACGCGGCCAGCCGTTGGCAAGCAGTGTCTCTCTACCGTCGATCAGGTTTTGCTGTCGCCGAACACCTCGGCGGTGAAGGCCTCGAGGGCAGCCCCCTTTCGCCAGGCATCGGCGGGCAGGCCAGCTTTCCGGCAAGTCTGTTCGAGGAAGGTTTCGCGGTCCCAGTCGCACTCGACGGGAACCTGGGGCAGCAGTAGACCTCGACGCGGGCCGGATGAGATAACGAGGCCGTGGCGGCCCACCTCCACCTCCTCGGGCCGAATCGGGAACAGACGGGAGAGTACGCTCAACGAGATAGCCAACTCCACAGCCTCTTGTTTGGTCACCGGGCAGAAGCGGGAATCCTCGAAGGCGGCCGCGCGCGCCGTTTCCGCTACGGCCAGATACAAGGGTACAACCGGCATGGCGTAACCGACGCATCCCCGGAGGCTGCCGTGGAGATAGAGCGTCGTGAAGGCGCCACGAGGTTCCAGGAGGCACGAAAAAGGCGGCGCTGGCGGCAAGGCTCGATCAGCGAAAGCGGAGAGAATGGACTCGTGGGCAATGCGTAGCAGAGTCTGACGATGGTCCAGAGAAAACTCGGGATGCGATGACGCGGGCCCGCGGCCCTCGCCCGCCGTCAGGTTTTCAGACAGCCTGGACATCACGCTTCCTCCGCCGGGACAGGACGAAGGACCGCCGCCGGCGCTTCTCCGACTTGCGGTCGATCTTCGACCAGAAGGCGATGAAGTAATCGACGGCAGAAACAAGGGAAAGCAGAACCATGAACCAGATGGCGAGCAGAGCAATCCAGTACACGGGCAGAATGTAAAAGCTGAACAGAGGCCATTCGTGCCAGCGATGGGCCAGAATTACGGCCACCACGGATATGATCTGCACGAGCATCTTGAATTTGCCAAGTTCGCTGGCCTCAATGGTGAATCCTTCCGACGCGGCGATCGAGCGCAAGCCGCTTACCAGGAATTCGCGGCCGATGATGACCACTGCCATCCACGCCGGCACCATCGCCGGGTTGAACTGCACCAGCGTAATAAAAGCGGCGGCAATCAGAAGCTTGTCGGCCAGCGGATCGAGCAGCATGCCCATGGTCGTGATCTGGCCTCGTTTGCGTGCCAGATAGCCGTCGATACCGTCGGTGATAGAAGCCAGAATGAAGACGGTTGAAGCGAGGATTTCCTTCTCGCCATGCTCGCTCGAAAAGCGGGAACTGGAGAGAATCCAGATGAGCAGCGGGATACTTGCAATGCGGGTGAGCGTGATGTAGTTGGGAAGATTCACGCGATGCCAACTGCTGTACCTATGGCGAAGCCATGCTGATTATCCCCCACCGGGCGGGGGAAGGCAACGGAGAGGAAATAGGCCCAGGAGGTCCGCTCCATCCATCAAATATCGTCGTGGTAGTCAGCTCGAAACGGCGAGAGCATTCCCAAGACGAACATGACTCCCACAATGAAAGAAAAGTGCCCCCAAATATCACGTAGCAGTTGGGGATCTCCATAGAAAACCAGTTGAGCCGCCCCGCCCATTCCGAAACAAATATGATTGTCAGCGATCGCAGGCTCTCGTCCGTGCCGCCGCCAAATTCTTTAGCGCATCAGACGCAACCGGGTGCGCACCGAGTGTTTCAAGCGCCACTGCCCATTCAACCTTGGTGTCTCAACTGGAGAGTGGCGTGCATAACTAAGTGCTCGACTTCGGAGCCATCGCCGATTTTGGCAAGGGGAGTGAAGGCACCCATGCGGAACCGAAAGACTGTGCAGTGGTTGCTTCTGTCAGCTTTGGTTCTGCACACGATCAGCAAGCCATTGTCGGACAGGCGCGCTTTCAAGTTAGAGATGATGCGGCGCAAGATGCTCTCAGGGAAGTAGCTAAGGTTGAGGATGTTGGCGGCGCGGATTACATCAAAGGTTTGCTCAAGGCCGTTGTCCTTAAGCAGATCATCTTCGATGAGGGCAAAAGCACCTTCGAGAAGCCGCTTGGTTACAAGTTTGATGGGGAGTATGTACTTCGCCCCATTCGCCATCCTGAAGACCAGGTACTTTTTTAGCAGAACGGTAATGATGCCAAGCGGCAACGCAACGTTCGGTCGCATACCGCGACCTGCGAACGATAGATGAATAAAGTTCAGCTCCTTGTCTAGTATCGCCTCTGCGAGGCCAAGTTTGAGATGGAAGGCATTGACGGTCAAATCGGTCGCAGTCAGGGAAAATTGGATGCCTGCCGACGCCAGCTGTTCATACCATTCCGCGCTCGAAATGCCAGAAGATGCGGCAACGTCAAGAATACGGACCGGGGATGCAAGCTGCTTCACGTAGGGCAGCAAAAGCGCGTTAACGTCATCAAGGCGATGTTCCCACGTCCTTTTACTGCTTCCATTGGGTAGCATGATTCGGGCAAAGAACTCGTGTTCAAGCTGCGGATCATAGGGTGAGGCAAGGAACTCTGATGGGGTCGGACGGGTGCGAGACATGATTAGAGGTCGTCCTTTATTGCCGGGTACTCTGATATCGTCGTTTGTAGTCTGCTCGGACGATTGAATTTTTCCCTGCCGTCGCCGCTTACTCTGCGGTCAAGGTCGCCTACTTCTGACTTAGTCTCTCCGCGATTGTTTGTAGCCCGCGGCTTTGGCTTCGGCCTCGGTCATGAATTTCCCATTTTTCGTCTTGCCGTACCAGCGGCCGCCTTTGTGATAAATGCCGCTGTCCATGTTGACCCACACTTTGCCGCTGGCCTTGGCGGCGGCGATTCCGGAGCTGGTATTTCCGGATTCAACCTTGGCTTTCCGGGGCACTGTCGCCGAAGTGGGGGGAGCCGGGGTCGCGCTGTTAGGATTCGCCTCGGAAGTCGAAGCAGCGGAGGTTGCTGCGGGGGCCGCGCTCGCGGGCTCGGCGGCCGATTCCGTCGTTATTAATTTCTTGTTGCGGCGCGTTTTGGGTTTCTTGACCGTGTCAGAATTCGTGTCGCTGGATGCTGCCTGCGGCTTTGACAGAGCCGGTGACACAACCATCGTGAGTAGCAGACAAAGCGCCAGGGCCCCCAGAGTGAGATTGCGTCTTGGGTAATTCATCGCTTCCCCCAGACCTGCAGCTTGTGCCACAGGCGGCATTCTCGATCAGGCGTAAATTCCGCGCTGGCGGATGGTGTAGGCTACGCGATCGATGGCCAGCATGTAAGCGGCGATGCGGTTGTTAACACCGTGGGTTTCGGCATACCGCACGACATCATCGAACGCCGTAACCATGATGTCTTCCAGATGCTCGTTGACCACCGACTCCTTCCAAAAGTAGCCTTGCCGATCCTGCACCCACTCAAAATAGGAAGTCGTGACGCCACCGGCGTTAGCCAGGATGTCGGGAATCACGAAGACTTTCTTCTCGGCCAGGATATCGTCGGCTGCGGCCGTGGTGGGACCATTCGCGCCTTCGGCGAGAATTTTGCATTTGACGCGGTCGGCGTTCTGGCTGGTGATCTGGTTTTCGGTGGCGGCCGGGATCAGGATGTCACAATCGACCAGGAGCAGTTCCGCGGGATCGTATTTGTCCGCCCCCGGGAAGCCGTGGATGGTGCCGTTACGCTGACGGAACTCCCAGAGCGCTTCCGCATCGATGCCGTTCTTGTTGTAAAGGCCGCCGCCAACTTCGACGATGCCGATGACCTTGTATCCGGCCTCGGCCATCAGGCGTGCAGCGTTGGAACCGACGTTGCCGAAGCCCTGCACGATCACGCGGGTGGTGTCGCGGTTGAGTCCCAATTTCTTGATGGCTTGTTCGCAGACGATCAGGACGCCGCGGCCGGTGGCTTCGCGGCGGCCGCGGGATCCGCCGATATTAATCGGTTTGCCCGTCACCACGGCGGTGCAGGTTTGGCGCATGTGCATGGAGTACGTGTCCATGATCCACGCCATGGTCTGTTCGTTGGTGTTCACGTCGGGCGCGGGTACGTCTTTTTCGGGGCCGATAAACTCGAATAATTCAGCAGTGTAGCGGCGGGTCATGCGCTCCAGTTCGCCCATCGACATCTTGTGGGGATCGCAGATAATGCCGCCCTTGGCGCCCCCGAAGGGGATGTTGACGACCGCACACTTCCAGGTCATCCAACTGGCCAGAGCGCGGACTTCGTCCAGGTTCACGTCGGGGGAGTAGCGCAGGCCACCCTTGGCCGGACCGCGCGCGATCGAGTGCTGTACACGGTAGCCGGTAAAAACTTCCAAGTGGCCATCATCCATCATCACAGGAATGTGAACGATAATCTCACGGCTCGGGCTGCGGAGAACTTTCCAAAGGCCTTCATCCAGATTAAGTTTGTGGGCGGCGAGGTCGAAGCGCGCAGCTTGCGCCTCCCACGGATTAGTTTCCTGTTCGAGATCAACGGTCTTCATGGGATTCTCCGCAATAATGGCAATGATACCGGGTATTGCAGTTGCCGGCGCAGGATACGTCGATTCGGCAAGCGGCAGGCAAACTCAGAAAGTATAGTGATGGCCGAAGTGGTAGGCAAGAAGATGGAGATAGCGCAACTTCCCCTCCATCGAACTAGGAGCGGGCCGGCAACGGTTGTTCGGATGCAAGGTGCCGATCTTGAACGGTCTCGGGCTTAGGTATGGTAAGCAGTGGAATCACGCTTCCTGCGAGCAGGAAACAGGTGCCAATGAACGCAAAGGACGCCGCATGGTGGCCCGTCCGATCGTTCAGATAGCCGACCGCGTAAGGTCCGACAAATCCCCCGAGCTGACCAAGCGAGTTAATCAGACCGAAGCAAGCGGCGGCTGCCGATTCGCAAAGAATCATGGTGGGAATTGACCAGAAAACAGGTTGATACGAGTAGAACAAAGCAGCCGCCACAGCCAGCAGCGCCATGGCCAATGGAAAGTGGATACCGGGCACGAGGAGTAACAGATAGAGAAGACCAGCGACGAGCAGGGGAAGCGCTGCATGCCAGCGTCGCTCCCCGGTTTTATCGGAGTGCCAGCCGTTCAGTAGGATTCCAGCGATGCCGAGGAGCCCCGGAAGCACAATCAGGAGCGCAACTTTGCTATCGGGAAGGCCGGACAGGCGTTTGATGAAGATCGGCATCCAATAGAGCGCGGCCAGCGCGCTCACGAGCGACAGGAACCAGGCAACAATCAGCAGCACGATCTGGCGATCGCGAAACGCCTCCCAGATGGTGTAGTCGCGGATTTGTTTCTTGGCTCTGGCTTCCGCTTCCAGTTCACGAGTGATCCAGTCGCGCTCATCTTGCGGGAGCCACCGCGCCTGCCGAGGCCAGTCGGTCATGTAGAAAAGCGCAATCATTCCCAAAATAATCGGTGGAATTCCTTCCGTGATGAACAGCCACCGCCAGCCCGCGATCCCGCGCCAATGGACTCCGATCAGCCAACTCGCGACCAGCGAGCCAGCTACGCTTGCGCCCGGAACCCCGATGTAGAAAAAGCCAATGGCCTTGGCCCGATCCGAATGCCGGAACCAGTGCGTCAGGTAAACAATGATCCCGGGAAAGAAACTGGCTTCCGCGAGCCCGACAAACAGACGAGCTAGATAGAACTGTCGGGGCGTGTGGACGAAGCCGGTGAGGATCGTAATCAGTCCCCATGTGATCATGATGCGCGCCATCCACTTGCGCGCGCTCCAACGCTCTACAATGAGGGCTCCCGGAACCTCGAACAGGACATAGCCGACAAAAAAGACACCCACGCCAAAGCCGTATGCGCTGGCGCTGAGTCCCAGGTCGGCACTCATGCGAAGGTTCGCGAAGGAGACATTCGCGCGGTCCACGTAGCAGACCACGTACATCGCAAGCACCAAGGGCAGGAGCCGGAAAGCGATTCGCCGCCGGGCTCGGCTGCCGACTTCGCTGCTGGTTTCGCTCATGCGCTTCCGGCTCAACCTGACTTCTCCGCTATGTAGAGGAAGCGGGAAAGCCGCCCTTCTCGCGCGATGCGAGAGGCAACCGCAAAGAATTCTTGCTGGCCTTCGTAGGTTTGGTCGCCTTCGATCTCGCGCAGGGCAGCCTCGCGGGTTGCGCGCGCGGCACCGCGCCGTTCGGCGATAGACGCCATGTTGGGCGTCACATCTTCGCGAACCAGCAAGCGCAATCCGGACTGCGAGATAACCCTCTCGTCGTAGTCTGGCGGAACAAAGAGGAAGAAGCCGATGGAGCTGCGTACCGCGATTTCGTCGGCTGTCAGAGGGCCGGTTATGGTGATGGGATTAGTGAAGAGCAGGCGCCCGCCGGGCTTCAGGAGTCGCGCCCAATCCGCGAGGACGCGCGGGCGGTTGGGCAGATGATTGATGGCGTCGATGCAGAGGATGGCGTCGAAGGTGCCGTCGGGAAATGGTAGTTGCGCAGTCGCATCGACGACCTGAAATTTCGCTCGCTCGGACAGGCTACGCTGGGCCGCGAGAGATTTTGCGGTGGTAATCGCGTGCTCATGAACGTCGACTCCAACGACTGCGCAACCAGTACGTTCCGCGATGCGCAGCACGGGACCGCCCGATCCACAGGCAACGTCCAGCAGCGTCTTGCCCGCTGAAAGATTGAGCCGGCCCAGAAACTTGTCCTGCTCGTCGGCGGTCAGCCAACTGCTTTGCCCAATGTCCTCGCCGAAGGCATCGCGACGAATCTGGGCATACAGTTCTGTTTGAAAATTGCCGTAGTTGGCGTCGTAATGACGACTGGCCTGCAACTTGGATGGAACCGCTTCGCTCACCTGAACCTCCGTCGAGCCGCTGGCCAATGTCGACTGTTGACTTCCTAATTCGCCGAGCATTGTATCGCTTCCCTATAATGAGAGCCTTGGAAATAGCATGATCCGTCCTGACTTCAAAGAGTTCTCCCAGCTGGCGCGCGAGGCTACGCTGGTTCCGGTGGTCAAGTCGATCTCTGCCGACCTCTTGACGCCGGTGTCGGCCTTCCTCGCCATTGCCGAGGACGAGCCGGATGCTTTTCTGCTCGAATCCGTCGAAGGTGGAGAAAAAATCGGACGCTACACGTTTCTCGGCGTGCGTCCGTTTCTGCGGCTAGAGTCACGCGGTTCGCAGATCAGGATCGAGCGCGGACGCAAAGTAGAGACGCGCACGGGTGACATCTTCCAGGTGATGAAGGAACTGCTGCGCGCGCACCGTCCTGCAGCGATGGAAGGTTTGCCGCCATTTACGGCGGGCGCGGTAGGGTATTGCGCGTATGACATTGTGCGGCAGTTGGAGAACATCGGGGCGCGCGCGCAAGACGATCTCGACGTCCCCGATTGCGTGCTGATGTTTTTTGACCGCGTGCTGGCCTTCGATCACCTGCGGCACCAGATCCACATCGTGGCTTCGGCCGACGTGACGCGGGAATCGGCGCAGAGCGCCTACAAGCGGTCGCGGGCGGAGATCGCGCGCATCGAGAGGAAACTGGCCGCAGGATTTAAGTCGGCACACTGGCGCAAGGCCGTTAACAAACCAAAGCTCAAAGTACGTGCCCGCACTCCGAAGAGGACTTTCCTCGACGGCGTACGGCAGGCAAAGGAGTACATTGCCGCTGGAGACATCTTCCAGGTCGTGCTCTCGCAACGCTGGGATTTCGAGCCCGACGTCGCGCCTTTTGATTTGTATCGGGCGCTGCGCACGGTGAATCCGTCGCCCTACATGTTTTTTCTTCGCATCGGCAGCAGAGGTAGAGGATCGGGGATGCACGTGCTGGGCTCATCGCCGGAGATGCTGGTGCGGGTGGGCGGGCGGAAGCTGGAATATCGACCGATTGCGGGTACGCATCCGCGGGGACGAGACGAGGCTGAAGATGCGGCGCTCGAGAAGAAGATGCGCGAGGATGAGAAAGAGCGCGCCGAGCATGTGATGCTCGTCGATTTGGGGCGCAATGATTTGGGACGCGTCAGCGAGTACGGCTCGGTCAAAGTCCGCGACCTGATGTTCGTCGAACGCTATTCGCATGTCATGCATCTGGTTTCGGCGCTCGAGGGACGGCTGCGTCCCGGGCTGGATGCCATGGACGCGTTCGCAGCGTGCTTTCCGGCGGGAACTTTGAGTGGCGCTCCCAAGGTGCGCGCGATGCAAATCATCGAGGAGTTGGAACCGACTCGGCGGGGCGCGTATGGGGGCGGCGTTCTTTACGCGGATTTCGCAGGAAATCTCGACTCGTGTATCACGATCCGGACGCTGTTCATGAAGGGCAGGAAAGCCTATTTGCAGGCGGGAGCGGGAATTGTGGCGGACTCCGATCCGCAGAGCGAATTTAAGGAGACGGAGAACAAGGCGAAAGCAGTGCTGCGAGCGGTGGAGATGGCGCGGTCGGGGATGTAAATGGTTTGCTCTGGGGCCCCGGTGCCGTCCCTGACGGGACTCCACTTAATTGCATGCTTTCCCGGCACTTACGTGCTGGGCTTTCCTGTACCGCCTCTTCGGGGCTGGTTTGGAACTCGAACATGCAGGGAGTGTTCACGATGCTGGAGGTAATCCTGAAACGGTTTGATCAGCCGGATGAGATCCGAACGTTCCCGAAAGGAAAGTTCGAGCTGATTCAGATTGGCGGTATGACGATCGGGCGGGCTACGTATCAGCCGGGTTGGAAATGGTCCGTCGATGTTGGGGCTGCAATCGGGACGACCATGTGCCACGTGGAGCATGTTGGTATGGTCGTGTCTGGCAAAGCGACCGCTGCAATGGAAGACGGCCGCATCATCGAAATGCGCGCCGGTGATGTTTTCTACATAGCTCCAGGACACGACAGTTGGGTCGTGGGGAACGAGCCGTATGTGTCTTTACATTTTCTGGGGGCAGAGCAATACGCAGCCGGCAAGAAGTGAACGCTAGCTACCCAACTGACAGAAAATTCTTCACCAACTGCTTGCCTTCGTTGGTGAGCACGCTCTCCGGATGGAACTGGACTCCTTCGACAGGAAATTGACGGTGTCTTAGCCCCATGATCACTCGCGATCCGTCTTTGTCGGTTGTCCACGCGCTGACTTCAAGGGCAGGAGGAAGTTCGTCATCGGAAACGATCAGCGAGTGATAGCGGGTCGCGGTCATCGGTGACTGCAATCCGCGAAAGATGGTCTTGCCGTCGTGCTCGACTTGGCTGGTCTTGCCATGCATCAGGTTCTTTGCGCGCACGACTTGTCCACCGAAAGCCGCGCCGATTGCCTGATGTCCCAGGCACACACCGAGCAACGGAACTCTGCCGGCGAAATGGCGGATCAGATCGATGCTGATGCCGGCCTCCTGCGGAGTGCAGGGGCCGGGAGAAAGAACAATCCGCTCGGGGCTCATGGCTTCGATTTCGCCGACGCTTACCTGATCGTTGCGACGGACTTCGACCTCCGCGCCCAGTTCGCCGAGATACTGGACGAGGTTGTAGGTGAATGAGTCGTAGTTGTCGAGGACGAAGACCACAGGTTTATTCTAGCTGCTTTCGAAAGGCGTTGAACGGCAGAGTACGCGGAGATCGCGGAGAAATTCTTGATCCAGCTTTTCCTCGGCGCTCTCTGCGTCCTCTGCGGTCAAGGGTTTTGCTAGGCGGCCTTCTGGAACGCCTGTGAGTAGTCCCGGGAGAATTGCTCGAAGCTGGTCGGCTTTCGGCCAAGCAATTGCTCCGCGTCACGAGTCACTGCACTAGCCCCACCCCTGCGATAGAACTGCTGCAGGTCAAGCAGAGCGTCCGCGCTCCACTCCGGCAAACCAGCCTCGACTAGCGCCTGCTTGAATTGTTCGGCAGGCAGATCCACGTACTTGATTTCACGGCCGGTGTCTTCGGAAAGAATTTCCGCTACGCGCGCGTTGCTGAGCGCCTCCGGGCCGGTCAGCGTGTACGCCTTGCCTTCGTGCCCGTCTTGTGTGAGAGTTTTCACCGCAATGGCGGCGATGTCTCGAAGATCGATGTGGCTGACCTCGCCCTCGCCTTGCGATCCGTAGAACGCGTTCTGGGTATTGATGGTTGCGCCGTTGTAGGTGACGAAGTTCTGCATGAATCCGTTGGGACGCAGGAACGTGTAGGCCACTCCGGAAGACTTGATGTAATCCTCGGAATCGGCGTGCTGGCGGGGGAAAATCGCGTCGCGTCCGCCCATGGCCGAAAGCTTCACCACATGCCGCACACCAGAGTGCTTGATTTCGTCCACCGCCTTTCGCTCCAGGGCCGGAAGATTGGGAGCCGGCGGACCCACCAGAAACACTCGTTCCACTCCCTTTAACGCGGCTTGGAGCGTTGGTGGCTGGGTGTAGTCCATGGTGACGATTTCCACGCCCGAAGGGGCGGCTGCCGCCTTGCTTACAGTCTGAAACGCTGCCCGGACCTTGGCCCCGGTGGCCGCGATCTGTTTGAGCACTTCCTTGCCAACGTTGCCGCTTGCGCCTGTGATGAGAATCACGAAATTTCTCCCATGTATTTCGGTTATAGAGGAAATGCGGTGAGCCCGGCAGTCTCCTGTCGGCCCTCAGGCCCGCTAACGCGCGGGGAGCCTCACCAACACTGGATGCTGTCCAACGCCAAAGTGTCGCGGAACTTTTGGGAAATTCCGGTCTCGGGTGCTCCTATCGGCCAGGTGGGCCTGCCCCTATCAAAGCCTTGACAGGCTAATTCCCACCCGCCATGCTTACAGGATTCCGGGGAGGTTGCATGGCCGAAGCTCAGCAGGAAAAAGACAAACGGGCCACGCGACGGTTCGCGCTGCGTTTGCCGGTGAGTGTCCGGTACGGAGAGAATGGGCAGGAGCGCGAGGCGCAAACGCGGGATGTCAGCGCGCGCGGCGTCTGCTTTTATCTGGATTCGGAGATCCAAGCCGGCTCCGGCATTGATTTCACGCTGACTCTTCCTCCCGAAATCACGCTCACGGAAAGCATCCGGGTGCGCTGCAGAGGACGGGTGCTGCGGGTCGAAGGCGGCACCACGAATGGCAAGATGGCGGTCGCCGCCGTCATTGATGAATACGAATTCCTGGCCGATACCTGATACCCTTCGTCACTTCTTTCCGGGGACGCTTGAGTGATATGGTGGAAAGAACACTCGAGTGCTCCAGTGAAGTGCTTCCGGCCGAATCCTGAGTCGCGGCAGACGTACGATTGGTACCCGTCGCGGAGTCGTGTTTACGCGTCGAATCGTGTGCCGTCGCGCCGCACTGCGAGTCTTCTTGTGCTGGGACTGCTCGTGCTCGGAGCATCCTGGGCTCATTCCCAGACAGCGGCCAGGCCCGCTCCGCAATCTTCTCCCTATTCTTCGATCAAGAGCTTTCGGATCGTCCAGGAAAAAGACGGCCCCGCGGTTGAGATTCTTTCGACCAAGCCACTGATCCCCTCGATTCAGGCGATCGACGATCCTCCGCGGCTGGTGATTGATTTACCGAACGCACGGCTCGACGCGCGCGAGAAGCGCATCAGCGTGCAGGCCGACCAGATCAGCACGCTGCGCGCCGACCAGTTTCAGCAGAAGCCGCCGGTGGCGCGTGTAGTGGTGGATCTGCTTGTGCCGCGCGCTTACACGTGGGCGGCCGCAGGAAATCGCCTGGTGGTGCATTTGGGAAAGAACCCGCCCACCGAAGTGAACAAAACGCCGTTTCAGGCCCCGGCTCCATCTGTGCCGAGTCTGACGCCGGCGCCCAAGCCGGTGGCCGCAGTTGTGCACCCAGGCGGGCCGCTGGCGGTTGCTGGCAACAGCTTGGCTTCGGGATCTTCGATTACGGCCGGCGCGGACACGGCTGTTCTAAATCTGGCGCGCGGCGGAGAAGTGCATGTCTGCCCCGGCACGACCGTTTCGGTGACACCTTCGCAGAACGGGCACAATGTGATGCTGGGAGTGAACACGGGCGCGCTCGAAGCGCACTACTCACTCGACGCGTCTTCCGATTCGGTGATGACACCGGATTTTCGCATCCTGCTGGCAGGGCCGGGCGAATTTCACTACGCCATCAGCACCGACACTCACGGCAACACTTGCGTCCGCGCGCTTCCGGGCAATACGGCGTCGGCTATTGTTTCCGAGGTGCTGGGAGATCGCACCTATCAGGTGAAGGCAACCGACCAGCTGGTGTTCCACTCCGGGCAACTCGACCGCGTGGACATGGCCGTGCCGTTGGAGTGTGGATGTCCGCCGCCGCGTCAACCCGTGCTGCGAGCGGCGAACGAACCGCCGGTGATCAGCGACGCCCCTCCGACATCTGGCCCCGTTACGAATCCGGCCAGCGCGGAGCCGGTGCGCGCCGAGAGCGCCGGGTCTGATGGGTTGCAGGCGGGCGCCCCGCTCAAAGTTTCAGTTGCACCGAACGAACTCCACGTCCAGGTGGAAGCGCCGTTCGTGTTCCACGCGACCGGACCTCCTCCAGCGCCGGTCGAGGATGTGCGGGCCCTGCCCCTGGATTCGCGTCCCGTTCAGGCAGTCGTACTGAGCACACCGCTTCCTCCCCCTGACGGGCGGAAACCATCGGGCACAGAGACGGCATCGGCCGACGCGCCTCCCCGGCGTGGATTTTTCGGCAAACTGCGCGGATTTTTTGCTGCCATGTTCCGCTGACCGGCAGCAATTCACAGGCAAAGCCTAGTGCGGTGAGCGCATCCTAATTTCAAGCGAAACTTCCAACTAAGCGAGGAGAATGGTGTGCGAAGACTGTTGTTTATTGTTTTGTGCGCGACAATACTGACGGCTGCAGCCTCCGGGCAGGTTCCGACCAAGGGAAACGTGTTCTTCGGCTACTCCTACAATCGCGCCGAGATCGTTTCCAACGATGCTGTCAATCTGAACGGATGGAATGCGTCGCTGGAAGGCAATTTTCTACCGTGGATCGGAATCGTGGGCGACCTGGGAGGAACTTATGGTAGCCACGTGGGTGAACACAACTATCTTTTTGGACCGAGAGTCTCGGCGAGAGTAGGACGGTACCGGCCGTTCGCAGAACTGCTGATTGGCGCGGCGCACATCAACATTGCAAATGGGGCCGCGGCCGATACTTCATTCGCCAATGCGGTGGGCGGCGGGCTTGATTATCAGATCTTCGGACCGGTGTCGGTGCGCGGACAGCTGGACTGGATTCACACCCGCTTCTTCGACAACGGTCAAAACGACGTGCGGTTTTCGACAGGGATTGCAGTGCACTTCTGAGCGGTTGCCAGAAATGAGTCGAGTTTCGGCAGCTTTCTGCTTAGACGGCAGCTTGAGACTTGTTTGCAGCCTTCGTGTGCTTTGCGCATTTTTCCAGAATAGAGGGCACTTCAAAAAGGGCCTGATTGCAGTACTGGTGGGCCTGCGAACGGAATTCATTGAAGGTTGAACTCTCAAGCAGGCGCTGAACTGCGGGCGCAATTTCCTTGAAGCTCGGCACCACGATCCCGTAGCCCTTCTCGGTCACCCATTCCGCGTTGTAGCGCTCTTGCGGAAGTGTCCCCGAATTACATTCGACGATGACGGGTAAATGGAACTGCAGCGCTTCGCTGATCGAACCTGGGCCTGGTTTCCCAATAAAGAAGTCGGCCAGGGCCATATAGTACTCAACATTCTGAGCAAATCCAACGACCAGGATTGGCTTTTTGGTTTGCAGCGCTTTAAGTTCCCCGGCGAGTTTCTGGTTGTGTCCGCAAATCAGGATCAACTGAACACCGCTGTCGGTTTCGCTAAGTCTTCTGGTGATGTCGACCATCACCTTGGAGCCATGGCCTCCAAACAGCACGATGCCGGTCGGACAATCGGGTTCCAAGCCGAGCCGCCTCCTTTCGGCGACGCGATCGACAGTCGTCTTCTCGTAGAACCTGGGCTTCAGGATCATTCCTGACGTCAGGAAGATATGGCCTTCCGCGTGGCCAATGGTTAAGGCCTGTTGGCGGGCGCGTTCCGTGCCGGCGATTATGTATTCCGACTCCCGCTCGATCCAGAAGTGTGGCGGGTAATCCGCCAAATCCGTTATTAGAGTGACGAAAGGCGTTCTCGAGCCATCGCTGCGAAGGCTATCGGCGATCTCCCGATTGAAGTGAGGGATTACGGAAAGCACCAAGTCCGCGGGATGTTGCGCCCAGCAAGCACGGAGTGCTTTCACGATCGGACGATGGTAGAACCGGATGGTCGCCTGCAAAATAACCAGGAGCTGGGGTGTGAAGCGCGTCCAGCCCCGGCGCAGGATCAAGTTGTAGGTGTCCTGAATGCGCAAGCCAGTAGCCCGACGAATTAGATCGAGCGGGTCTAGCAATTCCTGAATGTCGAGCAAACTGATATCCCAGGGATGCTCTTGGGTGGAGAGAGTGGCTTGTAAAGCGTCGGCTGCGCTGCGATGTCCTCCGCCGGCGTGATGATAAACGATGGTCAGTTTGCGCAAGACTCTCCTTGCCCGGCGCCATCAGGCCAACGGCTGTTCGAATTCAGCAAGTTCGGAATCAGCTTCGCTTCGTTCTTCGCCCGCATGACCGTCGTCAGGTTGCTCGATGTACTCACGAATTTGGACACCTTCTTCGCCGACGGTTATGTATTTCGGGCGGTCGTCAATCCAGCTGCCGGAGTTATAGTAGTCGATTCCATCCTCGTGGCGGTGCAGGGCGGCATGGGTGTGTCCGCAGAAAATGCGGGCGGCCTGATGATGGCGCGCATGAGCCAGGGCTCCGGCTGCAACTTTGGTTGAGAGGCGCAGCCAGCGCGTGTTCAGGCGATCTAAGAAGCGCGTGAGTATCTTGCCATTGGTATCCCACTTTTGCAATTGCAGATAGAGCAGCGTGCCCAACAGATAGTTAAAGCGGACGTTGTTCACTCCGAAACTGTCAAACTGGTGCCCGTGAACGGCAATGTGCCGGAGTCCCTGATATTCCCAGCTGTATTCGTGGTATGCACGGACGCCCACCAAGTGCGACATGATCTCGGTCAGCCCGTGGTCGTGGTTGCCTTCGACCCACACGACTTCAACGTTGCGCTTGGGATTAGAGAGCTTGCGAATGAAGCCGAGGAACTTCCAGTGCTCTTTTTTCAGGCGGGCAAAATTCAGGTCGGCGAAAATGTCGCCGTTCAGGATCAGGCGGTGATACTGGATTTGGCGGAGAAGGCGCAGGGCTTCGCGCGCCCGGCTCATATCCGCACCGAGATGCAGGTCCGACAGAATCAGCGTGTCATAGACATGCGAGTCCACGACTCCATTGTCCCGGAAAAATTGTTACGGGGTTATGAATCAGAGAACAACAATGCCGCCAAACGTAACCACACAGTTACCCCACTATGACTCAGCGCGAACGGCCTCAGTGGGTTGGCGGCACGTACTGCGCGGGGGGCGCGGCACCCTCGCCGAAGAAGAACTGCTCCATCTGTTTCACGATCACTTCCTGATCCTGCTTGCGCGCCGGATTGAGGCGATACTCATTGAGCAGCATCTTGCAGTACTCCGTCCACTGGCTCCAGGCCTGCTGGGAGACCTGGTTGTAGATCTTTTGGCCGAGCTCAGAATCGAACGGCGGCTCCGGTAATCCGGGCAATTCCTGTTTCAACTTCGCGCAGAAAACTTTGTGTTCCGACATGATTTCGTTGTCCCCAAAAAATTATCGCACATGGAGTGGAGACGCAGGCTTAAGCACGCCGTCGTCCAATTCCATAGCGAATGTGAGATTTCCATTGACAAATCACATACTAGTGGCAATATCTTGTGGTAGGCAGGCTGCTCATACCACAAGTTGAGTAGCTCCGGCATCAAGGTGCCCTGTCGAGAACCTTGGGAGAAAAATCGTTCAAACGGAGGGATACAGTTCATGGCAACGAAGAAGAAAGCCGCCAAGAAAAAGAAACACTAAGCGAGCAGGACGCTCGTCCAGAACTTCCCCAAAGGCCTCCGGAGAAAAGCACCTCTTCGGAGGTTTTTCCGTTTTTCCAGGTCAGCACTAAAAGAGGTTGTCGCGCCCCGGCCAACCGTGCTAGAAACGCGAGTACAGATGTTTGGTCTGCCACGGTGAGCAAGCCATGAGTCCCCGAACGAAACCCGCCGCCCGGAAGCACCGGAGTGCGGAAGTCATTATTCCCGACAAACTGTATTTCCGGATCGGCGAGGTCGCACGCCTTTGCCGGCTACACGCTTACGTGCTCCGTTTTTGGGAGACCGAGTTTCCGCAGCTCAAACCGGTGAAAAGCAGCACCGGTCAGCGCATGTATCGCAGACGAGACGTGGAGTCGGTGCTGCGCATCAAGAAGCTGCTCTATGAAGACGGGTTCACCATCGCCGGCGCACGCGGGCAACTGCGGGAAGAAATCAAGTCCGACCGCGACCAGAGCGCTCTTCCCTTCCCGATGCGGTCTTCACTTAACGTGGCTCATCTACGGCATGAACTGCGGGAGATCCTGCACATACTTTCGGCGCGCCGCTGAGTGTGGGGCGGACACTCTTGTCCGCCTGCCGACTATTCCAACGCCCGCCGCAGGATTTCCACAGTACACATTTGGCGGACAAGAGTGTCCGCCCCACACAAAAAATCAGGCGAACTTCTGGACCGGTTCGGCCTTCACGAGCGGCTCCTCGACCAGGTGTTCGCTGAGGAACCAGACCTGCAATTCATTGGTGCGGAGCACGTCGCTGACGACCAGGTCGTTGGTGCCATCGTCGCCGATTTTTTGCGCGCGCTCGGCCAGCTTGCGGCAATCGCTGATGATCACCTGGTGGGCGTCGAGCAGACGCGACAATTGGACGGGAACTTCTTCGCGGCCTTTCGGCGGACGTTCGATGCGAGTCGATTCGGCGACATCGGCAGCCATCGCGAGACTGATTCCCCCTAGCAACTGGATGCGCTCTGCGATCGTGTCCACCAGTTCGGACTGTTCTTCATAGTGCTTGTCGTAGAGGAGATGCAGCTGGTAGAACGTCGGTCCTGCCACCTGCCAGTGAGACTTCTTGTAAAGATCCCGCAGAGTAATGGTGTCGGCCAGGAGCAGGTTCAGCCGCTCGGTCATCTCCAACCGTACCGGCTCTTCCAGCTGCAAAGGGATCCGGCTGGAGACAGTTCCATATGCCTGGAGTTCGGGAGCCCTTTGATGATAGCGGGGATTCGGGGACAGCTTGTGTGCAACCGGTGAGAGCGTCTTCTTCGCCATGAAATTCTCCTTCGAAGCAAGGTTTGAGATGGCGCCGGCCAACATCGGAGCAGGGTGTGGTGGGGGCCAGCCGGCTGTCCTTTTGGATGCACGTCGAGTTAAAGGGATTCTCGGAGTGAGGATATTCGGGTGAATCGCAGACTCAAGGACTACTTAAGCGATAGAGGAACGGCGACGCACCCTCTTCAGTCGGCGGCGCTACGCCTGATCGTGTGCACCTCAGTCAGAAACTCCACACGCGGCTGACCCTTGACGCCGGCCTTCGCCATCCGGGCTTTGAGTTCGTCGGACGTCATGAAAGCGCGGGCCGATTCGAGACTCTCCCACTCGAACAAGAGAGTGAGGCCGTTGACGTCGCCTGCACTGTGAAAGATTCGGCAACTGCGTTCGCCGTTCTTGCGGCGCCAGTCAAGGGCGGACTCGAACGCCGATTTCCATGCCGGATAGTCGGCCACTTCATGATGGATAAGGACATTGATCATGACGGTGTGTACTCCTTTTGGCGTAAGCAACGTTGCGCCAAACGGGTGGGAAATGCAAGCGACTGGACCCCACTTGTGCCGTCGCTACCGCCCCTTAAGGGGCGTCGAAAAAAAGTGGCTTGTGGCATCGCTGAAAGCGATGCCCTGATACGAACCAAGCGTGCCGCGAACGCCATCGAGACGGCAAATGGAGCGGGCCTCGCACCCTGCGGTCTAGGGATGGGTTGCGGGAGGCGGAGAGGCCGCCTCGACCAACTTCTGAATCGAGGGCGCCACCATGATCAGCAAATTGGCTCTAGGTTGCATCGAACGCTCTGCCACCGCGAGTTGCTCGCTGCGCCACGCCTCCGGCAGCGGCTGATTCTTGCCGATGCTGTCGAGCGCCTGCAGTCCGGCCGTAGAGAGAGTCGCAAGGTCTTCAGACAGCGGCTGGTCTTCGGCGAGCAGGAACGAACTCTCCAAAAGAGGCTTGAGGGTCGGGTGATTCCCCTGCCATTTCACGAGCCAGGCGCGGATCTGCGCCTCGGCGGCTGAATCCTTGTAGCCGCTCTCGATGTAATTTCCGACGAGTTCGGCAAAGCGGCGGGCGACTGCGCTCTCGGGCCGCGCCGCATCTACCAACCGGTGGAGAGGCACGGATTGGACGGGAGGCTGCGGGTAAACTTCGGTGCGCGTGTAATCTTTCGTGGGCTCGACGGCGTCGGCCAAGACGCGCAGGGTGCGGATGTCTTCCGTGCCTGCCAGGCGTCGCAGCATAGGCACGTAGTTCGATTCGTGCGTGAGGCCGAGCCATCCGAGGCGCCAACTCACTTCATCGAGACGCTGATACATGGATTTCGGGTCCTTCACATCCTGTGGAGACCAGAAACGCTCGGCGATGGCAGCCAGGCGTGGCCAGATGCGGGAGTCAATGGTTTCGGGAGTGATGTACTCGGCCCACATGCAAGCCTCGCCGCCGAGGATACGTTTTGCCTCATCGGGTGTGAGCGTAGCGGCCGCGCCAGACATGGGGTCGACGGCGTAGTGCCGCGCCGCGGGCCACATCAAGTCGAGGTAGTAGCCATTGGAAAGCAATCCGCGATAACCCTGCTTGGCCGCGGCCGCCAGAGATTCCTGTCCACGCCACGACTGCACGACCACGGTCTTCGGCAAGTCGGGATGCAGCACCTCATCCCAACCCATCATGACCTTTCCGTGTTTGCTTACGATATTCTCCAGGCGCTTATTGAAATATGCTTGCAAGTCCCGGTTGTCTTTCATGCCGTGAGCGTGGATGAATTCCTGGATCTTGGGATTCGAGTTCCACGGCTTGTCGTCTACTTCGTCACCACCGATATGCAGGTAGGCGTCGGGGAACAGGCTGGCCATTTCGCCGATGAGCTTGTCGAGGAACTTGTAAGTCTTTTCCTGCGTGACATCCAAAGCGGTCGCGTCCCGCGCGACCCTGCCGGGCGGGTAAGGGCCTGGCTGGCTGGCGAGTTCGGGATAGCCAACAACGATAGAACGGCTGTGTCCCGGCATCTCGAGCTCGGGAACGACGCGGATGCCGCGATCGCGCGCGTAGCCGATGAACTCGCGAATCTCCGCCTGCGTGTAGTACTGGCCCTGGGAGCCTAGTTCATGCAGCTTGGGGAGCTTCTTGCTTTCGACTCGAAATCCCTCGTCGTCCGACAAATGCCAATGCAGCACGTTCATCTTCATGGCGGCCATGCCGTCGAGGTTGCGCTTCATCACGTCGAGTGGAATGAAGTGCCGGCAAACATCAATCAAGAGGCCGCGCCATGCAAAGCGCGGCTCGTCGTGGATACTCAAGACCGGCACGGCAAATCCGGCAGGAGCCGGTTCCACCAGTTGCAGGAAGGTTTGCAAGCCGTGCAGCACGCCCAGCGGAGTCCGGGCGGTGAGAGTCGCGCGCGCTGGAGTCAACTCAAGCGTGTAGGATTCGTCCTCGCCGAGTTCCTGAACTTTGCGGCCGGCGTTTTCGCAGCGAATCACCAGCGTTGCCTTGGCGGAATCGGCGGGCTGCTTGTTCAGGGGCATTCCAGTCTGGCGGCTGAGTTGGTCAAGAAATCTCGGAATGCCGCTGTCGAGACGCGCGTCCTTCGCGCCGGTGACCGACACCGTGAACAACTGATCGATCACCAGTTGACCGGTTCCCAGTTCAATCTTCGCCGGAACGGGCATCAGCGTGAGGGTAGATGGCATCTGGGAAGCCGCAAAACATGTTGAGAGAAAGAGCGCGCTCACAACCAGGAGTAGGGTTCGCATAGATTGAAAAATGTCGAACTATATTGGCAGGAAGAGGAGGTAGTTGTCGATGACGAGATCACGGCCCTCGATTGGCGGGTCGAGAAATTGGTCGGGGCTTGTGCGCCCTCGGCAGAAGTGGGAAATCGGAGAAGAGTCGATCGCTGCTCTTGGCGGGAAGACGAGCTGGTTTTCGAGAGCGGCTCTCGCTGCTCTCAGGCCGCCACCAGCCGCTCCAGCGCCGACTTGTTGTGGATGATCAAGGTAGAGCCCTTGAGTTCGACTATGTCTTTCTTTCTAAACTCTGCCAATGTGCGCGTTATCGTTTCCCGGCTGGTGCCGGTGAGCTGAGCAATGTCTTGATGGGTCAGAGCGAGCCTCACACGAACAACGCCATTCCTGGTAGGCTCACCGGTCGCCGATGCGAGCAGGAATTTCGCGACTCTGCCGGAGACTGAATGAGACAACCCAATTGAGCGCACCACATCGTATGCATACCGGCAGTCGCGGCCGATCTGCTGGACTGCACGCAGACAGGCGTCGCTGTGATCATGGAGGAACCGAAGAAAGTCTTCCCGGTTCACAAAGTTCAATTGACTTGGCTGCATCGTCTGCACCGTCACCTGATACGGCTTGCCTGTAACAATTGCGTCTAAGCCGAGGACTTCTCCCGGTTTCGCGATCCTCAAGATCAAGGCTTTCCCATCACGAGAAGTGGTACAGAGCTTGGCCTGTCCCTGGCAAAGCATGAACACTCCACGCGGAGTTTGCCCCTCGACAAAAATGATCACGCCTTCAGGAAAAACCGCGGCATGTTTTATTTGGTTGAAAGCCTCAAGAGATGCTGGAGAGAGGGCGCAGAAGAAATTGTCGGAACGTAGGTGACAAGCAAGACATTCCGCGGGCACACCGTAGGGCGAGTTCATGGATGTTCGTACTTCGCCCGAGAAGACACACGGACGCATGCGGTAGTTTACTGTGACCGCCCAGGAAAAACGGAAACGGCGGCCCTCACCGCAATAGCAGAATGGTAGAACTGGCGGCCGCGGCTCGGCTGTTCAAAAGTGCTCACTTCTTGCCAAGAAGGCAGGGGTAACCCTTTTCAGCACGGAATACTAAGCACTAACCGGCACCAATTCCGGGCTGCAGCGGGAATTTTGGATGGATTTGACAGCGTCCTCGGCCGTGAATCTTCCCATGACCAGTGCCAGCTTACGGTTGGTTGTCGTCTGGATGGGAACCTGATGAATCCGTTGCACGTATTCAGGGGCGCGAGTACCGCGGTTTACTTTCACAACAAATTTGGTATTTTTCGTGGGTTTTTCCTCTCGCTTCGGGTGACAAACCAAAGATGACAAATAAATGGGAGGCGAAATACGTTGTGTTCTATTGTCTCACTTACCACTCGCCAACGGCAACCAGATGCACGGGCCCAATCAATTTGGTCGTTAGAACTATCAGGCGGTAACGCTACGGGAGTTCACTCCAGCTTCTCCAAACTGGAAAGCCGGCCCAGCCGAGTGTTCATCTTTACCCAGAGCTTGCTTTCGAGAAACGATGGATAGACCATGCGCAGCCATTTGTCCCGAATACCAGGCTTCCATCCGTGTTCCGAGATGGTCCGCGAGTACCCGACTGCTTCCAGCGTTTTGCCGACTTGCCATTCCAGAGATGCTACCTGGTCTGGAGAGAGTCTCTGCTTCCAGCGCTGCACAGGATTGAATCCGGCATCCGCCGCCTCCTCGCGAAACGAGGAATTTGTCTTGTTAATGGTGCCGAGAGCAACGGTTTGGATTCGGTCATAATCGAGGTCATGGTCAAGGAATTCGCTGAGGCTCTTCAGCGTGCGCCGCGGATCCGCAACCAGGTCTTCATACCGAATTTCGAGGTAGTCATTTGGGATCTCGCGCCCAGAGCGGCGCCCCTTTTTGACCATCCATTCCCAGTACAACGCCGTCTCCTCCAAGCTCCTTGGCCGGCGGCTCCATGGAAACGGATTGAACTCGCCCAACTTACGAAGCGACAACGCAATGTCGCGGCCATCGCGAATGATATGAACAAAAAGCGCGTCGGGAATCTCTTTCTTGGTGGTCGCCACCCGCAAGAGCGTATCAGGGGCATAGGCTGCCCACCGCGCAACTCGTTGCTTTCGCGCAACCTCCCCCATGACAATACTCAGAAAATCGCCGCCGCTACGGCAGTGCTCCAGCACCTTTGCGGTCAGTTCCGCGCCGTCGAGTCCTGATCTTCGGAAACCCTTGCTGCCCAGCCATGCGGCCATAATCTTCTTACGGTTTTCGAGCCGATCCAGGCTTCCAAAACGCGGAATGAGCGCCTGGTAGACGGGCACACGCCCGCGGTAGTCGGCGAATCCCCCGGACGACAGCAAGGTATCGTACAGGAGGTTCGTTCCCGATCGGGGGCAGCCCATCACGAAAACAGGACATCGCTTTCGTTCGGCCATGCATTTGCGATGTTACACCAGCAATTTCTTGGGACAGCCAACCAAGGCTTCACAAGAATGGGAGCCAACAACGTGACGCGGGCGTCTGCAAACCTTGGGACGGAGGATCTTCAGAAGATCCATGAGCGGGTCATTTTGCTCTCGCCCCATGAAATTTACCATGACTTGAAGATGCTGTAAGTGACTTTCCATCGCGCCGTTCGCAGCGTGATGTCGTTGTTCTTGCTTACCGCCTCATACGATTCCGACTGATAGCAAGTAGGGTGGTAGACCTTAGCATCTTCATCTTCCACCAAGTCGCACGTCACCTTCACTCTTTTTTCAATCGGAACGGGCTCTATTGAGCAAGGTGTAGTTAGGGCTTCGGCGCACATCGCGAGAGCATGGGTTCCATCGGGCAGAATCAGAAAGGCAGTATAGAACACCGCTGTTGGGGCGGCAGTGGAAGCTCCCGAGCTGAGACCGTCCTGCACGAGTGGTTTTGGCTTGCGCGCAGCTGCAGCAGGACTACAAATAGTAAAGGCCAACGCGATTGCGGCACCCAAATTGATGAGCTGAGTCATCGCTTCCTCTTTATCCAATTGGCGAGTTCGATAAGGACATCCTTGACGCTCTTAGGGCTCGGCACCTCTCTCGGAGAGAAGAGGCTCCCCTGATTCATCCGTGCTGATCTGGAACCATCGCACCCGTGCAAGTTCAGGGCAATTGGCCGAGATTTTGTCTTGGTTTTCGAGCGTCAAGATTAGCGTCTTCCCGTAGCCCTCTAGTCTGCGTTCCACTGATGTGTCGCCGCCCCCAAATTTGAGCCCTAACTCCGCTCTCAGGTCAACGTGAATGGAGTCCTCCGAAAGACTCCTAATGCGTTCCCAAGCAATGGATGCAGGCGTGGAGAAATGATAATCGAACGCTACGAGATTTCTTCAGAAGATGATAGTGAATTTGATGTGACCCAAATTTTTGAGGGCGTCGTTGACATCAGCGACCCTCGGTTGACCCTAGAATTGATGGAGGACAATCCAGAAGCGGATGCCTTCGCGCCAGCCTTTTTGGAGGTCAATGAATCGGACCGCATCCAGTTAGGGTAAAGGAACGAGTGTCCATTGTGCTCCGGCCTACTTCCATGCGCGGCTGAGGTCCCCGTCTAGGATGTCCTGCTGTGATTGCGGTGGCGCGAGAAGAGTACTTGGGCTAAAGGTTCGCCGCCAGAGTAAAAGCCGCGTAAACACAAGGAAACAAATTGGTCGGGACGGCGAGATTTGAACTCGCGACCCCTTGCACCCCAAGCAAGTGCGCTACCAGGCTGCGCTACGTCCCGACGCGGGTCCGCTGCCGAGGCCGGCAGCGCGGGGTTAACTTCACGATTCTACACCAGGAAGACGCGGCAAGCCGCGTCTCTACCCGGCCTTTTTCAGCGGAATCAGCCGACTTCTTTCGGCGATTCCTCTGCGGATTCCGGCTCGTCACAGTGCACCAGGCCAAACTTTTTCAGCTTGTAGCGCAGGGCGTCGCGGCTGATGTCGAGCAACCGGGCGCCGTGGGTCTGCTTGTTGTTTGGCCTGCTTCATAGCCAGTCGATCAGGGCGCGCTCGACTTCTTCGAGTGAAGTCCGCCCTGCTGCTCCAATTGAAAATCGAAACCCGGCTGCTTGCAAGGGATGTTTCAATCCGCTCAAATAGAAGAGTTGGTAAATCAAGGAACGAGGTCTCTGCAAATTGGCGATCCTAGTGGTGGGCGGAGCGGGCTATATCGGCAGTCATGCGGCACGGGAGCTGCGTCGTTCCGGCTATGAGGCAATTATCTACGACAGTCTTGTGAACGGCCACCGGCGACTGACGCAGGGATTCGAGCTAATCGAAGGCGACATTGCGGACGAAGCCAAGCTGCGGTCTGTCCTCAAGCGCGTGGATGGGGTTATGCACTTCGCGGCTCATGCCTATGTGGGCGAGTCGGTCGAGAACCCGCGCAAGTATTTTCGGAACAATGTTGAGGCCGCTCTCGGCTTATTGAACGCCACGCTCGATACGGGCATCCGCCGCTTTGTGTTTTCTTCTACGTGCGCCGTATATGGCGAGCCAGCCAAGGTTCCGATTACCGAGGACAACCCGCGTCAGCCGGTCAATCCCTATGGCACTTCCAAACTTTTTTGTGAGTATGCGCTCGAGGCCTACGATCGTGCTTACGGACTGCGCTCGGCCCGTCTGCGCTACTTCAACGCCGCCGGAGCCGATGACAGCGGAGAAATCGGCGAGCTTCACGATCCCGAAACCCACCTCATTCCTCTTGCGCTCGCCGCTACTGGCGAGGGCGGCGAGCTAAAGATCTTCGGCACTGACTATCCGACCCCGGACGGCACCTGCATTCGCGATTACATTCATGTGACTGATCTGGCCGATGCGCATGTCCGCGCGCTTCAGCATCTGGAAAAAGGCGGCGAGTCGATTGCTCTTAACCTAGGAACGGGCCATGGAGATTCGGTTCTCGAGGTCATCAGGGCAGCGGAAACCGTCACCGGACGGACCGTTAACCGGAAAGTCGGGCCGCGGCGGGCGGGCGATCCTCCGGTCCTGGTTGCGGACGCCACGCGCGCCCTGCAGGTTCTCGGATGGAAAGCCACGCGCACTCTTCCCGAGATTGTTTCCAGCGCCTGGAAATGGATGCAGAAAGTCCGGAGCGGTTCCTGATAGAGATGTATCGGGGGATCTGAAATTCAGGAATTCTGTTGGCGGGCGGCCGCATTGGCCAAGCGGTTGGCCTCAGTGTTATTCTCGCGCGACACGTGATTGATGGAGAAGCTCAGGGAACGGGCCAGCTTCCGGCAAATCCAATGCAGAGAATACAGACGCGGGCTGCGGCACTTGTATTCGCCTCGCATCTGTCGAACCATTACTTCCGAGTCCGAATAGACATGCAGGACCTCCGCCTCCAGGTTCAGCGCGCATTGCAAGGCTTCCAGGAGCGCGACGTACTCGGCCACATTGTTATCTTGATGGCCGATCCACTTGGAAATTTTGATGGAGGCGACTCCGGGCCGGTCAATTACCACTCCAATGCCGGACGGCCCTGGATTACCCAGCGAACCGCCGTCTACGTAGGCCACGAGAACTGACATTGACAACCTGTGTCTCTACAACATGCGGGAGAACAGGCGCGGCGTCAAGAAATTACTTTCCGCCGAACATCGCCCGTAACCCCTCCGGCGAGATTGTGCAAGACTCTGTGCAAAACTGGGTCCGAATTGTTCTCATATTTAGAATGCATTTTGGATTCATGAACTTGTAACATTCGTCGACTGGCTTCGAAAATTCTTCAATTGCACCGAAATGCGGCATTGACAATTAATGGCATAACGCTTAGGGTTGCTCCCGTCGATGGCCGAAAGGGTCAGCCAAAATAAATCGTGGCGAACCCGAAGTAGGCTGGGCGATGCGCAAGCCGGGGTAACCCGGTAAGCTGCCAAACCCGAAAAAACCGACTGTTCTGCGAGGTTCAGCCGGGGTTTGGAACTGCGAAAGCAGTGGTCGCATCGAGGGTCGTGATGGTGCATGTCTCCACGTTGTTGGCTCCCTCGCAGGAGCTGGCGGCTAGAGCATAACCAATGTCACGGCCCTTTTAATTTTTCCCGCCGGTTCTTCCCTAGCTCTGCCAGTGCCGCGTCCCCCTATTGTCAATCGCTGTGATTTTCACGTACGCTGCCGCGCATGGGAAATCGCACTCGGGTCTTGTTCTGCAGCGTCCTCTTGCTTCTCTTCACTTCGTTACTCACCGCTCAAACGCCGTCGCCCTTCTCGCTGGAGCAGGTGCTGAGCTCTCCCTTCCCGACCAACCTGGTGGCGGCCCAACAGACTGGACGCATTGCCTGGCTGTTCGCGACCAAAGGTGAGCACAACGTCTGGGTTGCCGACGCCCCAAACTTCGAAGCGCACGCGATCACGCACTACACCGGCGACGATGGCATGCCGCTGGCGGCGCTGAAGCTGACGCCCGACGGGCGCACTGCCGTGTATGCACGGGGCACAGAAGCAAATGGGGCTGGCGAGATTGCCGATCCGACCAGCGGCGTCGAAAAACGTACGCAGCAAGTGTGGGCGGTCGACGTCGACAAGGGCGAACCCCGCCTGCTGGGCGACATGGGCTGTGAGGAAGAGGGGTGCGAGGACATACAGATTTCGCCCAACGGCGAATTCGCGGTGTGGCCGGCAAAGAAGCAGCTCTGGATCGCTCCGATCTCCGGCAAAGACAAAGCCAAAGCGTTGACTTTTGCGCGCGGGAAAAACGCGCAGCCGAAGTGGTCGCCTGACGGTAAGAAGATCGCGTTTGTGAGCGATCGCGGCGATCACAGTTTTGTTGTCATCTACGAGTTCGGACGGAATGAGCTGCGCTACGTCTCTCCCAGCGGTGACCGCGATGACGCTCCACGCTGGTCGCCTGACGGGCGCGAGATTGCCTTTATTCGCCTGGTCGGGAAACAGATGAAGCAACCATTGATTCCGCTGGCGTCCCTGCCCTGGTCAATCTGGGTGTACGACGTCGCGAAGGACTCGGCACGCGAAATCTGGAAGAGCGGAGCGGGTCTGGATGATTCCTTGCCGCAACTGACAGCCGACGCTTCGTTTCAATTCGGAGCAGAGAATCGCATCGTTTTTTCGTCGGAGCAGGATGGATGGAATCACCTGTACTCGGTCGCGACGACGGGCGGACCAGCGACCCTGCTGACACCAGGAAAGTTCGAGACCGAAGATGTCACGCTGAGCGCGGACCGGACGTCCGTGATCTTTTCCTCAAACCAGGATGACGTGGACCGGCGGCACCTTTGGAGAATCGGAGTGGAAGGCGGAACTCCGGTGGCCGTCACTCGCGGCGAGGCGATGGAATGGTCGCCTCTCGAAGTTGGGGGCAAGGTCGTTTGCATTGGTTCCACTGCCACCACGCCAGCCATGCTGTATGCGATCAACGCGCAGCGGCGCGACATGATTGCGAAAAGCGCGCTGCCGACGGACTTTCCTTCCGCGCAACTGGTCACGCCGAAGCAGGCAATCTTCAAAGCTGACGACGGGTGGGAGATCCACGGTCAATTGTTCGAGCCGAAGCAAGCTGGGCGCAGACCTGCGCTCATCTTCATTCACGGCGGATCGATCCGGCAGATGATGCTCGGCTTCCACTACATGGACTACTACCACAATGCCTATGCGATGAATCAGTATCTCGCCAGCCGGGGATACGTCGTGCTGTCAGTCAACTATCGGACCGGCATCATGTATGGCCGCCACTTCCGCGAGCCGGCCGATGGCGGGCCTCGGGGCGGAGCGGAGTACAAAGACATCGTGGCGGCGGGACGCTACCTGCAGACCTTGCCGAATGTGGATCCGAAAAAAATCGGGTTGTGGGGCGGATCTTACGGCGGATATCTCACCGCGATGGGCTTGGCGCACAATTCCGACTTGTTCGCTGCGGGAGTCGATTTGCACGGCGTCCACGACTGGTCGGCTTTTGGCGAAGAATTTCCGAAGGACGCGCCGGACCGGGACGCAGCTTTGAAACTGGCGTTCCAGTCGTCGCCGAATGCGGCGATTGCTACGTGGAAGTCTCCGGTGCTGCTCATTCACGGGGACGATGACCGCAACGTGGAGTTCTCACAGACTGTCGATCTTCTGCAGCGGTTGCGGGCGCAGAAGGTGCATGTCGAAGAGTTGATATACCCGGATGAGATTCATGATTTCCTGATGTGGAAGAGTTGGATCAAGGCGTATCGTGCTACGGAGGAGTTTTTTGGGAGGGAGTTGGCAAAGTAGGGGATTGCGATCCGTGAAAACACTTAAACTTCGCCACTGTATATAGCGGCGTGCATACGGCTTATAATGGGCCGCCTACAAGTGAGTCTTACTAGGCGACCCACTCCATCGGGGCTATAGATGCGACGCGACTTTGTAGATGGTCAGAGACGCACAATAGACTGTTTTCATCACGGACTGGGAATGGCCACCATCACTTCATTCGAGTACGCGCTCTGCACATTATTCGCATCGACGGCAGCGACGACGTAATAGTAAGTCGCCCCGGCGCTAACTGTGCTGTCAGTGTAGTTGGTGGAAGAGTCGAGCACAGAGTTGATTTTTGTGTAAGGCCCGCCCTTCGTGCCGCCGCGATACACGTTGTAGCCGATCACAACGTCTTTGCTCGGATTCCAAGAGAGATCCGTACTGTGAGGCGCCGCGGCCACGCCCACCCCTGTCAACGGAACCGTGTTGGGCGAATTCGCGGCGTCGCTGGTGAGCGTTAGATTGGCTGAGGCAGTGCCCGAGGTGTTTGGTGTGAACACGATTGTTGCCGCCACGCTTTGCCCCGCGGCGATAGTCTTCGGCAATACGAACCCGGGGAGGGTGAACTCGGAACTGTTCACTTGCGCGGAAGAGATCGTTACCGGCCCGTTCGACGCCGAGAGAGTTAATTGCAGGCTGGCCGAGAAACCCACGGTGACACTGCCGAAATCAAGGCTTGAGGGCGAGACCGCTAGGTTAGCCTCCGTAGGATTCACGCCAGTGCCCGAAACGCCAATAAACAGTTTGGAATTCGTACCATTGCTGATGAGAGTGATCCTTCCCGTTATCTTTCCTAGTGTTGACGGCGTGAAGTTAACAGCCATTTGAGTACCTTGTCCCGGCTGCAGGGTGACCGGCAATCGGAAATTGCTAAAGGAAAAGTCTTTACTGTTTTTCCACTTGGAACCAATTGTGAGCGCTTGGTTTCCAGTATTGGTCAACTGGAAAACATATTGCTTGGAGGTGCCGATTTGCACTTGGCCGTAGTCGTAGCTGCAAGGGTTACATTGGAGCTGCTGGGCCGCAGCATAGGAAATAGGCCACGCAGACAGAAATAGAGCAAGAGCCATCCGGGGGAGGCATTTCATGGCCCTTCAATTCTGGGAAACACCGTCCTGTGCAAGCAAAATGAGAAGGGCTAACTAGGGACACGTTAGTGCAGAGAAGCATCTTCCCGGTGCGAAACCGCTATATATTGTATGCTGCGCTCGATGTCTTAGTCTAAGACGGCAATAACTACGTCGTCATCGACGATATTTCGCGGACAGTTCGGTGCCCGAACGGAAGCGTCGACCCCGCGGCGATTATTAGTTAGGGCCGAGTGCACTTGGTTGATGCCTGCAATGTAGGGTACTGTAGAAATACCGCCTTTGCGCAAGCGCGCGCGAGGCGTGACGCCCTGGGTGTATCAAGCCGCGGCGCGGCCTAGCGCCTTCCGCACGCGTTCCCACGTCACCTCCAGCGCCTCCGGAAGGACTCGCGTTTCTCCGATCACGCTGACGAAGTTTGCGTCCGCCACCCAGCGCGGCAGGATGTGCATGTGGATGTGTCCTTCTACGCCGGCGCCCGCAGCCTTTCCAAGATTCATGCCGAGATTGATGCCGTCCGGATGATAAAGATCGCGCAGGACGACCTCCATTCGCTGGGTGAGGGCCATCATCTCCTGGGCTGCGGCGGAGGGGAGTTTGTGGAGTTCGTCCAGGTGAGCGTAGGGGACGATCATGACGTGGCCGTTGGTGTAGGGGAAGGTATTCAGGATGACGTAGCAGTGCGTTCCGCGGTGGACGATGCGGGACTTTTCGTCAGTTTCCTTGGGAGCGTTACAGAAAATGCAGCCGGTGACTGGAGCCGCTCCGCTCACGTAGGCGTAACGCCACGGGGTCCAGAGATAGTCCATTGGGGGAGGGTAGCAGAAGCTTGTGTGGGACGGACACTCCCGTCCGTCGCTCTTTGTCACGAACCCAGCAACGCATAAATTCGTTGAGTCTGACGAGCCGAGGGCGAGGACGCCCTCGGGGCAGCCGGCAGGATGCCAGCGCTACGAGCTGGTAACGGTTACCAAGGGCCCGATGCTGGAGAAATGTAAAGGGACGATAAATTTCTTTGGTGGAAAAGCAATCTGACCAGTTTCGCGTTTGACACTGTTCGGAAGCGATTGCTATAGTCCAAGAGTCCCCTTTGGACGCGGGTTCGAAGCGACGTTCCGGCAAGCTGGGATTGTCATTAGGGTCGTCCGCCAGGTCGGCCTCAACACAACCAAAGACCACGCCAGCAGTCCGCTACACCACGTCCCGCATCCGTCGCACACCGAAGTGTGCGGCACACCAGAGAGGCTATGACTTTGTACGACGACAGCACAGCCCGAAACCTTGAACCCATGACAAACGCTACTGAAACCAACACCAGCGGCCCGGCCGTAATTGAAAACCCGGAGCCCGTACAACCCGAAACCGTATCCCAACCCGAAACCGCGTCACAGGCCGAATCGGCAGAGCCGCAGGCTTCCGCTCCTGAAACTACGGGGGCGGCCAACAGCGATGATTTCGCCGCTGCCCTGGAGAACTTCACGACCGAGACCGAAGATGCGGTCGGCGAAGACCACGTCATCCACGGCACCGTGATCAAGCTGACGGCCACCCATGTGGTGGTGGATATCGGCGCGAAGTCGGAAGGCATGCTGCCGATCGCGGAGGTTCTGGATCACGAGGGCAAGCCCAAGTTCCAGGCTGGCGATCCGATCGACGTGCTGCGGGAGAAGGGCCAGACGGAAGAGGGCTACATCAACCTCTCGCACCAGAAGGCCGCGCGGCTGCGGGCGTGGGATGAGATCGAGCGTGCGTTCAACGAGAAGAAGCCGATCAAGGGCGTCGTCGTGGACCGCATCAAGGGCGGGTTGACCGTCGATATCCAGGGCGCGCAGGCTTTCCTGCCAGGCTCGCAGGTGGATCTGCGGCCGGTTCGAAATCTCGATGGCATGAAGGGCCAGACGCTCGAAGTCGCCGTTATCAAGCTCAACAAGAAGCGCGGCAACATCGTGGTCTCGCGCAAGCAGCTGCTGGAAGAAGAGCAGTCTGAAAAGCGCGGCAAGACGCTCGAGCACCTGGAAGAGGGCGCAGTCTTGACCGGCGTAGTGAAGAATCTCACCGAGTACGGCGCGTTCGTGGACATGGGCGGAATTGACGGGCTGCTGCACATCACCGATATGTCCTGGGGACGCCTGACGCATCCCCGCGATCTGGTGAATGTGGGCGACCAGATTCAGGTCAAGATCCTCAAGTACGACAAAGACAAGCAACGCGTTTCTTTGGGCTTCAAGCAATTGACGCCCGATCCGTGGCTGGATGCCGAGCACCGCTACCCGGTGGGCGCGCACGTCGCAGGACGCGTCATCAGCGTGACCGACTACGGAGCATTCGTGGAACTGGAGCAAGGCATCGAAGGCCTGGTCCACGTAAGCGAAATGACGTGGTCGAAGCGGATGAAGCATCCGTCGAAGCTGGTGAATGTCGGCGACCATGTGGAATGCGTTGTGCTGAGCGTGAATCCGACGGAACGGCGAATCTCGTTGGGAATGCGACAACTGGCGTCGAACCCTTGGGACACCCTGCACGACAAGTATCCCGTGGGCATGTCGGTCGAAGGCAAGGTTCGCAACCTGACCGAGTTCGGCGCGTTCATCGAGATCGAGGATGGCATCGACGGGCTGGTGCACGTCAGCAACCTGAGCTGGACCAAGCGCGTGAAGCATCCTTCGGAAGTTTTGAAAAAGGGCGACAAAGTAAAGGCAGTGGTGCTGGCCATCGAACCCGACAAGCGCCGTCTGTCATTGGGTGTGAAGCAGCTCCAGCCTGATGTTTGGGAGAGCTTCTTCGCGCAACATCGGGTGGGCGACATCATCCACGGCAAGGTGCTGCGGGTCGCGAATTTCGGCGCATTCGTAGAAATCGCGGATGGAGTCGAGGGGCTTTGCCACAATTCCGAAGCGGTCGATGACAAGGGACAGCAGGTCCACCTTGAGCCCGGAACTGAGTTCGATTTCAAGATCATCAAGATGAATCAGGACGAGAAAAAAGTCGGCCTGAGCATCAAGGCCGTGGGCGAGGAAGCTTCTCGGCAGGAAGTGGAGTCCTATAAACATCCGGCATCTTCGACCAGTTCGACGATTGGAGAACTGATCTCGTGGAAGCGGGCTGGAGGGGAAAACAACTAACTTCTTTGTCCGCGGTGGACGCGGATTAATGCAGATCAAGCAGAAGGAAAAGGGCTGCCAGAGATGGCGGCCTTTTCTTATTGCACGCTGCCGCCAGAGTCCGCCGGTGCCGGTGAGTCCCGAGTAAACTCCGCCTCATCGAATCCAGCATGAATCTGGAAATCGATGGAAAGCTCGCTCTCGTTACGGGATCTACCGCAGGAATCGGATATGCCATCGCAGAAGCGCTGGCGCGCGAGGGTGCGCGAGTCATTGTGAACGGTCGAACTGAGAAGCGCGTCGAACAGGCGCTCAAGCAGATTCGCTCTTCTGCCCCGCAAGCGAAGCTCGAAGGTTTGGCTGCCGACCAGGGAGACGCAGACGGAGCCCTAGCTGCCGCTCAACGGTTCCCGGACGTGGAAATTCTCGTCAACAACGTCGGGATTTTCGAGCTCAAGCCTTTCGACGAGATTCCCGACGAAGACTGGTTCCGGCTCTTCGAGGTGAACGTCATGAGCGGAGTTCGTCTGAGCCGCGCTTACCTTCCTGGAATGAAGAAACGAAATTGGGGACGTATTGTCTTCATTTCGAGCGAGTCCGCCGTGCAGATTCCCGCCGAAATGATTCACTACGGAATGACGAAGACAGCGCAGCTCGCGGTTTCGCGCGGTCTGGCTGAAATCACAGCGGGAACTGGTGTCACCGTAAATGCTGTACTAGCGGGGCCGACGGCTTCGGAAGGTGCGAGCGAGTTTGTCGCTCGCGCGGCAGCCGAGGCGAACAAAACGAAGGCGGAGTTTGAGGCGGAGTTCTTTCGCACCATGCGGCCCAGTTCTTTATTGCAGCGCTTCGCGCGTCCGGACGAGGTGGCCGCTCTGGTGGCATTCCTGTGCAGTCCGCTTTCTTCGGCAATGAACGGCTCCGCCGTCCGCGCAGATGGCGGGGTGGTACGTTCGATTCTTTAGTGGTTAGGCGGTTCCCTGCGCGCGGGCCAGTTTAAGTTCAACCTGCCGCCGCTCTTGCTCGCTCACCTGGAACAACTGGCGAGGCCGCAATCTCATCTGCCGGGCAAGGAAGACTTCCGGAAGTTGAGCGATTCGGGTGTTGTAGGTAGCGACGTCGTCGTTGAAGAATTCGCGGCGGTCGGCGATGCGTTCTTCCAGTTCCGAAATGCGTTTCTGGACGGCGAGGAAATTCTGGTTGGCCTTGAGATTAGGATAGCGCTCGGCCACCGCAAACAGCGTATGCAGCGCTCCGGTCAGCCGGACGTCCGCTTGCGCCTTTTGAGGAATGCTGGCGGCTCCAATTGATGCGGTACGCGCCAGCGTGACCGCTTCCAGCGTTTGGCGCTCATGATCCATATAGCCCTTGACGCATGAGACCAGGTTGGGAATCTCGTCATGGCGCTGCTTCAGCAGAACGTCGATATTTGCCCAGGCACGATCATTTTCATTCCTCAAGCGGACCAGTTCGTTGTACAGGATAACCCCGTAGATCGCGATCCCAGTCAGGAAAAGAGCGAGAACGGCGGTAGCAAGAAGCGACATAGGTGGGTTTCTGGTGAATGTAGCGGAAAAGATCGGCAGGGGACAAGTTACGGCCGGTACGGGTTATGGCCGGAGAGGGTGGAGCAGGGCTTCAACTCTGCCCTCGGCGGCTAAAAGGCCCCATCCTGGTTAAGACTGCCCGCTCTCGCCAGAGGCTAAGAACGCCGGCTCTACCCGGTGCTTCGATAGTCCAAGCCAAGCACGTGGAAAGCCGGATTACTTAGTATCGATCTTCAGATTGATGGAAACCTGCGGACGGTCGTCGAACTGACTGACGGTCTTGACGTCGCTCTTGCGACCGTTGTGCTGCGCGTAGACCTCGTAGTCGATATTCGGCTGGAGCGACGGGAAACGATAGCTGCCGTCCTGGCTGACGATGTAGGTTTTGACCGAGCGCGTGCGCGTATTGGTCAGGTAAACCACCGCGTTGGGTAGAGGAGTGTCGGCATGATCCAGCACTTTGCCGGTGAGCAACCGGGTGTTGTCACCCTTGGGACGATTGCCAAACTGAGGAGCGGGAGCCGCCAGCACCAAAGCCGAGAACAGAAGCAGGAGCAAGGTCGCAACGATCGTCTTCTTCAGAGTGTCCCCTTCCTGGTGTATTCCCCACACCAAACATACCAGAAATACACTACCAGATTAGATGCAGGCCCAAGTCGGCACGCTCGTCCTTCTCGATGTGGACGGTTACCTCCGTACCAGGTTTTAAGTGTTTGCCAGACGGCAACTTATAGTCTTTCGTGTCGGCCCAGACTATGTAGTCGGCCTTGCCTACGGGGACCCGCTGGGCGAACTCACCAGCATGGTCGGAGTAGAGCTCCCAGTGGGCTTTTTTCTGGTCGGCGCGGCGGATCTTGACCTTGACGCCATAGACGGACCGGCCGTCTGGACCAAACACAGTCCCGAAAATCAGTGCGTAGGGTTTCTGCTTCTCCCCGGCGGACACTTTGCTGGGCGCAAACCAGGCAGCTAGCACAGGGAGAAGAACGGCGGAGCCGAGCACCACGAGCAGGCGGTAGCGCACCCGGAGATCGGAGTCAGTCCTCAGGCATCGTCTCCGTCGTCCGAGTCCTTATCGGCCTTCACGTCGGCCTCGTCTTCTTCGTACTCTTCCTCATCCACCGGCTTGAGTTCGATGGGGTTGGCGGTGATCACCTCGAAGTCGCTGCCGCACTCCGGGCAAGAAACGACCTCGCCTTCGTCCACCTCGTCTTCCTCAATGTCCAGATCGGTTTCGCATTCAGGACAGTACACCATCACGCCTCCGCAGTCGGGATACCCTGTTATATTTAGTTTCTTCGCGAGCCAAGTCAAGAGGCTCGCACAGGAATTCTTGTGATGCTCAAAACGTTTCTGCCGTCGCAAAGACAACGTGCCCGGCTCGCGGTGGCAATCCTGCTCGTTGCACTGAAAATAGTGCAGCCGGGACCTTTCTGCCTGGCCCAAGACGGCCCGCCGAAGAGCGCCGCGGACCCGCAGATAGCCGGCGCGATCCGTCAAGTCTCTGCCGACCGTATCCGGCAGACGGTGGACAAACTGGTCAGCTTTGGAACCCGGTCCACTCTTTCCGCACAAGATGATGATTCGATCAGAGTGGGCAAGGGCATCGGAGCGGCACGCGAGTGGATCAAGGCCGAGTTCGAACGCTATTCCAAAGACTGTGGCGGATGTCTGGAAGTGAAAACAGATTCGTTCCTCGAACAACCTGCCGACCGAATTCCCAAACCCACGCAGATCACGAACGTTTATGCGGTTTTGCGCGGAACAGATCCGAAGCAGGCCGAACGGATTGTGCTGGTGACGGGCCACTACGACTCGAGAAACAGCGACAATGCCAACGCCACCGATGCGGCTCCGGGAGCGAATGACGACGGCAGCGGCACGGCGGTGAGCCTGGAATGCGCGCGCGTCCTGAGCAAGATGAAATTTCCGGCGACGATCATTTTTCTGACGGTGGCAGGCGAAGAACAAGGGCTCAACGGCAGCAAGCATTTTGCTGAGATGGCGAAACAGCAAGGATGGAAGCTTGAGGCCGTCCTGAACAACGACATCGTGGGCGGAGACCGCAGTCCCCAGCAGGACACGAGCGTGGTGCGGGTTTTCTCGGAAGGACTTCCAAACGCTGCGACTGAGGCAGAGATCCGGCGGATTCGCACTCTCGGCGGCGAGAGCGATTCGCCGTCGCGGGAGCTGGCACGATACGTCGCCGAGGTCGGGCGAGCGTATCCCGGCAACATCAAGCCGATGCTGGTCTTTCGCTTGGACCGGTTTTTGCGCGGCGGCGACCACTATTCGTTCAATCAGCACGGATTCGCGGGGGTGCGGTTTACGGAGTTTCGGGAAGATTACAATCACCAGCATCAGAACGTCCGGACGGAAAACGGCATCGAATACGGCGATTTACCCAAGTTTGTGAATTTCGATTACGTCGCCGAGGTGGCGCGGCTGAATGCGGCCACGCTGGCTTCATTGGCATCGAGCCCGGCGCCTCCGGCGAAGGTCAGGATGCTGACCAAAGAACTCGAGAACGATACCCATCTCACCTGGGAGCCTTCGGCGGGAGCCGCAAATTACGAGGTGGTCTGGCGGGCGACCAGCAGCCCGGATTGGGAGCACGTCCAAACGGTAGCGGGTGGGACCAGTGCAGCCCTGAAGGTTTCGAAGGATAATGTGATATTCGGCGTGCGAGCGGTGGATGCGGTGGGACATCGCAGTCTGCCGGTGGTGCCGGAGCCGGAAGGATAGTCATTAGTGATTAGGGTTAGTGGCAATAACCGGTTTCCAGAATTGGTTTCGGGAGGGCACGGCTTCTAGCCGTTGCCGCCGATGCCGCATAAAAGACTGGGCTTGAGCCACTGAGGGCGCGCTTTCACTAACACTGACCCCTAACGACCGACTACCGGCCACGGACTTTATGAATCGCGGACAAACTATCTCGTTCAGCTTTCCCCCATTTGCCGGGTGGGTGAAGCGCATCATCTTGGCATGCGCGGGAATCTTCCTTGCCGAGCAAATCCTGCAGAGGGTGTTCAGCGTTAATCTTGGGCCCATCAAGGAATGGTTTGAACTAATCCCATCGGACGTGATGAGCGGCGAAGTCTGGCAAGTCGTCACGTATTCCTTGCTACACGCCAACTTCGGTCACTTGTTTTTCAACATGCTCACGCTCTGGTTCATCGGTGCCTACCTGGAGCGAGACTGGGGACCGCGGCGTTTCATAGAGTGCTACACGTTCTGCGTGGTGGGCGCCGCTTTGGTGACGATTGGCGTGTCCTACACTCATTTTCTCGGCGCGAATGAAGCCCAAGGGACCCTCGGAGCCTCGGGTGGTATTTTCGGGCTTCTAATGGCATTTGGGATTCTTTATGCCGATCAGGAAATGTTCTTGTTCCCTTTGCCTTTCAGGATCAAGGCCAAATACCTGGTCGGCATCTGGATCGTGGTTGCGATTTTCGCCATCTTCGATCCGACGCAAAGCGGAGTCGCCAATTTCGCGCATTTAGGCGGTCTGTTTTTCGGTTTCTTGTACGTCAGGTTTCTGCCGCGGCGCGGCATCGGCCTGGCAACTTCGGAGAAGTATTTCGGACTGCGCAACTCGTACTATCGCTGGAAACGGAAACGCGCAGGGAAGAAGTTTGAAGTCTACATGCGGGACCATGACCGCAAGGTGACGTTCGACGAGCACGGCAACTACGTCCCTCCAGATGAGAACGACAAGACTAATGGCGGATCGAAGTCGGGATGGGTGAACTAGCTGTCAGGATCCAGCACTTAGCACTTAGCCATTAGCCAAACCCGCTTGTCGTCCTAACCCTGCCGCTTTCACTTGAACATAGCGGCGAACGCTGCTAGCACGCGACCGGGCAACTCGGTTGCCAGTTGCTTCCCCTTAAATCCCAGATCGTGGCCGGCGCCTTCCACTCTCAACAATTCCTTTCTTGCAGGGATCAGTTGCAGGGCTCTCTCTATTTCCTCGATGCTCCCGAAGGGGTCGCGCGTACCGTGGACGAATAGGCTGGGCGTGCGCAGGTTGGACAAGTGTTGGGTGCGCAACTGCTCCGGTTTGCGCGGCGGGTGCAGCGGATAGGAAAGCAGTAGCAGTCCTGACACTAGATCCGGTTCGGCGGCGCTGAGCATCGTGGACTGGCGGCCTCCGTAGGAGTGGCCGCCGAGAAAGATTCGCCCGGAGCCGAGTTTGCGCATTGCGCCAACCGCATTGCGAAGGCCGGCGCGGTCGCGTTCGGCATTGCCGGGAAAAGGCGGGCCGGTCGGCCGCTCCTGGCGGAATGGAAGGTCGCAACGCAGCACGTTGAAGCCGAGTGCCGCGAAGACTTCAGCCAGCGTGATAAGCAAGGGCGCGTTGCAGTTCGAGCCTGCGCCGTGGGTCAGGATAAGGGCCTTGCCGTTCGGACTTGCGGGAGAGTGCAGGAAGCCTCGAACGGCGGGGGTAAGCGAGTTGTCGGAGAATGTAGTTGGGGTTTGCATTCCCACCTGGAGACTAATCGGAAAAGTAAGGACAGCAGGTCCTTCGCTTCGCTCAGGATGACAATTCTATTTTTACTACCTCTGAGCGTTTATTTTCTCTTGCCGTATCTTGGCGTTGGCCGCTCACTCTCGCCCACCGTGTGCAGCCTCATGAAATTCGTGGCGCCCGACGTCAGCCGCGTTCCAGCAACCAAGCCGAGTACGTCTCCCTTCCGAATGACGCCTTTGGGCAGCAGCTCCTTTTCGGCGGTTGTCACCATTTCTTCGGCCGAGTTCCACTGCGTCTTGTGAATGGGATTCACGCCCCAGAGCGCGTTCATGCGGTTGCACACTTCGAGGTTGCGGCTGAAGGCGTAAATGCAGGCTTTGGGCCGATGCTTGGAGAGCATGCGCGCGGTGTTGCCGCTTTCGGTGAAAACTGCAATCGCTCCCATGGGCAGTTCCTCCGCAGCGTGGGCGATAGATTCGCAGATGGTTTCGGCGACGGAATAAGTCTGATTCTCGCGGCGGCGGCGCGGCGTGGGTGGCAGTTGCGTCATGCTCGCTTCGGCTTCGAGGATGATACGCGCCATCATGGCGACAGTCTCGCGCGGATAGCGTCCGCTGGCGGTTTCACCGGAAAGCATCACCACGTCGGTGCCGTCGAAAATGGCGTTGGCGACATCGCTCGCCTCCGCCCGCGTGGGGCGCGGGTTTTGGGTCATGGATTCGAGCATCTGGGTGGCGGTGATCACGGGTTTGCGCCAAACGCTCGCGCGTTGAATGACGCGCTTCTGAATGATGGGCACTCGCTCGGGCGGCACCTCGACGCCCAGATCGCCGCGCGCGATCATCACGCCGTCGGAGGTCTCGAGAATTTCCTCCAGGCGCTCGATGGCCTGCGGTTTTTCCAGCTTGGCCACGATGGGAACGGTCTTGCCGTATTTGCGCATCAGATCCTCGGCCATGCGGATGTCGTCGGCGGAGCGCACGAACGAAAGCGCAACAGCATCCACGCCGTGTTGCAGGCCGAATTTCAGGTCTTCCTTGTCTTTCTCGGTCAGCGCGGGAATGGAGAGGGCTGCGCCCGGCAGGTTAATGCCCTGTTGCTCGGCTAGCATGCCTCCATTGAGGACCTCGCACTCGACATCGGCGCCGCGGATCGCGATCACTTTCAACTCAATGCGGCCGTCCGAGAGAAGGATGCGCGCGCCGGGCTCAACCTCGCGCGCCAAGCCGGGAAAATCGGTTGAGACGAGCGCAGCGGTTCCGGTCACAGGGCGCGGCGTGATGGTCAGTCGCGCCCCCGATTCCAGCATCACTGCCTGCCCGCCTTTCAGGCGACCGGTGCGAATCTTGGGGCCTTGAAGATCCTGAAGAATGCAGAGCGTCCGTTTCAGCCGGCGGGCGGCGCGACGCAGGCGATCGATTCTCCGGGCATGCTCGGCATGCGTTCCGTGGGAGAAGTTCAGCCGGGCCACGTCCATGCCGAGCTGCATCAGATCACGAATATAGGCTTCGGAATCAGAGGCTGGACCAATGGTGCAGATGATTTTTGCCCGGCGAACCCGCCCGGACGCGCTTTCTGGAAAATTGACGGCGGGCAGAACGCCGGCGACGAGATCGGGCTTGCGTGGGGCCAAGTGGGCAGATTCCTTTGCGGCAAACTTCAGGGGCTTCTTTTCC
>Ga0209701_10000037_pt1 | contig 52161 bp, 52 predicted proteins | sample CZO8metaG_4_FD_188356 | JGI IMG/M metagenome (GOLD analysis project Ga0209701, IMG submission 188356) | Vadose zone soil microbial communities from the Eel River Critical Zone Observatory, Northern California, USA - CZOApr15con2H3.8 metaG... | ecosystem: Environmental > Terrestrial > Soil >... | reverse complement strand
TTTATGAAGGCCGCAGCCGGCATCGCCGCCGCGTCCCCGAAGGGGCAGATCGTTCTTCCCATGATGTTGCCGCTGATGTTCAAGATCAGATCGAGGTCCGCCTTCTCTCCTTGCCCGTTCTCGATGCGGCCGAAAATTTTCTCCATCCAGTGGCATCCCTCGCGGCACGGGGTGCACTGGCCGCACGACTCATGGGCGAAGAAGCGGGCGATGTTGCAGGCAGCCTTGACCATGCAAGTCGAATCGTCCATAACGATCACGCCACCGGACCCCAGCAGAGTCCCAGCCGATTGCATCGACTCATAGTCCATCCGCACCCCATCGATCTCGTCCGCGCGCAGCACCGGCATCGAGGCGCCGCCGGGAATCACCCCTTTGAGCTTTTTCCCTCCGGGAACACCGCCGCAGTCCTCCTCCAGGAAACGCTTAAAGGCATAACCCATCTCTAATTCGTAGACTCCGGGATTGCGGATGTGGCCGCTGACGCAAAAAAGTTTTGTCCCCTTGCTCTTCTCCGTGCCCATCGCGGCATATCGGGCAGCGCCCTGATCGATGATCCAGGGGACCACAGCCAGGGTCTCGACGTTGTTGACGATAGTGGGGCAGCCGAAGAGGCCATGCGTCGCCGGAAAAGGCGGCTTCACCTTGGGCCAGCCTCTCCCGCCCTCTAAAGAAGAGAGGAGACCCGTCTCCTCACCGCAGATATAGGCGCCCGCGCCCCGGTGCAGGACCAGCTCGAGATCATAGCCGGAGCCCAGAATATTTTTCCCCAGATAGCCCGCTTCATAAGCTTCCTGTATCGCCCCTTCGAGCACCTTTGCGCCGAAGGCAAGCTCGCCCCGAATGTAGATAAAGGCGGTGTGGGACCGTATGGCATAAGAGGCAAGGATGACCCCTTCGATAGTAGCATGGGGATCCTTTTCGATCAGGAGGCGGTCCTTGAAAGTGCCGGGCTCGCTTTCATCGGCGTTGCAGACGACATATTTGGGTTTCGGGTTGTCCTTGGGGACGAAGCTCCACTTCATCCCGGTTGGGAAGCCCGCACCGCCCCGTCCTCTAAGGCCGGAGGCCTTGACCTCATCGGTGACCCGCTCGGGAGCCATCCCCTTCAGGGCTTTTTTTAAAGCGCTGTATCCTCCCCGAGACTCATAGACCTGCAACCTGTGTGAGTCGGGAATGTCTATGTTTCTTAGTAGAATTTTTTCCATCTACCCTGCACTAGGCGAGAGTAAATTTCCCCATGCCTTCCGCCTCACGCCTTCTTAAGATCTCCAAAAATCTCGTCCAGCTTCTCTTCCGTGAGATTTTCGTAGTAGTTTTCGTTCACCTGCATCATGGGCGCCGTCCCGCAGGAGGCCAGGCACTCGACTTCCGTGAGAGTGAACTTCCCATCCGGAGTTGTCTCGCCCGTCTGGACGCCCAGCCTCTTTTTGAGATGGGTGGTCACCCTCTCCGCCCCCATGAGGGCGCAGGGAAGCGTGCGGCAGACTTGAATGTGATACTTCCCGACGGGCTTCAGGTTCAGCATGGTATAAAAGCTCACCACGCTGTAAACCCGCGCCGCCGGAAGCTCCATGATCTTAGCCACATATTCCATGGCCTCGAGGCTCAAGTAGCCGAACTCTTTTTGCGCCAAGGCAAGTACCGGGATCAGCGCAGCCTCTTTCTTGGGATAGCGCCCGACGACTTCTTCGAAGCTCTTCCAACTCTCCGGTGAAAACTCAAGGGCCATCGTTGTCAGCACTGAGTCATGAGTGCTGAGGACTGAGTCATCGTTCTACTCAGCACTCAGTCCTCGTTACTCGTTCCTCTCCTCAACGGTCGCATTCCCCGCCGATCATGTTGATCATGCCGAAGGTCGGCACGATGTCCGCCACCATGTGTCCCCGGATCATTTCATGAAAGGCCGACATGGCGATGAAAGAAGGGGGACGCACGCGGATCCGGTAAGGTTTTCCGCCGCCGTCGCTGACGATGTAAAAACCCAGTTCCCCGTTGGCGCCCTCCACTGCGAAATAGACCTCTCCGGCAGGGACTTTGATCCCTTCCATGACGATCTTGAAATGGTTCATCAAGCCTTCGATGCTGTTATAGACCTTCTCCTTCTCCGGGAGCACGATGCGCGGATCCTCCAGCGTCACCGGTCCGGACGGCAGTCCCTTCAAGGCCTGCTCCACGATCCGCATGCTCTGCTCAATCTCCTGGATGCGGACGACGAAGCGATCGTAGTTGTCTCCCTTGGTTCCCAGCGGAACTTCAAATTCCAGTTGGTCATAAACTAGATAAGGTTGGGCCTTGCGCACGTCGTACTCCACCCCGGTGGCGCGCAGCAGCGGGCCCGTCAGCCCATAGGCCAACGCGGTCTCCTTGGAGATCGCTCCGACGTTGGACATGCGATCGATGAAGATGCGGTTGCGCGAGAGCAGCCGATCGCAGTCTCCCAGAATCTTACGGATCTTGTCGAAGGCCTGACCCACCTTCTCGCTAAAGTTAAACGGGAGGTCATGTTTTAGGCCGCCGATGCGGACATAGGTAACGGTCAAGCGGGCGCCGGTGACTTCCTCAATAATGCGCATGATGAGCTCGCGCGCCTCGATCATATAAAAGCCGACGGTAATCGCCCCAAGCTCTGACGACGCCATGCCGCAGCAGGTGAGGTGATCGAATATGCGAGAGAGCTCGCTCATGATGACGCGAATGAACTGACACCTTGGGGACGTCTCCACTCCGAGCAGTTTTTCCACCGCCAGCGCGTAGCCGGCGTTATTGATCAGCGGCGAGGCGTAGTTGAGCCGGTCCGTATAGGGAACCACCTGGGTCCAGGTCGCCTGCTCGCAGCTCTTGTCGAAGCCGCGGTGCAGATAGCCCACCTCTACACCGCAGTCGAGGACCTTCTCTCCCTCGAGTTTAAGATTGAACTTGATCGTCCCGTGGGTGGCAGGATGGGAAGGACCCATTTGCAGCTCCATCGTTTCCACGGGGAGCTCTCTTGCGCTGGTTTTCATCGTCGGGAAAGGGAGTCAGGATCGGCTCTTGGCGCCAAGGTTGTGTTGGAGTTGCATAAGCTTGTTGCGCGATCTCTGATCCACGAAGGTGTCCTGGATCTCCCGCTCGGGGACCAAAGGCTGGCATTGATTCACCGGGTAGTCCTTGCGCAAGGGATAGCCTTGAAACTCTTCGTAGAGCAAGATTCTCCTGAGATCCGGGTGACCCTGGAAGCGAATGCCGAACATATCCCACACCTCCCGCTCCAGCCAGTTGGCTCCCTTCCACAGAGGAGTGAGTGATTCTACGACCGGATCTTCCTCAGGAAGCGGGACTTTGACTCTCAGGCGGCGCTTGAGGCGAAGAGAATAGAGATGATACACGACCTCGAAGCGCGGCTCTTTTTTGCCGAGGTAGTCGACCGCCGTTATGTCGGTAAGAAAATTAAAATCGAGCTTGGGGTCCTCTTTGAGCGAGCGAAAGAATTCCTGCAGCCCCGCGCGAGATACAACGACGGTTTCATCGCCGCGCAAGGCGTGAGAGGCGAGAATCTTTACCGCAAACTTCTCCTGCAGGTACGGGATATTAGGATGACCTTCTTCCAACGATTCTTACTCCCACTCCAACGCTCCTCTCCTCCAGACATAAATGAAGCCGATCACCAAGATGAGCAGAAATATTCCCATTTCCACGAGGCCAAAAATTCCCAAACGGCGAAAGAGAATCGCCCAAGGATAGAGAAAGACGACCTCGATGTCGAAGACAAGAAAAAGCATGGCGACCAAGTAAAATTTAACCGAGAAGCGGATTCGCGCATCCCCTTTTGGGGGGTTCCCCGATTCAAAGGGCTCTCCTTTGATCGCACTTGAACTCTTGGGACCCACTTTCTCGGCAATGAGGAGGAGGGAAAACACGACCACGCCAGCAAACAAGAAGAGGACTGCTAGCGGGAGATAAGGATCAGCCATAAGAATTCGATGTTAAAAAAAACCATACCCCTGATTGGGAGGTATGGACATGGCTCCTGTGTCGCCGCGAAGAGAGCTAAACTGATTTTTTTGTATTGGAAAAAGGAAGCGAAGTCAAGGTAAGAAACCAACCCTGCCGCCCATCCCAGCTAAGCGTTATCTTAGGGCTTCCAGCCTGGGTCTTACCTGCTGACGCTTTTGGTCTGGAAGCAGATCCACTATCTTAGCGCTTAAACAGACTAAAATTCCGCTCGGTATGTTCTAGCTTACAGCCACCTCGATCTTCTTAGGCTTTGCCTCCTCCGCTTTTGCCAGGCTCAACGTCAGGACACCGCGTTTAAGCTCCGCCGAGATCCTGCCCTGGTCCACCTTGTTGCTCAACTCGAACTGCCTGAAGAAATTCGCCAACTCGTACTCCCGGTAGATCGATTCCCCCTGAATTGCGTGAGAAGTTTTACCCTCAATCGTGAGCATATTGTTTTCCACTCTCACGTCGAGACTCTCCTTCGAAACACCTGGAAGGTCAGCCATCACGACAAGCCCCTCTTGCGTTTCGTAGATATCCACCGGCGGAGCGATGTATCGCTCCTGACTACGTGTGTTTTCCCTACCTGTTGAAGTCTCACGTTTACTTTGTATCGGGACGGTTTTTTCGGCCATGGGTGTTATCCTCCTTTTCAATCCCTATTAGTCAACCTTCACACTGATCTGTTTCGGCTTAGCTTTTTCCGCCTTAGGCAACGCCACAGCAAGCAGACCATCTTTGTAGTCGGCCTTGACATTCCCTTCGTCCACCTCAACAGGAAGCTCGATGGTCCGGACAAATCTGCCGCTCGCCCTCTCAGCCCGGTGAAAGGCCTCCGGGTTGATCTGGCCGGGAGAGTGTTGCTTCTCTCCCGAGATCGTTAAATGGTTCCTTACGACGGTGAGGTTCAACGAGTCAGGCTCTATGCCAGGCGCCAGAGCCTCAACGTAGAGATTTTCCTTATCCTCGTGCAGGTTGATCAACGGATAGTGCCTTGGGCCTCTCCCCGGTAAGAAGGCAGCACGGACGAAAGGCTCTGTCCCGGAACCAAAATCCTCAAAGGCCCGGTCAACCACTCTCCGAAGCGTATCCAGTTCCGCAAACGGATCCCAGCTTGCCATGGTTTGATTCTCCTTTCTCAATGAACGTCGTTTTTTTGTTTTCTTTTGAAATCATTGACAGCGTGAGAAGGAGCAGTCGAAGCTCCCCCATCAAACGATCACATGACAAAAGTTGGTCACTGAAGTGAAGTTTGTCAAGGTGGGTCGAGCCACTTGACAGACTGGGAGGGCATGGTTAACTTTTTGACAAGAATCAAAAATTTCGAAAGGAGAATTAACTATGGAACTCGTAAATTGGGAACCCTTTGGAACTTTAGATAGGTTCCACACCCGGATCAATGATCTCTTTGAGGAGAGCTTTGGTCGCCCCAAAGCCTTCAACGCTCCTACCGCTGAGGCTTGGTATCCTCCCGTGGATATCCTCGAGAGCAAGGACTCCTACCTGATTCGCGCCGAGCTTCCAGGTATGAAGAAAGAAGACTTCAACCTGGAGCTTAAGGAGGGTGTTCTTACACTCAGTGGGGAAAGGAAGGTTGAGGAGCCCACAAACGGGGTCGAATGCCATCGGTCGGAGCGGCTTGCGGGAAAATTTTTCCGCTCCTTCTATCTCCCTCAGGCCATCCAGCATGAGGGGATCAAAGCCACCTACCGGGACGGAATTCTGGACGTCTATGTCCCGAAAGCCGAAGAGGCCAAATCAAAGCAGATCCCAGTAAGCGTAAACTAACCGACATCGCGTCCGGCTCTCAGGGGGAAAGATCTTCGATCTTTCCCCCTCTCTATCAGAAGCTCCTCACAGAAACAGAATTCGACTTTCCTCGGCCCAACAATCCTTCTATTTGTTACCTTTGACTCTTTGAGTTCAATTTGGCATCGGAGGAGAAAACAAAAAGGGGGCCTTCAAGGCCCCCTTTTTTTACCTCTTCCGTTCTTTTTTCTGATTTAGTAGTCGTCGGCGTGGGGCATGGGAGACGCTTCTCTCTTCTTCTCCGGCTTTTCCGCCACCATCGCCTCTATGCTGAGAAGTAGTCCAGCGACCGAAGCCGCATTTTGCAGCGCGCAGCGCACCACTTTGGTAGGATCGACAATGCCGGCCTTGACCAGGTCTTCAAATTCCTCAGTAGCGGCATTAAAGCCGTAGGCCCCTTTGCCATTCTTGATCTTATCTAGAACCACGGCGCCTTCGGCGCCAGCGTTCTGGGCAATCCAACGCGTCGGCTCCTCCAGAGCCTTTTGCACAATCCGCACTCCTATCCTCTCGTCATCAGAAACACGGAGGTTGTTCAGGGATGCAGAGGCGCGAATCAACGCCACTCCGCCACCCGGCACGATACCTTCTTCAACTGCAGCACGGGTTGCGTGCAGGGCATCCTCCACCCGCGCCTTCTTCTCCTTCATCTCCACTTCAGTCGCAGCCCCTACCTTGATCACGGCCACCCCGCCGGCCAGTTTGGCCAGCCGCTCTTGGAGCTTTTCCTTGTCGTAATCCGAAGTGGTCTCTTCGATCTGAGCCCGGATCTGATTGATCCGCCCTTCAATGGCAGATTTCTTGCCGGCGCCTTCCACGATCGTCGTGTTGTCTTTGTCCACGATGATCCGTTTGGCCCGGCCCAGATCCTTGAGCGTAACGTTCTCAAGCTTGATTCCTAATTCCTCGGCGATCATCCGCCCATCTGTTAGAATCGCGATATCCTCCAGCATAGCCTTACGCCTGTCACCGAAACCGGGAGCCTTCACGGTGACGCACTTAAGGGTCCCGCGGATCTTATTGACGACCAGAGTCGCCAACGCTTCTCCTTCGACTTCCTCGGCGAGGATCAACAGAGGTTTGCCGGTCTTAGCCACATTTTCCAAAACGGGCAGAAGATCCTTCATACTGGAGATCTTCTTTTCATTGATAAGCAGGTAGACATCCTCGTAGACGGCCTCCATTCGTTCGGGGTCCGTCACGAAATAGGGGGAGAGATAGCCTCGATCAAAACGCATCCCCTCGACGAGATCAAGGGTAGTCTCCAACCCTTTCGCCTCCTCAACCGTGATGACTCCCTCTTTTCCCACCTTATCCATCGCCTCGGCGAGGATATCTCCGATTGTCTTGTCGTTGTTGGCTGAAATGGTGCCGACCTGTGCGATCTCTCCCCTATCACGTGTAGGCTTGGAAAACGCCTTCAATTCCTCGACGGTTTTCTCGACCGCTTTGTCAATCCCCCGCTTAATGCTCATCGGGTCGTGGCCAGCAGCCACCATCTTCAGCCCTTCGCTAAAGATGGCCCGCGCCAAAACTGTCGCCGTCGTGGTCCCATCTCCGGCCACATCGGAGGTTTTGCTGGCAACCTCCTTGACCATCTGGGCTCCCATATTCTCGAATTTGTCTTCGAGTTGGATCTCCTTAGCCACCGTAACTCCATCCTTCGTTATGGTTGGGGCACCCCACGATTTCTCCAATACGACGTTGCGTCCTTTAGGTCCGAGCGTCACAGTCACCGCATCGGCCAGAATATTGACTCCACGGAGGACCTTGCTTCGTGCCTCCTCGCTAAATTTTACTTCCTTTGCAGCCATACCTTCCCTCCTTATTATTCAATGATTCCCAGGATGTCTTCTTCGCGCATAATAAGATGCTCTTCCCCATTAAGTTTTATCTCAGTCCCGGAGTACTTGCCAAAGAGAATTTTGTCCCCCGCCTTTACACCCAAGGGTATGACCTTCCCGTCCTCATGTTTACCGGGGCCGACCGCAACCACTCGGCCCTCCTGAGGCTTTTCTTTAGCGGTATCCGGAATGATGATTCCGCCTTTAGTTTTCTCCTCTTCCTCGATCCTTTTAACGATGACCCGGTCATGCAGGGGGCGAATCTTTAACGCCATAAAGACCTCCTTAAATAAAACGTAGTTTACTTGATTACTACAGAAGGATAGCGAGTACAAATTTAAACCCGCTTCTTTAAACGTCAAGGGGGGATTTGAAATTAATCGCCTTTTATTGCTTCGAAGGCTTATAGGGCGGTACCGCAAGGCTTCGGATGAACGCGATAACATCACGGATCTGCTTCTCCTTTAGCTGGCTTCCCCACCCCGGCACCATAGACGATTTTTGCACCTCAGCCCCCCCTTTGAAATGACGTCAGACAAATACTTATCGGAGAGCTTGTTCATTATGTTGCCATCCGCGTGGTTGGTAGGCTTAACCGCCATCGAGCCGGCCGCAAGTCCATCCCCCTTGCCGGATTCCCCGTGACAGGCAGAACAATAGGTGAGGTATGTCTTCCTGCCCTCAGCCCTATCCTGGGCAGCAACAGTCCCAACTGAAAGAACAGTAAGCAGTGATACAACCCAAAAAACGGCTTTGCTTGTCATGACCCCTCCAGATGCGAATCCCCCAACTCTTAGGTTCCTCCTATTATCAAATAATTGGACAAAGTGACAGCGCAGGAATAGGCCGGCCCTACACTTTTGCAGAAAAGGATGATATGCGTCGAAAAAATTCAGGAGGTCCCAATGGCAGGCAAGGCACTAATCAAGATTTGGGGTAGAAGAGATTCATCCAACGTTCAAAAAGTTCTCTGGTGTTGCGACGAGCTCGGCGTGAGCTTTGAGCGGATCGACATTGGAGGCCGCTTCGGAGGGAACAAGGAAAGACCCTATCTCGATCTCAATCCGAACGGGCTTGTGCCGACTATCGAAGATGGCGGCTTCGTTCTATGGGAGTCGAACAGCATCATGCGCTACTTGGTCGATAAATATGACCAGGGGAGGCTGCTTCCGCCTACTCCGGAAGGGCGGGCCAATGCCAACCGCTGGATGGACTGGCAACTCACCACGCTCGGACCGGCCATTACCCCACTCTTTTGGGGTCTGGTGCGGACGCCTGAAGAGAAGCGCGACCATGCGGCCTTGCAAAGCGCGTCAGATAAAACAGTCAAAGCCTGGCAGATCTTGGATAACCACCTGGCAAAAAACAGCTACGCGGCAGGAGGCGACTTCACCATTGGAGATATTCCCTTAGGAGTGTGGGCATACAGGTGGTTTCAGCTGCCCATCGAGAGACCCAATCTCGTGAACCTCAGATCTTGGTACGACCGCCTCTCCAAGCGCACGCCCTTTCAAACCCACATCATGATCCCGATGACTTGAGGGTTTGTTTTCTTCAACTTACGTAGCCCTCCGCCAAAAAGTGTGCTCTCCTGCAGAGCGGGCCTGCACTGAAGAAAGGGAGGCGTCCAACGCCGCTTGAAGTTAAGACGAATTCCCCTTACTCTTAGAGTGTTGGAGTTCACAGCAAAGGAGTAATGCATGGCAAAACCGGAGGAAAAAACTGAGGCTACATGGGACAGATGGCAAAAGGATCGAACCTTTGTCCGGTCTGTCATCGGAAAATATGCCGAGATTTTTAAAGAGCTACAGAATCAGCCCCGGGTCTACAAGAGCCAGAATGCCCGTTATAAGGGAAGCGTAACTAAATGGAGCAAAAACATCATCAATCCCCAAATCGCTCCGATCACGCAAGCGATTGAGACCCACATCGATGTGCTCGCCCCGGGCAACCACGGGCAGAAACATGGTCACATGAACAGCGCGGTCTTCTTCATCCTGGACGGGAAAGGCCACGACGTGCACGACGGCGTGCGCTACGACTGGGAGGCGGGAGATGTCTGCATCGTGGAGAACGGCTGCGTCCACCAGCACTTTAACGACGATCCGGAGCGGCCGTCTCACATCGTCATCTTCAAGGCCAAACCCCTCTTCGCCTTCTTAAACCTGCTGATGCAAAGGGTGGTCGATTTCCCGCCCAAGGTGGCAAAGCCCGGGTTCGAGAATTTCGACCCCGAGGAAGCGTTCGATCACAAGTAGGAGAAAATCGATGCCGTTTGAGGAAGCAAAGAAGATCAAGATGGGCAATCCTGAGAGCGACTATTACCGTAAGGCGCTGGAGCGTTCCAAAAAGTTTCGCCAAGAATACGGAAAGCGGAAAACGATCATCAAGGCCTCAGAGATGCCTTGGGAAAAGAGCCCTCAGGGCTTGATCAGACACCTCGTCAACGAACGGATGTTCAGCCGGGAATTTGCTCTCGAGTTGTACATGCAGCTCCTCGATCCTGGAAAGGCTTCAGGAAAGCACCGCCACATGTCTGAAGAAGTCTTCTACGTGCTCGAGGGACGGGGCTACGATCTCCACTGGGATGTGGAGCCGGATATCAATATCAAGTACGAATACAAATGGGCCAAGGAGCCGAAGCGATTCGACTGGGAAGAGGGCGACTTTGTTTATATTCCCCCATTCACCATGCACCAGCACTTCAATACTGACCCCAGCAAGCCGGCCCGCTTTGTCACGGCTTCGAACCGCATGGTGCGCCTCTTAGGCTTCGACTGGCTCGACCAGGTGGAAGAAGCACCAAAATAGTCTTACACGCCAACGAGCCGCAGCGCTGCAGCCACGACTTGCTCCACATTGGGAACGATCGCCTCGACTAAAGTCGGGCTATGAGGTGGGGGGAGAGGCTGGGCCGCAACCCGAATAACAGGACCTTTCAAGTCGGAAAAAAGATTCTCCTGAATCAGCGCCGCGATTTCCGAGCTTAGCCCACCAACCACCCACCCCTCATCGAGCACCATCGCCCTTCTCGTCTTGGCCACGGACTTGAGAATCGCCTCTCTATCCAGGGGAACGAGAGAACGGAGATCAATGATCTCAACATCGATGCCCTTCTCTTTAAGCGTTGCCGCGGCCTCGTCCGCTTTAAGGACCATGCCGCCGCAGGTAATGATCGTGAGATCCTTTCCTTCACGGCGAACCGCAGCCACACCGATCGGCACCGTATAGTCTCCCTCGGGCACATCGCCTTTCACCCCGTACAAATGATGGCTCTCAAAGCAGAGGACTGGATTGGGATCGCGGATCGCCGAGAGGAGAAGACCCTTGGCGTCGGCAGGGGTCGCGGGAACGATGATCTTAAGCCCGGGGAAATGAATGAAGGCCCCATGATTGCAACTCGAATGGCTCGGGCCGCCGCCGGGCCGGGTGCCGAATTTGCTGCGCACGACTATCGGCACCGAGATCCGCCCGCCGGTCTGGTAGTAGTAGCGGGCCGCCAGCGTCGTCAGCTGATCCATCGCCAGAGGCAAGAGATCGCAGAATTGGATCTCCACAACCGGTCTCATGCCATTGATTGCGGCTCCGATGGCGAGTCCCACAATCGCCGCTTCCGAGATCGGGGTGTCCCGAACCCGGTCGGCCCCGAACTCCTGCATCAGCCCTCGCGTCACGCCGTAGGCCCCGCCAAAAAGAGCCACATCCTCACCCAGCACAAAGACCCGTTTGTCGCGCGCCATTTCATAACGCAGCGCTTCCCGAAGCGCTTCCTGCAGGCGCATCTCTCTCATCTGAGCTTGAGGCGCCTGGGATTCCATCGCTTTAGCCATGAGTCACCTCCGCAAAGACGCTATTCAAATCAGCTTCCTTTGGCGGAAGCGGCGCAGCCTGAGCCTTTGAGGCAACCGCGTCGATCTCGGCGTAAACAGCTACGCTCATTTGCTCGAATTGCTCTTCCGTCAAATGGTCTTCTCTTATGAGCTTCTCCTTGAGCTTCTTGATCGGACAGCGCTGCTTCCACTCCTCGATCTCCTCCTTGGTGCGATAACCGACCCCCGGATCGCCGCCAAAGTGGCCATCCCATCTATAGGTAATGCACTCTAAGAACGTCGCGCCGCCGCCGGCGCGCGCCTTCTCCGCCGCCTTGCGCGTTTCCTCATAGACCAACTCCACATCATTTCCATCAACGACCTTCCCTTCGAACCCGTAAGCCTGGGCCCGATCGGCCAGATGTTTAATGGCAACGCTTCTCTCCAGACTCACAGTCATCGCATAGAGATTATTCTCGCACACGTAGATCACCGGCAGCTTCCACAGGCCGGCGAAGTTCATCGCTTCATGGACGACTCCTTGATTCATCGCCCCGTCTCCGACAAAACTCACCGCCACCTCTTTGCTTCCTCTAATCTGGGCCGCCAGAGCCGCTCCCGTTGCAACCGGAAGCGTCGCGCCCACCGTACCGGTATTTCCGAGGAAACCAAAAGAGAGATCGCCCATATGCATCTTCCCCCCTCGCCCGCGGGAGTATCCGTCCGCACGCCCCAGGACTTCGCACATCAACAGATAGAGATCGGCCCCTTTGGCGATGAGATGTCCAGTGCCGCGATGGTAACTTGCGATCAGATCCGAAGGCTCCAACGCCGAGCAAACACCCACGGCGACCGCCTCCTGCCCCCGGTAGGAATGGGGGTTACCAAACATGACTTTTTTCTGATAGAGCTCGTTGAGCTTCTCTTCAAAGGCCCGTACCTTAACCATCGTCCGCAGCATCTCTTTTCTCTTCATCGCGTCTAGCATCGGATTCTCCTCCGTCAATGAACCAGCAACCTATCGACCATACAATGCCTTGATAAACCCCTCGTCCTCAAGCCGTCTGACAAAACTGTTATCGATGAATTCCTCGACCCTTGCGCGATCAGCGGCAGAGTTGGATCTCTTCAAAAAGTTGAGAACAGCTTGGAGGCCTTGCTCGCTGACATAGGGACTCATTGGGAACACCCGCCCCACGTAGTAGTCGTAATTGGCATCGAGCACATCCATATCATCCGTCCGCATATATTTTTTTAGCACCTGGACGGTTGAGTCCCGATGATTCTTGGCGTAGTGAATCGCCTCGACAAAGGACTTCACAAAGCGCTGGACGGTAACCCGTCTCTTCTGAATCAACGAGCGGGTCGTAATCAGCGCCGCTTGTTCGTAAGGAATCCCCATCTGCAGGAGATCCAAGAACGGACGAAAGCCAAGCTTACGCGCCGCCACCAAACTACCGGGCGAGACTACCGTCCCATCCACGACCCCTTGCTTCAAAGCCGCCAATCTCTCTGCATCGCCGCCGATACTAAGAATCTGGACATCTTTATCCGCAAGGCCAATTTTCTCTAGGGCCAACCTCGTCGCAACATCCGAGTCGGTCCCCGGACGGCTAACACCCAATCTCTTTCCTCTAAGCCCCTCCTTGGTTGCGATCTCCGGTTTAGTTACAAGATAGAAGGCCAACCCCGGCGCTGCTGTGGCTACCATGACCGTATCCGAACCTCCTAGGCGAGAGAGGACTGCAGAGCTCGCTCCCAATGCGGCAAACTGGGCTTCGCCGGAGACGATTGCATTGATCGCCGTGGTACTCCCGCGGAGGAAAACCATATCCACATCGAGTCCGTTTTTTCGATAGAGACCGGCCTCTTTGGCTACCCAAAAAGCCGTCAAGTTGCCCCCCGCAGAGCCAAACATGAGAATGACCCTCTCTAGCTCCTGGGCGAGCACTGAGGAAGGTAAGATCAAGAAAAGGAAAACGCTCAGCCAATACCCTAACATCGGTTTCCCCACACTAGATTTGCCCTATCCAACTTGTCAAGTGCAGTACGGCTCTCCGTCAAACAGTGTGGTGAAAAGTTACGAGGGCTTCGGGGCTCCCTTCTCCATCCCCAGGGAACCTTCCTGTCCCTGAGCGAAGATGGACTCCGAGTCGTTGGAAGTCTCTGCGAAGCTGAGGATAAGCAGCACCGATGTCTGATCCGCCACCGTTCTTTGGCGGAGAGTTTCGATGCTGCCCGAAGCGAGCAGCCTAGACTTCCCGACTCAGCCTAAGGCTGATCCGCCTCTGGCAGAGAGGAGGCACTGAAGCGAAGAGATAGGAGGTCTCCCTGTGAAAGATAGGTTAACCCTGTAACACAGTAATACGGATTTCTTTTAGCCGACCTGGGCGAAAAAATGATTAGGCCAATGTGCAGGGTGGAAACAATGAGAAGGACTTTGGGGAATGAAAATCTGATGGGGAAGGGTTGGCCCTTCCCCACGAGTTAACTTCCCACTCGGGAACCCTTCTCGCGCAATTTTCGGAGCAACTCGTCAAAAGAGGCGGTAGTGAGAATACGGTTGAATTGAGAGCGGTAGTTGTTAACCAGGCTGATATTCTCGATGACGACATCGTAAACTTTCCATTCGCTTCCCACGAGGTGGAGCATGTAATTAATGGAGAAGGGCTCGCCTTTGCCCGGGATAATCTTGGTATCCACCTCGGCCAAGTCCTGGTCTACGCGCTCACGAACGAAAACAACCTTCTCGTCTTTGAAGGACTCGACCTTGCCGACGTAGGTATTTTCCACGAAATCAGTGAAAGCGGCGACAAATTCCCCTTGCCTTTCCTGCTGATTTTTCCAATGGTTCCCCAGCGATCTCTTGGCCATGTCGGAGAAATCAAAGCGCGGGAGTATCGCCTGGCGAAGCATCTCTCTGCGCTGCGCCCTTTTGTTTTCTGTGGTAAATGTTGGGTCGCGCAGAATCATTACAACCCGTCCGACGGTCTCTTTGACTTGCTCTGTTGGCATCTGGGCAAAGGATAAGGAGCTGCCACTCCAAATGAGAGCGAGCGTTACCAGCCCCAATCTCAAAGATCGACTTCCAGGTTTCATGCTTTCCTCCTTACGGTCCTTGTATGTTTCTCTTTAAAGTCCAATTCCTACGCAAGCGCGATGCCAAGAACCATCCGAACAACTGGAATACTATGAATGGGGTTGATTGCTCTGACTTTCTAAGCCCTTACGCCATGTGGCTCGTGCTCAGAAAGCAGCAGAGAGATTTGAAGGAGAGACAGAAAAATGACAAGAATCGTCCGGCCGGCGGCCAGATGACATATCTCTGACGGTACTCGAGTGCCTATCCTACTTTTTGCTTTCTTCCAGTTTTCCTACTTCAATCTTCGCCAACTCCTCGATGAACGTGACTAATCCGGAATGATCCAGATCCCCTTTTCCCATCGTCTTCAGCGCGTTCATCATCTGATCGAGAACCGCGGTGAGCATCAGCGGCACCCCATACTCTTTTCCTGTCGCGAGCGCGATGCTGAGATCCTTCTCATGCAAGCGAATGCGGAAGCCCGGCTTAAAATTGCGCTCGAGCATCTTCTGTCCATGCGCCTCCAGGATGCGTGATTGCGCAAAGCCGCCGAGAAGCACCTGGCGCACCTTCACCGGGTCCACGCCCGCCTTTGCCGCGAGCACGAGAGCCTCACTGACCGCCGCGATCGTTAGTCCGACGACCACCTGGTTCGCCGCCTTCGTCACCTGGCCCGCGCCGGAATCTCCCACATGGACAATGTTCTTGCCCAGCACTTGGAAGATCGCCATCGCCCGCTCGACCGCGGCGGATTTCCCGCCAATCATGATGGAAAGCGCCGCTTGAATGGCTCCGGCCTCACCGCCGCTGACGGGCGCATCCAGCATATCCAGGCCTCGACTCTCAGCCTCCTTGGCGAGACGGCGCGCAACTACCGGGGAGATGCTGGACATGTCGATCAGCAGCGTTCCCTGTTTGGCGCCGGCAAACACTCCCTGGTCGCCGGCAAAGACTTGATCCACCTCAGGGGAGTCGGGGAGCATCGTGATCACAACCTCCGACTGTGCGGTGAGTTGTTGCGGATTACCGGTGGCTCGAGCGCCCTCCTTCGCCAACTCTTCTACAGCTGGCCGGCTTCGGTTATGGACAATAAGCGAATAGCCCGCCTTCATGAGGTTGCGCGCCATGGGCTTCCCCATGATGCCCAGACCAATAAAGCCGATGATCGGTTTGGCCATAGGATTGTTCCTTTCGAAAATTTGACCTTTTATCCTACTTCCGGCAGGCAAACACAACAGCCCAGAAACAAGTCTCGCGCAGACGGTCCAGGAGGTCGAAGAGACTCGATCCTACTTGATGAAAAATTTGAGCGATTGGTTGGTATACTGAACCAGGGGGCCCCAGTAAAGGCCAAAAAAGACCGTCAGGGTGCTGAGAACTCCGAGGAGGGCGGCAGTGTTCGCGGTCATCGTGATGTACTGATCCGTGGGTTCCGGAAAGTCGAGAAACATCGTTTTTACGACGCCGGCATAATAGTAGAGGGAAATGACGCTGTTGATGATCCCCACCACCGCCAAAAGATAAAATCCCTGCTTGATCACAGCGGCGAAGAGAAAAAATTTGCCTACGAACCCTGCCAGTGGGGGAAGACCTGTAAGAGAAAAGAGAAAGATCGCCATACAGACAGCCGGGATAGCTCCTCCGCGCCAAGCCAAGCCGCGGTAGGCTCCGATCTCTTCTTTACCCGTTTCATTGGCGACCATCACGACTACTAGAAAGGCCCCCAGGTTCATGATGAGGTAGACCACGATGTAGAAAAGCATCGCCTTGAGCCCGTCGTTATTCAGCACGACGAGTCCCATGAGAATATAGCCGGCATGCGCGATACCCGAATAGGCAAGCAGCCGCTTGAGGTTCTGCTGATTGAGGGCGCAGAGGTTCCCGAGGGTCATCGTCACCATGCTCACCATGAGAAGAAAATGCGGCCACTCCACACCTGAGATAAAAAGCCAGTTGCCTCCCTCGGCCAGCCGCGAAACGGCCGGAAAGAAAAAGCGGATCAGAATGGCGGTCCCCGCCGCGTTCGAGCCGACGGAAAGAAAGGCCGTGATCGGCGTCGGTGCGCCCTGGTATACGTCCGGCGACCACATGTGAAAGGGAACAAAAACGATCTTGTATCCGAACCCCGCCAGAATAAAGACGAGGGCGATAAAGAGGCTCACGCGATTCGCTTGGCCCTGGAGCAACACCTCGCTGATCCTGGCATAATCCAAAGTCCCGGTCATCCCAAAAATCCAGCTCATCCCATAAATCATTGTGCCGGAGGCGACCGCGCCGTAGATCAGATACTTAAGGGCGGCCTCGCTTGAGCGGCGGTTGTGGGGCAAGAAACCGGTCAAGATATAAGAGGTAATGCTGACCAGCTCCAGAGAGAGATAGGCCATCAGGAGATTGCTCGCAGAAGCCATGAAGAACATCCCCAGCGTCGATGTCAGAAGAATCGTATAGTATTCCCCATGATGGATCTCATTGATTTCCCGGCAGCCGAGAGAGATCCAAATGACGAGCAGGGCAGCCGCCAGCGAGACCACTTTAAAAAAGAGGCTGAAGTTGTCCAGGATGATCATGCGGTGAAAGAGCCAGCCCGGAGAAGCCTGGTAAAGCTCTAAAGTGGCCCAGAGGGAAAAGAACGAGCCAACGACAGCGAGGAACGCCAGGGTTTTCTTGCCCGGCAGGACCAGATCCAAGAGGATGAGAAGGAGGATCGTCCCGGTGAGGATCGCCTCGGGGTAAAAAAACTTAAGGCTCTCAAGATTGCCGAGATCCATAAAACTTAGGAGAGGTGCGGTATCACGATCTGGTTGAGCTGATCCAGGGATGCGCGCAAAAGATCCAGCACGGCGTTCGGATAGACGCCGAGGATAATCACAATGATCCCAAGCGGGATAAGAGTGAAGAGTTCCCGCCCGTTGATCTCAGGCAGAGATTTGTATTTCTCATTGATCGCGCCCAAGTAGACGCGCTGGATCGTCCACAAAAGATAGCCGGCGGTCAGAATGACTCCGCTCGCTCCCAGAATGCTGAGGATCGCGTATTTCTGCCACGCGCCGAGCAAGACCAGAACTTCGGATATGAAACCGGAGAGGCCGGGCAGCCCCATCGAGGCGAAAAACGCAACTGCCGTGACTCCCGTGTAGACCGGCATGACCTCCGCCAATCCCCCGAATCCGTCGATGTCGCGATGATGGGCGCGATCGTAGATCACACCGACCAGGAGAAAGAGCATACCGGTGATCGTCCCATGATTGAACATCTGCAGCACGGCGCCGTTGATTCCCTGCGGCGTGAAAGTCGCCATGCCGAGCATCACATACCCCATATGGCTCACGCTGGAATAGGCGACGAGCTTTTTTAGATCTTTTTGCGCCATGGCACAGAGCGCCCCGTAAATAATATTCCAGGTGCCCAGCGCGCCTAAAAACCAGTAGGCGAGATCCGCCGTCGCCGCCGGCAGCATGGGATAGTTGATGCGCAGGATGCCGTAAGCCCCCATCTTCAACAGAATGCCCGCAAGGATAACGGAGATCGCCGTGGGCGCTTCCACGTGGGCGTCCGGCAACCAAGTATGAAAAGGGAAGGCCGGGATCTTGATCGCGAAACCGATAAAAAGCGCCATCCAGACCGCATGCTGAAAACCCCAGCCCAGTCGATTGAAGGGCCACATGGGCAATACCGAAGTGCCGTACTTACCGCTCTGGGCGATGAGCTGGGTCATGTCGAAGGTGTGCGGCTCGGTGGTGAAATAGAGGGCCAGGATCGCGAGCAACATCAGCACGCTGCCAAAAAGGGTATAGAGAAAAAACTTGATCGCGGCGTATTCTCTGCGCGGCCCCCCCCATATGCCGATCAGGAAGTACATGGGAAGGAGCATGACTTCCCAAAAAATGTAGAAGAGAAAAAAATCCAGAGCGACGAAGACGCCCATCATCCCGGTATCGAGCATGAGAAAGAGCGCAAAGTAGCCCTTCACCCCCTTGTCGATTCCCCAGGAGGCGAAGATGCAGAGAAAGGTCAGCAAGGCGGTGAGCAGCACCATCGAGATGCTTATCCCATCGACTCCGATGAAATACTGAATGTTGTAGGTCGGGATCCACGGAGCCTTCTCGACAAACTGAAAACCGGGGTTGGCGCGGTCAAAGTGGCCATAGAGCCAAACCCCCAGCAGCAGCGGAGGTAAAGTCGCCAGGGCAGAAACCCATCGGATCAGGTTGTGGCGGGCGCTCGGCAACAAAAGCACAACCACCATCCCGGCCAGGGGAGAAAAGGTCATCCAGCTCAACACGTTCTCAGTCATCTTTGAAAATCTCCTATACGGATCAGCTCGAATAGCGCAACCGCACGATGATGGCGAGGACGACCGCTCCGAGAATCACATAGAGGTAACTGTTGATGTTCCCGGTCTGAACCTTCCTGAATTTGCCGCCCGCCCAGAAGGTGATGTTGGCCACAGCATTGACAATCCCGTCGATCACATAATTATCAAAGAGACCGTTAAACCAAGAGACGAACGCGGTCGTCTTGGCTGAACCATCTACGATGAAATCGATGACATGCTGATCGAACCACGCTCCCACCCGGGCCAATAGCAGCGTGCCGCGGATAAAGATCGCCTGATAGATCTCATCGACGTAGTACTTGTTGTAGAATAAACGATAGAGACTCCCGCCGGCGAGAGAGGAAAAACGCTCGGGAGAGAGCGCGTCGCGGTAGTACATGAGATAGGCGATGAAAAAGCCCAGGGCGGCTACCGCTACCGAACAGATCATCAAGAGCACTTCACTGCTTTCGGAAGCTGCCATTTCATGGGGCTTGCCAAAGACCGGCTCGAGCCACTCGGCAAACCGGCTGCCGCCAAAAGCCTCGGGCAGCCCGATCCAACCGGCGGCAATCGCGCCTATGGCGAGAATGACCAAGGGCATAGTCATGACCTTGGGGGATTCGTGCAGATGTTCCTTCACGTGATGATCGGCGCGGCACTCGCCGAAAAAAACCAAAAACAACTGGCGAAACATATAGAAGGCCGTGAGCCCCGCGCCCGCCACGCCCAGCAGCCACAGCAGAGGCGACCCATACTCGCTCGAGAAAGCCTGCCATAGGATCTCGTCTTTGGAAAAAAAGCCCGCCGTCAACGGGGTGCCGGCAATCGCCAAAACCGATATGCCGAAAGTCAAAAAGGTATAGGGCATCGCGCGTCTGAGCCCGCCCATCTTCCCCATGTCTTGCTCTCCGCTCATAGCATGGATGACGCTCCCGGAGCCGAGAAAGAGGCAGGCCTTAAAGAAGGCATGCGTCATGAGGTGAAAAACGGCCGCGCTATAGGCGGCCACTCCGGCCCCCAAAAACATGTAGCCGAGCTGGCTGATGGTCGAGTAGGCGAGAACTCGCTTGATGTCGTTTTGGGTCAGCGCAATCGTCGCGGCAAAAAGGGCCGTGGCGACGCCGATGCCCGCCACCACTCCCAATGTCACTGGCGCCAAGGAGAAAAGAAAATGGAGGCGGGCGATCATGTAGACGCCCGCAGTGACCATGGTGGCGGCGTGGATCAATGCGCTGACCGGAGTTGGCCCCTGCATCGCGTCGGGAAGCCAGACGTGGAGTGGAATCTGCGCCGATTTTCCCGTCGCGCCGACGAAGAGAAACAGGGTGGCCAAAGTCGCCACTCCCACTCCCCAGATTTCCTGACCCCTCAGAAGCGGCGCGAATTTCTCGATCTCGCGGAAAGTCACGGTGCCATGGCCTTGATGGTCCAAAGACCAAAAGATCAGAAAGATCCCGAGGATAAAGCCAAAATCGCCGACGCGGTTGACGATGAAGGCCTTATTGCCGGCCGTGGTATTGACGCGCTCCTGATACCAAAAGCCGATCAGTGCGTACGAGCAGAGGCCGACGCCCTCCCAACCCACGAACATCAGCAGGAGACTGTCTCCCGTGACGAGAACCAGCATGGCAAAGGTGAAAAGATTGAGAAAGGCAAAGAATCGCCAGTAGGACTTATCCTCGTGCATGTACCCGATGGAATAGATGTGGATGAGCCCGCCGATGCCCGTCACCACCAAGATCATCACCGCAGAGAGAGGATCGATCCAAAAAGCCAGCTCGACCTTCAAAGAACCCACCGAGAGCCAAGTATACATTCGGTCGATCAGAAATCTCTGCTCAGGCTGCAGCGCCCAAAGATCCGAGAAGGCCCGAACGGAGACCAAGAAGGCGCCCAAGACAGGAGCGCAGGCGATCAGGCTGATCACCCATTTTCCCAAACGCTTTTGGAGTGTCGCGCCGAGCAGCCCGTTGATCGCAGCCCCAAGCAATGGGAGAAAAACAATCCAGCGAAGATAATCTGTCTGTATCGGATGTTCCATTTTCGATTTTTGATTTTAGATTAATCCAAAGTCGGCGATGCAAACTTTTTTCTCCCTTTATCCCTGCAACCCTTCAACCCTTAAACTACTCTTTGAGCGTCTCCGCCGCCTCGACATCAATGGTATGAAAGATCTGGAAAATGGCCAATACGATCGCCAAGCCGACGGCCGCCTCGGCGGCGGCCAGCATGATGACGAAGATGGCGTAGATCTGCCCGTCGACATTGCCGCTGCTGTAGTGCGAGAAGGCCACGTAATTGATGTTGGCCGAGTTTAAGATGAGCTCGACGCCCATGAGGATACTGATCGCATTGCGCCGCGTGAGAACAGAATAGAGACCAAGGGAAAAAAGAATGGCGCCGATGACCAGATAGTGAGTGAGGCCAATCTCCATCAATATTTTCCTTTCACTCTTTCAGCTCCTTACGGGAGAGAACGACGGCGCCGATCAGGGCGGCAAGCAAAACCACCGAGGCAAGCTCAAAGGGCAGCAGGTAATAATCCAAAAAAAGGTCGCCGATCTTCGCTGTCGTCGGAGCGTAGAGGATCTCTTCCGCCTTCGCCCAAGAAGTCTCTCGAATGGTCTGCACAAGGAGAAAGAGAAAGACCCCGATCACCAGCACGGCCGGAATCCTTCCAACCGCGCGGTTGGTGATCTCAACGTCCGTGATCCGATGCGTTAACATGACGGCAAAAAGGACCAGGACCAGAATCCCTCCCACATAGATCAGCAGCTGCACGGCTGCGACGAAGTCCGCCCCTAACAAAACGTAGATGCCGGCGACGCCGGCAAAAGTCCCGAGGAGAGAAAAGGCCGAATAGATGATGTTGCGGGAGAAGGCCACCATCGCAGCCGAGCCGACGGTAACGATGGCGATCAGATAAAAGAGGGCCGTGGAGAAATTCATGGCGCCTGATCTCTTCTTGGAATCCCAAAAAGCCGGCGGCTTCTTGGGTCAAACACAGGTAGATCCTTTACGGATCCAAGGCCAGTAGGACGAAAAGCCCCGAACTGGCAAAAGGCAACTATCCCTCCTCTGCCCCTCCCACCTTATCCGGGGTGGCAAATTCATCCAGATATTTTAGCCCAACCTCGACCTTTGCGACCATCTTCGGCTCGGTCTCGCCACCCTTCTTGGGCTTGTAAAGGGGAACGGGCTCGGTAACGAAATGACGCACCAAGCCGGCCGGGTCGTAACAGGCCCCTTCAAACTCCTGAGAATGGCGAATCGATCCGGTTGGGCAAGCCTCCGCGCAAAGACCGCAATACATGCACTTGCAAATATCGATATCAAAATGGCTAAAGTCTCTTTGTTTCGTCTCCTTGTTCATCTCGATCCCGATCGTGATGCAGGTGATCGGACAGACCCGCTCGCAGGCGAGGCAGCCGGTGCAGATGTCCATGTCCACTTCCAAGATGCCCCGGTATCTGAGAGGCAGGGTTTCCTGGACCGGCTTTGGAATCCGATCGGGATACTGAATGGTCATGGGCTGGCGCATCAGGTGAGAGAAGGTAATAGCCATGCCCTCAAAAATCGTGGTGACCGTCTCGGTAATATTCTTTACATACTCTGTGAGTGCGCTCATAGCCTTCTAGAGTCAATCCATATTAAATGTGGGGTTTGAAGTAAAGCGTCGGACGGGCATAACGGATTTGATAGCCCACCCGCTTTAGAAACAGCGCCAGGATCACGAGCCCCACGACAAACATCGCCATGCTGACCGGCCGGTTGCCTTGCGGCCAGATCACCATCCACACCGCAGTTCCCAAAAGACAGATAAAGGAGAGCGGGACCATGTATTTCCAACACAGGGACATCAGCTGATCGACTCTGACGCGAGGCAGAGTCGCTCTAACCCACATGGCAACAAAAACCCAGAGATAAGACTTCACAAAAAAGACGGTGAACTGAAGGATGCCTTTAAGCACCGGCTGGTCGGTGATCGGGGGAATTTGCCAGCCGCCTAAAAAAAGCGTCGTCGCGACGGCGCCGATGACATAGAGGTTTCCCCACTCGGCAAAAAAGAAGAAGAGAAACCGCATGCCGCTGTACTCGGTCACATAGCCGGCGACGAGCTCGGACTCCGCCTCCGGGATGTCGAACGGCGTCCGGTTTCCTTCAGCCAGGGCCGCCGTGAAGTAGAGAAAAAAGACGGCAAACGTAAAGGGATTGTAAAAGAGATACCAGTCCCAAGGGGCCCAGCCCTGGGCTTGGATGATCCCCTGCAGGCTCATCGTGCCCGAGACAAAAATGATCGTTAATACGGCAAGCCCGGCGGGAATTTCGTAGCTCACAATCTGCGCCGCGGAGCGCATCCCTCCCAGCAGCGACCACTTATTGTTCGAGGACCAACCCGCCATCAAGATGCCGACGACAACCAGCGAGGTCACCGCCAGGATATAGAGAATGCCGATGTTGAGGTCAGCCACGACCAGCTGGCTGCCGAAAGGAATGACGACGAAGGTAGCCAAGAATCCGACGAAGACCACATAAGGCGCGAAGGCAAAGAGATGTCTATCCGCCGCCGCAGGGATGAGGTCTTCCTTGAGCAGGTTCTTGATGCCGTCCGCCAGCCATTGAAGGATGCCCTGCGGCCCGACTCGATTGGGACCGACCCGAGACTGCATCCTGGCCCACACTCTGCGCTCGAGCCAGCTGGTGATCCCGGCCAGCGGAGCCACGAAAAAAGAGAGGACCGCAAAGGCCGCGAGCAGCATGGCTACCGCATAAACCAGCTCCTTTGGCGTCCCTTGAAAGTAGCCGTCGCGGATAAGCTGATCAACGAAAGATTGCATGGGTATCGTCTTAGGCTATCGGTCGATTTCCGGCGCGTCTACATCGAGGCTGGCAATGAGGGCGATGAGATCCGCCATCATGATGCCATGGCTGATCTTCTCAACCAGGCTCATGGCGGTAAAAGAGCCGGTGCGAATTCGAACGCGATAGGGATATTCGCTGCCGTCGCTGATCACATAAAATCCCATATCCCCGCGCGGCGCCTCGACCCGGGCGTAAAATTCTCCTGCCGGCGGTTTGAACTTCCGCGGCACCTTGGCGATGGCAGGACCCTGGGGCATCATCTTGAGACACTGGCGAAGAATCCTGCAGCTTTCCTGCATCTCGCGGATGCGCACCATGTACCGGTCGTATGAATCTCCTAGCGTTCCCTTCTCGCCGGTTCCAACGGGAACTTCGAACTCCAGCTCGGGATAGACCGAATAGGGGATATCGCGCCGGATGTCCCATTTGATTCCGCAGGCGCGCAGGTTAGGCCCGACGATATTGTACTGAAGGGCATCTTCCTTGGTGATAACGGCGACGTTGGCCAGCCGCTCGATAAAGATCTTATTGTACGAAAGCAAGCGGTTAAACTCATCGACGATCAGCTCAAAGTGGTCGAGGAACTCGGTGATGTGATCGCAAATCTCTCGCGTGATGTCGTAGCCGACCCCGCCGATGCGAATATAATTATAGGTGAGCCGCGCGCCGCAGATCTCCTCCATCAGATTATTGATGGTCTCCCTTTCCCTCAACGCATGGAGAAAGGGTGTGATAGCCCCGATGTCCTGGCCGAAGGTGCCGACGGAGATGAGGTGGCTGGCGATGCGGTTGAGCTCGCAGGCGATGGCCCGGCAGAACTCACCCCGCCGGACAACCTCAATACTTCCGAGCTTCTCCGCCGCCATGCAAAAACCCTGATTGGCAAACATCGCTGCCAAATAGTCGGCTCGATCCGTATAGGGAACATACCCGTGCCAGGTGACCTTTTCGCCGATCTTTTCAATCGAGCGATGAAGGTAGCCTACGTCCGGAATCGCTTTACGGATAACCTCGCCATCGGTCCTGACCACAAAGCGCAACACCCCGTGGGTGCTCGGGTGCTGCGGCCCGACGCTGAGGGTCATATCTTCCGTGTGGAAAACTTCGCCTTCGGTGTGAGCAATTTCGTTCATGGTTACCTTATCGAAGCAGCTTTTCTACCAGAGGCTCTCTCTGAGTGCTAATCCCGTCGTACTCCTCTTGCTCCACGTAATCCTTGAGCAGGGGATGGCCCACCCAATCCTCCGGCAGCAGAATCCTTCTAAGATCGCTGTGCCCTTCAAAGTTAACGCCGAAGAGGTCAAAGACTTCCCGCTCAAACCAATTGGCCGCCTTCCAGACATTTTCTACCGTGGAGACGTGCGGCTCTTCCCGCGGAAGATCGACCTTGAGGACGATGGCGTGGCGCTGGGAGTAAGAGTAGAGATGATAAACAATCTGGATCTTGTTTTCTTTCGGCAGGTCGACGGCGGTCAGATCGGAGAGAACCTCGAATTGCACTCCGGGCTCATCCCTGAGATAGCGCCCGGCTTCGACGACAGATTGTGGCTCAATCTGGAAATAGGGCTCAAAAACATCGCCCTTAAACCCGCTTACTTTCTCGGGAAAACGCAGTTCGGTCTTTGCGAATATGTCCTTCGCCTCCACTTTCACGCCCCCGCCGATTCCGCCGCAACTTTAGGCTGCTTCACCAACCAGCGCTCCCGCATCATCTTCTCCTGAATTCTCAAGAGACCTTCGGTCAACGCCTCAGGCCGGGGCGGACAGCCCGGCACATAAACATCCACCGGAATGATTTTATCCACGCCTTTGCAAACCGAATAGGCGAGCTGAAAGAGTCCGCCACAATTGGCACAGCTCCCCATCGATATCACATATTTCGGGTCGGGCATCTGGTCATAAAGGAGCTTGGTCCTCTTGGCCATTTTATAGGTAAGGGTGCCGGCCACAATCATGAGGTCCGATTGGCGCGGCGTCGCGCGGGGAACGCAGCCAAAGCGGTCCAGATCGGCCCTCGGCCCGCCCGTTTGCATCAGCTCGATGGCGCAGCAGGCGAGACCGAAGAGCATGTACCACTGCGACGAGGCCCGCCCCCAGTTAAGGAGATCGTCCACCTTGGTCGTGAAAACGCTCTCGGGCAAAGAGTTAATGAGCGGCTGCATAGAGTCTCTCCTGCTTATGTCCTGACCTTCTTAACCCACTCCAGATCCCCTTTCGCCCAGGCATAAACCAGGCCGATGAAGAGGATACCGACAAACAGAACAATCTCGACAAGAGCAAAGAGCCCCTGTCCTCTTTCAATCCAACGGCGAAAGATTGTCGCCACCGGAAAAATAAAAACGATCTCGACTTCAAAGATAATAAAAATCAGGGCGACGATATAAAAGCGGATATTGAAATTGACCCAGGCACTGCCGGTGGCAGGCTCGCCGCACTCGTAGGTGGAAAGCTTTCGGGCCTGGGGATTGTTAGGCCGAAGAAAACGGCCGATTAAAAGGTTGACGCCGACGAAGGCGGCCCCCAGGATCATGAATACCAAAACATTAGCAAAATCAAACAACATAGGGGAACTTTACCCTCCGCAATCGCAACGTTACTATAGACATAAAAAATCCTCACGGTCAACTAAGGATTGCCCTCCCTTTTCCCATTGCCATCCTGGCGTTTTTTGTCTAGAGTCTCTCCCGACCGAGCAGGAAAAAAGACCGTGAGAAAAAGGACTTTTCTGCTAAACGGATGCCTTGCCCTCGTTCTCTTGTTGGCATTGGCCTCACAAGCAATCGCGCAGAATCAGCCGGTCAAAGTCGCCTATAGCGCGATTTCATCCGGCATCGGCGGGCTATGGTTGACGCATGAACAAGGACTCTTTAAGAAGCATGGTTTGGACTCGTCGCTAATCTACTTTCGGTCCGGCACGACCGTCACTCAAGCTCTAATCGCCGGGGAAATTCAGTTCGGCCATCTCTCTCCGGCGCCGATGATGACCGCCAGGGCCCAAGGCGCGGATTTCGCCTGGATCGGAACCACTGTGCACAAGATGGTCTTTACCCTGGTCACCGAGCGATCCATCACAAAAGGCGAGGATCTCAAAGGAAAGAAAATCGGCATCACCCGCATCGGCTCGGCCGCCGATCTCGGCGCTAGAGCAGCTTTGGAGCACCTCGGCCTAAGCCCCAAAGACGTCACACTGATCAGCATGGGGGGCATACCGGACATTCTCACGGGCCTTAGAGCCGGAGCGGTTCAAGCGGGGATACTCTCCCCTCCATCCTCGACGCTGGCGCTCGACCTCGGCTATCGATCGCTGGTCTTCATCCCGGATCTCGGCAAAGAGTTTACCTTCTCCGGCATCGCCGCCAAGCGCGAGTACGTCAACTCTCATCCGGATATGGCGCGCGCCTTCATGGCCGCGCTCACTGAAGGGGCGAAAATTTACAAGGAGGATACCAAGGCCGCTATCAAGGTCCTGAAGCGCTACACGGGTGTGGAGAAGGACTCGATCACCGAAGCAGGCTATCGCGAATACGCAGCCGCTCTCGCCAGCCCGCCCTACCCTTCGCTGAAAGGGCTCGAGGCTGTGAGAGAAAGCCTCGTCGACACCACTCCGGCGCTGAGGAACGCGGACCTGAGAAAGTTCGTCGACGACCGATTCGTGAAGCCACGCTAAGGCAAAGGTGCTTAACAATGTTACCTGTGGATTGTATCGAGGGAAAGAGACTGAAGGCTCTCTTCCCCGAGGTAACAAACGAAGTTAGGCGAAGTTAATTGGGCCGGCAATAGGAGGTTTATGCGCGTTGAGACCGAACGCAAAATGCGCCGCTGGCGTGAACAGCGATGGCTCTTGGATCAGGTGATCCAAACTCGAGGTCTGGATTGGGACCAGGGACGAACCGGAAAGATTCTGCGCAATTGCGGCCCGGGTGTGGAAGCAGATCTGCGCGAGATCAGCCGGAGGATACAGAAATTTGTCGACATTCCGCGCGAATTCTCCCGTGCGGCGCAGCGCCGCGAAGAGCTGGCGCGCGAGTCCGAAAAGGTCGGCCACAACGTTGACGCCCGCGACCATTATTACATCGCTTCAGTCTTCTACACTAACGCCATGTGGGGCATCTATGAAGATGACAATCCTAAGCGCATCGCCTGGGGTGAAAGGAAGAGGGCCTGCTACGACAAATTCATTCTGCTCGCCGGCCGGCCCATCGAGCGCGTCGAGTTGCCCTACCAGGGAAAATCGATTGCGGCCCTGCTGCATCTTCCTCCGAACATGAAAGCCGGAGAGAAAGTCCCCTGCATCCTCTACATTCCGGGGATGGACGGCGTCAAAGAAGACAATCCCATGCACAATGATCCGTTTTTGGAACGCGGAATAGCGGTTCTAGCGATTGACGGCCCCGGCCAGGGCGAAACGCGGGATAGAGGCACTAAATGCACGGCGGCCAATTATGCAGACGCGGGAAAGCTGGCATGCGACTACCTGGTCAAACGGGCTGAGATCGACGCGAACCGCCTCGGGGTCATGGGGTCAAGCATGGGCTCCTACTGGGCGCCGCGTGTCGTCGCAGAAGAGCCCCGCTTTAAGGCCTGCGCCGTGAGTGGCGTTTGCGTCGAGCCAGGCCAATACGCGATTTTCAACATGTCGTCACCGACTTTCAAACTCAACTACATGTACATGGCGGGGTATGACGACGAGACCGCCTTCGATGAATTCGCCAAGACACTCACTCTCAAGGGCGTCGCCTCCAAAATAACCTGTCCTTACCTCGTTGTTGCGGGAGAGAACGACGAACACTGTGACCTGAGATTTGTCTACGAGTTAATGGACGAAATCCGCGGCCCAAAAGTTTTGGTCGTCTACGAAGGCGAGAAACATTCGATCCGCAACCCGCGCTCGCGTCCGTTGATTGTCGAATGGCTCGCGGACAGGCTAGCGGGGAAACCTTTTAAACCGGAGAGAATCTTTGGCGAAATGAGCGGCAAAGAAATCCATAGCGACTGGTGATGGGGATGCGAATTGCCTATGGTGACTTGATCGGGGGAGTCAGCGGCGACATGTTTGTTGGAGCCCTCCTCGATCTCGGGCTGCCGCTGGACAAACTCAAGTCCGAACTAAAGAAGCTCCCCGGGCTCAAATACAGGCTCGAGGCCACAAAAAAAACCGTTCACGGGATTCGTGCGACTCGATTTAGGGTGATCTGCGGCAAACAAGAAGGTGAACGTCCTTGGAAAGAGATCCGAGATTTGATCCGGCAGAGCGCACTCGACCCCGAGGTCAAAGAAAAGGGGCGCCGGATTTTCGCCCGCTTGGCCGAAGCTGAAGGAAAAATCCACGGCGTTCCGACTGACAAGGTCCACTTTCACGAAGTGGGCGCCACCGATTCCATCGTGGACACCATCGCCGCAGCGATCGGTTGCCAGGAGCTGAAGATCGACTCTTTCCATTTTTCGCGCATCCCGCTGGGACGAGGCGTGACTCGCTCCAGACATGGTTCGCTGCCGCTTCCCGGCCCCGCGACGCTGGAACTTCTCAAAGGCCTTCCCGTAGAGTGGATCCATCTCGACGCCGAAACCGTGACACCCACAGGAGCCGCCATTGTGACCGCCTTGGGCGCCGGCTTCGGCGACCAGCCGCGCATGACCATCGAAAAAATCGGCTACGGCGCGGGTCAGAAGGATTTTCCGGATCGACCGAACCTCTTTCGCGTGATCCTCGGCGCGGACGAAGCGCCATGGAAGCAAGAGGAGATGTTGGTGATGGAGACCAACATCGACGACATGAATCCGGAATTTTACGACTACGTTCTCGATCGCCTCTTCGCCGCAGGAGCGCGCGACGTATTTTTGTCCTCGATACAAATGAAAAAAAACCGGCCCGCCACGCTGCTCCGCGTGATCGCCGAGCCGTCCCATAGGGAGAGGCTCGCCAAAATCCTTTTCCGCGAAACTTCAACCATCGGCATCCGCTACTATCCGGTGGGCCGGATGATCCTCAAGCGCGCATCGAAAAAGGTGAAGACCCGCTTCGGCCCAGTGAAGGTTAAAGTCATTGAAGAGCCGGATGGGACAAAAAGAGCTACGCCCGAATATGAGGACTTAAGACGGCTTGCCCGGGCTAAAAAGATTCCCCTGAAGGTTCTCTACGAGGAGGTTCTGAAGAGTTTCCACGGTTAAACTCCCAGACGTTCGATAGAGCCTTCTCTACTATTCCCGTTTTAATCGCTGAGAAGGAAACTCTTCACATCTCTACTGCGGAACCCATCTTACCCAAGCTTTCAAATACGAAATGGCTGAAGCTGAATCAAAAAGCAACGGCTCAAACCAACCTGCGTCATTGCTGCCGTGGGCGTCGCTTCGCTATCGTGACTTCGGGCTGCTGTTTGCCGCTTCTCTTTTTGTCACTACGGCGCAGCAAATGCGCCTGATGCAGAACCTTTACCAGGTCTATGAATTATCGGGCTCCGCGTTCCAACTCGGCTTGACCGGCCTCGCTCAGGGAATTCCTCTGTTCGCCGTGGGACTCTTTGCGGGGACGCTTGCGGACTTCGTGGATCGCCGGAAGCTGCTCCTTCTGACCATAGCCGGCAACTTGCTCGTTGCCGTCGCCCTGGGAATCTTGACGATTACCGCCGCCATTCGAGTCTGGCACATTCTTGTCGGCACCGCTCTCACCTCCGCGGTAAATATCGTTCTCAACCCGGCGCGTATGGCCATGATCTCCAGGCTGGTGCCCCGTTCTCACCTCACCAACGCCGTGTCGTTAAATTCCAGCGTCTCGCAAAGTTCTCATTTTATCGGTCCCATGCTGGCGGGGCTCAGTCTCGCCTGGATGGATGCGGGCAACGCCTACTTATTGAATGCCCTGTTTTACGTCCCGTCCGCAGCCGGTATCCTTCTCCTGAAGACTTCGGGCGAGCCCGAACCCGCAAGGGAATCGCTTTCCATAGGGAGCATTCTGGGCGGCGTGCGCTTCCTATGGTTGCAGCCGGTTGTTTTTGCCCTCGTTCTGCTGGACTTCACCATCATCGGTGTAGGCTACTACCGGCCCCTTTTGCCGATCTTCGCCAAAGATATTTTTACTGTGGGTCCTGCCGGCTTTGGACTACTGGCTTCAGCCCCGGCGGTCGGCGGCATGCTCGGTGTTCTCATCCTGCTCGTCGTCGGTGACGTAAGACACAAAGGACTCCTGGCACTCTGGTCTTTTCTTGTATTCAGCTCGTGCCTCGGATTTTTTGCGCTTTCGCGCAACTTTTGGGCGGCTCTTTTGCTGGTGGGCGTTTTAGGGCTGACCAATTCGCTACAGGCGGTCATGCGCCAAACAGCCTTTCACCTTCTTACGCCGGACCACCTCCGCGGCAGGGCGTTTTCCGTTTTTAACATGTTTTCCCAAGGGGCCAATTCTGTAGGAGCTATGGAGGTGGGATTCGCGGCGTCCCTTCTCGGCGCTCCCGGCGCCTTGCTGCTGGGGAGCGCCATCGGCCTCGTTCTTACCTTGTCGTTTTGGGCTGCATGGCCCGGATTGAGACAGTTCCGATCCGACGGCGCGACTTAGCCGGTTAGCGTGTGATCAATTTATCGGCGCCGTAAGACTGTTTCTAGCGGACCGAGCTTGAGTCGCTCCTCAAATAGATCGGCTAGGGAAGACCTTTTAGTTTCCAAGTCCTCGATGTAAGGAATTTCTCCGAGGCAAGGAACTGTGGTGAGAGAGGGTAAAGCGGCGGGGTTGGTTTCGGCGGCGAGGGAGGAGTCGCTGGTTACCTGGTTGAGGGCGTAGCCCAATACGTTAAGCCCGCGGCAGGAGGCGTGCTCGAGCGTGAGAAGTAAATGGTTGATGGCACCGAGGCGATTGGCTGCCACGACCAAGAGCGGTAGCTCCATGGCCCGAGCCAAGTCAGCGTAAGTATAACGCGGCAAAAGAGGAACTAGCAGGCCGCCTGCACCCTCGACCAAAGTAATATCATGTGCTGAGCTGATCTCGTCGTAGAGGTTTACGATCAAAGAGATGTCAATCTTAACCCTTTCCTTCGCTGCGGCCACGCTGGGCGCAAGCGGCAGCCAGAGGCGGTAAGGACAAATTCTTTCTAGAGGGTCGTCACAACCCGACGCTTGCTGAAGATGAAACGCATCGTCCGGAAACAGTTTCCCGTTTTTTTCTTTGCAGCCGGTTTCCGCCGGCTTCATCACGCCAACCTTGTAGCCGCGCTTTTTGAGAAGAGCTGCTAGTCCGCAAGCGACAAGAGTCTTGCCAACGCCGGTATCTGTACCGGTGATAAAAATTCCCTTTCCCATCAACTCTCCGTTGTGACTCTGATGGATTGATGAACAACGTCGAGCAGTGTCTTAAGTTCATCTTCTGAGATGGCCAGCGGAGGCATGAGAATGATGATATCTCCCAACGGCCGAATCATGACTCCTCTTTTCCGCGCCTCAAGGATAACCTTATGCCCTATTCTTCCTTCCGGCGGGTAGCTCTTACGTCCGTTTTTATCCTCGACCACCTCGATTCCCACCATGAATCCCCACTGGCGTATGTCGCTCACGTGCGGCAGAGAAAAAAACTTTTCTAACCTCCGTTTGAGGTAAGAAACTTTCGATTGCATGGCTTCGATAGTTTTTTCTTTCTTGAAAAGCTCGAGATTCGCCAAAGCGACGGCGCAGCCGAGCGGATTTCCTGTGTAGGTGTGGCCATGGAAGAAGGTCTTGAACTCACTGTGTTCGCCCAGAAAGGCGGAAAAGACCTCCTCTGTCGCCAAGGTCGCCGCTAAGGGCAGATAACCCCCCGTGATTCCTTTGCCGACGCAGAGAATATCGGGACAGATCCCCTCGTGCTCACAGGCGAACATCTTTCCGGTCCGCCCGAAGCCGGTCGCCACTTCGTCGGCGATAAAAAGGATATGATGCCTATGGCAGATCTCTCGGAGCCCTTGGATATAACCCGAAGGCTGGGACCACATCCCCGCTGCTCCCTGCATCAAAGGCTCTACGATAAAAGCTACAAGGGTATCTTTCTCTTTGGAAATCTTTTCCTCAGCTTCTCGCAGAGCGCTCTCAAGAGCCTCTCTCTCGCTCATTCTTTGAAAGTAACGAAAGACGTGCGGCGGATTGATGCGCAAGACCGGAAAGAGAAGCGGCAGGTGAAAGTGGTGAAAGGTTTCGGAATAGCCGACACTCATCGCACCGATGGTGTCGCCATGATAGGCCTCAACCAGCGAAGCGAAGCGCGTGCGCTTGGTTTCCCCCTTGAGCTGCCAGTACTGGAAAGCCATCTTGAGAGCAACTTCAACTGCAGTCGCTCCGCTGTCAGAGTAAAAAACGCGCTCAAGCCCTTTGGGAGCGACCTCGATGAGCTTCTCGGCCAGCTCGATTCCCGGCGGATGGCTAAGGCCGAGAAAGGTTGAGTGAGCAATGTGTTTTATCTGATTTTTCAGCGCCTCATCTAATTCTTTCTTTCGGTGGCCATGAACGTTGCACCAGAGCGACGAAACTCCGTCAAGATACCTGTGACCCTGGAGATCGATGAGATAATGACCTTCACCCCGCTCAATGATGCACGGCTCTTCTCCCATCCATTCCTGCATCTGACTAAACGGATGCCAGAGATATTTGTGGTCGAGGCGTTTTAGCTCTTCGTATGTACGAATCATTTCTTTCCTTGAACCTTTTATCCCTTCAACCATTTTTGAGAGGCGACCGCCCGCCTGTTTTTCACAGTCCCATTTTACTTTTGACTTCCTCGAATGCCTCCAATGCTCGATGCAGATGTTCATGGGTATGAGTTGCCATCACCGTAACCCGCAGGCGCGACGTCCCCGGCGGCACGGTGGGCGGGCGGATTCCCTGAGCAAAAACTCCTTTTTCCAGAAGCTTCTCAGAGAAGGCCATACATTTTTGTGCGTCCCCTATGAGCACCGGCAGGATCTGACTTTCACTTTGCCCCAGAGAAAATCCCAATCTTTTGAGCCCCTCCTTCAAAGAGCGGCAGTTATGCCACAGGGCGAGCCGTCTTTGAGGCTCTTTGTATAAAAGATCGATCGCGGCAATCGCCGTGGCAAGTACAGCCGGCGGGAGAGAGGTGGTAAAAATAAAACTCCGGCACCGATTGATGAGAAGCTCGCGCAGCACACGGCTTCCCGCGACGTAAGCGCCAAAACCACCGAGCGCTTTACCCAGAGTCCCCATCTGAACTGCGATGCGCTCGGTTAGACCCAGCTTGGCCACGACTCCCGCGCCATTCGGCCCGAAGACCCCAGTGGCGTGCGCCTCATCGACCATCACCATCGCACCGTATCGCTCCGCCAGTTCGACGATCTCGGCGAGCGGTGCCTCGTCTCCGTCCATGCTGAAAAGCGTCTCCGTGACGATCAGTTTCCGACCGCTTGCAGGAGCTTCTTTCAAACCGCTCTCTAGCCGCTCCAAATCGTAATGCGAATAAACCACAGTTCTTGCGCGAGAGAGGCGGCAGCCGTCGATAATGCTCGCATGGTTCAAGGCGTCACTGAAGATCGCGTCTCCTTCACCGGCTAAAGTCGGAATGAGGCCGACATTGGCTTGGAAGCCGGAGTTGAAAACCAGCGCCGCTTCCGCGCCCTTGAGCGCGGCGATCTTCGCCTCCAACTCTTCATGCAGCACCATGTTCCCTGAAATCAGACGCGAGGCCACTGCGCTGCAGCCGTAGCGATCGATAGCGGCTTTCGCGGCTGCTCTTAAAGCCGGATGGTTGGCCAGGCCAAGGTAATTATTTGAGGAAAAATTTATGACTTCCTTGCCGTCGAGGATCAGAGTAGAAGCTTGCTCTCCCTCAACCCGGCGGAGCTTTCGATAGAGCCCCTGGCGCTTCAGCTCCTCCAGTTCGGCTTGGATGAAATCGGCGGACATCTCCAGATCAGATTTATTATAGGGAGAGATGCATGGCAACCGCCTAGCTGACCAGCGTCGCCGCCTTCCATGCTCTCCGCTATCGAGCTTCAGCCTTCAGCTCTTCGATGAGGGAAAGGTCGAAATACTTGTACGGCGGAATGGAGGCGAATGCAGGGTCCTCGTAGCTCATGGTCTTGAGGACATTGACAATCGCCTCCTCGGTGGGAAAGAGATCCGGGCGGGCTTCCGACCTCATGATCCGGTAGGAATAGTCCAAGCTCTCAAGGTCGTTGATTCTTAAGACCTTCGACATCACAGCAATCGTTGTCTCTTTGTCGGCCATCATCAACCGCACCGATTCCGCGAGACCCCTGAGATAGGCCTTCACAGTGCTTCGGTTTTTCTCGAGGAAAGACTTGCGGGTCAAATTGATCCCCCAAATATACTCCAGCGGAATCGGAAGCACCGTGAGGCCAAGCTTCTCGGCATGCCTCCCTTGAAGAGACGAAATCAAAGTCGCGTCGAGGTTTCCTGAGACCACGGCGGCGAGCCGGACGGCAGAACCCCCCGAGAGCGGAATGATCTGAGCGTCCGTCTTGGCGTCCAATCCGACTTGGGCGAGCGTGAATCGCATAAAGGCATCCGCTCGGCCGCCGGCGCCGCTCGAAGCTATCTTCTTGCCTTTGAGTTCCCTGAGATCCTTGATCTTGAACCTGCTTCCCAGGCTGTAGGGAGACGAGTTGTTCCAGGAGCAAAGGCCCACGGCATCCGCGCCCTGCTTGGTGAGGTAAAAAAGTCCGGTACTGCTGGAGGTCAAGAACTGAACGCTGTTGGACATCAGCGCCTGCATGTTCATCGTCTCACTGTTAGTGGCGATCACCTCCACGTTCAATCCGTACTTATTGAAGATTCCCCTTTTCGCCCCAAGGTAGATCGGGATCGCGCCGGTAAGGGCTCCCGGAGTCGCAACCCGAAGCAGCGTCTGCGCGGAGGCGGGAATTCTCTGCATCCAAAGCGACAGAACGGCGAAGGCAATGATCCTGATCCACTGACCCATAGCGCAATCTCTGTTCTAAGCTAGACAATGCGCCGATCGCGGTCAAGAAAAATTCTCCTCAACGGCGCAAGAAAGCGATTTAATTCCACTTTGTCCGTTTAACGTTTTTGTCGCTAGAGGGTCCCTTTTTGTACTTCCACAACCGAAGACCAGCTGGAAAACAGAGCTTGTTCAGCCATTTAGATCCCAGGGCTTTGGCATTATCATTGCTTGACTCTGCGGTTGTGGAAGTCAATGTTATGAATTTCCAGGAGAAGGCAGCGGCAAGATTTTCCTACGCCCGGGTTTTGCGCTGCATGGGTCAGAGCCTGGATGCGCTGGAGCTCAAAGCATTCGAGTTGAAATGCCAAGCTGGCATCTATCTCATCCAAGGATGGCGTAAGGGAACCGCTTCGTCCGTGGACCTGGAACTGCGATACACGGCCGACGATATAAGAAACCTGGAAAGTGAGGGCAGGAAAAAACGGCAGGGCTTGTCTCGGAAGGCAAGTCTTTTGAACCTGTCTCAGCTTCTCCGTGCAGCCGGAAACTATGTCGATCACGCGGAAGGCCGTCTGCTGAGGGTCTCATGGCAAAATCAGTCGGACAAGATTCAGTCGATCACCGTGCAGTACGAGACGGGCGAATGTGACCGGAAAGGGAACGAACTTCCGGTCTCGACGATCGATGAGATTTGCGTACACATCTATAAGCAGAGAAAAAAAATACCTGGAACTTCTGAAAAGAGAGACGAACCCGTAAAATAACTCTCGCCCGAGCTTCGCTCATTGCGAAAGGAGCTATGCGGCTGAATGAGTGCTGACGTATCCAACGTGAGTCGTGCGCTGGGCAAGAGCCGAGCGGTCGTCGCTCTCGCCGGTTGCTGCCTGGCGGTGGCCCTGGTTCTGATAGGCTACAACGCTGGAATGAAGTACCCTGCCCGTCACGATTCGTCCGAGAAAAGTATCTCCTCCGAAGGTCTGGGAGAAAAATCGCAAGCCAAATGGAATCCGGCTCTGGGCAATCTCGTCATCGTCGCCCCCGAGCTTGGATTTAACGTTACAGGGCCGAAGGATGCCGGCAGCCAGGCAGCGGCGATCAGCAAGAAAATCGAAAACCAGCTCCTGAGCCTGCGCCAGCTCTATCGACAGGAAGTCGAGAAGAATCCGGCCCTCATGGGAAGCATCCTTTTGGAGCTGTCGATTAACTCCTCCGGGGAAGTCACCCAGGCGAAAGAATTAGCCTCCCGGATGACGCACGCCGATTTTAAAAAAGCGGTTCTCGCGGAAGTCTTAAAATGGAAATTTTATGAAATCGGCCCAGACTCGGTGAGAATCAATTGTCCGCTCCTGTTCGTTCGTGAGGGGATGGATATGACAACGCTGATTCAGTGGGAAAAGGCGCTGGGCCTTTCCGGTGAAGGAGCTTCGCTGGCTCGTAAAGAGACTCCGCCGATCCAAGAGGAGAAATCTCCTGAGAAGACCGGGCCGACGTTCGCTGTCGCGGACTCGGATGCAAGGAGGGCCAGTGCCAATCAGGAACAGAAACTCCCGCGCCAAAACTCCCAAAAGTCGGGAGCAAAATCCATCGCCGGAATTTACGAACTTAAGGCCTCCACTACGGTCCGCAAGGAGCCTAGCTTTGCCTCATCTTCGCTAGCCAAAGTCGATGCGGGGACGAAAGTGGCGGTGATAGCTGTGCGCGGAGATTGGCTGGAGATCCATTCAAAAGAAACTGGCCGGAACGGGTTCATTCGAAGGGAGTTCGCCAGACCCGTCCTGGCGGTCCGAAAAAAGTAATCTCATTACTCCGCTTCCCCTCCTTTTTATTACGGCTCTAACGAAGTTAAATCTCCTCTACCGTCTCCAGAGCTGTTTGGTCGCCAGCCGAGCACCCTCGGCCATCGCCTCGAACTTGGCCCAGGCAATCTTGGGATCGCCCACTCTCGGCCCTAGCCCGCAGTCCGTCCCCGCCATCACGTTCTCTCGACCTACCAACTTTGCATACCTTACCAGCCGGTCGGCGATCACTTGCGGGTGCTCGACAATATCCGTGGCATGGCCGACCACTCCTGGAACGAGCACCTTTCCCTCGGGAAGCTTCACCTCTTCCCACACCCGCCACTCATGCTCGTGCCGGGGATTCGAAGCCTCAATCGAATAGGTATTCGCCCGCACCTTCAAGATAATATCCACGATATCTCTGAGAGGGATGTCGTATTTGTGCGGACCATGATAGCTGCCCCAGCAGGTGTGAAAGCGTATCTTTTCCGGCGGAATGTCTCTCAGGGCATGGTTGAGCGCGTCGATGCGAAGTTCGGCATATTTTCGATACTCCGGAACGCTCATGTGCGCGTTAAACTGCCAGCCGTCCGGCAGATCGGGATCGTCTATCTGGAGCAGGAACCCGGCGGCGACGATCGCCTTGTATTCCTCGCCCATAGCCTCCGCGATTGCGAACAGGTAGGCCTCGTCGTTTGGGTAGTAGTCGTTTTTCATCCAATGCTCGATCGTGCCGGGCGCAACGGCCGGCAGGAACGCTTCCTCAACATTCACGCCTTGGAGGGCAGCCTTGAAATTTTCGATCTCCGCCTTTACGGCGGCCTGACCGATGTACTTAAGCGGCGCGTTGCAAAAGACTCTCTTGATGTTCTCGCCCCGGACCGTCCCCATCCTTTTGCTGAAGTATTCCGGGAATTCCGCCAAGTCCCGCCCGAAAATCATTGAAGGCCGCTCCTCCGCCTTGGCTTCGCGCACGACGAATCCGCTCAGACGCTCGGCGGCGTAGCGCGAAAAGTTGGGTTTTCCTACTTCGCCGTCGTTGACGATGTCGAGACCACAGTCGATTTGCTTCTTTACGACCTCGGCGACGGTGCTCCGCACACGCCTGGCGAACGCCTCCCGATCGTAAGGCTCCCCGTTGTTTTTCGCGGCGAGCATTTGCTTCAAGTCATCCGGTTGCGGCAAGCTTCCGGCATGCGTGGTCAGGATCCGTTCAGTGCTTCGCTTCATCTCTGCTCTCCTTAATATCACGATTGACACATACAGATTTCACCGCACGACAACTACTCGAAGCCGGATTAAAATATGCAAATTGAAGAGGGGCGTCAACAGAAAAATCACGGGCAGGCGTAGCGCTTGAAACAGGACCGTGATGAACGTAGTTTACTAATACAAACGTCTTTGCAAATGTTACATGAGGGGCAGCATGAGAGGGGACGAGGCTGAAGGCCGCAGACGCAGGAGCGTACAGGTCCCGGCAGGCCCAAACCCTAGGAGTAAGCACCTAAAGGGGCCGGCGCGGGTGGTCCTCGAGGCACTGACCCATCGGCTGCGGCCGGAGGGTCGTTCCCTCGAATGTCAACTCACTTAGGACGTTTGCATTAGTCACTTATCTTTGCTCGAAAAAGGAGTTCTTCATGGCACAACCACAACTCGGCATTATCCCCGCGCCGAGTTCCAATGCCCTATTTCTTATCCTGCGCGTCCGCAATCCGGCCGTGAACGGCCGGGCAGCAGCCAAGGCGGCGGCTCAAGTCCCGCCGCTCGTGAAAAAAGTCGGAGCTGTCGATCCGCGAGCGAAGCTTGTCTGCACCGTCAGTTTCGGCTCTAAACTCTGGGACATCGTCTCTCCACGCAAGAGACCCGTCGGCCTGCGGCCGTTCAGGGCGATCAAAGTGGGCAGACGAAGCGCCCCCGGTACGGGTGGAGACCTGCTCTTTCACCTCCTCTCCCAGCGTCACGATCTCAACTTCGAGCTGGCAATGCGCATCAAAAACCTGCTCGACGGGAGGGTCGAAGTGATGGACGAAGTGCATGGCTTTCGCTACCTCGATTCCCGCGACCTCACGGGTTTCATCGACGGGACAGAGAATCCTAAGGGAAGGGAGCGAGCGCCGGCCGCGCTGATCGCTGGTGAAGATCCCGATTTTGCCGGCGGCAGTTACGTCTTCACCCAACGGTATGTCCATAACCTAAAAAAGTGGGCTTCCATCCCGCAGAAGGAACAGGAAAAGGTGATCGGCCGAACCAAGCCGGACAGCAAGGAGCTTTCAGACAGAGCCAAACCGCCCACGGCCCACATCAGCCGGGTGGTGATCGAAGAGAACGGCGAGGAGCTGCAAATCGTCCGTCACAGCTTCCCCTACGGAACAACCTCCGAGTCTGGGTTGTTCTTTATCGCCTATAGCAAGAGTCCGGACATCCCCGACAAAATGCTTAGCCGGATGATGGGGACGAGCGGCGACCGACTACACGACCACCTGATGGACTACACCCGGGCGGTATCCGGAGCCACGTTCTTCGCGCCCTCTATGAAGATGCTCAAGATGCTTGGAAAACGGTAAAAACCCTCCAGAAGAGCTAGTTGCTCCCGCGAGAGATGACCACTTCGAGGAGCACGACATCTTTAAGAGGTTTGTCCCGAGGGTCGCGTGGAACATTGACGATGGCGTTGAGCACCTCTTGGCCTTTGACCACCTCGCCGAAGACGGAGTGTCTCCCGTCGAGCCACGGCGTTGCCTTCACGGTGATGAAGAATTGGCTCCCGTTGGTATTGGGTCCGGCATTGGCCATGGAAAGGATGCCGGGCTTGGAATGTTTCAGATCGGGACGGAATTCATCTTCGAACTGATAGCCCGGCCCGCCGGTCCCGTTTCCCAAAGGATCGCCTCCTTGGATCATGAAGTCGGGGATCACCCGGTGGAAGATGGTCCCGTTGTACAGAGGACGCTTCACCTTCTGCCTGTTTTTGGGATCGGTCCATTCCTTGGTCCCGGTTGCCAGGCCGACAAAGTTCGCGACCGTCTTCGGAGCCTTCTCTTCAAAAAGTAGAATCACCACGTCGCCCATGCTGGTTTTCATGGTCGCATAGAGCGGACCTTTTTTTTCCTGCGCCTCTGCCATTGTTCCTCCGATCGCGACAGCGAGAAAAATTGTAATGATCAACGCGTTTCTGAACATCCGTTCCTCCCTACAATGCCGCGCTTCCATAAAAGTGCAGCCGCTTCGGATGATCCGGCCGGAGTTAGTTCCAAGTAAAATAGGGCAAACCGATGATGAGCGCAAGGGACAATCGTCGCCGGGCGCATGGTGAAGCCAACATATGGGATCTCTCTGAACTCATTCAGCCGCTGGCCCTCTTGCCCCATGGTCTGATTCGGATTATGTTCCGGAAAATTGCCGAAAGTTACGAAAGGAGTTCTACGTGAGTAAAGCAGCAAGGATTGCCGAGAAACCCCGACCCCAATACGGATCCGACGTCATCGTCGACATGCTCAAGGCCTTTGAGATCGAATACATCGCGGTGAACCCGGGCGCCACATTCCGCGGTCTGCATGACTCTCTGGTGAACTATGGCGGCAACCACATGCCCGAGATGATCCTCTGTCCCCATGAAGAGATGACCGTAGCCCTGGCTCATGGCTATGCCCGGGCCAAAGGGAAGCCCATGGCCTCAGCGGTGCATAACATCGTGGGGCTGCAGCATGCGGCGATGGCGATCTACAACGCCTGGTGCGACCGTCTGCCTGTGATTGTCATGGGCGGGACGGGGCCGATGGATACGGCTCTAAGAAGACCCTGGATCGACTGGGTCCACACGGCCCAGGTGCAGGGGAACTTAGTCAGAGATTTCGTCAAGTGGGATGACCAGCCGGGGAGTGTAGAGGCGGTGGCGGATTCTTTCATTCGGGCTTACCGTCTAGCGACTACCGATCCAATGGGACCGGTCTATCTCTGCTGGGACAGCGAGGTGCAGGAGAAGAAGCTTAACGGAGAGATTCCATTTCCATCGTTAGATCGTTATCCGGCGCCGTTGCCCATGCAGGCACCGGAGGAGGGGTTTGAAAAGACGATTCGTTGGCTGCTGGAGGCCAAGACTCCGGTGATCATCGCCGACCGCGTCGGAAGAAGAGAAGCGGGATTCAAAGCGCTGTTAGAGCTTGCCAACCTGCTTGCAACTCCCGTCTTTGACCAGCACGGAAGATTCAACTTCGCGATCCACCATCCGCTCAATCTTACCGGGCTGCAGGATAGAGTTCTGCCGCAGGCCGACCTGGTGTTAATCTTGGATGTGCCGGATATGGAAGGCGCGGTGAGCAAGAGAGTTCAGGAGAGGGGGCAGCGCCGCCCCATTCCTCTGCTTTCAGCCAACGCCAAGGTTATCAACGTCGGATTAGACGATCTTTTGGTCAGGGCCTGGTCGCATGATTTCAACAAGCTGCGCGAGACCGATCTTTCGATCATGGCGGACACGGCGGTTTTTCTGCCCGAGCTGGTGCGGAGATTGAAAGAGGAGAAAGAGGGATTAAAGAAAAGGGCAGGGGATATCGAAAAGAGACGCGAGCAGTGGGCGAAGCTCCATGCGGAAAGACAGGAGGCGCTGGCTCAGCAGACGCGCTCCAAATGGGATGAGAAGCCGATTGCGACCAGCCGGCTCTATAGCGAGCTGGCGGAGGTTCTCAAAAACGAGGACTGGGTGCTCACCAACGGCACCACGCCGGAAAGGGAATGGTCAATTCTCCCAGCTGCCAAGTTCAACCAGATCCTCGGAAAATATGTCGGCGGCGGTCTGGGTTACGGTTTGCCCGCTTCCCTCGGCGCCGCGCTGGCGCTTAAAGGCACGAGCAAGCTGTGCGTCGATCTCCAGCCCGATGGAGATTTTCTCTTCACCATCAGTGCTCTCTGGACGGCAGCCCATTATAAGATTCCGTTGCTGATCGTCGTCTGCGACAATCGCTCCTACTACAACGATGAGGAACATCAGGAGAGAATGGCCGTGCTGAGAAATCGGCCGGTGGAGAACAAAGTTATCGGAATTCGGATTGAAGATCCGGCGGTTGATTTTGCGACCAACGCCCGCTCCTATGGAGTCTGGAGCACCGGGCCGATCACCGAGCCGAAGGATCTCTCCAAAGCCCTGCGCGATGCGATAAAAGTTGTGAAAGAGGGGAAACCGGCGCTCGTGGACGTCGTGATTCAGAATCGCTGAGCTTTCAGTCCGGACCCGTTGCCAATCAAAAGGGCCCGAGCTCTTTCAAGTCGGTCCTTGGATTTCAATTCCGGCAAAGACTAAGGAGGAAACATGACAGGTCATCGCCCGTCACGCCGGCACCGATTTTTAATCCTTTTCGCCTCGCAGGCGGCGCAATGAAATACGGCGATGCAGTGACCTGGGACGGGTAAGAAAAAACAACCCCATGTTGAATTTGAAAACCGGTCTGACGAAAAATCCTCGCCTTGACCCTCTGGTGGACGGCACGGTTAGACTTAACAATATCCATCTCGAATGCGTTGTCACTTCTCCGCCCGAGCTTTTCTACCGCAATCTCCAATACGATGAGTTCGATCTGTTTGAGATGTCCCTGTCGGAATACATCATGAGCCGGGAAAGAGGAGAAGGCGGCCGTTGGCAATGGAGCGCCCTGCCGGTCTTTCCCGCAAAGGCCGTTCTCTGGCTCGATCTGTTCGTCAACACAAACGCCGGGGTCGAGCGCCTCGACGACTTAAAGGGAAAGCGAGTGGGCGTACCCGATTACGTGATGACCGCGGCGCTTTGGTTCAGAATTTTTCTCAAAGAGCTTTGCGGCATTAAGCCCCACGACATCTCCTGGCATATCGGCCGCACAAAACAGTTCAGCCATACCGCATTGCTGGGCCTGGATGAGAAATTTGCTCCCGGAGTTTCGATGCAGTGGCTGAACGAAGAGCAAACGTTTGATGTCATGCTGGATCGAGGCGAGCTGGACGCGGCCTACGGGTTCCTCCCCCGTCACGATCCCAAAATACAGATCTTCGGCGGCCTCGACCGCTACGGCGGCACGCGCATCGAAGGGAATCCCAGGCTGCGAAGATTGTTTTCGGAGGGAGGGCGGAAAATCATTCACGACTACTATCAAAAAACCCACGTTCTCCCGGCCAGCCACGTGATCGTTGTGCAAAATCGGATTCTGGATCAATATCCCTGGGTCGCGTTGGAGCTCTACGACGCTTTCGGGAAGGCCAAGCAGGTGGCCTATGAAAGGACGAGGCAAGCGCGATCGGTTTACCTTGCTTTTGAGGGAGACGATGATCGCCGCCAAGCGGCCGCTTTTGGCGAAGATCCTTACCCTTTCGGCGTAGAGAATAATCGGAAAATGCTGGAGATCCTCTTCCGCAATTCCTACGAGGATGGGCTAACCCGCAAGCCGGCCCGGATCGAGGACGTTTTCTATCGCACGACTTTGGATACCTAGTCGGAATTCGAGCAAGTTTCTCAAGAGGCTTTTATGAAAACAAAAAGGCGAAACTTCTGCGCGTTGCTCATGGCGATAGCGCTGTTTTCGGTGGATCAGGCGAAAGCCGCTCCCCTTCGCTTTGCCTATTCCGTCATCGCTCCCCAGGTCGCTGGGGTGTGGATGGCCGAAGAAAGCGGCGCCTTCAAAAAATACGGTTTGGACGTCCAACTCATTTACATCCCTTCCAGCGGAACCAACATCCAGGCTCTTCTGGGAGGCAGCCTCGACGTCGCGGCGCCCGGAAGCAGCGGTGTCGTGTTGGGCGCGGCGCGCGGCGCCCAGGTGGTGGCGTTCGCGTCGATGATGAACCGCCCTCCGATGACCCTCTATGTCCAACCCGAGATCAGCCGGCCGGAACAGCTCAAGGGACAGATCCTCGGCATCAGCCGCTTTAATTCGACGGCGCATACGGTGACCACGCTGGTCCTGCGCAAACTGGGAATGGCTCAGGCAGTTACCCAACGGCCCCCGGGCGGGACTCCGGAGATTCAGGCGGCTTTTGAGCAAAGGCAAATCGCCGGAATGGTCACAACCGTCAAACCGAGAGCCCCCGCCAACGCCCTTTTGAACGCAGTGGACTTGGATATCGTATTCGCGATGAACGTCATGGGTTCCACTCGGGATTATCTTCAAAGAAACAGAGCGACCGCCGACCGCGTCCTTAAGGCGTACATCGAAGGAGTCGGCGCCATGATCCAAGATAAAGAAAATGCGCTCAAGGTCCTCGCCAAGTACCTCAAGCGCAGCGACCCCGCCTTCCTGGAGGAGATGTATGCCCTCGCGTATAAATTTACCGAGCGGATCCCTCGAGTGGATACCCGGACCATCGCCACCGTCTTGGAATTCGAGCCGGTGAAAGGCGTCGATCCTGAAGCTTTGGCTCCGAAGGCGATCGACAACAGCCTGGTGGAGGAACTTGTCAAGGATGGATTTATCGAAAAGGTCTTCGGCAAAGCCGGGCGTTGACGACACGATGAGGAAGGGTTTTGCAACAGAGGCCGCAAGGGATGCGATGCGGGCTTAGATTGCGAGATCTTGCCGATCTAAATTCGACTTCGCAGCCACGCTAACACTCTCGTGTTACTTCCCGCGATAAACGCGCTCAATAAAACCCTCTTTCTCGAGCTCCTGAACGATGCCGTCATACACGACATCGTCCACCGTGATCTTTTTACTCGCGCTGTTGTTCACGGCGTGCTCGAGCTGGTTTTTCATCCCTTCACGGGAGACATAGGGCAGCCGCTCCAGGATTTTCACCGTGCTCTTATAAGCATCATCCAGATAGGCCGTATTCGCCGCGTGATGATATTTGGCCATGATCCTTTGCGCGCCTTCCTTGTCGGTTTTGAAATAGTGCGCCGCTTCGATCAGGGCCATGACGAGTCTCTTTACGGTATCGCGCTTCGTGGGGAGATAGCGTTTGGTCGTCGACACACAGACCCAAGGGAAGGCTGGAGGTTTGGCGAGGTCCGACATGCTGAGCAAGATTCTGTGCGGTATGGCTGTTCCCAGGAGATGAATACTTCCCGGAGAAGATAAAAATCCCGCGATCACGCCGCGGCTGAAGGCGGCGGCCCGCTCCGGAGCTTCGCCGATTTGCCGGATCTGGACCTCCTCCACAGGCTTTAGCCCTAATGCCTTCAAGAGCTCCCGCGCGGCCACGTCTGACACGCTGCCGAAGCGGCTGATACCTATCGCCTTGCCTTTGAGATCCTGCGGAGAGCCGATCGATGGGTGGACCACGAGATCGAAATCGAGGGTATTGACAAAACAGGCGACGCTCAACAAATCGGCGCCCCTGACTGCGGCATTCGCCACTCCCTTTCCTCCGGCCATACCGATGGGCACGTCTTCCGCCAAAATAGCCGCCACATTAACCGTGGTGCTTCCGATATAGACGACTTCCGCATTTAACCCGCTTTTCTGGTAGAAGCCTTGCTCTTTGGCGATGTTCCATATGGCGTTCGTCGCACCTATGGAAGCATAAGAGGTCCTGACCTTTTCCTGTGACTTTGAGTCGGCCCAGAAGAGAGCGATGAGGGAAAAGGTAATGCACAGGACGAAAAAAACATTTCTTGAGCGACATGTTCACTCGAGAGCTCCTCTTGCGCCTGATCGCGGCCGTTTCTACTCCTGTTCGCGGAGTAACATAGACCAGGTCCTAAAATCTTGTCAAGCCAAACTCTTTACGCTCTCAACCAGCACCCCGCTCTCAAAAAGGCAGGGTCAACTGGCCATTGTCTTTGCTCATGCTCATAGGCTTGCGGGCGAGATCTTTAATCCGTAGTTCGAGCCAGCGCATATAAAGGCGGTAGCTCTTCCGTTTTTCCAGCGCCGCGATGCAGAGCTTACGCACCGATCGGGCATAGATCGGCCAGTTTTCTCTCACGGCGCGCGGCAGCTTAAGATAGGTCGGCGCGTCGTCGCAAAATAAACCGCTTCGCGCCAGCGTCCAGATATCGCACTGTTTCTCGCCGAAAGGGATCCTCCCACCATTCTCCGGCTTGCCTCGGCTCAAATGGATCTTCGATAGACCCTGCAGCAGATGGGTCAGCTCGTGACCGATCGTATTATACTTGAGGCTTCTTACTTTGAGTCGAATCGTCAGCTTCGCCGCGCCCCCGGCCCTGAGAGGCACAAGCGCACTGCCAAGATGCGCCGCCGTGTAGCCGACCGTGATTTTTCTCCCCTGCAATTCCGGAAAACGGCGCAAGGCATCGTCCAGCATCTTAAGCAGCCTTCGGCTCAGCCGCTTTTTCATCGGCGGCGTGAAGACAAAAGGATATTCCTGTCCTGGATCCGAACTCCGAACAGATCTCAAAAAATTCTGTCCCAAAGACGTTTGAGAATATTGGCTTGCTCGACGTCCTGGTCAGCGACCAGGTTAAATCTTCCGAGAGCCTTGTCACCCTGCGTGATGACAACCTCCCCTAGCTTGTCTCCTTTTTTCAATGGGGCCCATACCGGATTGTTCAGTTGAATGCTGGATTTGATCTCTTTCTCCGCCGAGCGCGGGATCGGGACCTGAGCGGGACTCGCCGCCACAGCCCGGACGGCACCGGCCTTGCCACCCTTCACTCTGATTTCTTGAGCCAAAGCCTGCCCGGCCTTCAGCACCGTAAACATCTTGTACTCGTTAAATCCCTTCGTCAGCAGACGCGCACCCTCACGGAAGCGAACCTTGTTGGTCGGCGAGCCGAGGGTTACTGAGATCAGGCGCAGGCCGTCGCGCTCGGCGGTGGCCGCGAGGTTAAACCTGGCCTCGTGGTAGGAGCCGGTCTTGAGCCCGTCCGCTCCCGGAAACTTGCCGATCAGATGGTTGGTGTTTTGCAGGATGAATTTTCCCTCGCGGAAGCCCTCTTTCTCGGTGGAGGACCACTTCAGGATCTCGGGATATTTGACCAGCTCGCGCGCCAGGAACGCCGTGTCGTAGGCGCTGGTCATGTCCGAGGTCTGGCCTTTTCCCGGGGGGAGGCCGTGGGCATTGTAATATTTCGTCTCCTTCATACCCAACTCCTTGGCGCGCTGATTCATCATGTCCACGAAGGCATCGGCGTCGCCGGCGATCTTTTCCGCCACCGCCTCGCTCGCATCGTTGGCCGAGTGGATCACGATCGCCTTCATCATCTCTTCGAGAGTGAAGGTCTCCCCTTGCTTCAGATAAACCTGGGAGCCGCCCATCTTGCTGGCCCGCGCCGAGACCTCGATCGGAGTGCTCAACGAAATGGCTCCCTGCTTGACCTTTTCCATGACGATCAGCATGAGCATCATCTTAGTCAGCGATGCCGGCGGCCACGCCTTGTGGCTGTCCTGCTCGAACAAGATCTGGCCTGTTCTCGGCTCCATCAGGATCGCGGCCACGTATGGAGTCTCATTGCTCTCCTCGGCGGCTTTCGGCGCAGCGCGATGCTTTGCCACCCTCGCCTCCACAGTACAGACGAGCACCGCCTGGACAAAAAACACCACGGCAAAAACACCCTTAGCAGAACGGATCCTCTTTGATCTCATCATTTTCAACTCCGCCTCCTTTTAGTAAGAACTTCAGCCGGATTTTACCAGCTGCGTGAGAAGTTACAAGATTTTTTTGCTGAAGTCTCTCTTTTATAGATTTGATCGACAAAGAGGCCTTAGAGTATCATGCGGTCATTCTTAAGGGGGAAGAAAGAGCGCGAAAAAATATGAAGCGCAGTATATTTTTTTTGCGAGCCTGGTTGATCTGCCTTGCGTTGTGCGCTTCACATCCTTCCGCAGGGCGAGGCGCTGATAAGGTCCGCACCGCGAGCGGCGGCTTTGCCGCGAGTCACGCGCCTCTGTGGATCGCCATCGGCACCAAAGCGTTCCAAAAGCACGGATTGGACGTGGAGTATCTCTTGATCGAGAGCGGCACCGTCGGCGACCAGGCCCTCATAGCCGGCGAACTGCAGTTTTTGCTCTCGACCGGGGCGTTGGTGGTCAACGCCAATCTCCAAGGCGGCGACCTGGTCACCATCGGCGGCTTCGTCAATTATTTCCCGTACCAGCTCATCGCCCGGCCGGAGATCAAAACCGCCGAGGACCTTAAGGGAAAGAGAATCGCCATTACCCGCTTCGGCTCGGCCTCCGATTTCGCCGTCAGGGAGGCCTTGAAGACCCTTCGTCTCGATGCGAAAGACGTTGCGATGATGCAGGTGGGAGGACAGAGCGCCCGCTACACCGCCGCGATCGAGCAGATCATGGGGAAAAAGGAGGGAGTTACTCCTGAGAGTCTTAAGGTGACGGATCGATCAGTCTTGGGTGAAATCATCAAGAGCGGCTTCGTCAACGCGCTTTACAAATGACGGGCGACCCCAAAGAAGTACGACGGCAGAGCATTTAAGCCCTGGAGTTGCTGAGACGCTCACCGAGAAAGCGCACGCGGCCCGGTCTCTGATTTCTCAATGAGGCTTGGGTTTGCGTTCGGTGAGTCGGGTCTTGACAGCCTGTTGAAAAACTCTGTTCTCAGGCCGGTCAAAAAGGTCCCAGATGCGAGGCGCGCTCAGCTAAAGGATGAAAGCTGAAACATGAAAGATGAAATTAACGCGTCGATCTGAGGTTTCCGTTTTCCGCTTTCATAATTCATCCTTTGCAGGCCTTGGGCCTTTTTCAACGGCCTGTTGAATCTTGAAGTCTTCTCTACTGCATAGATAATCAAGGTTGTTGATTTCCTGCGACACTCACCGGAGGTTTATTTTATCCAAGAACCCGTCAGTCTCTAAACCCTTCAAAAGGCTATTATCGTAAAGAGTTTTCGGATCGACTTTAGGAAGAGGCGGACCCTGAGTCTGCATCGCCTCCAATGTGGCGCGCACCGAGGCCTCCTCCACATAAGGAATTCGGGGTAGGCTACGAATCAGCTCTTCATAATATTTCCCAAGCACCTCCTCATCCCGTTGACGCGTGTATTTTCCCATGACCTTCATCGTTACATCCCTATGGGTCTGCACGTAAGCCATTCCTTCCAAGTAGCCGCGCAAGAAGGCTTCGGCCGCTTCCCGTTTGTCGCGCACAAATTTCCTGGTTGTGCCGGTGACCGTGATGAGCTGGCGAATCCCTAGATCCCGAATAATCGAAAACCTTCTCAGTCCTTGTTTCTCCGCCGCATAGGTATTCGGAGGACTCAGGATCGTCGCCGCCGCCTGTTTCTTCAGCACCGCCATGGTTCGTTCCGCCTGGCCGGCCGTACCGAATTGGACAAAGGCAACGTCCTCCTTCCGCAGCCCCACCTGTTCCAATACCTTAAGCATATAGCCGTATGTAGGGCTGGTCGGGTCGAGGGCAATTTTTTGGCCGCGCAAATCCTCCAGCCGTGTAATGCTGGGGTCCGTCATGAGCACATAGTGGCCGACAAAGTTATACTGGGTCGCAATGAGAAGGCCATCGCCGCCGCCGGATACGAGCCGGATCAAACCTTCCGCGGCTCCCTGGTAGAGTTGGATCTCGCCGGCCGTCAGCGCCGCCAGCAGAACCCTGTTGCCTTGGATGTAGGTCATTCTGACATCAAGCCCCTGTCTGGCAAATAGGCCTTGATCTACAGCCACCCAAAGAGGAGAGAAGGTGCCGCTGGTTGCAGAGTAGGCGACTGTTATAGTGGCCGGCTTTTTGTCTTGCGCGGATGGTGTCGATAAAAGACAAAGATTTAATAGGAGCGCTGCTACGCTTCTCGAAGTCTTCATGATTCAAGACGCTACTTCAAGCCTTTGATTTGGTCAAGATCGTGGTGTCCGACCCCGATGCCAAGGTGAGCTAAGAGTATTGGCCAACAAAAAAGACTTTCCTTACCAGTCGCTCATCAAGTCTACCTGGCGGAAAAAATCGCCGAGGAGCGAAAGGCCGGCTAAACGGGCGAAGGGCTGATACGAAAAAGTAAACTGACGTCTTAGATCGGCGCGCATGATCCATAGAACGCCAAAATCGAAGATTCGATCCTCCGGACTCTCCCTTGGTTCTCATAAACCACTCCTAGGGATAAAGTTCTTTCAAGAGACCGCCCTTATCCAGATTGTCGAGAAAGCGATGATCAATAAACCGTTCAGGCTTCGCGTTTTTGGCGGCGGGAACAGTCTTTGCCAGATCGTCCAGCGCGTTCTGTATTCCGACCATATTGATATAGGGTGCCTTCTCCAACACCTTTCCTATGTAGAGATCATAGGCCTTCTGAAGAACCGTCGTGTCCTGGATTTTCGTGTACTTGGCCATTGACTTGAACGTAAACTCTTTGTCGGTTCTCGCTCGATGAATGCCCCGGGCATACGCGCGCATGAACCGGTTGATAACCTCTGGTCTGTTCCTTAGAATCGCTCCCACCGCTACCAACGAGGGGTTGGGAAAGGCAAAATCCATGTCGGTGATATTTATAAGCTCTTTAAAGCCCATCTTCTCCACTGCGAAGAGCGTCGGCGGAGACACAACGCCCCCATCGACGGAGCCACCTTGCAGCCCTCCCGCAACGGTCGCCATAAAGCCCAATTGAATGAGGGTCATATCCTTATCCGGATTGAGATTATACTTCTTCAGCGCATAACGGATCGAGATATCGGGGGCCGACCCATAGCGGGTTATACCGATTTTTCTCCCCTTAAGACCCTCTACGGTTTTGATCTCAGGTCTGACATAAAGAGAAAAAATCATTTTGTTGCCGGCATTGCCGATGATTTTGAGATCGGCCCCTTGCATCGCGGCGGCCATGGCTGAGCTGCCGTTCAACGATCCGATGTCTATCTCTCCGGCGACGGTCACCTGTGCGAGCTGGGTGCCGCTCGGGATGAGGATCAATTGGTTCTCGAGCCCTTCCTTGGCAAAGTAACCGCCATCTTGAGCGACCCAGATGCCGATATAGGCGCCGCTGATGGAGCTGTAGCCGATCCGAATCCGCTCGGCGGCTCCGAGATAATTCGCCCAGAGAAGAATAACAATGCTGAATAGAACGCGCTTCATGATCCGTCCTTTCGATTCGATCACCCAACCTCCGACCAATTGCTTGTCCTAATATCCAGGAATCCAAGATTCTTCAAGCCTCCATTGCGCATCAATTGAGGATTTTTCTACTACCTGTTGCGTCGTGCCTGTTGCCTACCGCCTAAAACTGATCGAGAACTTGACCCAACGTGATCTTAGCTTGAGAAAAGCAGGACCCCCGATTGAAAAGGGCATCATGAAAATTGGTATTATGTCCTCGGAACAGCCAGTTGGTTCAGAAGGCGAGAAGAAGCTGTTGGCGTAACAAGATGATTAAATCAATAGCTCAAGCCTGCCCCTCTGGTTCTACTTGAGCCGACGGTTCAGCTGCCAGCAGCGGCATCACCCGCATCGCGAACAGCTCGATCGAGCGGGTCACCTGGGCATGGCTCAGGCCGCCGAAGCTGAACATGCCGACCAAGCTATCCGGTCGCGCAGTTTCGATCATCGCGCGCGCCTTCCTGGCGACCGTTTCCGGGCTGCCGATGAGCGAAACCCCCCATTCGTCGGTCCGCTTCAGGGTAAGCCCTCCCGGAAAATAGGCGAAGCGCTCGGTGAACCGGGGGAGATCGTCCGTCGTGATGGGCTCGCGGCGCCAGAGGTTGTCGGTGGCCAGTTGCCAGAACCGCGTGATCTCCGGTCCGGCCTCCGCCCACGCCTGCTCGTCGCTATCGGCTACATAGATATCCCGCACCATGATCGCGTCTCCGCCACCGCGCGGGTCGCCGAGCGCGGCCCGTCCCGCCCGATAGGCTTTGATGGCGCGAGCGCAGTTGGCGAGAGGTTGGCGCGACAGGGCCAGGTTCCATCCCCGGCGCGCCAC
>Ga0209701_10000034_pt1 | contig 52875 bp, 47 predicted proteins | sample CZO8metaG_4_FD_188356 | JGI IMG/M metagenome (GOLD analysis project Ga0209701, IMG submission 188356) | Vadose zone soil microbial communities from the Eel River Critical Zone Observatory, Northern California, USA - CZOApr15con2H3.8 metaG... | ecosystem: Environmental > Terrestrial > Soil >... | reverse complement strand
AATTCGGCTAGCACTTGAGGGGATTCCTTGAGAAGTTTTTCGTGTTCAATGCAAACCGCAGTTCTAATGTCTGCATCCATCGCCGTCTCCTTCCGGCAATAGAGGCAGATTTGTTGCGACGCTCATAACTTGCTTGATCAAGAAGAGTTGGCGACAAAATGACGAAGTGTCCAGCACTCGAATTGTGCTTACTTTTTTCATATGGCCCGAATAATTTGCACGGATACCTTCTTCCAATTGCCACTGAAAAGGGTTCGCCGTATTAACCACGGATTGCGCAGCTCCTTTCCGCACAGATTTTCCGGACTGAAGTCGGTCGATGTGACGGCGTCCGGGATACTTGCATGATCCTGAAGTTTACCCTGACCGCCATTTTGAGCGAAGAGTACAGACGAAGCCGCAACCACAACCAAATCCGCCAGGCAACAGCTGAGCGATGCCACGCTCTAGACGTCCACTATCCAGTAAAGACAACGAGTCACGGAAGACCGCTGCGCATTACGCAACGCGGTTTCCTCGTCGCAACTGTCTTTGAACCTCGAGCTCTTCGCCTTTCACATCTTAATTACTCTGCGCTGATGCAGCGCTGGAATCGTCGATAACCAGCAAATTCAAGAAGCGAATGATTTGTTTCTGCTCGCGTTCCTGTTCGGGAGTGGCGTCTGTGTTTTGCGCGAGCTCCGCGAGCCGGGCCGACAAGACTTGCAAAGCAACTTCACGCTTGACGTAAGCAGCTTCCTGGATGGGACTCAACACCCAGCCTCTTTTCGTCTTCTCGAATTCCAGAGACTGTTCCTTCCAGCGACGCTGTGAGTCCGTTTGCATATTCGGAGGAGCGCCTAACGATTCGATCCGAACGAGGGCAGTTCCGCGCTTGCCCTTGATTTGTATTGCTGAGACGCGTACCTCGCGGTAAACGATTATGGGTTTGCCGAGACTATTCAGCCCGCGCGTGCAGAGGGCTTCACCGGAATCCCGATTCATTTCGACAAACGCGGCTAAGAGTTCGTCTGGCGAAGGATTTTTTCGGGCTACTTGCAGAACGATCTCTTGAGGAGTTTCGACTGTTGTTGAACTGGAGGTTTCAGACGCGGGGGTAGAGTTCGACTCGCACGTAGGTGCCGGCTTCGCCATTCTGGAGGGTGGTCGATTCTCCGAACTGCGGCTGGCGGTCTGAAGAGGTTGCTGGTCCGCGTGACGCGTAGCCTCAAGCGTTCGGCCCGAAGGGAGCGGCTTCCCGGTCGTATAGCGGAAGAAACGCGCGCTACCACGCGACCGCCAATAGGCCGAGTCATAAAACTGCGTGTCGGGACCGGAACGCACGGAGCTGAAGAAGGAGTGTTCCTTGGGATCGATGACGATGCCGACATGGCCGCGCCAAACAACTAGGTCGCCAGCTTGGGGCGCGTGCACGCGCGTGAAATTCGTGTTGCCGATGTAGAGTTCGCGCGAACTGACGTAGTCGTACGGAAAGCCGGCTTGTGCGTAAACGTCGTGAACTAGGTGAGAACAGTCCGTTTCGGATTCGGACTCGGTGTCTACCGTGGGAATGGTAGCCAGAATCTTGCGACCCTCTTTTCTGGCGATCGGACGCGATCCGGACGTTTCCGCAGAGGCTGGCCGGACAGTCTGGCCGAGCGCCGCCGAGGCCGTCACGAGGCACAACGCCACGAAGATGAATCTACGCGTCATTTTGTAAGTCTCGCAGACCGCGGCGAAAGCCGAACTGGCCATGCCGCGAAGACAACACCGTCCGAGAGTACAGGTCACCTTTTTTGGCGTTAGGCTGGAAAACAAAAAACGTGCGAGAAGTTTTAAGGCTGGAAACTAAACAACGCGGCTGCGGACTGCTGTTACTAAGATGCGTGGGCGATTTCCCAGGTTGCGGAGCGGGTGTCTCAGTTCGCCACGGAATCACTCCTAGCCCTAGCCCTTTTATTTGCGACTCTCCGTTCACAGAGCCAAAGTCACATTCGCACAATCTTCGAGGAAGTCCTTGTCGCGCGGGCTGAAGGCATTTGGCCGATCGCTCTCGACGTCGATGGCCTACGCTGAGCGTTGAATTAACCGAAGGACAAATGCGTCCTCGGCTGATACGGACTGACTTCGCTGCGCGTTTGCAATGAGGTCCAGCCTGGTCCCGTCAAGCCGGTCATTGCCCGCTTCTATAGAGATTCTGCAGCGCAGCCGAACGCGGGTGAAACGCCGCCTTTCGCGCTCGATCGGACCTTCCGTAATACGGATCAGCTTTAGTGGAAGAGGAAGAACTCAACGCCGGCCTCAAAGGCCCGCCTCATAACGGTCCGATCTTCTTCTCCAGTAATCATCACCATGACTGCGGAGCTGTTAACGCGCGAGACGCGAATCTGCCGGGCGAGTTCGGCACCATCCGGAGTCGGCATGCGCATGTCCAAGAAGACGGTATGGTATTTTTCTCGCTTCAGACGCGCGGCGGCTTCGGTACTGCTGGTTAGAAAGCTGGCGTCTATGCCGGCCGAGCGAAGGATTTTACAGATAAGTTCAGCATTGAGCGGGTCATCGTCGACAACAAGAATCCGTGCAGGCAAGCTATCGCTCCTCTGGCAAGCGCGATTCCTGGAGGTGTATGCCAGGTCAGCAACATCTAAGAATCCATCTGCGGCGTTTTTTAGTCTTGCAGCCAGCGGTCTAGTTCCACTCGAAGCAGTTTTCTCGCATTACCTTGTAAGTCCTTGAAATTCCTAACGTTGTTGTTTTCGATCCCCACCGTCCCTACCAAACTCCGTTAACTCAACGTCTCCAGCGTTCGAGTCTCTTCCAATCAATATATTTGTTTCGATTTGCCGCTGCGCGCATGATAGTGCACCCGGGCCAGGCGGAGTGCCAGCGATTTTGCGTGCCAGCGGGAATTCACGAATTTGTATCGGTCGGCCCGGAGTGGCAAATTTACCCTTCAGGACTTTCATGAAAACGCCATGCGATGAAATATCGATGACATCCGGCACCGCCGGCGCGCCATGTACGGCGAAGGCCGGCCCGTGGATACTGGCGGCAACTATTTTGGCTTCGAGTATGGCGTTTATTGACGGCACGATCGTCAATGTTGCAGCTCCCAGATTTCAAAGTGCATTCCATGCGACCGTCGTTGATGTGCAGTGGATGATCGAGTCTTACGGACTTTTTCTTTCATCTTTGATCCTCGTGGGCGGTGCGCTGGGTGATTGGTTGGGTCGCCGGGCGGTGTTTCTTGCTGGTGTGGTGGTGTTCGCGGTGGCTTCAGTTGTCTGCGGCTTGACTCCGGGCATTCCTCTGCTGGTGATTGCGCGCTGCGTTCAGGGAGTCGGTGCGGCGTTGCTGGTTCCCGGAAGCCTTGCAATCATCAGCGCGTCATTTGACGAAAAAGCACGCGGACGGGCCATTGGTACCTGGTCCGGCTTTACAGCTATAACCACAGCGCTCGGTCCGGTGCTTGGCGGATGGCTCATCGAACATGCGTCCTGGCGGTGGGCTTTCTTCGTTAACCTTCCGCTGGCTGCCGCCGTGGTGATTCTCGCTCTTCGTCATGTGCCGGAGAGTCGCAACTCACAGAGTGACAGTCTTGACTGGTTGGGTGCGGTACTTGCGACGGCGAGTCTTGGAGCTGTAGTCGCCGGCCTGCTCGAGTCCTCATCGCTGGGCTGGCGAAATCCTGTTGTGATTGCAAGCGTGCTGGGTGGACTATTTCTCGCAGTTCTTTTTCTACGTGTGGAAGCTCGCAGATCGTCACCTATGGTTTCACTTTCATTATTTAAATCGCGCGCTTTTCTTGGCGCCAACCTTTTGACGCTTTTTCTCTACGCTGCAATTGGCATTTTCTTTTTTCTGTTTCCGCTGACCTTGATGCAGGTGCACGGATATTCAGCGACCGCTGCGGGCGCAGCAAGTCTGCCCATAATCCTGCTGCTGTTTGTTCTGTCGCGCTGGTCAGGTGGCCTGGTCGCCAAATATGGCGGGGAAATTCCCTTGGTAGCTGGGCCGCTGATAGTTGCGTTCGGTTTTGTTTTGTTCGCTGTTTTTTCTCGTGGCGCCAACTACTGGACGACGTTTTTTCCGGCTTCGCTGGTGTTGGGTTTGGGAATGGCGATAACCGTGGCGCCGCTGACCACTGTAGTCATGGGTTCCGTGGACAGCAATCATGCAGGTGCTGCGTCCGGAATCAATAATGCAGTCGCGCGCGTGGCCGGAGTGCTGGCGATCGCGATATTTGGAATTGTGATGGTAAAAGTATTCGGGACGAACTTGGATCGAGACCTCGCGACACTTTCTCTTCCAGCCGAGACTGTACGCGAACTTCGGTCGAAGGAAATCGAACTCGCCGGCATGGAGCTGCCGAGGGACCTAGAAACTGACGCTCGCGCGCAGGTTCGAACTGCTGTTTCGCAAGCGTTCCTCTCCGGCTTTCGCGTAGTTTTATTGTGCTGCAGCGGTCTATCGATCGGAAGCGCATTCACCGCGTGGCGGCTAGTCCCGAAAAAATAGTAAGTTGGTGTCGCTGCGCGTGCTGAAAGAATTCCTCAAGACCGGCGTGGGAATGGCGGTCGAGCTGTTCGCAGTTCCACTTACTTTATTCTGAAAATCGCGAGGAGGCATCCGTGGCGTCCGTCACGAAAAAAGGCATCATCGACAAGCCCAGCAATCATTCCGTTGATCAAACAGTTGAGAACCTCAAGGATATTCTGCAATCCAAGGGAATTAAATTGTTTGCCTTGGTCGACCACAGTGGAGAAGCGGAAAAAGTGGGAATAAAAATGCGCCCCACCAAGCTGCTGATCTTCGGCAGTCCTGAGGCAGGAACGCCGCTTATGCTCGCCGCTCCCAGCGTTGCCATTGACCTTCCGCTAAAAATATTGGTTTGGCAAGATGATCAGGGGAAGGTATGGGTTTCGTTTAACAGTCCGGAGTATCTAAAAGAACGGCACGGCCTGCAACAGGATGTGCTGCAAAACATATCCGTTATCGAAACGTTGGCAATGAAGGCGGCGGCGTAGGTCGGAAAAAGTTTGCCGAGTTTTTCCTCGGTTAGCAATTTTGTTATCGGAGGTGATCGTGCCATCGCGCTGTTCGATCATTTTCCATTCCTGGCGGCGTTCCACGGCCGCGCAGTCCGCCAGAAAGACTCATGGCTTCTTGGGCGCTGCTGAAAACGTCCCGGTTCGGTCGAGCGAACAGGCATCCCAAAAAGCTGACTCGGAGATTTTTCCGTCGCGCCACAGTTTAAGCGACGCCAGAGTGCTGGAGGCCTGACCGCCATCAGCGGAATCAAAGAGCACCACGACGCCAGCGATGGTCGCCTCCGGAGTGGATTGTTCTTGCATCGCTCGCAGGAAAAGTTCTTTCGCAAAATTACGTTTGTCCCGGGCCAGAGTTTCTGGCGACGGTGACTGCGCGGGCTGCACCGAATACAGCTTTACGCTTTTGCCGCGCAGCGGTTCCCAGTTTCCTGGGAATGTTCCAATTTCTTCGCGGGTAACCCGAAATAACTCTCTAACATCTAGAGGTGACTAACACGGAAGAGTCGCGCATTACCCCAGAACTTCAGAAGTTCTCCGGTCACGCGCGGATAAGTCGAAATTGTCCCACGCGAATAGCGCTGGCAGACCATCCGTTCGACGAACCGACTCGCAATCTGATCATTCGGAAGACCCGCTAAAACGCGAAACGCGTGAGTGCGCCTGGGGTCCGGCAGCCGACGACGTTTTTGAAGAGGATTCCGGAACATTGCGATGGTCGCGCAACGTTTCTATCATGAAGCGCCAAAGATATGCCTCGAACAGGGCCCTTCGTCAATTGAGCGCTTGGTTTTCTTGTTTCGCGAACATAAACGACCACTCCTGTCCCAGAAGCTTCCTCATGACCGCAATTTCACTGCGAGAAACATTCGTCGACGCCATCGAAAGGCTCGCTGGCAAATCCTATCCGGTAATCCCAGGCTCCCGAGTTTGGGAAAAGCTTGCTCGTTTTCCTGAGCAGACCAATCGCGCGATACACGTTCGGTCCCGGAATGGTCTTGCGACAAGCAAGCGGTGACGGCAGGCATTGTCGATGAGGCATGCGGGACCCGAGGATCATAGGGGAGACAACCACCTCATAAACCCGTCAAGCCATTGTTTTTCTTTGACTTGGCATGAATGAGCGGCAGGAGTGACCCGCTCGGATAGTTTTCAGCAATTCCGCACAATCGCCTTTGCGATCAGCAGGTCTATAGGGCGGTCCCGCAACTCCATCGAAATCTTGCCAATTCTGCTTTCCGTATGTCGCTCGACTTGACCTACTCCGGAACCTGCTCGGAAAGCCAAGCAGGGCTCGGGAAGTTCCTAAACATTCAGCTGCAGCGTTTAGGCTGACGGCAGGTCCGAGCCCATGCACATGGGCCGGAAATCTTTACTCAGGAGAAAAACATGATTAACAAAAAAGCAATCTGGTTCAGCTTGGTACTTCTCATTGCACTTCTCACTCCCACGGCAATAGATCAGCACGCTGCAAAAAACTCGATCCGGACACGTGCGGATGGCACAGCCCCGCCTGCCCCGCCCATTCCGTACAAATCCAGTCTTGGTCACAATCTGAGTGCTGATGGAACCGCGCCTCCGGCTCCCCCGATCCCATATCCGAAGGCCAGCGTACTGCAAGCCGACGGTACCGCCCCGCCAGCACCTCCGATTCCCTGGAAGTATTCAAGCATCGCCGTGTGAAGGCCTAGAAACGGGTACGGACTTTTGGCTCAACAGGTGCCGCGCGTGGACTAGGGACTCGGCTACGTCGATGGGGAGAAGAGAAGGATGCCGTAGCTTCTCCCCATTTTTGCTTTACAATTTGTCTGACGCCGAGAGGTCTTGAATGCTGTCTTCAGTGCTATGGATCCTAGGGCCGATACTTGAGTCCCTCATCGTGGTTCGTGCTGTGCGGGGAAATTTCCTGAAAGAGTACAAACTTTTCTATTGCTATATCATTTGGGTGTTTTTGCGGGATTTGTCTCTCTTCGCCGTCTACCATAGCTGGCCCAAGGCCTACGCTTACGATTACTGGTACAGCCAGTTTTTCAGTGTCCTGGTTGGTTGCGGCGTGGTTTGGGAGATTTACAGAGTCGCGCTGGCGAACTATCCCGGTGCGGCCCGGATGGCCCGAAGCGTGCTACTTTTCTTGTTTATTATTACGATGTCAAGAATCGTGGTATATGCGGCGAACAACGCAAAATGGCTTCCCGGTAAGACCACCTTGGAAACGGAACGCGAGTTTAGAATTGTTCAAGCCCTGGTACTAATCGGCCTACTTGCGCTGCTAGCGTACTATGCGATTCCAGCGGGGCGTAATCTCAAAGGCATTATTCTCGGCTATGGAGTCTTTCTCGGCACCAATCTGGCCCAACTGACTCTGCGAGACTTTCTTGGAGACAAATTTCAATATTGGTGGCAGAATATCCAGCCAACAACGTATATCCTCGTTCTGCTAATTTGGTGCTACACATTGTGGGATTTCTTCCCAAGCTCGGACTCCGGACTTGAGACGCGGATCGAAGTCGATTATCAATCGTTGGCCTACGAAACTAGAAAGCGGTTAAGAGCGGCAGGCAGTTACATTGTGAAGGCGATCCGATCGTGACTGCACATCTCTATTTCCTTGGCGCCGTTATACTGCTCTTGATTTTCTTCCTGTTAATCAGAGCCGGACTGCGACATGAGCAAAATAGAGACGGGTGTGAAGGTGACGCACAAGAATTCAAGCGTGATTCGCTTGCTGCCGAATTGAGCGCGCGAATCTTCTCTGCCGAAGACTGGGAGTTTGTTTCCAGCGAAACTTGTGCGAGCGCGGCACGGGCCTTTCAGCAGGAACGGACGACTCTCGCTTTAGAATGGCTGCGAGGTGTGCGAACCCAAGTGAACTGCTTGTTCCGGTCCCACCTTCAAGCGGCCCGGCAGAACCCCGATCTCAAGCCTGCCGGAGAGTTACGCTTGGGGATGCACTTTTTAACATTTCAGCTCACCACCGGTATCCTATATATAGTCATTCGCGTGCGCGGCCCGCTTCCGGCTGCACGGCTTATGCTGCTTTCCCTGCTACTGGCTGAGAAAATGCTAAAAATGGCGAAGGTTGTACTGCCAAGCACCGGCGCGGCCGTCTCTGTAGAATTGCTTGGACTCGACTCGCATGCTAACGGCCGGGGCCAAGCGCGATAACCCAGATGCACGGTGAGCTTAAACACGACGGAATCGAAGCCGCCAAACGAGATTTGGAAAATCGTACTTTGGCGAATATTCGAGGAGATTTCTCCCGCCTAATCTATCTGGCCTCTTTGCGAGACTACAACACTGGCGAGTACCACCATGAGGGCCTCTCTCAACGATATACCACGAATTACGCCTGCAGCGCGATCGCTGCCTGCCATTGGGAGGTGTTTAGGCGTTTAGTCTTGTGTTCGGTCCGAGAGCTGGTCGAAGAACTCGAGGTCTACAGACGTTCCAACGCTTCTGCGGAGAGCGAGTTCGTTGCTATTTGGAAAAAACTTCAGCCATACAAAGTAACCGTTCCGCTGGAATGTAGTTCGCTTACTGCCCGTTTTTTCGCTTCAAATGTGAATGTCGCCTTGGATATCATGCATTCTCGTTCTCCCCTAGCTGGTCGAAATCAACTACTCGCATAGCCACCCCGGTTACGCGTCCAATAACCTCGGCTTCGGTCCCGTTCTTAAACTGCCGGGTCGGGCATGGCGATAACGGGTGCGGAATTAAAATGAGTTGACCGTCTTGCAGTTCGCACCAGGAACATGCATAGCCGTCTCTCAATTCAACGAAATAGATGGGCCTGTCGTATTCCGTACGCCTCTTGAATGGAAGAATTTTCTTAATTCTTTGATCTATCTGTACAAATGAACCCGGACGCAGAAGAGGGTAAAGCGTCAAGTCGTCCAGGCCGATAAACCCATACATGCTATGGCGAACATCGAAATGTTCGATAAGCGAGATGGGAACTTCTCCCCAGACCTCTATCATTCGCGACAAGAGATTCGTCTTCGTAACTTCGAATCCGCGATCAAAACGCACCGGGAAGCTGATACTTCGCTCCCGATCAAAAACCTCTGCGGGCGTCAGATGAGTGTGTTGAAGCTGCATCTCGATCTGCCGCTTGGCTAGTTTCTGAACATCCACACCAAAGAGCTGCAGCAGATCGGCAAATTTCAGATGATAAATGACGCTTAGGCTGAAAAGCTTGTAGATGCTGGGGATGGCATCCGAATTTTCAATCTCCGTGAGCCAAGGGTTGGAGATCTGAAACTCTTCATTCCCTTCGGATTCAGCAATTTTCTGGCTCAAATCAGTTACATCGCGCGTGGTGATTCCGAGTCGCGACCTGATTTCCTTCAGTCGTTCACCCGCCTTCAGGCCCAAGCTCAACCTCATTCTGTCTGGATTATCTTGAAGGCTAGAGTAGCGCATGCTTATTTTGCTGTCACGCTACCGGGTCAGTTGTGTGGGCCGCTCCGAGAAAAGCCGTCTGCAGTGACTGTCAGCGTACCCGGCCCCGTCCGTTGGCTTCCGCTTTGGGGAATTCATTACAGTTCAGCGGAACTCCAATCCATCTCGTTTGCAGGCAGCTCCTAAACACCCACAGCTCTGCACTAGGACTTGTCGGTCGAAACAAAACACGGCGTCCACTCGGCAGACTCAATTCGCGTCAAGCTGCTTGAAGAAGGAGCGTCTGGTTAAGACATTTATCGCGCACCGAGGGGCCCAGCGACTCGTTCGGTTTATGCTACTGGTCCCGATTATGGTAATTCCGCACGGCCTGCATCCATCTGAGAGCAAGTCTCGCTTGAGGAAGCAACGCGATTAGCCCCAAGGCCAGCAGCGACGCGCCTCCCATGACCTCCGAAAGCTGCGAGGGCCCGGAATGAGATATCGAGTCATCCAGGAGGTATCCCCCAAACCCGATAAGCATCAGAGTGACGGGAATCGTAAGATTTAGGAAATAGCTCGCCATTTGTTTCGTGCATTCCCTTAATGCGCAGGCCCGATAGGGCCGCCCAATCACGCAAAGCGGATCATCCTTTCCGCAAGGAAATCAGCTCCTGGATGTCGTTCGCACGATGCGGCTCGGGGATCGCCGTGAATATAGGCGCGGAATAGCGTTTCCTCATGGCAAAACCACACGAGCAGGTTGGGTTCCTGCCTTTCTTGCTGCCTGCACTTGCCGCCACTACCACTTCGCATCTGCAATCCGCATTCGAACAAATCCAATGTTCCCCTTCTTGCATCGTCATGTGAGTAAATTCCTTTTGGTCTGCCCAATTTCGATGAGCCTGCCAGGCAAAGTCTTTGCGCTTCGAACCGGGCCTCGTCGGACGAACCTTGCGCGACCCGCAGCCACTCGGACCACAAGGCGATTCTGCTTAAGGTTGCGGCCATGCAGGGAGAAATTCAGGTCTTGCTTCCCATAGGAAGCAAGACGCGCCATCGGGCCTTGGCCTCGCACTTCTGATTGCATTCTGTTCCTGGAGACTTGTGCCGTGCTATTATTCGCACTTCCAAATCTATGCAACCAGGCAAAAGCTTGAAGGAATTGCGTGCACGTTTGGGGATTACCGTGCGCGAAGTGGAAGAACAGAGCCAGAAGATCGCGGAGGCGCAAGGAAATCCCGATTTTTTTGTCTCTAATCATTGGCTCACCAAACTCGAAAACACGGACCGCGTTCCAAGTATTCACAAGCTTTTTAGTCTCAGCGCTGTCTATCGCGTGAAGATTTCCGATCTGCTTCCCATGTTCGGTATTGATCAAAGCTTGCTGCAGAAATATCAAATCGAGACTGCGCCGCAGAGCACGCAATTGATCAACGTGGAAGATCTTGATTCGGCAAAGGCCATCACTTTTCCCATCCGGTTTGATCCCGGCTTCCACGCACGGGAAACGAATTTGTTGTCCCGGATGGTTCAAGTCTGGGGCGAAGTGCCGGTCTCTCTGCTCAAGCAGCTGGATATTCGGCGAAACCGGTACGGCTATATCGGTTTAGAGGACCTGACCATGTATCCGCTGCTCCGCCCGGGAAGCTTTGTCCTCATCGATGAAAATGTTCGGGATGTTGACCCCAGCCATTGGAGGGCCGAGTTCGATCGCCCCATCTACTTTATCGAGCTTCGCGTCGGATACGCATGTTGCTGGTGCGAAATCAAAGGGGATGAACTCCTGCTGGTTCCCCATCCGTTATCGTCCCAGCCTCATCGGCGTTTCTCGCTGCGAGAAGCTGAAATCGTCGGCCAGGTGACGGCCATTGCCACGCGCATCGTAGATCTTGATCCGGGCGATGGCCCGTCCAAGCCCGGGACACAATTGCCGAAGCGATTTTGACATTCGAGATGCATCATCGGCGGCAACGCGTTCCTCGGCGGGAAAAGGCTCAACTCTAGAAGCGAGGAGAAGTCGATACCTCCCGCCGGAAACAGCTTGCTTAACTGTGATGACATCAGAATCCCAGCGCGCTGAACTTGACGGAACCGGCGAAAGCTTGAACGTTTTTGAACGTTACGTCTTTGTACGTCATGCGATTTTCTGCGTGATAGTCGTGTTGTTATACCTCCTTCTCAATCGACCCGAAGTCATCCTGTTGTCTCAGCTTGGATACAGCGTATGGTATCCGGCCACAGGGCTGATTCTAGCGGTGATGGTCGGAATCAGTCCTTGGTATTTCCCGCTGACGGTGTTGGCTGGCGCGCTCGCGGGAGTAGTGATTTATCACCAGCCGCTCTTGTCTTGGAGCGGGTTGGCTACTCCACTTCTCGGATCAGGGAGCTATGCTGTCGCAGCCTATTTGTTACGAGGCCCGCTGAAAATCGACCTGGCATTGCGGCGACGGCGCGATGTACTGCGCTACATTTCGGTAACGCTAGGAGCTGCTGTTTTCGCCACTCTGTCGGGGACTGCCTGCCTAGCCGCAGACGGTACAATCCCGTGGGCTCAATATTGGCGCTCGGCCTGGGCATGGTATGTAGGCGACGTGGTTGGTTTAGTTGGATTTGCACCATTCCTCCTTATTCATTTGCTTCCAACTGTCTTGAGGACGCTCTCTCGCTCGCATGCAAAGACCACGCAAAGGCGGCAGTATGCGAAAGCGAAAACAGAGCAGACGAAGGTGCGAGAGGTCTTGGAGTTGATCGGACAATTCAGCAGCATGATTTTGGTGCTCTGGATTATGTTCGGGCGAACCCTGGGATATGAGCAACTCTATTATTTGGCAGTTGTTCCGATCATCTGGATCGCGATGCGTCACGGGACTCAGCGTGTCGTGAGCGCTCTGCTGGTTTTTAATTTCGGCATCGTTATAGCACTGAGGCTTTCTCCGTTACCAGAAAATTCGATGACTAAAGTTGGGTTGTTGATGCTCACCCTTTCCGGCACAGGATTGATCGTCGGAGCGGCGATCACCGAGCGACATCGGATGGCGAAACAATTGAGCGAACGAACTGATTTCCTGAACTCACTCATCGAGAACAATCCTTTGGGGATTGTTGTTCACGATAGAGAAGGCCGCGTGCAACTTTGCAACGAAGCGTTCGCAAGCCTCTTTCTCTATAGCCGCGAGGAGATTGTTGGACATTTCCTTGATCCCTTGATTTGCCAGCCTGATGAAGCGGTTGAAGCCAAGGCATTGACCCTCCGCGCCACGTCCGGAGATTTGTTACACGAGACTGTACGCAGGAGACGTAAAGACGGGAAAACGCTGGATTTGGAATTACACGCGGTCAGCATTTCCTTGGATGGCCAAGACCACGGCGCCTACGCAATTTATAAAGATGTATCTGAACAGATGAAGGCTGCGGCGCAGGCCCGCGACCATTCCGAATCGCTCAATCGCCTGGTGGCTGAACTTCAACTCCATACCAAGCAGATGACTCTGCTCAATGAAATGGGAGATTTGTTGCAGTGCTCCGCGACGAGCGAGGAGGCCCATGCGGTTGTCGGACAGATCGCAAAAAGGCTCTTTCTAGTTTCCACCGGGGGTACTCTCTTCATTTTTAAGTCATCCAGAAATCTGCTTGAAGCGGTGACGCATTGGGGGAACAGCCAGGTCTCGGAGCAGTCATTCGCACCCGAGGCTTGTTGGGCGCTCCGCCGAGGACAACCATTCTGGAACGAGCATCCAGGCGGAGTTGTCATCTGTCCTCACCTGACGAGCCCAGTCCCAGCGAGCTACCTGTGCATACCCTTGGTGGCACTGGGCGACACTTTGGGTGTCCTGCATATCCAATACAACCTAAGCGAGAGCAGCAGGGGAGCCGAAGCTTTTGAGAGTTTGCAAGAATCGCAGCAGCGGTTGGCTGTAGCCGCAGGCGGGCGCGTTGCGCTCTCTCTCGCCAGCTTGCTTCTGCGAGAGACTCTCCGCACCCAATCCATCCGTGATGCTCTCACGGGATTGTACAACCGCCGGTTCATGGAACATGCTCTTGACCGCGAGTTGCAAAGGGCCAAGCGCAGGAATCACTCGCTCGTAGTCGTGTTCCTCGATCTCGATCATTTCAAGCGATTCAACGATGCCCACGGCCACGAAGCCGGGGATACCGTATTGCGCTCCATGGCTGGGCTGTTCCAGAAGCACTTCCGCGGTGACGATGTGGTCTGCCGCTATGGTGGAGAGGAATTTGCGTTCATTCTCCCGGAATCATCGTCTAAAGACGCGGCCAAGCGTGTGGAGGACCTTCGCCAGGCTGCCAAGAGCCACGAGATCACTTATAAAGAACAAGTAATGGATGCCGTTACATTTTCCGTTGGGATCGCAGGCTATCCGGAAAACGGATTGGCTGCTGAAGAACTACTGCGTACCGCTGACAGTTGCCTGTACGAATCGAAAGCAAACGGGCGGGATTGCGTGACCGTTGCCACTTCTCATCAGGCATGAATTTGTTGTAGATAGAGACCTCACTTTTGTCGAGGAAAAAACGGACCAAGAATCGGTCCGCTTTTTGTTTTTCACCCGGACGCGGATCCCGTTGAGAATATTTCGCTTGTCGATGAGATACGCTTGGCGAAAGGAAGTCTGAATTGACGCAGTAATTACCAATATTTCTTGGCCCACGGCAATCAAAGTCCTGAGCCTATGATCTTCAGAGTGAAGCCGTACTCGCCGGGAAATTTCCGCGGAAGCGAGATAATTGTGTCAGCACCCTGAGCAGACCAGGAGAGCGGCTCCGCTTGACCGAGGATAGTGATCTTTGCGCCTGGATTTAGAGACAAGGACTGAATCGTGATGGAGGAGGGTTTCGGCTGGCCGAGCAGGATGGCGTACAGCACGGCGTCTTTGCGAGTGAAGCGTATGTCGGTGCCATCGGTGGTGGCGCCGCTAGCACGGGTCCAGGGAGTTGTGCCGTAGATGGCTTCGCCATTTTGCTGAAGCCAACTACCGAGGGCTTGCAACCTGCTCAATTGGACGGGAGGGATAGTTCCGTCGGCCTCTGGTCCAACATCGAGAAGCAGATTGCCATTCTTACTGACGATATCCACCAAAAGATAAATCAGATCCTTGGGGGAGATAGTTTCGGCTTCACCTTCGGCGCGGTTGAAACCGAAGGAACGGCCCAGCCCGCGACATTCTTCCCACTTTACGGAACTGATTTTGTCTAACGTCTCATATTCGGGAGATTTGAAGTCGAAATGAGCGACGCCGAAGCGATCGTCGATCACGCCATCGGGAACAGTGTTGTAATAATCGGCCATGATTTCGAGCGGGTGGCCGGATTTTGGGTAATCAATGTCATTCCAGAGAAGCGAAGGATGGTAACGAGCGATGAGTTCGCGCATTTGTGCGTCGACGTATGCGCCGTAGGCGGGAGTTTGCGGTTTGACTGACTGATAGTCCGCCGCGATGCGGATCGGGCCGGGAACGAATGTCCAGTCGTAGCCACCGGAATAATATAAGCCCAAGCGCAAATCTTGCTTACGAAGAGCCGCGGCGAGTTCGCCGACAAGATCGCGCGAGGCGTGCTGCCGGTCTGCGGGAAGGGACGGATTGGGGGTAGCGCTGGGCCAGAGCGTGAAACCGTCATGGTGTTTGGAAGTGAGGACAACATATTTTGCGCCTGCCTGCTGAAAAATCGTGGACCACTTTTCGGGATTCCACTTTTTGATCTGTGCGTTAAACGCCGTAGCAAAGTTGTAGTAGTCGTAAGTGGCACCGTAATGTTCGCGATGGTAGGCCTGAGTGGGCGAGCCTTCGAGGCGCATCGAGTTCAAGTACCACTCCGCGTAAGGATTGTGGCTGATGTAATCGGTGGAGGCGAAATCGTGATTGGGGTGAACCAGCGGGGCCCAGCCGGGCACGGAGTACAAGCCCCAATGAATGAAGATGCCAAGCTTCGCATCGGCATACCATTCTGGAAGGCGATGGCGATTCAGCGATTCGATGGTTGGCTCGTAGTGAATGCGCGGAGGCGCGCCCAGGGCAAACGCAGCGAAAACTATTGTTGGCAAGAGCGGCCGAACGATTTGTGAAAGGCGAAAGCGACAACGAAAAGGTCTGGACAACATTCGCGCGGCATGGAAAGCCGAGGCCATCGGACGAGAATACTCCAGCGGGAAGATTAGCCAAGATTTGGCGGGCCGGTCAATTCAAGCGTTCGTCGGAAATGGGCAATTAACGTTTACGTGGTGTAGCATTTTCTGACTTGATTCCGATGAAGCGCCAGAGACCGAGACAGAGTCTGCCGACGACAGCGTCGCGGGCGGTTGCGGCGAGATCGTTCGAACCCTGCAGATTGATGATTTGCTGGCTGGCGTGTGCATAGAGTTGCGCGACTTTGGTCATGCGACGGCGGATGCGTTTTTGGAGTTCCGGCGGCCCTGGATAGATCGGCTTTTCCAGCCGTTGGCACATTTCGGAGACTGCGGGCGCATACCAAAGCACATGCTCGGCGCCGTCGTAGCGATCAACAGGATTCAGACGGACTGCGTTCCGCGCAAACGCTGATAAATAAAACTTTTCGCCGCGTTCGTAGCCTACTCCGTAATGTTCAGCTGCTTCACCGGGGACCAGCTGCCAGTATTCAATTGCCTGGGGACGCGAGAGCGCTGTGATTCCGGTACGCGCGCAAATGATGGTCTTTCATTAACTGTTCAGGCCCGCGAATTATCATGCACGAAAAGCTACTGACCGTTGCTCTTCGCAAAAGTACCCATCAATTCGCGAACCAAGTTCCGGATCTGAAAGCAGTTCGCTCGTTCTGAAAAGAAAGGCGATCTCGGTCCCCGACGAATATCGCGTGCCGGTTACAAGTGGACAGTTGTCGGGCGATGCGCAGGGCTTTCCCAAGAGGACTTCGATGACTCGGAAAGCGTCGAAGAGTTGGTGGAAGAAGGACAGGATCTGGCAGGAGAACTGCCCGGTAGGATGCGAAAACGCAGCGAAAGTAGGGCAGCGAACTGTAACCCGGTAAGAGCTACACAGTTAATCTCGCCGCACTCCGTGTTTTCGTGTATGGGCTTGCGCCCAACGGAAAGCGATTATCTCTTGAAAACTGAGAACCGCCATAAAGCGCCCAGGAGAAAAATGCTCAGTTACCCGAATTTTGTCCCTTTCAGGCCCAGGATTCGAACGTCAGTGTTCAGATCGGGAAGGTCGGTCTTTAGGACAAAAACTGAACATGCTCGAGAGTAAATCAAAAGCTACTCACTCGAACCAGCCCCAGAAATTGAGCATAGCTCGCATCATCCGGCCGCACTGGAAGGCCCTGAGTCTGGCGTTCCTCGCAGTATTGGGCGAGACATTCAGCGACGTCCTGGAACCGTGGCCGATCAAAATTGTAATTGACAATATCCTGCAGTCGAAGAAATTGCCCGGCTGGCTGCAAGGACTCGTTACCTCAGCGTTCGGGAACGATAAGCTTGCCATCTTGAATTTTGCGATCGCGGCGGTCGCCGCAATTGCCGTCATCGGCGCGATAAGTTCCTACACCGAAAAATACCTGACCACCAGCGTCAGCCAGTGGGTCACGCACGATCTGCGCCGCACTCTTTACAATCACATTCAAAGGATGTCATTGGCGGAACATGACCACACGCACGCGGGCGACTTGATCAGCAGGGTGACCAGCGATATTGGCGCGGTGCAGGATTTCATCAACTCCGCGCTTCTCGGCATGAGCGTCAACGTATTGACGCTGGTCGGGATGGTCGGAGTGATGCTGTATGTGAACTGGCGTTTTACGCTGATCGCACTCTCCATTGCACCAGTACTTTTTGTGCTGGTGTATTCATTCACGCGGCGGATCAAGAAAGCCTCGCGTCAAGTACGAAAAAAAGAAAGCGAACTTGTTTCAGTGGTCCAAGAGGTGCTGACTTCTGTCCGAGTGGTTAAGGCATTCGCGCGCGAAGATTTTGAAGTATCGAGGTTCGAATCGCAAAGTTTGGAAAATGTGGAAACCGCGCTGGAAGCGCGCAGTCTAAAAGCAAAACTTTCACCCATTGTCGATGTCATGGTTTCCATCGGGACCTGCCTGGTCCTTGCATACGGTGCGCGTTTGGCGCTCCGCGGCGAATTAAGCGCCGGCGTGCTGATCGTCTTTCTTTTGTATTTGGGCAAGATGTACAAACCGATGCGGGAGCTATCCAAGATGACCGACTCGGTTTCGAAAGCCATCGTCGGGTACGAACGCATACAGGAAGTGCTGGAAATCGAAGCGCGCGTCAAAGATTCTTCCCGTGCCAAGCGGGCTCCGCGCTTCAGGGGAAAGATTGAATTCGAGCATGTCACCTTTGCTTACGACGAACAGCCACCCGTTTTGAAAGACATAAGCTTCACGATTGAGGCGGGACAAGTGGCGGCGGTCGTCGGCCCATCCGGAACCGGAAAGACCACGATCATCAGCCTCATACCCCGTTTCTATGAGCCGCAATCAGGAACCGTAAAAATCGACGGAACAAACATTTGCCAGTACACGCTGAAGTCATTGCGCGAGCAAATAAGTTTTGTCCTGCAAGACACACTGCTGTTTCACGCGAGCGTGTGGGACAACATCGCCTATGGCAAACCGGATGCGACGCCGGAGCAGATTGTGCGTGCTGCAAAACAGGCCAACGCGCACGAATTCATTGAGAAGATGGCTGATGGCTACGACACCATCGTTGGCGAACGTGGAGCAACGCTCTCCGGCGGGCAGCGGCAGCGTATCGCGATTGCGCGAGCCGTCATTCGCGATACACCCATTCTGATTCTTGACGAACCCACGACGGGCCTTGACTCTACCTCCGAGCAGGCGGTCCTGGAAGCGCTGGACCGCTTGATGAAGGGCAAGACCTCTATCGTCGTCGCGCACCATTTAAATTCGATTCGTCATGCCGGCGTGGTTCTTGTCATTAAGGATTCCGAGTTGGTGGAACAAGGCGCGCACGATGAATTGATGGCGGCCGAAGGCATTTACTCGGAGCTGTTCAGGACCCAGAGTTCGGAGAATGCCGGAGAACTAAGAGAGCCGACGGCCGCCAAATAATCTTGTGTGAAAAGGCCAATTAAGAATGAGACCGACACAACGACCCACAATTGTATCGAAGGTGCTGCTAGTCGTACTCCTCTTCGGCGTCCTGCCCCCTACGCAAGCCCAGAAGCACATAAAGCAAAAACCCAGGGAAGGGAAGAAGTCCGACCTTCCCGCGGTCATTTGGCGTGATCCCGGAAATATTTCAGCATTGAATCTGATTTATGGCGTGGGTGGCAGAGAACATGCACCGGACCCCAACGGCCGCTATACATTCGAGAGTGAGGATATGAACGGGACGAGTCCGAAGTTTTACGTGAAGGATTCGAATGGGGTGAGGTGGCAAATCAAATTGGGCGCGGAGCCGGAATCCGAAACAGCGGCTACACGGCTGGTGTGGGCCGCGGGTTACTTCGTCGACGAAGACTACTATCTCCCGGAGGTGAAGATTGAAGGAATGCCGCAACTTCAGCGCGGTCAAAACTATATCAGCAACGACGACCTGGTTCGCGGTGCGCGCTTTAAACGAAAAGATAAAGAAATCAAGAAAATCGGGAACTGGGATTGGTTCAAAAACCCTTTCAATGGCTCTCGGGAACTAAACGGCCTGCGGATCATGATGGCGCTCGTCAATAACTGGGATTTAAAGGAGGTCAACAACGTCGTTTACGAGGTCGATGGAGAACAACGTTACGTAGTGAGCGATTTGGGTGCGACTTTTGGCAAGACCGGAAACAGTATCAGCCGCTCGAAGAGCGATCCCAAAGACTTCGAAAAATCGACGTTTGTCGAAAAAGCGGCCGGTGATGAGGTTGATTTTGAAATGCACAGCCGACCCTTTTTCCCGACGATTGTGAATGTACCGAACTACCGCGAGCGCAGCAAGATGGAGGGCATCACAAAAAAGATTCCTCGCGCGGACGCCAAGTGGTTGGGCCAGCTGCTCGCACAACTATCAGAAGAGCAGATTCGCGACTGCTTTCGAAGCGCAGGCTACACACCAGAGGAGGTTGATGGATACGCGCGCGAAGTACAACAGCGCATCGGGGAATTGAACGCGCTGTAGGAAGCAAGCTGGCGACCGCACGGAGGCGCGAATCTTCGATGCGTACGGCGGGCAACAGCGATTAAGGGGAACGCAGGATGAAATTGATCATTGAGCCGGACGATAGTGCGGCGCCTCTTCACGCCGCGTTGAAGAGCGCCAGGAAAACGCTGGAGATTGCGATTTTTCGCTTCGACCGAAGCGACATAGAGACGCTGCTAAAAGCGGCCGTCGCTGACGGTGTAAAGGTCACGGCATTGGTCGCCGACGTGAACCGTGGCGGCGAGAAAAACTTGCGCGAGCTCGAGAAGCGATTTCTGGAAAACGGAATTACCGTTGCGCGTACCTCCGCAGATCTGATCCGTTATCACGACAAATATTTCATTATTGATAGGCGGGTGCTGGTGGTGCTTTCGTTTAACTTCACGCACCTTGATATCGAACACAGCCGTGGATTCGGTATTGTCACCAAGAATAAAGTATTGATCCAGGAAGCTGTACAGCTCTTCGAAGCCGATTGTGCGCGACGTGCCTATGTCGCAGGCACGGACAACTTTGTAGTGAGTCCCGCAAACTCGCGAAAGGTGCTGCGCAGCTTCCTGAAAAGGGCGAAGAAACAGTTGCTCATTTATGACCCGCAGATCTTGGATAAAGAGATGATCCGCGTACTGCAGGAACGGATCAAAGCCGGAGTCGACGTTCGAATCATTGGAAAAATTAGCGGGCGCTCAGGAGTTACCGCGCAAAAGCTTACCAGAATGCGTTTGCATACCCGCACGATAATCCGTGATGGTCGTCAAGCGTTCGTCGGCAGCCAGAGCCTACGCCCGGCAGAATTGGACTCACGCCGCGAACTGGGGCTGATTGTGCGCGATGCGAAAATTGTCAAGAAGCTTCTGGCGACTTTCGAATCCGACTGGAGTACCACGAGCTCAGCCTTCCAAAAAGAAGACCTGCAGGAGAAAGAAATGCCGGAAGCCGCCAAGAATGAAACGGAAAAGGCGCTGGCAGTTCTTGTCCATGAGTTGCAGCCGTTGTCCACAACCGTGAAAAGGGCGGTGAAAAAGGTGGCGGCGCAGACGGGTGGAGAAGCTTTGCCTAACAAGATGGTGAAATCGACGGTAAAAAAAGTCGTGAAGAAAGCTGTAAAGCAGGCGATGCGGGCAGCGGCGCGGGACGCCAGAATCAACTTTGAGCAATCCGGTTGAGAAGCACAGTTTATGACAACCAAGCGACGATTCGAATATCTGCTGAAGACAGTGATGCTGGCAATTTTTCTGGCGACGGCCGGAGCAGAGCTCGGCAGAGGGCAGGCTGCGGTTTCGCCATCGAAAGAGGCGAAAAATGCGGTCGGCTTCAACGAATTTTTGGATCGCGTGCAAGCGTACGTCAAGCTGCACAACTCGATCGAGTCTTCTCTGCCTAAGCTAAAGCCCACCGACCAGCCCGAGAAGATCGCCAATCATCAGCAAGCGCTGGCGCAGAGGGTCCGCGAAGCTCGACAACACGCCAGGCGGGGAGATATGTTTTCCGAGGAAGCGCGGAAAGCGTTTCGCCGTACAGTGCGCGAAGAATTCGGAGGCCCGCACGGCCATGGCGCTCGCACTACAATCCGGCAGGGCGAACCGCTCAAAACGATTCACTTGCACGTGAATGAACCGTATCCAGATGGCGTGCCATACACAACTTTACCTCCTACTTTGCTGCTTGAATTTCCTAAATTGCCCGATCAGCTGGCATACCGGATTGTGGTCCGTGACCTGATCCTTCTGGACGTGGAAGCGAACCTGGTCATTGACAGAATTCCCGACATTTTCCCAGAAACTATATAAGGCCCGTTGAGCTCATGCGAAGACCACGTATTTTTATTCTCGCCTTTCTAACCTTGGTTGTCTTCTGCGTGCGCGCGGACGAATTCAAATTTCCGCTCAGGATGGGTTCAGTCAGGTTTGCGGCGATCGGTGACATGGGAACTGGTGAAGCTCCACAGTATGAAGTGGCGGAACGAATGAATACCGAGCGCCAACAGTTTCCGTTCGATTTTGTGATTATGCTCGGCGACAACATTTATGGAGGAAGCAGCCCGAAGGATTTCGAAAGAAAATTCGAACGGCCATATAAGGTGCTCCTGGATTCCAGCGTTAAGTTCTATGCATCGTTAGGCAATCACGATAATCCGAACGAGCGTTTCTACAAGTTTTTTAACATGAACGGATCGAACTACTACACCTTCAAGAAAGGCAACGTGCGCTTCTTTGCGCTCGACAGCAATTACATGGACGCCAAACAGCTGGCGTGGCTGCAAAAGGAGCTGCAGGATTCGGGAACCAGCGATTGGAAGATATGTTTCTTTCATCATCCACTCTATTCGTCTGGAAAAACGCATGGCTCCTCAATTGAGTTGCGGTCGTTGATTGAACCACTGTTTATCAAGTACGGAGTGGACGTCGTATTTTCCGGGCACGATCACGTTTATGAGCGCGTAAAACCTGAGAAGGGAATTTATTACTTTACTGAAGGCTCTTCAGGGCAATTGCGCCCAGATGGCCTGGCACAGACGAGCATCACAGACCGTGGATTCGCCAGCGATCGCACCTTCATGCTGGTTGAGGTTGCGGGAGATGTGCTGTATTTCGAGACATTATCGCGGGGAGGCGCGGTCGTGGACTCTGGCGAACTGCGACGGCCGGTTCGCGCTCCAGAATCGGTGCCGCAGAATAAGTGACGTTGTCGCGCACCGTACCATTAACCACTCCAGCTAATCGGCAGTTCTCCCGATTTGCACCAAGCGGGAGTGGCGAGACTATTAAGCGACGATCTCAACCGAACCAGTCATTTTAATATAAGGAGGGATACCGTGGACTTACTTTGGACCATAGCAGTGATTCTCGCAGTCTTGTGGCTCCTGGGAATGGTGTCGTCCTATACGATGGGCGGATTCCTGCACATCCTGCTGGTGCTCGCGATCGTCGTGGTTTTGATTCGAGTGATTCAGGGCCGTCGAGTTGTCTAATCGGCAGTTGCGATAATTTACGGAGCGACGGGCAGCTCTTCTGCTGCTCATTGCTTCTGGTGCAGGGTATTAACTGGCCTTGCGGGCGGCGGACGGCATCTTCCGCGGTTTCGCTTTGCGGTTCTGTTTTTCGGCGCTACGTAAGGAGCTGGCCGCCAGACTCTTCTTAAGCGCCGTCATCATATCGATCACCGGCGCCCTCTTTGGCTGCTGCTCGCCGATTTCGACGCTCTTGCCGTGTTGCTTGGCTTCAATCAATTTCTTCAGCTTCTCTTGAAATTCATTGTGATACTGCTTCGGTTTGAATGGTTCAGTCCAACTTTCAATAAGCTGCTCTGTCAACTTCACTTCCTGTGGTTTCAGGTTCGTCGATTCAAAAACTCCATACTCAGGCAATTGCCGAATTTCATTGGCGAAATACATGGTGTGCAGCAGCAGACCGTGCTGATAGGGGCGAAGGAAAACCGTGTAATCCCGCTGGTGCATCAGCAGCATGCCGATGCCTACGGTCCCCGTGTCTTCTAAGGCTTTCGTCAATAACTGATAGGCCTTTTTCCCGCTGTCCTCGGCGATGCAAAAATAGGATGAGTCAAAGAAAATCGGATCGATTTCCTCGAGTTTTGTGAACGCCACAATCTCCAGGTTCCGCGAAGAGGTGGCAGCAAGTTTCTTGATTTCCTTGTCCTCCATAAGAACATATTGTCCTTCGTCAAATTCGTAGCCCTTGACGATTTCATTTCGCTCCACAAAGCGGTTACAGTGCGGGCAAAAAAGCGGCTGCCGCACCCGTGTGTTGCACTCTTTGTGGATTTGGTGGAGATATGTGCGCTCGCTTCGAGCTGCCGCATACAGGCGGACAGGAATCGAAACCAGGCTCAGAACGATGGTGCCCTTCCAAACAGACGATGCCATGGGAAGCCTCGACGCGATTGTCGCCGTGCCGACCATGGCCGCCACATCAGGTGATGCCTTTACGCGCGGAGAATAATGTTTGTAGGAACGCTTAACCGGATTGCGCTATAAGCAGTAGGTCGCCAATACTCGTTAAATGGATTCTTTGCACGAATATCGCCGAAAAAGGCCCAAAGGCGCCAGCCCTGAGCCGCGCGGCGGAACTCCAACCACCGGCCACAATTCGTTCGTTATCCAACGCCATGACGCAACTCGCCTGCACTACGACTTTCGTCTGGAAATGAACGGCGTACTGAAGTCCTGGGCCGTTCCCAAGGGGCCCTCTCTTGATCCGTCGGTCAAACGTCTCGCGATTCACGTCGAAGATCATCCGCTCGATTATGGCGGCTTCGAGGGGACCATTCCGGAAGGGAATTACGGCGCAGGTGAAGTTATTCTGTGGGATAAAGGCACTTACACCACCGAAGGTTCTCTGTCAGCCGAAGAGCAATTGCGAAAAGGCGATCTAAAAATCGTTTTGCATGGGCAAAAGCTCAACGGAAGCTTCGTTCTTGTCAAATTGAAGAACTCCAGCAAGCAAAACGAATGGCTGTTAATCAAACATCGCGATGAATGCGTTCGAACCGATTGGGACATCGAGGAGTACGGGCAGTCCGTAAAAAGCGGAAAACTGCCGGGCCCGCCGCGACATGGCCATCGCAAAAATGCTGCCGCATTTTCCAGCGGCGTGCAGAATCTTACCGACGCGCGCAAATCTCCGATGCCCGCCGAGGGCAGTCTGCATCCGGCGCTGGCGTCGCTAAGCGAGAAACCATTTTCGAGCGACGACTGGCTCTTTGAAATTAAATGGGACGGAATTCGAGCGCTTGCTGTGATTGAAGATGGCACGACCAAGTTGGTAGCCCGTTCAGCCAGGTCCATTTCCTTCGAGTATCCCGAATTTCGCGATCTGGCAAAGTACATCCGCGCGCGGACGGCCGTACTCGACGGAGAGATCGTCGTATTGGACGACCAGGGTCGCAGCAGCTTTCAACGGCTGCAAGGGCGCTTTGGCGTAGAGAATCCGTCCGAAAAATTGCAGGCCCAACTTCCCGTCACCTACTATTTTTTCGATGTTTTGTATTGTGACGGCTTCGATGTGCGGCGCTCGCCTCTCATTGAACGTAAGCAACTGCTCCAGAAACTGGTAATCACGAACGAACACATCAGAATCTCCGATCATCAAATTGGAAACGGTCTCGAACTCTTCGAAGCGGCCATCAGCAACGGCCTGGAGGGTTTGCTGGCCAAGCGCCTAACGAGCCGGTATCCGGAAGGTAGGACTTCCAATTGGCTCAAGCTTAAATCGGTGAAAGAAGTGGATGCGGTTGTCGGCGGCTGGACTGATCCGCGGGGCGGCCGGCAATATTTCGGCAGCCTGTTGGTAGGCCTCTACGAGAAATCCGCGTTGCGATTTGTCGGAGGAGTTGGCACCGGTTTTCCAAACGCGCTCGAACGAGAGCTATATGAAAAGTTACAGCAAATCCCAGCTAAGAAGTGCCCGTTTGCGCCAATCCCACAAACCCGCGAACGCGCTCATTGGGTTCAGCCAAAATTAGTTGCCAGGGTCGGTTACGCGGAGTGGACCTCAGACCATCACCTGCGGCAGCCCAGATTTCTTGGGTTGCAGCCGGATCGCGATCCGCGTGAAAGCACTTTCGCAAAGGAAACAAGGACCAGCGCGGTCGCGCCCGATCCGCCGAAAACTGCCAAACCCGCGCACACCGCAACAGTAAAGACAAGAAAGTCCGCGTCCACGCAGTCTGCAACGGTAAAGACAAGAAAATCCGCGTCCACGCAGTCTGCAACGGTAAAGACAAGAAAATCAGCGTCCACGCAATCTGCGACTGCAATCATCAAGGCTCTTGAACAACACCGTCAAGAACAAGTACGAGCCGAAATTGATGGACGTGAAGTGACGCTCACTCACTTGAATAAAGTGTATTTTCCGAAGGCCGGCTTTACCAAGCGCGATGTCCTCATGTATTACGCCACCGTAAGTCCTTACCTGCTGCCGTTTCTGAAACATCGTCCTCTGGTGCTGCATCGTTATCCGAATGGTATTGCAGGCGGCGCGTTTTATCAGAAAGAGGCGGGAGAATATATTCCCGAATGGATTCGAACTGTAGCCATCTTTTCCGAAACAAAAAAACGCAATGTCTCTTATTTTCTAATCGACGACCTCGCGTCGCTTTTGTATTTGAGCAATCTTGGATGTATCGAGCACAATCCATTTTCGGCTCGGGAAGATGATCTCGATCAGCCCGACTACATGTTTGTCGATCTTGATCCGACCGAGGGCACGCCATTTAGCCGGGTGGTCCTTGCGGCAAAAGTCATTGGTGAAGTCCTGCAACGAGCAGGCCTTGAATTCTTTATAAAAACCTCCGGCGCCTCCGGTTTACACATGTACATTCCTATTGCCCGCAAGTACGGATTCGACCAGGTGCGTGCGCTACTCGAAATCATCACTCAACTTGCCGTTGATCGCGAAAAGGGGCTGCTGACCAGGATTCATCGCGTTCACGATCGGCCAAAAAAGTCGATTTTTGTCGACGTGCGCCAAAATGCTCACGGGCAATCCTTGGCTTCAGTTTTCTCTGTCCGGCCGCGCGAAGGCGCTCCGGTTTCTACGCCACTGGCCTGGAGCGAACTGAAACCAGACTTGAAACCGGAAATGTGGAATATCCGTACCGTCTTAGCCGATCTGCCGCGCCGGTCGAAATTGTGGAAAAAATTCTTCGATCATGCTCAAACACTCGAAAGCGCTCTGGAAGCGCTGGACCGATCACGCGTGGCCTGACCACGCGGGTTACGCGCTGTAAGGGATTTTGGATTCATCGCGGAGTGATTATATGTCTAATTCAACCGCCGCGAAGCCCGTCCGTGATGAACCAAAACATACCCACGTCGAAAAATTATTGGCTCAATTGGGTCCGGGACTGGTTACCGGCGCGGCTGACGATGACCCCAGCGGAATAGCTACCTATTCTCAGGCCGGCGCGCAATTTGGCTTCGCCATGCTGTGGGTCATGCTGTTTTCTTTTCCGTTGATGGCCGCCATTCAGGAAATTTGCGGACGCCTGGGCCGAATTACCGGATTGGGTCTGGCCGCGAACCTGGCGAAATGCTACCCCAAGGTCTTGGTCCGCTTTTTAGTTTTACTGTTGTGTCTGGCCAACATTTTCAATCTAGGCGCGGATGTTTCGGCGATGGCTGCCGCGATTCAACTTGTGGCCGGAGGTTCGGCGACCGCGTATGCCCTGATTTTTGCAGCCGTTTCACTCCTGCTTCAAGTCTATGTGCCGTATCGCGAGTACGCTCGCTATTTGAAGTGGCTGACATGGAGTCTTTTCGCATACGTAATCACGGCATTCGTAGTCCACATACCCTGGGCGCATGCGCTGAAGGCCACGGTGATTCCTTCAATTTCGTTCAAACCCGATTATCTGATGGCTTTGATCGCCGTACTGGGCACCACCATCAGTCCATATTTGTTTTTCTGGCAAACTTCGCAGGAAGTGGAAGAGGTGAGAGTCAATGCGCATGAATCTCCGCTTAAGAAAAAACCTCTTCAGGCCCTCCAACAATTTCGTCGCATTGCGTTTGACACCCGCGTCGGCATGGCGCTCTCAAACATCGTGGCCTTATTCATTATTCTCACGACCGCTGCCACCTTGCACAGCGCTGACCCAGGCGCCGCAAACCACATTCGCACCGCGGCGGATGCCGCCAAGGCGCTCCAGCCCCTCGCAGGCCATTTCGCGTTTCTGTTGTTCGCCCTGGGAATCGTGGGAACGGGAATGCTGGCGATTCCGGTACTCGCGGGCTCGGCGGCCTACGCGGTCTCCGAAACCTTCGGCTGGCGAGCCAGCCTGGAAAGCAAACCGCATCGGGCACGCAAATTTTATATAGTGATTGCGGTGTCAACCGGTCTAGGAGTCGCTTTAACTCTCATCGGCCTTGATCCCATTCGCACGCTATTTCTGTCCGCGCTAGTCAACGGGCTCCTCGCCGTACCATTGATGCTCTTGTTGATGATGATTTCCGTTAAGCCCGCAATCGTTGGCAATTTCCGTCTGCCCCTTTACCTGAAGGCAGTGGGTTGGACCGCTACCGCGCTAATGGCCGCTGCCTCGCTTGGATTTTTGCTCAGCACTCTTCACCAATCCCTGCGCCACTAGCTTTCTCGTTCTCTACATGAATGTCAGTTCAGTTTTACAGGATGTAGCCCATCGCTCCTACTGCTCCCCTACACGTAGTCTGAAATTTCAGCTGGCCCGGCCAAACAAAGGAGAGATGATGGCTCGATATGGAAAAGCAGCACAAAAATCAGTGAAGAGCGCCATGGACAGACGGAAACATGGCACCCTGAAATCAGGCAAAGGCGGCAAAGGAGGCATCGTAAAAGATCGCAAGCAGGCGATTGCGATTGGGCTTTCCGAAGCCCGAAAAAAGGGCGCCAAAGTACCAAAGAAAAAATCCAGTTGATGGGTATCGGTGCGAATTAGAAACTGTCTTGATTTCGGATCTCACAACAAAGACTTCAGAGGGAGGTGTCAGAAATGGCTGTTCTCCGTGTCAGGCGCCATCGCAGGAAACGAAAAATCGCCATGAGCAAAGGACACCCGCGAGAATGCCGGGAGGCGTCCGAAACGGAATTCAAGGGACCAAACGTGAATAAACGTCATCGCAAACCCGACGAGATTTATGGCGACACATCCATACCGGACTCAGCCCGTAAAGAATGAACGCAGACACAGTGCTGCCTATAGCTGACCGCATTTATTGACGATGAAATCACCGGGAGCTAGCATCTCGTTGTGCTCGTGAAGAGCACGCATCCCCATGTCTACCCTTCCGACGGAACATTTGCGGCAGAACGCGGAGCCGGGTGTATTAGCGCTGCGAGAACTATTTGAGCGGCAACGGAGCGCGTCCCGCAGCGCCGTACCGGACTATGCCAAGCGGTTATCTTCGCTGAAACTTCTGCAGGACGCCGTGCTCGAACGGCAGGCCGATATTGTCCGCGCCGTGAATGACGATTTTGGCGGTCGCGCGCGACAAGAAACCCTCGCGCTGGAATTAGCGCCCCTTGTCGATGCGATTCGCCACGCCAGGCGGCACTTGGCCAGTTGGATGAAGGCGCGCAAGGTGCGGGCAGGCTTGAACTTCTTTCCCGCCAGCGCTCGCATCGTCCATCAGCCGCTGGGCGTCGTCGGAATTATCGGAGCCTGGAATTATCCCGTATTTCTGACGTTATCTCCGCTGGTCGATGCCATTTCGGCAGGGAATCACGCCATGATCAAGCCCTCCGAACTTGCCCCGCGAACCGCAGATCTGCTCCAGCAAATAATTGCTGCAGTCTTTCCCGAAGAATACGTCGCTGTTGTCACGGGCGATGCGCAGATCGCCGCGGCATTTGCCTCCTTGCCGTTCGATCACCTCTTGTTCACCGGCTCAACTCGAATCGGCAAATTGATCATGCGGGCGGCCAGTGAAAATCTCACGCCCGTCACGCTGGAGCTGGGCGGCAAGTCTCCCGCGATCATTCATCCTGAATTTCCATTGCGCACCGCGGTCGAAAGAATTCTGACCGGGAAGTTGTACAACGCTGGACAGACCTGTCTCGCTCCGGACTACGTATTCATCCGTGAAACGCAGCGCGATAGTTTTGTCGAGCTTGCGAAAGATGTAGCACTGGAGCTGTACCCAACGTGGGCGAACAATCCCGACTATACACGGATCATCAATCGCTCACACTACGATCGTTTGAACGATTATCTCCTGGATGCAGCCGTCAACGGAGCAAAGGCAATTCCACTGGGTGCAAGCGCAGACAGTTGCAACGCGGAGAACCGCATTTTCCCGCCGGTGATTCTGCTGGACGTTGACGACAGAATGCGCGTCATGCAGGAAGAAATTTTCGGCCCCATTCTGCCCGTCAAAACGTACCGCCATCTCGACGATGCTTTAGGCTACATCGCCAAGCATCCTCGCCCGCTCGCGCTCTATTATTTTGACGGTAACGCCGACAGGATCGACGAAATCTTAAATTCCACCATTTCCGGTGGAGTAACCATAAACGATGTCATCTATCATGTGGCACAAAACAATTTGCCGTTCGGAGGCGTCGGTTCCAGCGGGATGGGTTGCTATCACGGGCAGGCAGGATTTGAGACGTTTTCACAGAAAAAAAGCGTCTTCCTACAGAGTCGCTTCAGTTCGCTGTCCTTCTTAAGGCCGCCCTATGGACCGTTTTCCGAACGGGTGATTCGATTCCTTCTGCGCAAGTGAAATGCCCTGGACAAATGGCCTAACTAGTCTTTTCGTTTTCCACACGTAACGACATTTTGCTTTTGAGTGCTGACCATATTCGAACTGGAATTTGTGCTCATCGTTGTCTTATATGTTCCAGAGCAATTGCGCCGCCTTTTGCGAATTGGAGATAGGCGTGCATTTGTTTGCTCCGCCTTGAATTTGTCGCGCGATTCACTGCCCGCGACGGCACCGCTTGATGGCTCGCCGTCTTCAGATCGCGCTCGAATATTGACGAATCAAGCCGTTGCGGCTGTCCGAGTAATTGTCGTGTAACCGTACTCCGCACAGACGCCCAGGATACAGATTGCCGTCCTGGACTGACCCAGAACGGGACAACTGTGCAAGAGAGGAATAATGGACACCGCGGGCGATTATCAGGTCGTTCAAGGATTCCTTATCGAGAGGAACAGTGCGAACGAATGAGCGATCGCGAGTCGGCCAATCTGCTTTTTCATCCCGGCCTTTCCACCGCAGAACACATTAGCAATGTGTCCGGACGCGGCGTAGGAATGGACGTCGTCAAAAACGAACATTGAGAAAATTGGCGGAAGCGCGGAAGTTTCTTCCGCTCCCGGTTTGAGTACAACTGTGCGCATGAAGATTCCGTTAACGCTGGCGATTATTCCGCGTTGATGATGACCAGCGCGCGCAACCGCTAAGCAAAAAGCAGTCGTACATCTACGCTAGCTCGATCGCCAGCGATACGCCCTGGCCCACGCCAACGCACATCGTGGTCAGCGCACACTTCGCTCCAGTACTCTGCAACTGATGAACTGCCGTCATCACCAGGCGTGTTCCGCTCATTCCCAGCGGATGGCCGAGCGCGATCGCTCCGCCATTGGGATTTACGTGTGCCGCGTCATCCGCGATTCCCAGCTGCCGCAGACATGCAAGTGCTTGACTGGCAAACGCCTCGTTCAGCTCGATGAAATCAAAATCGTTGATGGATAGCTTCAGCCGCACAAGAAGTTTCTTTGTCGAAGGAACCGGCCCGATTCCCATGATGCGTGGCGCAACTCCGGCCGCCGCCATTCCCAATACCCGCGCTCGCGGCGTAAGTCCGTGGCGCTTCACCGCGTCTTCCGAAGCAAGGATCACCGCCGCTCCACCGTCGTTGATTCCAGAGGCATTTCCGGCGGTCACGGTTCCCGGCGTTCGAAACGCCGTCTTCAGTTTCGCCAGCGCCTCAATTGTTGTGTCCGGCCGCGCATGTTCATCCGCCGCAACCGTGCACGGTCCCCTCTTCCCAGCTATTTCTACCGCGACGATTTCCTCCGCAAAAAAGCCCGCGGCTTGTGCGCGTGCAGCACGCTGCTGACTCCTCAATGCAAATGCATCCTGGTCTTGGCGTGAAATTGCAAATTCCTCCGCTACATTTTCCGCGGTCTCCGGCATCGAATCCACTCCGTACTGTTTCTTCATCAGCGGGTTGATGAACCGCCAGCCAATCGTCGTATCGTAAATTTCCGCGTTCCGCGAAAAAGCCGCGTCCGCCTTGTTCATCACAAATGGCGCACGCGACATGGATTCTACTCCGCCGGCAATCGCGAATTCGATTTCGCCCGCTGCGATCGCCCGTGCCGCGCTACCGATCGCTTCCATGCCCGAAGCGCATAGCCGGTTCACCGTTGAGCCCGGCACGCTTTGCGGAATCCCCGCAAGCAGCAGCGCCATCCGCGCAACATTGCGATTATCTTCGCCCGCCTGATTCGCGCAACCCAGCGTCACCTCGTCCAGTTGTTCCCAGTCCGCGTTCGAATTGCGTTGCAGCAGCGCCCGCAGCGGAATCGCCGCCAGGTCGTCGGTTCGAACCGATGAAAGCGCGCCGCCGTACCGTCCAATCGGAGTTCGTATCGCGTCGCAGATAAAAACCGTTTTCATTTCATCCCGCCGTTAGAGTTCCATGCGCCAAGTTTGTTCGCCGCTCCAGATCCCGCAGTGTTTCCAGCTCCAGCGCAGTCGGCAGCGCGGTTTCCTTCAACTCCGTGGCAAATCGAATCTCCCACTCCGTTGCCTTCCTGACTTGTTCTCTGACTATTCCTGGGTGAAGCTGCGTGACCGTAAGTTCCTTCGTCACTGCGTCCGGCTCCATCACGCAAAGATCCGTCACCACCGCTACCGGGCCCTTCCCGGGAAGCCGCAGCCGAGCTCTGGCGTCGCCGCCGTCCAGATGACCCACCGAAGTGACGAAATCCAATTTTCTCACAAACGCTCGCGCCGATTGTTTCAACACCAGCACCACTTCGCCCGCACAACTCGCGATTTCCGGAGCGCCGCCCGCGCCCGGCAGCCGGGTGCCCGGTTTCCTGTAGTCGCCGATCACCGTGGTATTGATGTTCGCGAAGCGGTCGATCTGCGCCGCGCCAAGAAATCCGACATTCACGCGCCCGCCTTGCAGCCAGTAGCGAAAAATCTCCGGTGTGGAGACCACCGTATCCGCCGTCTCCGCAAGATTTCCGTCACCAATCGAAAGCGGAAGCACCGCCGGTTTTGCGCCAATCGGCCCCGATTCGTAAATCAGCACGATGTCCGGCGCATGGGTCAGCCGAGCAAGATTCGCCGCCGTGGAGGGCAATCCAATTCCGACGAAACAGACTGCCCCATTCTTCAGCAGTCTGGCTGCCGCGATGGTCATGATCTCGCTCGTCGTGTAGTTGTAGTCCGTCGCTGTCATTGTCTGACCCGCGGAACCGATTCGCTTAGCACTTTCCGGAACTCCGCAAAGTCATTGGTCTCGATAATGTGCGTCTTGATCCAGCTCTGAAAAGTCTCGCGATCCCGCGCTATTGCATCCCACTCCCGGTAAAAACGGTTATCGCGTTCGTAGTAGCCGTGTGCATACGACGGAAAGGCTCCGCCCGGCACGCAACACACCGCCGAAATTGTCCAACTTGGCAGAACGCACGCATTCGGCCAGGCTGCGAGGTCGTCCACAATTTCTTCCACCGTAACGATCGCTCTCTTTGCCGCCAGCACCGCTTCCTTCTGCACTCCCAGAATTCCCCACAACAAAACATTTCCTTTGCGGTCCGCTTTCTGCGCGTGGATTACCGTTACGTCCGGCTGAATGGACGGGACGGCAGCAAGCGTTTCTCCTGTAAACGGACAGTCTATGAATTTGATTTTGTCGTTGTGCTTCGGTAAATCGGAGCCCGCATAGGCGCGCAGCACTGCAAAAGGAAGCTTCGACGCTCCCGCAACATACGCATTGGCTAGATCCCCGTGTCCATGTTCTTGGATTTCAAGCGGCAGCGGCCAATCGTGTTCCACCGCGTCTCTCAACCGGTGCAGCGAACCAACCCCAGGATTCCCACCCCATGAAAAAATCAGTTTTCTCGCGCAACTCGCGCCGATCAGCTGGTCGTAAATGACGTCCGGCGTCATCCGCACCAGTGCCAGGTTTTTTCGCCGCTGCCGGATCACTTCATGCCCGGCGGCGAAGGGAATCAAGTGCGTAAACCCCTCCATTGCCACCACGTCGCCATCACGCACCAGTCCGGCGACTGCTTCGCGAAGAGTTGTAATTTCCGCCATTTGAAGTAAGCAAGCCTGACGGCGCCAAGATTATCCGGCCCTCCGTCCGCTGCATCAACGCTGCATTAATAATGATACACGTAAGACCTACTTGTCCCGCCACTCGGTGTTACAGCCTTCGCGAATCCGTTGTAGAATGTCGCGCGTCAAAGTTCTTATCATTTCGTAATTCAACGCGCCTCATCCGTTCATCGCAGGCTGGTAAGGAAATGATGATCTTCCAAAAAAGCAAACGCATTCTGCTGTCTCTAATCGCTACCCTTTTCCTGGTTTCCGCGCTGCACGCGCAAACCAAGCTGCTGCGTTTCCCCGATGTGCATGGCGACAAAGTCGTCTTCACCTACGGCGGCGACCTATGGCTCGCCTCAACGTCTGGTGGACTGGCCTCGCGCCTCACCGCGCATCCTGGCCTCGAACTTTTCGCCAAGTTCTCTCCCGACGGCAAGTGGATCGCCTTCACCGGACAATACGACGGCGACGAACAGGTTTACATCATTCCCGTCACCGGCGGCGTTCCAAAGCAACTCACCTTTTATCCGGCTCGCGGACCGCTCACGCCGCGCTGGGGTTACGACAATCAAGTCTATGGATGGACGCCCGACGGCAAGTCCGTTATCTTCCGTTCCGGCCGCGAATATTTCGACCTGGGTGACAGCCGTATTTACACCGTTTCCGCTTCCGGCGGCATGCCTGAAGCGCTTCCCATGCCCAAGTCCGGCGCCGGCGATCTCTCTCCCGACGGCTCCAAAGCCGTGTACTCTCCGCTCTTCCGCGATTTCCGCACCTGGAAACGCTACTCCGGCGGCTGGGCACAACAGCTCTACATTTTTGATTTGCAGACTCATGCCCAGGAGAAAATAACCGACAACCCGCGCGCTAACCGCGACCCCATGTGGATCGGCGCCAAAATTTTCTTCTCCTCTGATCGCGATGGTACTAACAATCTTTTTTCTTTCGATCCCGCCACGAAAAAAATCGATCAACTGACCAGCAGCACCAAATGGGACGTTCGTTGGCCCAGCACCGACCACAAAAGTCAAATCGTCTACGAACTGGATGGCGAACTCAACATTTTTGATACCTCCAGCAGCCAGTCCCGCCACATCTCCATCGAAGTACCCGACGATGGCGTCTCCATGCGCCCCACCCAGGTTTCCGCCGCCGAGCAAATTGAAGACGTCAGCCTCAGTCCCAAAGGTGAACGTGCCCTCTTCGTCGCTCGCGGCGATATCTTCACTGCGCCAATCGAAAAAGGTCCAACTCGCAATCTCACCGACTCTTCAAATGCCCACGACAAGTGGGGGCGCTGGTCGCCTGACGGCACAAAAATTGCCTTCATTTCCGACCTCGACGGCGAAGACGAAGTCTATCTCATCGACCAGGATGGTTCCGGCAAGCCCCAAGAGTTAACGCACGGCTTTCACGCCATGCTTTATGCTCCGGAGTGGGCACCGGACGGCAAGCGTCTCGCTTTTTCAGACAAAGACGGCAAGCTCTATGTCCTCACTCTTGAGGAAAAAAAAGTCTTCCAGATCGCCAAGGACAACGGTGGCAGTCTGCGCGACTACACTTGGTCCCAGGACGGTGGCCACCTCGCCTTTACCCTCAGCAATCCCAATGGATTCTCTTCGATTCATGTCTGGAGCGTCACCGGTGCCGAAGTCCATCGCGTTACCAGCGACCTTTTCAATGCCGGTGACCCTTCTTGGGACCCCGACGGCAACTATCTCTACTACGTTGCTACCCATGACTTTCAACCCGCTCTCAGCCAGATCGAGTTCAACTACGCCAGCGATCGCGGCGACGGCATCTTTGCGCTTGCTCTTCGCAAAGACGTAAAGAATCCCTTTCCGCCAGAAAGCGACGAAGTCACTATCACAAAAGACGGTGAGAAGCCTGCAGCAACCGATAGCGCCAAGTCCGAAGACAAAAAGTCCGAAAAGAACGACGAAAAAAAGTCCGGAAAAAAGGAAGAGAAGAAAGCCGAAAAACCTAAGGAATACTTCCACATTGATTACGATGGCCTCGCCGACCGCGTTACCCGCGTTCCCATTCAGGGCGATAACTATCACGGGCTAGCCGTCACCAAGGAATATCTAATTTACGGTCGTGCTGGCACTCCTTTTTACGGCCGGGACAGCTATCCTCCCGCCGCTTTGGTCCTTTTCTCCTTCAAGGACCGCAAGGAAACCACCCTCGCCGAAGGCCTCCGCGGCTTCACCGTCTCCGACGACGGCAAGAAAGTCCTCACGCGCGCCGAACACGACTTCAAGCTCTACGATGTGAAGCCCGAAGGCAAAGCCAATCCTAAAACCATCTCCACCGCCAACCTTCTTGTGGACCGGGTTCCTCAGCAGGAGTGGGCGGAAATCTTCAATGAAGTCTGGCGCCGCTATCGCGATTTCTATTACGCCCAAAATATGCACGGTTACGATTGGGACGCTCTCCGCAAACAATACGCGGCGCTGGTCCCGTTCGTCGCTCACCGCTCCGATCTCAATTATGTTCTGGGAGAAATGGTCTCCGAACTCAGCACCTCGCACTCCTACATCGAAGGCGGAGATTACGAAATGCCAAAACGTCCGCAGGACGCTCTGCCGGGCGCCACTTTCGAACTCGACCACGCTGCCGGCCGTTACCGCATTGCCAAAATCTACCGTGGCCAGAACGAAGAAGAACTCTATCGCTCGCCCCTCACCGAAGTTGGCGTTGACGCCAGAGAAGGCGACTACGTCCTGGCCATCGACGGCGAAGATTTGACCGCCGACAAAAATCCCTACCAGCTCCTTCGCAACAAAGCCAATCGCCTCGTGCGGCTCACTCTCAATTCCAAACCTTCCACCGACGGCGCTCGTCACGTCAGCTATCGTCCGATCACCACCGAACGCAATCTCATCTACCTCGATTGGGTGGCTCATAATCGCGAAGCCGTCTCCAAAGCCAGCAACCGCCGTGTCGGCTACATCCACATTCCCGATATGGGAGCTAACGGCATCCGCGAATTCATCAAGTTCTACTATCCGCAGATTCGCAAGGAGGCCTTGATCGTGGACGTCCGCGGCAACGGCGGCGGCAACATTTCCCAGATGCTTATTGAGCGGCTTCGCCGTCAGCTGCTCGGCACCGATTTCGACCGGGTCTCTGACTACACCGGCACATATCCCAACGCTGTTTTTTACGGGCCCAAAGTCTGCCTGCTCAACGAAACATCCGCATCCGACGGCGACATCTTTCCTTACATGTTCCGCCAGGCTGGTCTCGGTCCCTTGATTGGCAAGCGCACTTGGGGAGGAGTTGTCGGCATAACCGGCCGCGGCCCGTTGCTCGATGGTGGCACCGTCTTCGTCCCCGAATTCGCCACTGCTTCCGCTGACGGGAAATACGTAATCGAAGGCCACGGAGTCGATCCGGACATCGACGTGGAAAACGAACCCGCGTCCGTGATCGCCGGTCGCGACCCGCAGCTAGAGCGCGGCATCTCCGAGGTCATGAAAGCGCTGGAAGCCAATCCCAAAAGGCTGCCGCCTCGTCCGCTAGACCCCGTCGACCACCCAAGGCCCTAGCGAACCAGGATGTAGGGGCGCAGCATGCTGCGCCCCAGCTTGCCCAGGCGTTGGATTTGAGAACTTGTACAGGAAAAATTCCGTAACGTCATTCCGGCCGACCTACCGCCGCCGAGCGCAGCGAGGAATCTCTCCTGCGGCTTTGTGTGTCAAGCAACGCCCTCACGTATTCAGCGTCTTCACCAGCGCGCTCAGTCCGTTCCAAAAAATCTGTACTCCGATGCACACCAGCAGGAATGACGACAATCGCAGTATCACATTCATGCCGCTCTGCCCGATGGCGGCGGCTAGCCGGTCTGCATATCCGTAGCAAAGGTAAATCGTCAGGGCGATCAGCGCCGCTCCGATCGCCGCCGAAATCAGCGCCAGCACGTTGGCCCCCAGATGTCGCGGTTCGTTCGCTCCCAGCGTGATGGCGATAGAAATCGACCCCGGCCCGACTGTCAGTGGCAAGGTCAGTGGGTAAAACGCATTTTTCAAAACGTCCTGGGTGGTCACTGTCTGGTGTACTTGGCCGCGATCTACTTGATCGCTTCTGGTCAGCATTGCCCAGCCGGTCGAAACGACAATCAATCCGCCGCCCACTTGCACCACCGGCAATGAAATTCCGAAAAACGAAAGAATGTGCGTCCCTACCGCCATGGAAACAATCAGCAGAATGAAACTGTTCATGGCCACCCGGCGCGCCAGCAATTTTCTCGATTCCCTCGAGTAGTCCTGCGTCAGCAGCAGAAATACCGGACTTCCTCCGATCGGATTCACGATCGGAAACAGCGCGCTTACCATCAGCAAAATACTCTTCGCAGTTTCAAAAAACATATCGGTCGCTGGAGTATACCCGAATCTGCGCGATTTCCTCGGGTTCGACCGAACTACCCCACGCGCGCCGCGCGAACCATTTTCGCTGTGGTAATGGCCTGCCCTACATGCCGCTGCGTATGCTCAGCCACATGAACCAAAAGCCCGCCCAAACTTGTTGGCAAAAGCTCTCGTCCCACCACTCTCGCCGCTTCCAAATCCTCGCCGATCAGCGCCCGTACCCGTCGTGCCGCGTTCTCCAACGCGCTGCGTAATTCCGCCAACTCTTTGTCAATCGCGATACACTCGGCGCCCTCCGTCTTAAGTTTCGCCGTCTGCTCCTCGTTTAATGAGCCCCCTTCCGCATACGTTAGCAGCCGGTCCACGCTTCGCGCGATATGTCGTACATGAAACGCCACACCAGCCAATCCGCCAGGACGCATATTCCACTCGCCGAGGCTAAGCTCAGCGCACCGGCGGCTTAGGTCCTCTTCCGCCATCTCAAAAGAATGCAACACCGCGCGATGCACCGCTGGAATTTCCTGGAGCGTTCCTCGCAGCCACGGTTCCCTTGTCTCCGCATTCGCCATCATGCGTAATTCCTCCGATCATGCGGACGCAAAAAATGTTGCCTTGCCGCAAAAACCCTCGTGCGATAGAGTCACCCATTCGGCGAGGAAGAGATGCCAAAAAAAAATAGGCCCGCAAAAACTAAGGACACCACGGCGGCGCCGCTCGGCACCGAGCGAGTAAAGCTCCTTCTCTCTCGCAACAAAATCCAAAAAAGAATCCGCGAAATGGCCAAAGCCATTCGCATCGATTTTCCCACTGAGCCACTCCTGCTACTCGGAGTGCTGAAAGGCGCCGTACTTTTCCTCGCCGACCTGTCCCGCCAAATTCCTGGCGAGGTTACCTTCGATTTCATCGCTGTTTCCAGCTACGGCAAGGATTCTCGCACCTCCGGCCAGGTAAAGCTCAACAAGGACATCGACTCCAGCATCGAAGGCAAAACCGTAATCGTGGTGGAAGACATTTTGGATACCGGCTTGACCCTGCGCTATCTCCTGCGCATTTTGCAGCAACGCAAGCCCAAAAATCTCCGTGTGGCCGTTCTATTGGACAAAGTGGACCGCCGCCTGACCGATGTTCAAGCCGATTATGTCGGCTTTGCAATCCCAAACGAATTTGTAGTCGGTTACGGACTTGACTACGCCGAGCGTTATCGCAATTTACCCGACGTAAAAATCTTGTCACTTCCCGGCGAAACTCGCTGAGCCTCGCGCAGCGCGGCCACGATTCCAATACACACTGTTATAATAGAAGTAGGAATGAATCCCGCACAATCATCAACAGAATTGACTCTCGCTCAGCCCATGGGTGAAGTGTCCGCGGAAGTCCTCTCCACCCTCGCCGAAATCGGCGAAGAAGTGAACGCTTCACTCGATTTGGACGTGGTGTTGGCCCGCACTGCCGCGCTCATCAAAAAACACATTGATTACGAAATTTTCGGCGTGCTTCTTGTCGAACCCGGTGACCGAACGCTGAAACACCGCTTTTCCATCGGCCATCCTCCTGACTTGGCGGAGAACCTGCGCATCCCACTCGGACAAGGCATCACCGGCACCGCCGCAGCAACCGGCCATTCCGTCCGCGTCAGCGACGTCACCAAAGACTCCCGTTACATCAACGCGATTGACAGCGTTCGTTCTGAATTAGCCGTGCCCTTGATGATTCAGGGGAAGTGCATCGGCGTCCTCGATATTCAAAGCAACCGTCCGGATTATTTCACGCCCGATCAGCAAAACATTCTGACCCTGCTGGCAAGCCGCCTGGCAGTTGCTATTGAAAATGCTCGGCTTTTTGAACGCGTCCGCTCTCAGGCCGCGACGCTGCTGCTGCTCAACGACGTCAGCCGCGAAATGAGTTCCATTCTTGACGTCGAAGAGCTGCTCCGCCGCGCCGCCGAACAGGTCAAGCGCGTCATCGACTATCAAATCCTCAGTATCATGCTCTATGACGAAGAACAGAAAATTTTCCGCCACCGCCTGGACGTCAAACATGGCCAGCGCGTTCAAGGCAAACTTCGCGTTGCCGCCAGCGAAGGCATCGTCGGCGCAGCGGCAACTTTGCGTGAACCGGTGCTCGCTCCGGATGTCTCCGTTGATCCGCGCTACCTCATGGTTAATCCGGAAACCCGCTCCGAGCTGGCCATTCCCATGCTTCACAAAGGCAAAATTATCGGCGTGCTTGATTTGGAGAGCGCGCAGCTCAACGCCTTCAGCGAAGAACATGTGCAGACACTTTCAATTCTCGCGGCGAACCTGGCCGTCTCACTGGAAAACGCCAGGCTTTACGAGCAAGTGGCGCGCGACGAAGCCCGCCTCGAGCGCGACCTGCAAGCCGCCAAACGTATTCAAGGCGCTCTGATCCGTCCGGTGCCCACGGAAGATTACGGCCTCGATATGGCCGCGCGTTACTTGTCTGCCCGCGAAGTCTGCGGCGACCTCTACGAATTTCTCCGTTACGGTCCGCAACAACTCGGCATTGCTCTGGCCGACGTGAGCGGAAAGGGAACCGCGGCGGCGCTTTACGGCGCAGTCGCCATCGGCATCATGCGCAGCCTGGCCCCGCAGAAATTGCAGCCTGCGGAATTGTTGCGCCAGATGAACCAACTCATCGGTGAGCGTCGTGTCGAGGGCCGTTTCATGACCGCTTGTTTCGGAACCTGGCAAAAAGGCCGTCGCAAATTCCGCGTGGCCAACGCCGGACAGTCACAACCTCTTCTTTACAAAGATGGCCGTTGCGGCAAAGTCGAACTCACCGGATTCCCGCTCGGCATCTTTGAAGAGACCAGCTACGACGACTGGAGCGTCACTCTCGATCCCGGCGACATCGTTATTTTCCATTCCGACGGCATTGCCGAAACCATGAACAGCGAAGGCCAGTTCTTCGGAACCGAGCGGCTGAAAAAACTCGTTGAAGCGCATCACCGACTCACCGCCACCGAAATTTCCGACCTCATCCTTCGCGAAGTGGATTGGTTCGCACAAAGCGCGCCACTCTCCGATGACCGCACTCTCGTGGTACTTAAAGTTCGATGAGCGCGCAGCCATCCGCATCCACTCAGCCTCTTCGCTTTGTTGACCCCGCCGAGTTCACTGCAAATTTTTCCTGGCGCAAATCAAATCGGCGCTCGGGCGAAGAAGTATTCTGCGAAGATGTCTCGCTCACCCAAGCCGCCGAAAAATTTTCCACTCCCGCTTATGTCTACAGCAGCGCCGCGATCGAGTCCGCTTTTCTCGAACTGAAGAAAGGCCTCGGCTCTCTTCCCAACACGCTCTGTTTCGCCGTCAAATCCAACGGAAATCTCACCATCCTCAAGCAACTGGCGAAACTTGGCAGCGGCTTTGATATCGTTTCCGGGGGTGAACTCGAACACCTCGGCCATCTCGGTATTCCCGGCGACAAAATAGTTTTTTCCGGAGTTGGCAAATCGCGCGAGGAAATTCGCGAAGCCCTCCGTTATCGCGCCCACGCGGGTTCCAAATCTCGAGGGCTCTTGCTCTTCAATGTCGAATCCGAAGCCGAACTCGATGTCTTGCTCGATGAATCATCCAAACAAATGAAGCGCGGCGGCGCTGCTCCCAGTGTCTCTATCCGCGTCAATCCCGACGTCCAGGCCGGCGGCCATCCCCATATTTCCACCGGCCACCACCAACACAAATTTGGCTTAGACTGGTCCGCCGTGCGCGAACTCTACACCAGGCATCGCGATCCCAGGTGGATTCAGTGGAGCGGCCTCAGCGCGCACATTGGCTCGCAAATCACTGCTCTTCGCCCATTTCAGCAGGCGCTCACGCGTCTCGTCGCGTTCGTTCGCGAACTTCGCGAATTGGGACTCGATCTGAAATATCTCGATTTCGGCGGCGGACTCGGCGCCCGTTACACCGATCAAAAGCCACCTTCCAGGATTCACTACGCTCGCATGATTGCGCGCACGGTCAAGCCGCTCGGCGTCCATCTCCTACTCGAACCGGGGCGCACTATCATCGCCCACGCCGGCGTTCTCCTCACTCGCATCCAGTACATAAAAACCAATCGCCGCAAACGTTTTGTTGTCGTGGATGCCGGAATGAACGATCTCCTGCGCCCCGCGCTCTACGGCGCAATCCACCCGATTACTCGCGTCACGCGTACTAAAAGCGAAAAATCATCCGGCGCAAGGGTAAATAGCGCAACAGTGGATATCGTTGGCCCAGTTTGCGAAACCGGTGACTGTTTCCTGCGCAATTGGCCGCTAGGCACCGCCAAGCCTGGCGAGGTATTGGCAATTTGGGCCGCCGGAGCCTACGGCATGTCACTAGCTTCGAACTACAACGCCCGCCCCCGTCCCGCCGAAATTCTGGTCAAAGGGAAACGCGCCCGCCTGATCCGTCGCCGCGAAACCGCAAGCGACCTCCTCCGCACCGACGTCCTCGCTTAGTTCGCGATATGGAGTGCGGCAGCCGAGCTGCCGCTTTTTTCCAGAATTGACGATCGCTTTCGACGCCGGCTCGCCAGCCGTTATGAACTCTTCGGCCGCTCCTGCCCCTCGCCCCATTTCAGTTTACTCCGCAAAATTTCATAATAAGATTTCCGGTGCGGCTGAATGAGCTTCAGCCGTTCCTTCGCTCGCACAATCGCCACACGATCTTCCGATTGCATCAACACGCCTTTTTGTCCATCCAGCGTCAAATACACCGACTCCGCCGTTCCGCGCAGCCGCATCTCCACGTTGCATGTATCTCCAACCACCAGCGGCCGATCGCTCAGCGTATGCGGGCAAATCGGCGTCAGAATTATGGACTCCACCGCAGGATGCACAATCGGCCCGCCTGCCGACAGCGAATACGCCGTCGATCCGGTCGGCGTGGCCACAATCAATCCATCCGCGCGGTAGCGGCACACAAAATCTTCGTCGATTGACAATTCAATCTCAATCATCCGGGCCAGCGCACCTTTGGTAATCACCGCTTCGTTCAAGACCAATTGCGATTCGATCGTCTCGCCTTCGCGCATCAAGGACGCGTTCAGCATCACTCGCGCACTCGCGGCGAGTTGCCCCGCCAGCGTGCCCTCCAACGCCGAATATAATTCACCCAAAGTAAAACTTGTCAAAAAACCCAGGCTTCCCAGGTTGATCGGCAAAACCGGAATCCCGCGCGGCGCAGCCTCACGCGCCGCAGCCAGCAAAGTTCCATCGCCCCCTAGCACCAGCAGCAAATCCGATTCCTGCGCCAGCATCTCACGCGGCCGCCCCCCACTTTCATCGCGTAGCGATGCCGCAGTCTCGGTGTCGTACACCGCTCGAATTCCGCGCTTGGCAAGCCACTCCAGCAGCGGCCTTACGATGTCGGTAATATCCGCGCGCCGCGGGCGGGAGAAAATTCCTATCGCGCGAAAGGGAAGTGGTGTCATAGAAGCAGCGATTCTACTCCAGAAGCGCTGTTAGCCTTCATTCCGAAGAGCCGCCCAACGTGGTGGGGCAGCGAGGGCGCGGCTCAGCTGTTATTCCGAGGAGCCTGCCTGCCGCAGGCAGGCGCAGCGACGAGGAATCTCTCTTCGATCGCCGATTCGTGCACAACGCGAGCACAATATCTCAAATCGTTTTTCGCGCATACAGAAAAAACTCCTGATTACCCTGAGCCCCCGCCAACTGGCTCGCCTTCACGCCAATCGCACTCAGTCCCAAAGCCGTCGCCGAATCGCGCACCGAATCAATGGCGCGTTGATGCAGCCCTACGTCTGAGACAATTCCGCCCGGCCCAATATCTTCGCGCCGCAATTCGAATTGCGGTTTGATCAGAATCAGAAAATCACTCCCCGCCTCAGCAATTGGCAAAACCGCCGGCAATATCTTGGTCACCGAAATAAACGAAACGTCGGCTACTACCACGCTTATTTTTTCCGGCAAATCTCCAGCCAACATTTCCCGCGCATTCTTCTTGATTCGAATCACTCGCGTGTCCTGCTGCAGTTTCCAGTCCAGCTGCTCGACATTCACATCAACCGCATACACGCGCGCTGCCCCATGCTGCAACAAACAATCTGTAAATCCTCCATTCGATGATCCAAGGTCCAAACAGATTTTCGCCGTAACCTCCAGGGAAAAATCTCGCAGCGCGCCCTCTAACTTGAATCCGCCACGGCTCACATATTTCTGGATCCGGCTATTCACCTGGATCATCGCATCACGCATGACCGCTTGCCCGGCCTTCGCCGCCGCCACTCCGTTGACCAGCACTTCGCCGGCAAGGATCATGGCTTGCGCTTTTTCTCGTGACGCCGCCAGTCCGCGCTCAAAGACAAGCACATCCAACCGAGCGCGCTCTTTGCGACTTGTCATTTGAATGAATTAAACCGAATCGCCCGCTCAGGCCCGGCGATGCACCAAAAACTCCGCAATCTCCCGCAGCCGCGCAGCTCGCGCTCCATAACCCGCAAGATCATCGATCGCCTTTGCAGAAAGTTCATTCGCAATTTCGTGCGACCGCTCCAGCCCAAAAACCGCCGGATACGTCGCTTTCTGCTGCGAGATATCCTTACCCGCGGTTTTACCCAGGGCCGCCGAAGATTCTTCCACATCCAGAATGTCATCCGTAACTTGAAACGCCCAGCCAATCGTCTCGCCAAAGTGCCGCAGCCGCGCCACATCTTCCTCCGGCGCTCCGGCGCAGATCGCGCCCGCTGTGATCGCCGCGCGAATCAGCGCCGCCGTCTTCGACCGATGAATATATTCCAGCGTCTCCGCTCCCACAGCCTTGCCTTCCGCTTCCAGGTCTGCCACTTGCCCGCCCACCATTCCGTGCATCGTCCCGGCCGATCTAGCCACTTCCGTTAGCATCGCCACTCGCAGCGCCGCATCCACCGGAGCCGCTCCAATCGTTTCGAACGCCAGTGTCAGCAGCGCGTCTCCCGCAAGGATCGCGATCGCCTCGCCGAATTTCTTGTGACAAGTCGGCTTGCCGCGCCGCAGATCATCATTATCGAGCGCCGGCAAATCGTCATGAATCAGTGAATAGGTGTGAATAAATTCGATGGCGCACGCCGGATGCAGCGACGACGTAATCTCCGCGCCGAAAATTCGCGCCGTTTCCAGGCAAAGTATCGGCCGGATCCGCTTTCCGCCCGCGAACACGCTGTACCTCATCGCTTCGTGAATCGACTTCGGCGTGGCATCCGCCGCCGGCAGCATTTGCCGCAGCGCGCCATCCACCAGTTGCAAATCCTCTTCGAAAAATTCAGGAAGCTTCATCTTCGGCAGGATATTCCGTGATTTTTCATGCGTAGTGCGGGGCTTCAGCCCTGCTCGCCCTTCCACCACACTCCACTGCAAGCGCGAGCGTTCATCACGCTTCGCCCTCGCCTTCCGGTTCGAATGGCTCTGCCACCAGTTTGCCGTCCGCTTTTTTCAGCAAAATCTCAACCTTGCCCTCAGCTTCTTCCAGTTGTTTCTGGCACTCTCGCGACAGCGCCACGCCTTCTTCAAAAAGTTTCATCGCTTCGTCCAGCGAAAGCTGCGGGCTTTCCAGTCGGCGCACCACTTCCTCCAGCCGCGCCAGCGAGCGCTCAAAATCAGCTTTTTTCGGCGGTTCAGGTTTTTTCGGAGCAGGTGTATTCACGCGGCCTTTTTCAATCGGCGCTCATTTCCATCAGCGCACGAATCACGAAACATTCTAATCCGTATTTCTCTCGACGCACCAGTCCATGGCGAAGATTTCCCGCAGGGGGCACGGCATGTTTACCCCGGACCGCTCGGGGCCGTGCCCGCCTTTACCCGGACTTCCAACTCTTAAGCGTTTTTTTTCTCGTCCCTATTCTTCGCTTGTTATGTAACCGTCACGGCTTCAGCGTCAACGTATGCTTCCTTACCGCCGCCTCCGCCGCATCGCTGAACGGTGCCCCCACGGGTTTGCCATCATACCAATACGCAAATTGATCAGAGTAATGGCTGCTTCCGAGCTGTCCGCTCTCTCCACCCGGTATCACCATCAGCGAATTGTCCCAGTCTCCTACACTCGCCACCATCCGCATCGCCGGCCCATGATGCCTCGTCGCCGCCCGCGGACTGAACGCTGTCCCGCCCTGCGGCTTGCCCGTAATGCTGAAGAATTTTTTCAGCCAACCCTGGCGTCCCAGCGGATGCAGCATGTCCAGCGAATCAAATTTCTTCCATTCCCAATCTTCGATCCGTGTGCTGCCGCTGTCTCTCTCCAGAAGTTTCACAGACTCATCGGCCGCCGCCACCAGCAATTCATCATAATTTTTGTAAGTTGCCGGCAACCATCCCGCTGGCCGCTCTGTCAGCATTCGTTGCAAAAATGCTGTGCTCCGCCATTCGTAGAATTGCGTCTCGTCGCCCAGTACTGGTTGCAATACTAATTTCAGCGCTGCTCGCCGCGTGCCCTCCAAAAACGCAACCACCGTCGAGTCCGCATCTGCAATCCCATTCCAATCCTTGGAAAGTTCAATAAGCTTCGCCGTCCGCGCATCCTTCGCCGCTGCAATTTTTGCTGCAGGCGCCAACTGTTCTGCAATAAACACATCCGGATAGCTATATGTGTCTGCTTGCACCTTCAACATATCCGCAGGTCGCAGATCGTGCCGGTCATGCAGCAGATCCCAAATTCGCGCTGTACGGTATGGTTCTTCCCAGCGATCCGTCAGATACGGAATATATTCGGGCCCAATTACTCGCGCATTTGCCGTCACAATCAATCCGTCATCTGGATTCAGGGCTTGCGGCAACTCCTCAAATGGAATGTATCCTTTCCATTCGTATAGATCCGTATCTCCCGGAACCGGAACTCCTCCGTGTCCCTTCTTTCGAATCGGCACCCGCGCCGCCATCAGATACCCAATGTTTCCGGCTGCGTCGGCATATACCGCATTCTGTGCCGGTCCCCACACGTTTTTCATAATTTCGCGAAACTCTTTCCAGTTCTGCGCTTTTCCCAATCGAGTATAAGTATTTGCCAACCCGCCCGGCTCCGTCGCCGTCCACCGTAGCGCGAATCCCGTGTTGCCTTCCTGCCGCATCACGGGACCGTGCCGAGTAACCACCACCTTGAAATGTTCATCGCTGACCCAGGAACGTCCGCGGGCGGTTTGTTTGACGTGGATCACTTCATCGACGGTCTGCGCTTTCACCCATTTTCCATTTACTTTGTATTCGTCCGGCTGTGCAGGATTAAATGTCTCTATATAAAGGTCCTGCACATCCGCGCCGTTATTCGTAAAGCCCCACGCGATGCGGTCGTTGTGTCCAATCACCACCAGCGGCGCTCCCGGCAGCGTAAATCCCTTCACATTCCATCCCGGGCATGTCAAATGCATTTCATACCAGATTGGCGGAACATTCAGTTCCAAGTGCGTATCATTCGCCAAAATTGGCTTGCCCGTGGCCGTATGCTTTCCGCTCACTACCCAATTGTTGCTGCCCAGCGCATGTCGAATATCTCGCTGCGACTCTCCTACCCACCGCACAATCTCCGGCACCAAAGCAGAAGTCAGGTCCGGGAATCCTGGTTGTGGTGACGCTGCGCCCGCCTTCAAGACGTCGTCCGGCGTCATATCATCGTCTTCTTCGTCTGCGGGGTCTTTTCCGCTCCTTTGCGAACCATCACCCGGCCGGTCCGGATCGCCAACCACAAAATGGTCCATCGCGGCCTCTTGCGAAAATAAATCCTTCGCGCGATCTGTCCCCACCCGTGCCGTAACCTTTGCGCGATCCAATTCATCTTCCCAGGTGTTCGTCAGTGTCTGATACATATAGCCAGCAATCGCCAGCGAATCGGCTGGCAGCCACGGCTGGGGCTGGTATTTCAGCATGGTAAATTCAATGGGAAGTCTATTCTGATGTTGCTCGATAAATTTATTCACGCCGCGCGCATACGCCTCGATCGCGATGCGAGATTCCTCGTCCAGTAAATTCACGTCGCGTTCCGCCGCCGGACCAAATCGCAACAGCCTGAATTGCTTGTCCAGGGGAATTGCCGCAGGTCCCACTATTTCCGAAAGCTGTCCGCGCGACACTCGCCGCAGCAAATCCATTTGCCACAGCCGGTCCTGCGCCATCACATAGCCTTGCGCTTCCGCCATATCCGCAAGCGACGCCGCGCGTACATGGGGAATTCCCCAAACGTCGCGCTCAACTGTAACTTCGTGCTGCAATCCCGGCAGTGAAGCGGTGCCATCCACTTGCGGCAGCGGTCGCACAAACAACCACCACGCAATCCCGCCTACCACGGCGATGGTCACCGTAAGAATCCATCCAACAATTCGCAGCAAAATGCGCAAAATTGTTTCCTCAATGAAACGTAAACAAACAGTTTAGAGGACGCATTCTGACCGCGCAACGCACAACCCCCGCTATTTTCACAACCCATCACCGCCATCTCCGCTCGCATCGCTCCCGTTCGCATCTTCGCTCGCTCGCATATTGTCCGCTCGAGTCTTTTGAAGGGGCGCAGCATGTTTACCCCGGAACGCTCGGGGCTTGCCTGGACGTGCAATTCAAGCTGTCTTTTTGTCCTTTCGCCATTCCCGGCTTCTAGCTCCTGCTACAATGCAACAAAGGAGCCTTCCCACGGCATGTTCGTCGTTCGCCTGATCGGCGTACTCTTCCTGGTCGTCCTTAACGGATTTTTCGCCGCCGCGGAATTCTCCCTCGTCGCCGTCCGCCTCTCCCGAGTCCGCCAGCTCGTTGCAAAAGGCAACGTCCGCGCCAAAGTCGTCGAAACTCTCGTCGCTGATCTGCACCGCGTCGTCTCTGGCGTCCAGTTGGGAATTACTCTCACCAGCCTAGCCCTCGGCGCACTTGGCGAAGCCACTCTCGCGAACTTCTTCCGCTCTTTGTGGCACGGAGTTCCTGGAACGCGCTCCGCGGTACTCGCTCACGCCCTTGCGCTCACTTCCGCTTTCATTCTGTTAACGATATTGCACGTGGTGATCGGAGAATTGGTTCCCAAGACTGTCAGCCTGGCTCGTGCCGAACGCGTTGCCCTGCTAATTGCGCGTCCGTTTAGCTGGTTCTTGACGACTTTCCGCTGGGCCATCGACTTGCTTGACAGCGCCTCCAGCGCTGTCATCCGCGCCATGGGCGTTGCTCAGCAGCCAGGCCACGGCGTCGCCCACTCCACCGAAGAACTGCAGATTCAAATTCAGCAGGCTCGCGAACGCGGCCTTCTCGCAGCCAGTGAAGAGCGCGTCATTCTCAGCGCTATCGAACTCGGCCAGGTGCAAGTCCGCGAAATCATGGTGCCGCGCCCGGATATGCACATTCTCCGCATCGAAGCCACCTTCGACGAAGTCATGCGCGCCTTCGCCACCACTCAGCGCTCGCGCATCCCGGTCTATCGCGGGACCTTCGACCACATTCTCGGATTTGTGCATATCAAGGACATACTGTGGGTGTTGCAAAGCCGCGAACGCCGCGCCGCGGAAAATCTTCCGCCTCAGCCCTTCGACTTGCGTCGCGTCTTGCGCGAAGTACTGATTGTTCCGGAAACCAAGCCGGCCAGCGAATTGCTTGACGAACTGCGCAACCGCCACACCGGAATGGCGGTAGTGGTGGACGAATTTGGTAGCCTTTTAGGATTAGTAACGCTGGAAGATATTCTTGAACAGGTGGTCGGTGAAATTCACGATGAATTCGACGTCGTCGAAAAACCCTTGACTCTCGCCGATGGCGCGGTAGTTTTTGACGCCGCCCTGAACGTTCGCGATCTGGAAGCGCAATACGACATCAAAATTCCTGAAGATCCCGCCTACGCCACCGTGGGTGGCTTCGTTCTCGATCAGCTCGGTTTCATCCCCAGCGGTGGCGAAAGTTTTGTTTATGAAAACCTGCGTTTCACCATCGCGGAAATGGACGGTAAACGCGTAGCCCGCGTGAAGATGGAACGCATCAAGCCACCCGCCGCCAAAAATAATAACGACTCCGAAACTGCTTCAGGAAAACCCGCCAACTCCGCCGTTTCCCGGTCATAATTTCCTTTCCGATGCTTCGTCACCTCCTCAAGCGTTTTCTGCTTACGCTGCCCGCACTGTGGCTGGTGCTTACCCTGGTTTTCTTGATGATCCACATTGTCCCCGGCGATCCCGTCGAACAAATGCTTGGCGAAGGCGCGGCGCCCGGCGCCGCGGCGCAATTGCGTCACTCTCTCGGACTCGATCAGCCACTCGGCAAGCAATATGGGCATTACCTCCTCGGACTTTTTCATGGCGACCTCGGCCAATCCTTCAAATTTCAAGCTCCGGTTCGGCAAATCATTTTTGAGCGTTACCCCGCAACGCTGCAGTTGGCGTTTCTTGCTTTGCTTGTATGCGCTGCCATCGCGATTCCTGCCGGAGTTTTGGCCGCGCATCGCCGCGGACAAACTTCTGATCGGCTGGTCGGCGTGTTCACGCTCTTCGGATTGGCGATTCCGAATTTTGCCCTGGGCCCGCTTTTGATTCTCCTTTTCTCCATCGAAATAGGAGTGCTGCCGGTTTCTGGACGCAACGGAATCGGCAGTTACATTTTGCCCGCTGCAACGCTGGGCGCGGCGCTGGCCGCAATTCTTACGCGCATGGTGCGTGGCGCCATGCTCGAAGAACTTTCCGCCGATTACATTCGCACCGCACGCGCAAAAGGATTAAGTACAGCTGCCGTCCTCTTCAGACATGGTTTGCGAAACGCGCTGATTCCCATCATCACTATTCTCGGATTGCAGTTCGGAACGCTGCTGGCCGGAACCATCGTCACCGAAACTATTTTTTCCTGGCCCGGCATCGGCCGCCTCACCGTGCAGGCAATTTCCGCCCGCGATTATCCATTGCTGCAAGGCTGCATTCTCGTTATCTCACTGTCCTACGTTCTGGTGAATCTGCTGACCGATGCGATTTATTCCGTTGTTGATCCGCGGGTGCGCATGTCATGACCGCAAGCAAAAACATCAGGGATTTTCTGCGGCAAAGCGTGCTCGCCCGTGTGGGATTTTGCGCGGCGCTTTTTCTTTTTCTCGTCGCACTACTGGCCCCGCTGATTGCGCCGGCAAATCCCTTCGCACAAAATCTTCCTGGCCGGCTTGAAGCACCGTCCTTCGCGCACTGGATGGGCACCGACGAACTCGGCCGGGACATCCTTTCCAGAATCATCTATGGCGCGCGCATCTCGCTCACCGTTTCTGTGTGCGTGGTTTTTGGTTGCGGCTCCATCGGCCTGGCGATCGGAACTCTCGCCGGATATTTTGCCGGATGGTGCGACCGCGTTGTGAATCTTCTGCTCATCAATTCGTTTTTATCTTTTCCCGGAATTCTCCTGGCGATTGCGTTTGCTGCTTTCTTCGGTCCCGGAATCGGCAAAGTTATTTTAGCCTTGATCATCACCGGTTGGGCCGGATACGCTCGGCTGGCGCGCGCGCAAGTTCTGAAAGTGAAGGAATTGGAATTTGCGCTGGCTGCGCGTTCGCTTGGCGCTTCGCATTCGAGAATTATTCTGAAACATCTGCTTCCCAACATTTTGCAACCGGTTTTGATCCAAGCCACCATCGGAATGGCCGGAGCGATTCTCGCCGAGTCCACGCTGAGTTTTCTTGGGCTCGGCGTTTTGGCTCCGATTCCGAGTTGGGGCGCCATGCTGAATGATGCTCGCGGACATTTGTTCGATGCGCCGCACATGGTCGTTTTTCCCGCGTTGGCGGTGATGACCGCGGTACTGGCGTTTAATTTGCTGGGCGATGCGTGGCGCGATTGGCTTGATCCGCGTACGCGTTCGCAAATGGCCGCTCTCGAATCCTCTAAGTAATTTACAAAAATTCACGACCGCAAAATGCTCACGCAGTTGCGAGCGTGACTTGCGTGCCGCGGCCGACGCCTAGACTTTTCGATGCATTGCCGCGATTGATGCCGATTTCCACGAAGCCGTTGGAGCCGATATAGGAAAACGGTTCGCCGGGGTTTCCTTTTGCGAACGTGTCTACCAGTTTGGTCACGGAGTGATTGCCAAGCGTAATTTGTACGGTTCCGTTTTCAATCGCAGCGGCGGGCAAATCTTCCGGACGGAAATTGGTGATGAGATTCCCGAAGCCGTCGACGCGCAAGACCACGCCTTTGCTCACTCCGTCAGTAGCTTTCGGTTTGGGCATCGCGAATTTCTTGTAGTCGGTGATTTCTTCGCCCATGGCGGAAGCTTGCGCGCCTTTCGCGAGCCACCCGGCAATTGGCGCAAAAACGTCACGTCCATGAAAAGTTTTGCTGACTGGTTGCAAATAATAGTGTTCGACGTTGGCGTGGCGCACCAGAATATTTTCTTCGCACTCGTACACCAGGGAAAGAACGCCGTTATCGGGCGCGACAAAATATTGCGTGTCACCGGTGACCAGCAGCGGACGCCGCTCGGTTCCTACTCCGGGATCGATCACCACGACGTGAATGGTGCGCGGAGGGAAGTAAGAATACGAGGAACCGATGGTCAGCGCGCCATCGAGCAGATCGTACGCCGTGACATCATGCGAAATGTCCACGATGGTGACGTCCGGATTGATCTTCAGAATGACGCCCTTGAGCGTTCCAACCAGATGGTCGTTAGTTCCGTAGTCGGTGGTGAGAGTAATGATGGGCCGTGGCGCCAAATGATCCTGCCTTCTGAGAGAGGTGGTGGTGTTGCGACGAGCATCGCGTGAAGCGTTGGTTGCAGTGCTCTGTACGACGCTAACGAAGGCTTCGGCAATCGTCAATGAAGCCGCGCAGGTTTGCGTCGTAAAAAACATGGGTGTGGTGGCGCAAGAGCGGAGGCGAATTCCGCAGTCGGTGGATATTGAAAATTGAAATGACCCGAAGGAGAGAACGCAACGGCAGTGAAGCTCCGCAGAAATTTCGACGAGATATGGGCCGAGGACTTCGGTGGCTGTGGGCGCTGGGGTAGGAACCCACGTCCGAAGCTTGGGAAGCTCTAAATAAAAACTCTAAAAGCGCGATTGCATTGGCAGCACTTAGCATATTAAGGATGGCCTTAATTGGAAACAAAACGGAAATCGAAAGCAGTATGGATTGCGGCTCACGACCTTGTTTTGGCCATTTACACCGTCAAGAATCCGCTCAGGAAATCTTGAAGATTAGAGTCGAGAGCGCCCTCCTGAGCGATCACGGCGGGGTCACAAG
>Ga0209701_10000032_pt1 | contig 54381 bp, 43 predicted proteins | sample CZO8metaG_4_FD_188356 | JGI IMG/M metagenome (GOLD analysis project Ga0209701, IMG submission 188356) | Vadose zone soil microbial communities from the Eel River Critical Zone Observatory, Northern California, USA - CZOApr15con2H3.8 metaG... | ecosystem: Environmental > Terrestrial > Soil >... | reverse complement strand
TAGCCGATGCAAGCCGCTTTCGACCGTAGCGCCGAGGATGTCGGCAACGTCGTCGCCCTCGAGCATGTCAACGTGCGTATCCCGGACCAACAGATCGCCACCGTGTTCTATGTGACGGGGCTCGGCCTGACGCGCGACCCGTACATCATGACCGGGATCGACAACATGTGGATCAATGTCGGCCGCAGCCAGTTCCATTTGCCGACCGGCAAGGCCCAGCTGTTGCGCGGCCGGACCGGCATCGTGCTGCCCGACCGGGAAGCGCTGTTGCGGCGGCTGGCGCGCGTCCGACAGCCGCTCGCCGGCACCTTGTTCGACTTTCGCGAGCACAATTCCTTTGTCGACGTGACCTCGCCCTGGGGTAATCGCATCCGCTGTCATGCGCCCGAGCCGCGTTTCGGCCGGATCAGGCTCGGCATGCCCTATGTCGAGTTCGATGTTCCCCGGAGCACGGCCGAGGGCATCGCCCGCTTCTATCGCGAGATCCTCGACGCGCCGGGCGCCGTCGGCGAGGACGAGCACGGCCGCCACGCGCGGGTCTCGGTCGGCGCCGGGCAGGACCTCGTCTATCGCGAGAGCGACGGGCCGCTGGCCGGCTATGACGGCCACCACATCCAGATCTATATCCACGATTTCTCGGGCCCGCACCGGCGCCTCGCCGAGCGGGGACTGATCACCGAGGAAAGCGACCAGCACCAGTACCGCTTCGAGCAGATCGTCGATCCCGCGAGCGGCAAGGCGCTGTTCACCATCGAGCACGAAGTCCGCAGCTCCCGCCACCCGCTCTATAACCGCCCGCTGGTGAACCGGAACCCCGAACAGACCAACACGAACTACGCGCCCGGTCACGATGGCGCGGCGTGGTCGATGGCGCATCAGGATTAGCCTTGATGACAGCCCCTCCCCTGGAAGCCGACGGCGACATCCGGCCGGGCTCGTCGCCCATCGACTACCTCGGCCGCGTCGCGGCGCTGGCGCCGCTGATCACCGCTTCGATCGAGCAGATCGAGCGGGAGCGGCGGCTGCCGCAGCCGCTGGTCGATGCCATGATCGAGGCGGGGCTGTTCCGGCTGCTGGTGCCGCGGCCGCTGGACGGCGGCGAGATCGACCCGGTCGGGTTCGTCCGCGTGATCGAAGCGATCGCCCGGCTCGACGCGAGCACCGCCTGGTGCCTATGTCAGACGGCCGTCTGCGGCATGGTCGCCGCGTTCCTTGCGCCCGAGGCGGCATGGGAGATCTTCGGACGCGACCCGCGCGCCGTGCTCGCCTGGGGATCGGGCCCCGGCGGGCGCGCCATGCCGGTCGAGGGCGGCTATCGCGTGACGGGAACATGGCCCTTCGCCAGCGGTGGCCATCACGCCACCTGGCTCGGCGGCCATTGCCTCGTCCTCCAGCCGGACGGCACGCCGGCACTTGCCGCCAGTGGCGCCCCCTTGGTGCGGACCATGCTGTTTCCGGCATCGCAGATCACCATGACCGACAATTGGAATGTGATCGGCCTCAAGGGCACCGGCAGCGACACCTATTCCGTCAAGGATGTCTTCGTACCGGCAGCGCATTCGCTCGGCCGCGACGATGCGGCAGACCGCCGCCGCCACACGCCGCTCTATCACCTCCGCACCGACAATATGTTCTCGAGCGGCTTCGCCAGCCTCGCCCTCGGCGTGGCCCGCGGCATGCTCGAGGCGCTCATCGCCCTCGCCAAGGAGAAGTCACCGCGCGGCTTGAAGCAGACGATGCGCGAGAGCGCGGTCGTGCAATCGGATGTGGGCGAACTGGAAGCCCGGCTGCGCGCGACCCGGCATTATCTGCTGGGCACGCTCGCGGAGGTCTGGGAAGCCGTGGAGCGGACCGACCAGCTCACGATTGACCATCGTATGGCGATCCGTCTCGCGGCGTCGCGCACGATCCATGAGTCGCGCGATGTCGCCAACGCCTGTTACCACGCCGCCGGTGCGACGGCGGTCTTCGCTGGCAATCCATTCGAGCGCCGCTTCCGCGACATGCATGCCATCGCCCAGCAGCTGCAAGGCCGTCGGGCGCATTACGAGACCGTGGGCAAGTTTCTTCTGGGGCTCGAAGCCGACACGGCGTTTCTCTAGACCGGTGATCGGAGCGGTCATGTTCGCGCTTCCGCTCTACGACGACAACCCCAGCACGACCATACCGTTCGTCACCTACACGTTGATCGTGGCGTGCGTCTTCGTCTTCGTGTGGCAGATCGGACTGAGTCCGCGGCAAGCGCATCAAGTCGTGCTCGAATACGGCATGATCCCGGCGCTGCTCTTCGGCTACGCCGAGCTTCCGCCGCAACTGCATCCGGTGCCGGCCTGGGCGACACTGTTCACCAGCATGTTCCTGCATGGCGGCTGGCTCCATCTGTGCGGCAATATGATTTACCTGTGGCTGTTCGGAAAGGGCGTGGAGAGCGCGCTCGGCCCGGCGCGCTTCCTGCTGCTCTACCTCATTTGCGGCGCCGCGGCGGGCCTGGCTCAGGGCGTCATCGACCCCGCCAGCGAACTGCCGATGATCGGCGCCAGCGGTGCGATCGCCGGCGCCCTCGGCGCCTATCTGGTGCTCCATCCGCGCGGCAACATCGTCGTTTTCATCTGGTTTTTCGTGTTCGTCCGTTTCATCACCGTGCCCGTCGTGATCGTGCTCGGGCTCTGGTTCCTGCTGCAGCTCATGAGTGCGCTCTCGGCCGCGCCCGGCGACCCCGGCGTCGCGTTCTGGGCGCATATCGGCGGCTTCATCGCGGGCGTCCTGCTCGTCCCGTTCTTCCGCCGCCCCGGCACGCCCCTGCTGCAACCGGCGCGCAGCGCTTCCTTCTCGGTCTCGCGGCGCGGCCCGTGGGGCTGATAACCGATCACCGATAGGGCGGCCTCGAGGCTGGCCGAGTAACGGGCGGGCAGCTCACTCCCGACGCTTGACAGACGCGCAGCAAGCCCCAACCCTGGCAGATCACCGGCCAAGAAATCGCACGAGGAGGAAGCGCCATGCCCGAGCCACGCCAGATCGTCACCAGCGAGCGCATCGGCGCAGTTGCCGTCCTCACCATCGACAATCCTCCCGTGAACGCGCTCAGCCATGCGGAGCGCGCCGGCATCCAAGCAGGCGTCAACGCCGCCATCGCCGACAATGCGGTGAAGGCAATCGTGCTGATCTGCGCCGGGCGCACCTTCGTCGCCGGCGCCGACATCACCGAGTTCGGCAAGCCGATGAAGGAGCCGAGCCTCCACGCCATCATCGAGACGATCGAGAACAGCCCGAAGCCGGTGATCGCCGCCATGCATGGCACCGCGCTGGGCGGCGGCCTCGAGCTCGCACTGTCCTGCCACTTCCGCGTCGGCGCCGCCGACGCCAAGTTCGGCCTGCCGGAGGTGAAGCTCGGTATCCTGCCGGGGGCCGGCGGCACGCAGCGCCTGCCGCGCCTTGTGGGCTTGCGCCTCGCGCTCGACATGATCACCACGGGCGAGCCGATCGGCGCCCGCCAGGCGCGCGAGACCGGGCTTATCGACGACATCGCCCCCGGCGACCTCGGCGCGAGCGCCATCGCCTTTGCCGAGCGCGTACTGCGCGACCGTCTGCCGCTGCGCCGTGTCCGCGACCTGAGCGACAAGCTCAAGGTACCCGAGGCGGACTTCTTCAAGACCCAGCGCAGCGCGCTTGCCAAGCGCAAGCGCGGCCTCGAGGCGCCGCAGGCCTGCGTCGACGCGGTCGAGGCGGCGGCGGCGCTTCCCTTCGAGCAGGGGCTGAAGCGCGAGCGCGAGCTTTTCGTCGGGCTGCTGCAAGGCGACCAGTCCAAGGCGCAGCGCTATTTCTTCTTCGCCGAGCGCGAGGCCAACAAGATCCCGGACGTGCCGTCCGATACGCCGGTCAAGCCGATCCGCAAGGCGGCAGTGCTGGGTGCCGGCACGATGGGCGGCGGCATCGCCATGAATTTCGCCAATGCCGGGATTCCCGTGACCGTCGTCGAAGCCGACGAGAAGGCGCTTGATCGCGGCCTCGGCTTGGTGCGCAAGAACTACGAGATCAGCGCCAGCCGCGGCGGCATGTCCTCCGAGGACATCGACCGGCGCATGGCGCTGATCAAGGGATCGCTAACCTACGACGACGTTGCCGATGCCGATCTCGTCATCGAGGCGGTGTTCGAAGACATGGCCTTGAAGAAAGAGGTGTTCGGCAAGCTCGACCGCATCGCCAAGCCCGACGCCATCCTCGCGACCAATACTTCGACGCTCGACGTCGACGAGATCGCCGCCGCGACGAAGCGGCCGCAGAGCGTCATCGGCCTGCATTTCTTCAGCCCGGCCAACGTCATGCGGCTGCTGGAGATCGTCCGTGGCGCGCAATCATCGAAGCCGGTGATCGCTTCCTCGATGGCGCTCGCCAAGGCGATCCGCAAGGTGCCGGTGCTGGTCGGCGTCTGCGACGGCTTTGTCGGCAACCGCATGCTGGCGCAGCGCGGCCGCGAGGCGGAGCGGCTCTTGATCGAGGGCGCCCTGCCGCACCAGGTCGACAAGGTGCTGACCGACTTCGGGTTCCCGATGGGTCCCTTCGCCATGGGCGACCTCGCCGGTCTCGATGTCGGCTGGCGCGTGCGCCAGGCGCGCGGCACGAAAGCGCCGATCGCCGATGCGCTCTACGAGGCCGGGCGCCTCGGCCAGAAGACGAGCGCCGGCTATTACCATTACGAGCCGGGCAGCCGCGCGCCGCTTCCGGATCCCGATGTCGAGCGCATCGTCGTCGATGTCTCGAAGAAGCTCGGCGTCGAGCGCCGCGCCATCTCGGAGCCGGAGATGCTGGAGCGGCTCGTCTATCCGATGATCAACGAAGGCGCCAAGATCCTCGATGAAGGGATCGCGCTCAGGCCGAGCGACATCGACGTGATCTGGGTCTACGGCTATGGCTGGCCGGTCTATCGTGGCGGCCCGATGCACTACGCCGACCAGATCGGCCTCGCCACGATCCGCGACCGCCTCGCCGATTTCGCCAGGCGCTTCAAGGAGCCGGCACTCGCGCCGGCGCCGCTGCTCGCCCGCCGCGCCGACGAAGGGCTCGGCTTCGCCGAGTGGAAGCAGACGAGCCGGGCGGCATCGTGACGGCGGCACGGCGACGCGATCGATAGAGAGCATCGGCGCAATCACCCCGCCCGCGCGCTTCGCGGCTCGCGCGACGCTATCGGCGTCTCGGCCATCGCGCCGTCGCCGAATCGCGGGGGAAGGCTACGCGGTTGCGCCGAGCAGGCGGACGATCTGGACTTTCAGGTCTGGCGCGGAGATCGGCTTGACCATGAAGGCGGCGACACCGGCGTGTTTTGCCGCAGCGTGCGATTCGGCGTCGGCACGCCCGGTGAGCATCAGGAACAGCAGGTCGGGCCTGAGCGAGCGGGCTCGCGCGAACAGTTCCATGCCCGACATCGCCGGCATGTTCCAGTCGCAGATGACCAGATCGACCGGCGCGGCTTCCAGCAGCTGCAACGCCTGCGCCCCGCCCTCGGCCTCCGCCAGGTTGGCGATGCCCATGCGCGAGAGCATGCGTCGGGTCAGCGTCCGCATCGACGCGTCATCGTCGACGACGAGGATCTTCTTGTCTTCGAGACCCATGGGAGCGCTCATCTCGACCTAGGGTGCCCTGTCTGCGGCGCGCGGGATGTTCGCGACGGGCTGCCGCACGCCGCGCGCCGGCGAGGACGTCGGGCGTGTGCCGAGCAACTCGCGGATCATGCGCGCAAGGCTCGCATGGTCGACCGGCTTGGTGAGGAACGCTGTGATGCCGGCCGCCGTCACCATCTCGGCCGATACGCTGTCCGTATATCCCGAGCAGAGAATGACGGGCAGGTTCGGCGACTGCGCCAGAATGCGCTTGGCCAGCTCGATCCCGGTCATCTGCGGCATGGTCTGGTCGGTGATGACGAGCGACCAGCTGTGCGGCGCGCGCTTGAAGGCCTCGATCGCCTCCGGCGCGCTGTTGAAGCAGTCGACCTTGTAGCCGATCCGGCCCAGCATCCTCGCCAGCATCGATGACACCTGTGGTTCGTCATCGACGATCAGGATCGATTCGCTGCCGCACGGCTTGTCCTCGACCGCGGCGGCTTCGCCCGAGGTTGGCTCGGCGGCGATCGTCGGAATGAAGATGTCGAAGGTGGTGCCATGACCCACCTTGCTGGTCGCTGCGACGACACCGCCATGCCCCGACATGATGCCATGCACGGCGGCGAGGCCGAGGCCGGTCCCCTTGCCGACCTCCTTGGTGGTGAAGAACGGCTCGAACATTCTTTCCATGGTGCGGGCGTCCATGCCGCTGCCGGTGTCACGCACCTTGATGCAGAGATACTGCGTGCCCGGTTTCAGCGGCGCCGTCGCTAGGTGCTGGGCGTCCCGTCGCGCGCTATTCACTTGCAGCCCCGCGCGTGAACGACCCTCGGCCGATTCGTCCTGCGGCGCGACCAGATCCGTTTCGAGGTCGATCGACCCGTGCTGGTCGCCGATCGCATCGCGGGCATTCACGCACAGATTGACGAGCACCTGCACCAGCTGGGTGGGATTGCCGCGGATCGTCACCTTTCCGGAGCGGAGACGCAGATTGAGGCTGATCGATTTGGGCAAAGCCGCCCGCATCAGCTGGACCGTCTCGTTGATGATGGTCTCGGGATCGATATTCGTCTGCTCCGATTCCTGCTGCCGGCTGAAGGCCAGGATCTGCTGCACCAGATGCTTGGCGCGCTCGCCCGCGGTTCGGATCTGCTCGGCGAAATCCCACGTCTCGGAGCCGGCGGCCAGGTCTTCCACGAGGAAGGTCGCGTTGCCGAGAATGGAGGCGAGCAGGTTGTTGAAGTCATGCGCGATGCCGCCGGCGAGGCGCCCCATCGCCTCCATCTTCTGCGCACGATAGAGCTGGTCCTGCAGCTTGGCGCGCTCCTCCTCACGCCGCTTCAGCGGGCTGATGTCGGTGTGGAGGATGACCGTCCCGCCATCGGCGGTGCGACGCTCGCTGATGAGTATCCAGCGCCCGTCGGTGAGCTGTCGCTCGACCGTGTGTTGCCGCGTCGCACGCTGCTCGAGGCGCGCCTGCAGCCGCTCGTCGAGCGACTGGAGGCCGGTGTTGTTCTCATGCTCGAATTCCGCGCGGATTATGGCGGCATAGCTCGCGCCGGCGACGGCGACGCGCTCCAGCCGGGGATAAAGCTTGAGGAAGGCGCTGTTGCAGACCGTCAGGCCGTCATCGGCGTCGAACAGCGTGAGCCCCTGCGGCAGGCTCTCGATGATCGCCTCGCGCGTCCGCGCCTCGGCGGCGGTGGCGGCCATCTCGGCCTTCTTGATGCGGGTCTGGTCGAGGATGACACCGTTCCATAGCACGGATCCATCGCGCTGCTGGTGTGGGCGGGCAATGGCATGGGTGTGTTTCTGCTTGCCGTCGCGGCTGATGATGGTGGCCTCGACGTCCCACATCTCGAGCGTGCGGCTGGCCGAGAGCAGCCGTTCGCGAAAGGTCGCCGCGTAGGAAGGATCGTGACGGTTGAACAGCGCCTGTGGATCGGCGAGGACCTCTTCCGGCGCGACACCGAAGAGATCGCGAACGCCCTCGCTGATATAGGTGTAGCGGATGCGGCCCTCGGGGGTCACCAGCCGCTGGTACACGACGCCGGGGATGCTCGCGGCCAAGGAGGTGAAGCGCTCGTCGGCGGAGTGAAGGGCTTGAAGGCGTTGCTCGAGGTCGACGGCTATTCGCACCACGGGCGACAGCAGCCCGACGACCAACTGGTCGTCAACCTGCGCCGCGTCCGCGCCGGAGTAGAAAAGAATGAACATGCCGAGCAGGCGATCGCCCTCGCCGCAGATCGGACAGGCGAGGCAGGCGCCGAAGCCGGCGGCGATGGCACTCTGGCGCAGCTCCGCCGCCGCGGTGACCGATAGATCGGCGATCATGGTCAGGCGCCGGTCGACGATTGCCGCGGCCCAGGGGGCGGCCGCTTCCGGGGCAACCATGCTCACGGCATCGAGCAGCTCGCGCGGAACGTGTGGTCCTTGCACGTGGCGCAAGCGCCTGCCTTCGCGATCGAACAGCGCGATGGCGCAGCGCGCGGCGGGGGCATGCTGCTCCACCAGCCGTGCGATGCCGCACAGCACGTCCGGCAGGGGCGCGCCCCCTGCCACGAGCTGGAGGATGGTGCTTTGCCCTTCGAGCAGAGCGCGGCTCTGGTCGGCGTCAGCGGGCGGAGGGGAGCGGCGCACGGCCGGTGGCGCCCCATGCGCGGCGGTGCCTGTGTTCGGCTTCCGCGATGCCATTCCGAGTTTCCCCCTGCACGGACCGAGCGGACGCCGGCCCGGAGCGCAGCTTTGCTCCAGGAGCGGATTCTAGGTTGGCGTGATTAAGTAAAAATTAAAGCGATTTGCAGGAATTAGAGGCAATTAGGTTAAAACTCTATCTATTTATCTGCCATATCGGAGCAATGCGGCAGCATCTGAAGACGTTTAATTCAATTTTTACTACCCTGCTATAGCTTTGCGCCGCCTGAACAAGTCCGCAATTGTTGAGGGGTTCCGTGGCCTCGCTGGAAATGCAAGCCGATACGCTGGCAGTGCGGCCGCCGCAGCGCGCCGCTGCAACCGGGTTGGCCACCAATCTGGATGGTCTGCAGAATCAGATCGAGCGCCTGCTCGACCGGATGCGGCTCGCCGTGATCTTCGGCGGCGACAAGTCGATTCCCGGCGCCGTTATCAAGCCGACCAGCAATCCCCGCTCCTGGAAGAGCTACGAGGCGGTCGCACAGGATATCGCCGACGCGCTGAGCCGGCTCGGCTTCCGCCATGTCCAGCTGATGCCCGACGACATGCGCCTGGGCGAGCGACTGCATCGCGAAAGCATTCATATGGCGTGGCTCAATAGCGGCGGGGTGCAGGGCTACAACCCCGCCTGCCACGCGCCAGCCATGCTGGAAATGTTCGGCATTCCCTATGTCGGCCATGATCCGCTGGCAGCGACGTCGTTGGACAACAAGCATACCTTCAAGCGCGAGCTGACCGGCGCCGGCATTCCGACCGCGCCCTTCATGACCTGGCATCTCGCGCGCGGGCCGTTCCTGCCGAAGATGAACAGCCGCTTCGCCCGCATCTTCGGCGATTATGCCGGGCCGTTCATCGTCAAGCCCGTCTCCGGCCGCGCCTCGCTCCACGTCCATGTCGTCGACGATGTCGGCGACCTGCCCGAGGTGGTCGACGAGGTGTTCAACGCCACCGACAATCTCGTGCTGATCGAAACCTATCTGCCCGGGCGGGAATTTTGCGTCTCCGTGGGCGGGCCGGTGACGGCGCGGGACGGGCGTCTCACGCGGCGCAGCATTCCCTTCGTTTTCTCGAAGCTCGAGCGCATGTTCGAGCCCGACGAGCGCATCTTCACCTCGATGGACATCCGGCCGATCCGGCCCGGCCGCTTTCGCCGTCCCGATCCGACCGCCGATGCCGCCGTCCTGTCGCAACTGGGGGTTCTCGCCCGCGACATCTTCTACGAATTCAACCTCAGCTCGCTCATCCGGCTCGACGTGCGCAGCACGGCCGACGGGCGCCTGATGGTGCTCGAAGCCAACGCAAAGCCCGACTTGACGCGGCCCACCAACGACGCGACGAGCCTCGTCTGCGCCGGGCTCTACGAGTACGGCATGGATTACGACGACCTCATTCTATCGCTGCTCGCCGACCGCCTCGATGTGCTCTTCACCCAGAGACGCGCTTCCGTCCGTCACTTGCTCGACCTGCTCGACTAGACCCGGGATAGCCACGACCACCATGGAACCACAAACTTTCAGCCGCCGCCTGATCGATGGCGCCACGATGTTCGTCGTGACGGGGCTGTCGCTGTTGCTGCTCGTCTATGTCGGCTTCGGCGAGGCGAAGCGCACCTATGAAGAATTCAACATCGAGAAGCTCGTCGCGCAAGGCAGCATCGCGCAGAACTCGATCGAGAACTATCTCCGCGCCGGCCTGCCGCTGAAGCAATATGTCGGCTTCACGAACCTGGCCGAGCCCATCGTCGAGAACGAGGACATCGACGCGCTGACGGTCTACGACCTCGCCGGCCGGCAGTTGTTCTTCGTCACCGACAAATCGAAGCCGAAGCTGCCCGAGCCGCCGCCCGTGATCACGCAGATCAAGGACAAGATGGAGGTGGATTCGAGCAGCAGCCACTATCAGGTCGTGCTGCCGCTGCGCACCCGGTTCGAGACCGTCGGCAGCGTCGTCGTCGTCTCGCCCAAGACGGTGGTGACGAAGCGGCTCGACGACACCTTCCGCCCGCTGGTCTTCCTGCTCCTCGGATTGTCCGTCGCCTTCGCCGTGTTCGTCTCTCTCGCCGCGCCCTACCTGGCGCGGACGCGGGCGCCGTGGCTGCAGGTCGCCTATGGCCTGACCTTTCTCGGCATGGCCGCCTTCGTCGTCGGCAGCCTGATCAGCCTCTATTCCGACGGCATCCAGGGCAAGGCCAAGGAGACGGCTTTCACCCTGTCGCAGCGCCTGAGCGATGTCGTCGAGTTCAACCTGCGCATCCGGGATTTCGAGAGCCTCGACAAGATGTTCGCCGACTATCGCCGGCTGAACCCGGAGATCAAGGAGGCGGCCCTGATCGTCGACGACGTGGTTCTCGTCGACACGGATCCGAGCAAGCTGGGCAAGCCTTGGGGCTCCGATCCCAAGGCCTACGAATACACGGTCGATCTGTCGCGCCCCGACCAGCCGAGGCAGGTGCACGTGGCCGTCTCGGTGCCGGGCGACCTGGTCTATCATCGGGTCGAACGCAGCGTCAGGAATTTCGCCGCCCTCTTCGTCGCCTCGTGCTTTTTCGCCGGCCTCTTCCTGCAGGTGGCGGCAGCGATGCAGCGGCTGCGGCAGGCCCCGGCGCCCAGCGGCACGACGCTCGGCGTGCGCGTGCGGGAGGAATCGGCGCTGGCGGTGGTCAAGCCGATCTTCTTCCTCGCCGTGTTTATCGAGAGCTTGACCTATTCGTTCCTGCCGCGCTTCATGCAGGATGTCGCCACTACGGCGGGCGTGTCCTCGGGCTTCGCCTCGGCGCCGTTCACCACCTATTATCTGTGCTTCGCGCTGAGCCTCATCCCGGCCGGGCATTTCTCGGAGCGCCACGGGCCGCGGGCGCTGATCTGGAGCGGCTTGCTGCTCGCCGGCATGAGCATGCTCAGCTTGACCATGCCACTCGGCATCGTCCTGGCCACCGTCGCGCGCGGCGTGTCCGGCATCGGCCAGGGCATGCTCTTCATCGGCATCCAAGCCTACATCCTGGCCGTCGCGTCGCCCGAGAAGAAGACGCAGGGCGCCGCCATCATCGTGTTCGGCTTTCAGGGCGGCATGATCTCGGGGATGGCCATCGGCTCGCTCCTCGTCAGCTATCTGCAGCCGCAGGGCGTCTTCGCGATCGGCGGCGCCGTCGGGCTCGCGACCGCGCTCTACAGCGCGGTGCTGATGCCTCGTGGCCGCGCGCCGGAGCGCGTCGAGGGCGGGTTCGGCGCCGCCTTGACCCGCGTCGGCGGCGACATGCTGCGAGTCATGCGCAGCACGGAATTCCTGAAGACGATGTTCCTCATCGGCGTCCCCGCCAAGGCGATCCTGACGGGTATCATCACCTTCGCGCTGCCGCTGCTGCTCGGCCAGGAAGGTTATCGCCAGGAGGAGATCGGCCAGGTCATCATGCTCTACGCCCTGGCGGTCGTCGCGTCGAGCAGCTTGATCTCGCGCATGGTCGATCGCACCGGCAGGACCGAGTCCATGCTCTTCTGGGGCGCGGTGATCAGCGGATTTGGCTTGGTGCTCATCGGCTTCATGGGCTCGAACGCGACCGGTCATGGCACCTTGAGCACGGCGCTCGTCGTGCTGGGAGTCGTCCTCGTGGGCAGTGCCCATGGCTTCATCAACGCGCCCGTGGTCACCCACATCGCGCACTCCGAGCTGGCCAAGCAAATCGGTGCCAACCCGGCGACCGCGACTTACCGCTTCCTCGAACGCCTCGGCCACGTCGCGGGCCCGATCATGGTGGCGCAGCTCTTCCTCATCTGGGGCCAGACCGCATACATCATCGCCTGGATGGGAATAGTGACGATGATCTTGGGCATCTTCTTCATCCTGCGCCGCTCGCGGCCGCGGGGAAAGACGCGCGCCGCGCGGGATTTCTCGGAGATCGGCAACATCGACGCGCGCCGCCTCGGCCTGCCAAAGGCGATGGCCGCCGCCCTCCTGTTGATGGTCGTCGCCTGGCCCGCCTTGGCCGACAGCAAGCCGGCTTACACCAAGTGGTTTCGCTACGGCTCCAGCATCGATATGGCCTGGCGGGTCGCCGAGGTGCCGGACAATCCGCTGCAGGTAGCCGTGCACCGCAAGGACGCCGAAAAGCGCGGCACGGCACGGCGCGTGCTCGTGCTCTACCCGCGCCCATCCTCGGCCTATGACATCGCCATCACGACGATCCTCGACGTGTTCGAGACCAAGGAAATCAACGCCGATGTGACGGTCGTCAATTTCGAGACCGACGACCAGATGGGCAAGGATGCGCTGAAGCTCGCGCAGGATGGCAAGTACGAGCTGATCCTCGCCATGGGATCGGAATCGACGGCGTGGCTCTATGATCACTATCGTGGCGGCGCGATCCCGGTCGTCTCCGTCTGCTCCAAGGATCCGGTCCTGCTCGGCCAAACCCGCGACTACGATCACGGCAGCGGCACCAACTTCGCCTTCACCTCGCTCAACATGCCGACCGACGTCCAGCTCGCCTACGTGCAGGAGCTCAAGCCCGAACTCAAGAACTTCGCGGTGCTGGTCGACAGCAAGAATGTGAGCGCGGTGCAGACCCAGGCGGAGCCGATCGCGGCGCTGGCGAAGCGACGCGGCATCCAGGTGGTGTGGGGCGCCGTGCAGAACCCTGCCACCGCGCGCGAGGAGCTGGCGGTGATCGTCCGCGACGCCGTGCGCACCATGCGCAAGAACGACCCTGACCTGAGCAAGAGCCTGTTCTGGGTGACCGGCAGCACCTCGGTGTTTCGCGAGATGAAGACGATCAACGAGAACGCCGATCGCGTGCCCGTGGTCAGCGTCGTCCCCGAAGTCGTCAAGGCCGGCGACGACACCGCGGTGCTCGCCATCGGGATCAGCTTTGAAAGCAACGCCCATCTCGCCGCCATCTACGCGGCCAATATCCTCGACGGCCGCGCCAAGGCGGGTGAGCTCAAAGTCGGCGTCGTGTCGCCGCCGGACATTGCGATCAGCTTTAGAAAGGCGCGCGAAATTGGCCTGCGCGTGCCCTTCACCTTCTTCGAGAGCGCGAGCTTCGTCTACGACTACGATGGTCGCGCCGTGCGCACGACCGCCAACAGGGGGCCGTCCGACAACTGACCGGCCTACCCGCTCCCTGAGGCGCGCCGGCGCAGCTGCCGCCGCCGCGCTCAGGCGTCGCCGACGCCGCGGGCGATCGGCTCGAGCGAGCCCGCCGCCTCATGCTTCATCTGCCGGGGAATCAAGGAGCTGTTCATCGAGCACGCGGCTCCGGCGCTGCCTCATAGGGCAGGATGAACGCGCGCAGCTTGTGGCTTGGCCAGGGATCGGCGCCGAATCTGCTATCATGGCGCTTCACGTCGGTCATGCTGACCTCATCGAGCGGCCGCGTGTTGCGATGCGCATCAACCCACGATAAAGCGTTGGTTGCTCGATCGCCTCGCTTCGCACCGAATGCCGCACGCGCCCCATGATCAACCCCAGAGCCATGCCATGCGACGAAGCGACGATCCGGTCGACTCGGGCTGGACCGCGCTGCGCTCCGGACGTCAAGTCCTGGGTTCTGGCCGCTGCCATCCTCGGGTCGGCGATGGCCTTCATCGACGCCACGGCCGTCAATGTCGCCTTGCCGGCCATGCAACGCAGCCTGTCGACCTCGCTGGCGGCGATGCAGTGGGTCGTCAATGCCTATACCCTGTTCCTCTCGGCCTGCCTGCTGATCGGCGGCGCGGCCGGCGACCGTTTCGGGCGCCGCCGCGTCTTCATCACCGGCATCGCCGTCTTCGCCGCGGCGTCCATGTGGTGCGGCTTGGCGCCCGATGTCGTCCATCTGATCCTCGCGCGCGCCGTTCAAGGCATCGGCGGCGCGCTGCTCGTCCCGAGCACGCTGGCGATCATCGGCGCCGCCTTCGAGATGCAGGAGCGCGGCCGCGCGATCGGCACGTGGGCCGCCTTCTCCGCGGTCACCACGGCGGTCGGGCCGCTGCTGGGCGGCTGGCTGGTCGACGCCGTCTCGTGGCGTGCCCTCTTCTTCATCAATCTCCCGATCGGCGTCCTCACCGCATGGCTCGCGCTCCGCCATGTGCCGGAAAGCCGCGATCCGCAAGCGCCGGCGGTGCTCGACTGGCGCGGCGCGCTGCTGGCCCTGGCAGGGCTCGGGAGTCTGGTCTTCGGCTTGATCGCCTCGTCCGGCCTGGGCTGGCGGCACCCGGCCGTGCTCGGCTCGCTCACCGCCGCGCCGCTGCTGCTGGCCGCCTTCCTTTACGCCGAGGCGCGCAACCCGGCGCCGATGCTGCCGCTGGCATTGTTCCGCTCCCGCATGTTCACCGCCGTGAACCTGGTGACCTTCCTGCTCTACGCCGCGCTCGGCGGCGCCTTGTTCTTCCTGCCCTTCTCCCTGATCGAGGTGCATGGCTATTCCGCCACGGAGGCGGGCGCCTCTCTGCTGCCCTTCACGATCATCATGGGCGGGCTTTCCCGCTGGTCGGGTGGTCTGCTCGATCGCTTCGGTGCAAGGCTGCCGCTGATCGTCGGACCGGTCATCGCGGCGCTCGGCTTCGCGCTGCTGTCATTGCCCGGCGCCGGCGGGAGCTATTCGACGACATTCTTTCCCGCGTTGGTGATCCTCGGCTTCGGCATGACCATCAGCGTCGCGCCGCTGACCACAGCCGTCATGAACGCGGTACCCGACCACCAGGTCGGCGTCGCCTCGGGCGTCAACAATACCGTGGCGCGCGCCGCCGGGCTGCTTGCGGTCGCCGTTCTCGGCGCGGTCGCGCATGACGTATTCGATCGCGCGCTCGACCGCCGCCTGGCGCCCCTCGCTCTGCCGCCGCAGGTCAAAGAGGCTCTCCGATCGATCGACGGCAGCACCGTCAGCGCATCGCAGCCGCCGCTGCCGGAGCGCGACCGAAGCCTCGCGGAATCCGCCATCGCCGGGTCCTTCGTCGAGAGCTTTCGCGTCGTCACACTGTCGGCCGCCGCCCTGGCGCTGGCCGCTGCGCTGTGCGCCGCGTTGCTGGTCCCGCCCGACCTTGGCCGCCCAAAGGGCGCGCCGCCGGGGAAACCGTGATGGCTACGCTCGGCGCCAGCTTTGCGCCGCGCCCACCAGCCGATCGAAGCCGAGGTCGAGAACGATGGCGAGACTGCCGACGAGGATCGCGCCTTGCAGCACGTAGGCGATATTGGCGGCGTCGAGCCCGATGATGATCGGCGATCCCAGCGTGCGCGCGCCCACCGTGGAAGCGATGGCGGCGGTGCCGACATTGATGATGGTCGAGGTGCGAATGCCCGCAATGATGACGGGCGCGGCGAGCGGCAGCTCGACCTGGCGCAGGATATCGCCCTCGCTCATGCCGACGCCCAGCGCCGCTTCGCGCACCGCCGGCGGCACCGCGCCGAGCCCGGCTATGGTGTTCGCGACCACCGGCAAAAGACCATAGAGCGTGAGCGCGATGAGCGCGGGCTGCGCGCCGAAGCCGATGACGGGCACCGCAATGGCGAGCACGGCGACCGGTGGAAAGGACTGGCCCGCCGCGGTTACCGTCTCGACCATGCTGCGAAACTCGACGCCGGCGGCCCGTGTGACGAAGATTCCGGCGGCCACGCCGATCGCTGCCGACGCGATGCTGGATATGCCGACAAGCGCGACATGCCATGCGGCAAGGTCGACGAAGCTGTCCTGCTCGTAGAGCGGCCGCTCGAGCCGCGGAAACAGCGCCGCGAAAACCGGCTTGAACAGCGGCATGAGCAGCACCAGCGCGACGAAGGCCAGCGCCGTCCACAACAACGGATCGCGCCACGGCGTGCTCCGCGTCATGCTCATCGTCGCACGATGTCCGCGAGATGGAGCGCGCCGATCGGCCGCCCTTCGGCGTCGGTCACGGCGAGGCGATCGGTGCCCTCGGCGATCATGCGGGAGAGCGCGTGACGCAGGCTCGCCGTGGCCGTGATGGGCTGATCCGGCCCCGCCTCGCCGCGCCGCAGGCGATTGGCCACCGTCTCGACCGACAGCAGACGGATGCCGACCTCGTCCTGGCCGACCAGATCGCGGACGAAATCGTTGGCCGGGGCGGCGAGGATCTCGAGCGGCGTTCCCGCTTGGATCAAGCGGCCGCGATCCATGACGGCGATGCGCGAGGCGAGCTTCAGCGCCTCCTCCATGTCGTGCGTCACGAACACGACGGTCTTGCGGCTCTCGCGATGAATGCGCGCGATCTCCGACTGCAGCGCGTCGCGGGTGATCGGATCGAGCGCGCCGAACGGCTCGTCCATGAGCAGGACATCGGGATCCGCGGCGAGCGCGCGGGCGATGCCGACCCGCTGCTGCTGACCGATCGAGAGCTGGTGCGGATATTTGCCCCGGAAGCCCTCCGGATCGAGCTTCAGCAAAGCCAGCAGCTCGCGGGTACGCTCGCGTATCCTTGTCGCGGGCCAACCGAGCAGCGCCGGCACCGCGCCGACATTGCGCTCGACCGTCCAATGGGGAAAGAGGCCGATCGACTGGATGACGTAGCCCATGCGCCGGCGCAATTCCTCGGGCGCCACGGTCGCGGCATCCTTGCCGTCGATGCGGATCGCGCCGGCCGAGGGGGGTATCAGCTGATTGATCATCCTGAGCGCGGTCGACTTGCCGGCGCCGGACGAGCCGATGATGACGCAGAACTCGCCATCGCGAATGATGAGCGAGAGGTCATCGACGACGATCGAATTGCCGTAGCGCTTGGTGACGTGGTCGAGCTCGATCATGCCGGGCGTCTTCGTCCAAGCTTGCCGGCGAGATCGAGCAGCGCATCCGCGGCGAGTGCGAGCAGGATGATCGGCACGGCGCCGAGCAGCACCAGATCGAGCGCGTCGGCGAAGAGGCCTTGGAACATGATGGCGCCGAGCCCGCCGGCGCCGATCAGCGCCGCCACGGCGACCAACCCGACAGCCTGCACCGTGGCGATGCGCAACCCGGACAGGAACACCGGCAGCGCCAGGGGCATTTCCACATGGAAGAAGATCTGGCCGCGCGTCATGCCGATGCCGCGCGCCGCTTCGACCGCCGCGGGAGAGACGGCGTCGAGGCCTTCCGTGGTGTTGCGCACGATCGGCAGCAGCGAATAGAGGACCACGGCGATGATGGCCGGCGTGACGCCGACGCCGGCGACGCCGAGAGCGGCAAGGCCGGGAAAGAACCCCGCTAGACCCGAGAGCGGCGCGATCAGAAGCCCGAAGAGGGCGATCGAGGGTATCGTCTGCACCAGGTTGAGCGCGGGGAAAAGACCGGCGCGAAGACGGGGGCGGCGCTGCGCAAGTATTCCCAGCGGGGCACCGAGCAGCACGGTCGGCAAGAGCGCTCCGAGCACGATGGCGATGTGGCGGATGATAGCATCGGCGAAGACGCTGCGACGCGCCGCGTATTCCCTCATGATCGCCAGCTGATCGAGCGCTCCGGAACCCGCCAGGAACAGGATCGCACCGGCCACGGCGGCGCCGGCGAGAAGTCGGCTGCCCGGGCGCAGTCGCAGCCGATGCTCGGCATCGACCAGCGCCAGCGCCGCGCAGATGAACAGCCCCCAGAAGGCGCCGCCGAGCGAAGTGCGCGCTGCGCGCGGCGAGATCTCCGCGAGCACCGCCGCCTGCGCTCCGGCCAGCCACAAGAGTGCCACGAGGAAAGCGGCGGCGGCGGCGGCAACCAGGTAGTGCGCGCTGCGTCGCTGCGGGAGAAACGGGCCGGCCAGCAGCGCCAGGCCAGGCAGGAGCGCAATGAGACGCGCGCCGCTGACGGCAGCGGCCAGCGATATCGCGCGGCCGGTGACGAGGCGGTTGGGGGCATGCGTCAGGAAGGCGAGGCCGAGACCCGTCGCAAGTCCGACGCACGCCAGTACAAGGAGCACGCGATTATGGAGGCGCGGCGGAGCGATGATCCCTCTCCTCTATTTGAGAAAGCCCTGCGCCTTCAGGTAATCCCGCGCGACTTGGCGCGGCGCTTCGCCGTCGACGGCGATCTGCGCATTGAGCCGCCGCAGCGTCGCCTGGTCGAGCGATTTGAACACCGGATCGAACGCGGCCTTGATCTGCGGATACTTGTCGAGGACGGCGCCGCGCACCACCGGCGCGGGCGCGTAGACGACTTGCGCCTTCTTTGGGTCGGTCATGACGACAAGTTCGAGCACCGCGAGCGCGCCGTCCGTACCGTAGGCCATGGCGGCGTCGACGCCCGATATGCCCTCGGCCGCAGCGCGGATGGTGACAGCGGTGTTGCCGCCCGCCAGCGTGAGGATCTGCGACTGGCGCAGCCTGAAGCCGTAGGCCCGCTCGAAGGCCGGCAGCGCCGCCGGGCTTTCGACGAACTCCGCCGATGCAGCGAGCCTGATGGCGCCGCCCGCCCTCACCCAGCCGGCAAAATCCTCCATGCTGGCCAGCTTGTTCTCTGTCGCGACATCCTTGCGCAGGGCGATCACCCAGCTGTTGTCGGCGGGAGCCGGCGCCAGCCAGACGAGATTGCGGCGAGCATCATCGAGCGCCTTTATCCTTGCGTAGCCGCGCTCGGCGCTCTGCCACACCGGATCGCTCTGCAGCGAATAGAAGATCGCGCCGTTGCCGGTGTATTCGGGATAGGCGTCGATCTCGCCGGCGATGATGGCGCTGCGCAGGATGTTGGTCGGTCCGAGCTGCAGCTTGTTGGTCGTCTTGATGCCGGCGGCATCGAGCATTTCGAGCATCATACTGCCGAGCAGCGCGCCCTCGGCGTCGATCTTCGAGGCGACGCGCACCGCGTCCTGGGCAAATGCCGCAGGGGCTGCGAGCGCGAGAGCGACCGCAGCCGCCATCATGGCGCGAGCGAGACTTACGCCCACCCGGCCTCCTTCCCTATCGGTTGAACGTCCGCCGACGGCGCCCATCCCCCTGTGCTTCAGCCGCGCGGGACCCAGGCGCGCACGGTGATGTCGGCGCGCACCTCGGCGACGCCATAGCCGGCGGAGAGCGGAATGCGAAGCACCGTCCCTGCCGGCGACTGAACCACCTCCGGGCAGACCGTGACGATGGTGTCGTCGCAGGCCGCGGCGAGCGCCGCCGCGACATCGCCGCTGCGCGCGAGCTTCAGCAGGTTCATGCGCGTCGCGAAGACGAGCGTCACGCGCTTCGCGTCCGCCTCGGCGACAGCCGTCTGCGGCGCGATCCAGATGGTGTCCACCGCCTCGCGCCCGTCATGGGCGGCGAGCTGGTCGGCCGGCGCCGGCGCGAGGAAGAAATGCGTGTCGAAGCGCTTGGGCGGCCCGAGCGGCGTGACCCAATGCGCGAAGGGAACCAGCAGGTCGGTGGCGAGCTCGATCTCGCCGGCGGCGACGAGATCGCCGAGCTGCGGATCGCGGCCCAGCTTCGCGCGCGCCTCAGCCTCGAGCGCATCGAGCTCCGGCGCCGTCAACAGCCGCTCGCTCCCCCGCGGACGCGCCAGCAGCACATGCGCTTCCTCGAAGCTCTCGCGGATTCCCGCGACCCGAAACGCCAGCGCCGCCGCGTCGATGCCGGGCGCCGCGCGGCAGCGCTCGAGCATGCTCGCCCCGCCGTCGGCCGCATCGACCCGGCCGCCCGGGAACACCAGCGCGCCCGAGGCGAAATCCGAGGCGACGTTGCGGGTGACCATCAGCACCTCGAGGCCCGAGGGACCATCGCGCACCAGCAGCACGGTCGCCGCCGGCCGCGGCACGATTTTGGCCTCGGCATTCATTCAGCCGCTCCTCCCTCGCCCGCGACCATACTTTGCCGGGAAGGCCGATGCCAGCCTCCGGACGTTTCCCGTGCAGCGGATCACCGCGCGCCGGTGTAGGTGATGCGCCACACCGTGCCGCCGGCGTCGTCGCTCACCAGCAGCGCTCCATCCGGCGCCACCGCGACGCCGACCGGCCTCGCCCATACGTCGCCCTCGGGCGTGACGAAGCCGGTGAGGAAATCCTCGTACTCGCCGGTGGGCTTGCCGTCGTGCTGCGGCACGCGCACGACCTTGTAGCCGGTGCGCCGCGAGCGGTTCCACGAGCCGTGCAAGGCGACGAAGAGATCGTTGCGATACGCCGCCGGAAACTGCTTCCCGGTATACACGGCCAAGCCAAGCGGCGCGGAATGCGGCTGGATCAGCACGTCCGGCACGACGACCTGGTCGCGCAGTTCCGCATGCTCGCCCTTGTGGCGCGGATCCTGGTTCGCGCCGATATAGTACCAGGGCCAGCCATAGAAGGCGCCCTCGCGCACGCGCGTGACATAGTCGGGCGGCAGGTCGTCGCCGAGCCCGTCGCGCTCATTGACCGCCGTCCAGAGATCGCCGGTCAGCGGATGGATCGCCATCTGCACCGGGTTGCGCAGGCCCGTCGCGAAGCGCCGCTCGCCGCCGCCATCGGGGTTGAACTGCAGGATATCGGCGCGGCGAGTTTCATCGACCGACGCGCTCTCCTGGTCGTTGCTGAGCGACCCGACCGAGACGTACATCTTGCGTCCATCGGGCGAAAAGATGACGTCGCGCGTGCTGTGGCCACCATCCGGCAAGTTCGGCACGATCGTCTCGGGCTTGCCCGACGCCGCGCCGTCGCCACTGTGGTAGGCGAAGCGAAGCACGGCGCCAACCGTGCCGACATAGAGGTAGTCCGGGTCTGGCCCAGGCGGATAGAAGGCGAGACCGAAGGGCTCGTCGAGGCCTTTGGCGTAGATCGTGGCGTTCGCGCGCTGCCCGCTCGCGCCGGCATGGAACACGCGGATGCTTCCCGCGCGCATCTCGGCGACGAAGATGTCGCCGTTGGGCGCCACGCGCAGCAGGCGCGGGCCGGAGAGGCCCGTGGCGAATAGCTCGACCGTGAATCCCCGCGGCACTTTCGGCACCGCTCCGCTCGGCCGCGGCACAATGCGCCCGACATTCGCGGCGCTTCGCGTCGCGTAAGGCGGCGGCATGTCGGCGGGAGTCAAGCGGCGCCGTACTCCCGGCGCATCCTTTGTCCAATCGCCATAAGCAAGGGTGCCGGCCAGCACGACCGCGTCGGCCTGCACGATCGCGCCGGCGCCGAGCACCGCTGCGGTGGCGGCGAGGATCAGCGCAGGGCTGCGCCTGCGACGGGTTCGATCGGGCATGCGCGCTTCCTTTCCTCGACGGGCCGGGCGAAATGCCAACAGACAAGTCCGCGCCGCCGTTCACAAGGCGATTTCGAGCCCGTCGCGGGCGACCTGCCAACCGGCCGCTTCGACCGCGGCGCGCTCGGGCGAGCCGACGCAGAGAATGGGGTTGGTGTTGTTGATGTGGATGAAGAGCCTGCGCGCGATGCCGAGATCGGCGAGCGCGGCCATCGAGCCGCCGGGCCCGGAAACGCTGAGATGGCCCATGCGGCGCCCGGTCTTGGCGCCGAGGCCGGCGCGGATCATCTCGTCGTCGCGCCACAGCGTGCCGTCGAAGAACAGCAGCGCGGCGCCGCGCAGCCTCGCCCTGAGCTCGTCGTCGAGCGCGGCGCAAGCCGGCAGGTAATAGAAGCGCTTGCCCGTGGCCGGGCTCGAGATCGCCAAGCCGACCGTATCCTCCGAGCGCTGTGCCAGTCGCTGCTCGATCGCCGCGTCTTCGAGGTAGAGGGCGACCTTGCCCGGCACGCTGAAGGCTTCGACGCGCAAGCCGGTCGGCCCACCGTCGCGCGTCCGGAGATCGACGGTCTGGTCGAGTGCGATCGGCCGCCGCGCGACACAGTCGGGATCGAGCACGTTGAAGACGCTGTTCGCGCCGAGCACGTCGAGCACGCGCGGCGTCGCATAGAGCGCGAGCTTCTGGCTCTCGCGCAGAGTCAGGAGACCGGCGATCGCATCGACATCGCCGTTGGTCAAGACCGCCCCCAGGATCGGGCTGTCCCGGCCCGGCTGGCGCGGCTGCAGCGGCGGATTGGCCAGGATCTGCGCGCGCAGATCGGGCGACGCGTTGAGCAGGAACCAGCTCGCGCCATCGGCCGAGACGGCGAGCGACGCCTGGGTCTGCGCGGGCGTCTCGCCCTGCCAGGCGCGGCGGCAGGTCTCGCAATTGCAGTTCCACTGAGGAAAGCCGCCGCCCGCGGCGGCGCCGAGCACGCGGATGCGCATCACGCCCTCGCCTTGCTCATGCGGCGCTCTCCTGTTCCGAGGCGAGGCCGCGCAGGAGATCAGGATAGCTTTCCAAGAGCCGCTTGCGCAGCGCCTCGACGGCGGCGCCATCGGGGCTGCGCGGGCGCGGCAGGTCGAGCGGCAGGTCGAGCACGACGCGTCCCGGGCCGGCCGAGAGGAACAGCACGCGGTCGCCCAGGCTCAGCGCCTCGCGCAGATCGTGGGTGACAAAGAGGATGGTCGGCCGCCGCCGGCTCCACAGCGCCAGCAGCAGATCGCGCAGATGCTGCGCCGTCGGCGCGTCGAGCGACTGGAACGGCTCGTCCAGCAGCAGCAGATCAGGGTCGTTGACGAAGGCGCGCGCCAGCGCTACGCGGCGCTGCTGCCCGCCCGAGAGCTGGCACGGAAAGGCGTCGAGGTAAGCGCCGAGCTGCATGTCCGCAAGCATCTTCTCGGCGCGTGCTGCGCTGCCCGGCGCCGGGTCGAGCGCGAGGCAGACATTGTCGCGCGCGGTCAGCCAGGGCATGAGGCGGGGCGTCTGGAACACCATGCCCAGCCGGCCGCCGGCATCGCCGCCGCGCCGGATCTTGCCGTCATAGGCGCGGTCGAGCCCGGCAATGAGCGACAGCAGCGTGGTCTTGCCCGAGCCAGAGGGCCCGAGCAGGCAGGCGAGTTGCCCCGCCCGCACGGCAAAAGCGACGTCGGCGAGCGCCACGATCTCGCCGCGCTCGCTGCGATAAGCCTTGCGCGTGACGGCGACATCGAGCGCGCTCATGCGCGCCACCGCGTCAGCCGCCGCTGGAGCGGGCGCATGGCCCAGCCCTCGATGGCGAGCATCACCGCGACGAAGCTCGCGGTGTAGGCGAGGATGCTGGTGATATCGAAGAACTGGAAATAGACGCCGAGCTGAAAGCCGACGCCGTTGCTGCGGCCGACCAGCTCGACCACCAGCACGATCTTCCAGATGAGCGACAGCCCGGATCGGCTTGCGGCCATCAAATAGGGATAGAGCTGCGGCAGGTAGACCTCGCGCAGCCGCCGGCTCCGGGAGAGCTTCAGGACATCGGCCACCTGCAGCAGATCGCGATCGACCGCGCGCGCCCCCTCGCGCAGGATCACCGCGGTATTCGGCACCTTGTTGAGCGCGACGGCGACGATCGCGGCGACCTCGTTGAGGCCCAGCCAGAGATAGCAGAGAAAGATGATCACGAGTGCCGGGATGTTCAGCCCGAGCACTAGCCAGAGATCGAAGAGGCCGTCGACGCGACGATTGTGGCCCATCAGGATGCCGATCGCCGACCCCGCCGCCATGGCGAGCGCGAAGCTCGCGGCGACACGCAGCAACGTGATGCCGAGATCGGTCAGCAGGCGGCCATCGACGGCCAGTTTTGCCAGCGCCGTCGCCACCGCGGCCGGTCCCGGCAGCAGCGGGCTCGCCGCCGCTCCCGCCGCGGCCTGCCACAGCACCAGAAGGGTCACGGCCGACAGGCTGCGCAGCCAGGCATCGCTCAGGCGCAGCGACACCATGCGACTACGAGCTGGACCGGGCGAAGAAAGTGCCCGACGGCACGCGGCCGTCGGGCGGCGCCTCGTCGATGCCGCCGAACTCCACCAGCAGCTCGAGCAGGCGTTGCGCCTGATCAGCGAGATCGGCGGGCTCGCCATGAGCGACGCCGCGCCGGTAAGCGTTGCGCAGCCGCTCCAACACCCGCGGGTCGTCGACCTGCGCGAGCGGTGCGATTTTCTGCCATTCCTCGGGTGAGGCCGCCAGGGTGTCCCGCGCCTCTTTCGCCGCGGCAAGGAAACCGCGCAGAGCGGCGCCGTGGGACGCCGCCCAGCTTTCGCTGAACACCCAGCCGAGCAGCGGCGTCTCCGGCGAGAGGCCGAGCGCGGGCAGCATGTCCTCGACGCGCAGCAGCTCGGTGAACTCGCCCTCGGGCAAGCGCGCATTGTACTGCCAGAAATTGATCGCCGCCGGCAGGTCCCCGCGCTTCAGCGTCTCGTTGAGCAGCGGCGGCGCGGCGAACACCGGCTGCGCCTCCTTGGCGAGGTCGAGCCCGGCGGTCTTGCGCGCATAGGCGCGCAACACCAGCCAGCTCTTGTCGACGGGTCCGCCGGCGATGCCGATCTTGCGCCCGCGCAGATCGGCGATGCCGGTGATGCCGTCCGCTTTGCGCACCATCACGCCGCCCGTCGCATGCGAGTGCGGCATGAAGGTGAAATCGCCGCCCAGCGCGCGCCGCCGCGCCACCCACAGCCAATCGGTGAGGATGACGTCGACCGCGCCGCCTTGGAGCGCCACCGCCGCGCCGTCCTTGCCGGCGAGCTCGAGCGGCTCGACCGCGACGCCGTGAGCGCGGTCGAGGTCGTGCCGGCGCATCACATCGAGCTCCCAACTGACCGTGCCGAATTTGAGGACGCCGACGCGCACCACCGGCAGCTCGGTGGCGCGAGCAGGTGGCACCGCGACCGCCACGGCGATCACAAATGCGAGGGCGGCACACAGGCGTCCTGCGGTCGACCGCCGACCCGCTCCGCTACGATGGTACATGCCTGACATCGTTGCGCTTCCGGACACCGTCGTCAACCTGGGGCACCGCCCGCCTTCATTCGTGCAGATCGGCGAGCGAAAGGCTCTCGCGCACCTCCGGCTGCCGCGGCGGCACGTAGGTCATGCCCGCCGCCTGGGCGAGCGACGGGAGCTCGCCACCGGCAAGCATATCGCCGACCGCGGTGCTGACCTGCTCGATCAGGGCCGCCTCGGTCGACAACCCGACGAAGCCCATGTTGAAGCCGATGCGGTGGTAGTAGCCGGACGGCTTGAGCGTCGTCTGCGGATGTTCGGCGCGATAGGCATCGAAGCGATGCAGCGGGATGAGCGTCGCATCGAAGCCGCCCCGCTCCAGCCGCGGCAGCAGCTCGCCGCGCCCCGGCACGAGATGGGTGATGCGATTGACGAGCCGGCCGTCGCCGTAGGTCATCAAGATCGTATCGGCGAGCGTCGCCGCCTCGAGGACCAGCTTCAGATCCTCGAGGTCCGCCAGCCGCGTGATCGGCTTGGTCACGCCGGGTGCGAGCACGACGGTGAGCGGCGCGTAATGATAGGGTTTGCTCGGCACCAGCGCGCCCAGCGCCACGCGACGCCGGCGGTCGGCCAGCGTCGCGCCGTCATAATCCGGCATTCGCCCCGTCTCGGCGCCGGGTTTGCCGAGCGCATCCTTGATGAGGGGGTAGCCGCCGACCAGCTGGCAGCGCCCGTCGGAGAGCAGCGCATTGGCTGCCAGCGTGGTGCTGCTGTCGGTATCGACCTTGCTCTCGAACCATTGCACAGCCAAGGTCTTCCCGAGCCGCTTCGCCACGGCGTCAGCAACCGCAAAATCAAAGCCCCCGCCTTCCCTGCCCTGGCGGACGGAGTAAGGCGGCACCTTCTCGTCGAGGCAGACGCGGAGCGTGTCTTGCGCGCGGGCCGGGGGTGTCGATGCGCCGGCGAGAACCAGCGCGCCCGCCATCGCAACCACCAGCGATCGGATTTTCATCACTTGCCTCGGGTCACGACGTAAGCCCAGATCGCCTCGATCTCGTCGAGTGAGAGGACGTCGCCCCAGGGCGGCATGCGGTCGTTCTTGCCGTTGACGACGGATTCGAGAAAGCGATCCCCCTGGTCGCGCGGGAAGGTGCGGAGGTCGTAGGTCACGGTGCCTGCGCTCACCATGTTGAAGCCGTGGCAGTGCGAGCAGCGATGCGCGTAGAGCGCCTTGCCCTGCTGCACCAGCTCTGCCTGCGTCTGACGATCTTGCTGCGAGGACGCCTCCTGCCGTCCTGAATCATCGGCGGCGGCAGGTCCGCCAGCGACCGCCAGGGCGATCGCCAGCGCAGCCAATACATAACGAAACGTCATCGACACCGATCCAAAGCAGCGGGGCCGCCGGACGCGACGGCCCCGCGACACCCACCCCTTGCCTACTTCTGGACCGCGAAGACCCAGAGCGAGCCGCCGGCCGGCACGTCCTTGAGACGCTCGTCGCCGGAGAACAGCGAATAGACGCCGCCGATGCCGCTGGACACGGCGACGTACTGCCTGCCGTCCTGCTCCCAGGTGACAGGCTGTCCCTCGATGCCCGAGCCGGTCTTGAACTGCCACAGCTTCTTGCCGGTGTCGGCGTCGAAAGCCTCGAGCTCACCGGTGAGCTGACCGCTGAAGACCACGCCGCCCGCCGTCGACAGCACGCCCGAGAAGCGCGGCAGAGTGCTCGGCGCTTGCCACTTGGCCTTTCCCGTCAGCGGATCGATCGCCTTCAGATAGCCGCGCGGCTCGTTGCCGGCCGGCCATTCCCAGAGGTCGCTCAAATCCATGCCGAGATACCAGTCGCCGGCCTTGTACTCGGCGGGGATGGCCTTGTAATGCCCGCCGAAATTGAGCGTGTTGGCGTAGGCGAGGCCGGTCTTCGGGTTGAAGGACATCGGCTCCCAATTCTTGCCCCCGAGGATCGACGGCCACACCACGACCTTCTCGCCGGCCCGCGCCTTCGTCGCCACGTCGGTCTCGACCGGACGGCCAGTCTCCATGTCGATGCCCTTGGCCCAGTTCACCTTGACGTAGGCATTGGCCGCCAGAAGCTTGCCGTCGGTGCGGTCGAGGACATAGAAGAACCCGTTGCGGTTCGCGTCCATCAGCACCTTGGTCGGCTTGCCCTTCACCTTGATGTCCGCGAGGATCATCTCGGCGACGCTGTCATAGTCGAAAGGATCGTTGGGCGAGAACTGGAAGTGCCATTTGATCTTGCCCGTCTGGGGATCGAGCGCCAGCACGGAGTCGGTATAGAGGTTGTCGCCCTTGCGCACGGCGGCGTTGAACGGCCCGGGATTGCCGATGCCCCAATAGACCGTATGCAGCTCCGGATCGAAGGAGCCGGTGATCCAGGTCGAGCCGCCGCCATGCTGCCAGGTGTCGCCCGCCCAAGTCTCGACGCCTTTCTCGCCCTCGCTCGGCACCGTGTAGGTGCGCCAGAGGTGCTTGCCGGTCTGCGGCTCCCAGCCGTCGATGAAGAGACGCGTGCCGAACTCGGCGCCGGAGATGCCGGTGATGACGACGCCGTCGGCGACGAGCGGCGCGACGGTCATCGAATAGCCGTCCTTGAAGTTGATCGCGTTCTGCCGCCACAGCTCCTTGCCGGTCTTGGCGTCGAGCGCGATGACATTGGCGTCGAGCGTGGTGCGGAACACCTTGCCGTCATAGAGCGCGGCGCCGCGATTGATGATGCCGCAGCAGACGATGCGCGGCGTCTCCGGCGGATACTCGACCTTGGTCTTCCAGATCTGCTTGCCGGTCTTGGCGTCGACGGCCATGGTCGCGCTGTTGGTGGTGACGTAGAGCACGCCCTTGTAGACGAGCGGCTGCGACTCCTCGGAACGGTTGTCGTCGTAGCTGTAGCTCCACACGGGAACCAGCTTCTTCACCGTCTCCTTGTTGATCTGGGTGAGCGGGCTGAAGCGCTGGAGATTGTAGCCCATGCCGTAATTGAGGACGCTCTTGGTGTCGCTGGCGCCCTTCGCCAGCTGCTGCGCCGTTTGCGCTTGCGCGGCAAGCGGCAGCAATGCCGCGAGCGCGGCGGCCACGAGTAGTTGTTTCATGTCTCTCCTCCCCTTGTGCTTGCCGGCGAATTCCATCGCCTTGACTTACGAAAGAAGCCGGCTCCCCGGCGCACGCGCCGGAGAGCCGCTCCCGATCAGGCCTTCATGGCCGCCGCCACCTTGTCCGGGGTGAGCGGCAGCGTGCGCACGCGCGCGCCCACCGCGTTGTAGACGGCGTTGGCGATGGCCGGCGCGACCACCGTCACCGCCGGCTCGCCGACGCCGGCGGGGTAGTTGCCGGTGCTGATGACGTGGATGTCGAGCTCCGGCACCTGCGACATGCGCAGCGGCGTGTAGGTGTCGAAATTGGTCTGCTCGATGTTGCCCTTCTTCATCGACGCCTGCTCGTAGAGCGCGAGACTGACCCCCCACAGCGTCGCGCCCTCGACCTGCGCGCGCACGCCATCGGGGTTGACCATGGTGCCGACATCGATGGCGATGGTCATCTTGTGCAGTTTCACCGTGCCGTCCTTGGCGACGGAAACCTCGGCGACGCCCGCGGTCCAGGTCGGCGTGTTGCGCTCCTGCGACGAGACGGCGGCGAGACCCATGGCGCGGCCCTTCGGCAGCTGCTTCTTGCCGTAGCCGGATTTATCGACTGCGACCTTGATCACCTCGGCGATGCGCTTGGCGCCGCCGACCGAGTTGGGCGCCGTGCCGGCGTTGCGGCCGGTGGCATCCAGCATGGCCAGGCGGAACGCCACCGGATCCTTGTTGGCCTTGTGCGCGAGCTCGTCGACGAAGCTCTCCACCGCCCAGAAGGTCCAGGCCGGCGCCACCGAGCGGAACTGCCCGGACGGCGTCGCCGCCTGCGCCAGATCGTTCTCGATCGCGCGCACATGGTGGTTCGGGATGGTGTACCAGCTGTCGGCGCCGTTGACCGAGAAGGAATCGAGCTTGCCCTTCTTGTCCGTGCTGTCGGAGAGGAAGGCTTCGATCCCCCAGCGCTTGGTCGCCCACGCCGCGCAGACATCCTGGGTCAACACCACGAGCTTGCCGCCGGCGTCGAGCCCGCCTTGCATCTTCTGGTAGGTGAGCGTGCGGAAGAAGTCGTTCTGCACGTCCTCCTCGCGGCTGTAGATGAGCTTCACCGGCTTGCCCACCGCCTTGGCGGCCAGCGCGGCCGGCACCATGGCGTCGGCCTCGAGCCGGCGGCCGAAGCCGCCGCCGAGATAGACCTGGTGGATCAGCACCTGCTCCGGCTTGGCGCCGACCGCGGCCGCCACCAGCGGGCCGGAGCGCGTCTGGAACTGCGAGCCGGAATAGATGTGCCAGGTGCCGTCGCGCTCGAAGGCGACGCAGTTCATCGGCTCCAGCGGCGCGTGGATCGCGAGCGGCGTCACATACTCCGCCTCGAGCTTGGTCGCGGCGCCGGCCAGCGCCTTGCCGGCATCGCCGATATCCCAGAAGGAAAGCCCCTTGGCGGGATCGGCGGTGAGCTGCTTCGCATGCTCCAGAATGCCGTCGCTGCTGACGCCGGCATTGGGACCGAGATCCCATTCGATCTTGAGGGCATTCGCCGCGGCCATGGCGGCGGGGTAACTGTCGGCAATCGCCATGACATAGTGGGTGGCCGTCCCCGTCGGATCGGCGACGGAGACGAATTGCTGATAGCCCGGGATATTCTTCGCTTCGCTGTCGTCGACATTCGTCGCCTTGGCGCCATAGCGCACCGAGGGACGCGCAATCTTGGCGTAGGCCATGCCCGGCACGAACATGTCCATGCCGTAGCGCGCCGTGCCGTTGGTCTTCGCGGGAATATCGAGCGCCGGCACCGGCTTGCCGACGATCTTGTAGTCGCCGGCCTTCTTGAGCTGGATCTTCTTGAGGTCGTCGGGAGAGTAGGTCTTGTCGACCTTGCCGCTCGACACCAGGTCGGCGTAGCTGATCGACTTGCCGGATTTGTGGACGACGCGGCTGCTCGCCGCGCGGCACTCGCCCTCGGGAACGCCCATCGCCTTGGCGCCGCCCTCGATCAGCGCCATGCGCCCGGCGGCACCGCAGCGCGACAGCGTGTCGAAGTTGTTGTTCACGCTCCAGCTGCCGCCGGTGACCATGAGGCCCCAGCGCTCGGCGGGATCGGGATAATCGATGCGGATGTCCTTCCAATCGGCCTCGAGCTCCTCGGCCACCGCTTGCGCGAGCGCGGTGCCGACATGCTGGCCCATTTCCGACTTGGTGATGTGCACCGTGATGATGCCGCCGCGATCGATCGTGTACCACACGGTCGGCGAGAAATTGCCGGCGGCGAGCGCCTCGCCGGCGCCGCCGATGAGCGTCGGCAGCAGCGAGAAGCCGCAGGTGAGCCCCGCGCCGGTCGCCATGCTGCCGACCAGGAACTGGCGGCGGTTCACCCGCCGTGCGGTCGCTTTGCGCGCCAATGTCTCGGTCATGTCAGATCTCCTTGGTCCCGCTGCGCATGTCCTTGGCGGCGCGTTTGATGGCTTTCTTGATCCGCACATAAGTCATGCAGCGGCAGAGATTGCCGTCCATCGCCTCGACGATCTGCGCATCGCTCGGGTTGGGGTTCCTCTGCAGCAGCGACGCCGCCTGCATGATCTGCCCCGACTGGCACCAGCCGCATTGCGGCACTTGCTCGGCGATCCAGGCCCGCTGCAACGGATGCTGGCCGCGCGGGTCGAGCCCTTCGATCGTCGTCACCTCGCCCTCGGCCGCATCGGCCAGACTGGTCTGGCAGGAGCGCACGGCCTCGCCGCTCAGGTGAACCGTGCAAGCGCCGCACAAGCCCGCGCCGCAGCCGAATTTCGTGCCGGTCATCTGCAGATGCTCGCGCACGACCCAGAGAAGCGGCGTGTCGTCCGGCATGTCGACGACGCGCCGGAAGCCGTTGATGGTCAGGATCCTCATGGCATCCCCTCGTTTGCGCCGGCCATCCGCATCGACCGGCGGCTCGGAGCTGAAAGACTTCGCGGGCGATCACGCCCGCCTGGCAGTTCGTCAGAGAACGATCACGAGCCTTGCCAAGTGGGCGCGACGGCCGCTCGCCTGGCAGACTCCGAATGATCGCCGACCGATAAATCGCCCTCCCGTGCGCAGCGACTGTGTTTGGGCCACGCGTGACGTGGCTCGTCGCCTTTTTGGTTGGGTCATGCTGGCAGCAGTCGCAACACGCTGTCAATGCCGACATGCGACGCGGAGTGGCATTGAAGTGTGGGGTCGCGCCTGGCATGTGGTGTATCAAGCGCAGGTATTTGCTGCGCCAAAGCATCAGCGCGGCGCGATCCCGTCGGCGATTGACAGGCCTACAGCGAAATCTTACCGTCGCCGCGAGACTATTGCCGGGCAATCGGCGATCAACGAGGAGGAAACCAATGAAGTGGACAACGCCACGCATCGTCGAGATGGCTGTCGGGCTCGAGATCAACTCCTACGCCTGCGCCGATCTGGCCTGATCGCTTTGTTTGAACCGCCGGGCGCGCCGAGCGGCGCCGCTCGGTGCGTGGCGGACGGACTCGGCGCATCGTCGATGCAGCGACGGCGCCCGTCGAGGCGCATCCCATGAGCGACAAACCGCTGACAGCCGACGAGTTGGAGGCGGCGCTCCGCGCCATCGGCGCCGAGCGCTACCACAACCGTCACCCGTTCCATAAGCTGCTGCATGGCGGGCGGTTGACGCGCGGGCAGGTGCAGGCCTGGGCGCTCAACCGCTTCTATTACCAGCGCTCGATCCCGGTCAAGGACGCCGCGCTGATGGCGCGCCTGCCGACGGCGGAACTACGCCGCATATGGCGCGCGCGCCTCGTCGACCATGACGGCGACGGCACGACGCCCGGCGGCATCGAGCGCTGGCTCAAGCTCGCCGAGGGCGTCGGCCTCGACCGCGACTACGTGGAGTCGACAATAGGCATCCTGCCGACCACGCGTTTTTCGGTCGACGCCTACGTGCATTTCGTGCGCGAGCGCTCGGTGCTCGAGGCGATCGCCTCGTCGCTCACCGAGATGTTCTCGCCTGACATCATCGCCGAGCGCGTCGAAGGCATGCTCAAGGGCTATTCCTTCATCACCATGGACACGCTCGCCTATTTCAAGCCGCGCCTGACCCAGGCGCCGCGCGATGCGGATTTCGCGCTGGCCTATGTCAAGGCCGAGGCGAAGACACGCGAGCAGCAGGAGGCGGTGCTGGCCGCGCTGCGCTTCAAATGCGACGTGCTGTGGGCGCAGCTCGACGGGCTCTACCTCGCCTATATCGCGCCGGCTTTCATCCCGCCGGGCGCGTTCGTACCCACGGCGGAAGCCCAGTCGGCACAAGGGACAACGCGGTGAGCGGCGAGGCACCGCGGCGCTTGATGGTGGCGGACGCATCGGTGCTGCGCCTCGCCCCGCATGTGAAGTTCCGCCATGACGCGACGCGTGGCCGCTGGGTCGTGCTGGCGCCCGAGCGCCTGTTGCTGCCGGACGAGCCGGCGGTCGAGATTCTCAAGCTCCTCGACGGCAGCCGCAGCGTCGCAGCGGTGATCGACACGCTCGCGCAACGCTTCGACGCACCGCGCGCGGTGATCGGCAGCGATGTGACGGCGATGCTCCAGGACCTCGTCGACAAGGGCGTGCTCGTAGCGCAAGCGTGACGATTGGCGTCCTGCCAAGCCCTTTTTCGGGGTAATGTTTTCCCGGACCTCTAGCAAAAGGAGTCCCTGCGGGCGCTGCGCCCTGGGCCGGCTGAATCCGCCCCCGAATGGGGGTTTCCTTTAACGATGAATAGGCACGATGGACCCGTCGAAATTCGCGAGACGGGGACCCCATCATGTGGCAGCAGGCGCAGGTCCGGAGCGACGACGATGTCGTTCAGGACTTCATTGAATTCAGCCTCGAATGGTTGCAGGACCGCCGTTACACACTCACCATCGACGTCGATATGGCGGCTTGGGCAAGCACGATGGCCGAGGCGCCCTCGATGGCAGTGGTCAATCCCACCTTCGACCCACGCTGCAGCCCTTTAGCGCCGGATAATAGCTTTTGGCTCGATGTCCGGGCTGGCTCGCATACGGTCGCGATGATGGCCGCACGGCTCTTCGTCACCGACGACTATCTCGAGATCAAGCGTTCGACCAAGCTGTGGTACGACCCGCCGCCGCCCGACGCGGCCCGACTGCCGATCGAGGTGCCTGAGGGAACGCCGATTATCCAGGGCAATGTGGGTCACGAGGGCGGTCTATGGGTTGATCCAAGACACCGCAAGCGCGGTCTCTCCGTCATCCTGCCGCATCTCATTCGCGCCCTGTGTTTCCGTGAATGGAACGTCGATTGGCAGACGGGTGCAACGATGCGAGGCATCGGCGAGTGCGGTATCGCCCACTGGGCGTATGGCGCTCCACACGTCGTACCGTGCTATGAAGGTCACTTCCTCGTCACGCAACGCCCCGACCGCCTATTCCTGGTCTATATGAGCCGGGAAGAGTTAGTGGCCGGTCTCGATCTTGCTGCCGTTGCCAGGCTCCTGCCGGATCGCCACCGCGAGGCGCACCACCCGGCCGCCCTCGTTCAGAAAGGGTAGAATGAGTCGCGTGTAATGGTGGAGGGTGTCGTCGAGGCGGCAACGTATGCGCTGGAGGCGCGGCCGGGCCGTCAGGCGAACCGTGTTGTAGTCGCGTAAGGTCGATTCCGCGTATATCGCTACAGGATGGGCCCGCGGCTTTTCCTGTGCACCGAATGGAAGAGCATAGCCGAACAACTCGAAACGAAAATCCACCGGGTCGTTGCTGCTTACGTCGACGACATGCAGCGTGCCGATGACTCCCGCGCGCGTCAGATGGACGGTGTCGACATTCGAGAATTGGCATCCCGTCTCCGAGCGCAGGCCGCGCCAATACCGGTAGAGGTAACCCAACGGATCGTTCCGCCCCGGCAAGGTATCGAGCTTCAGCTGTCGCCGCTCGATGTAGTTGCCGTCGCTGTCGGAGACGAAGTCGACGAACCGCGAGCGCACGAAGGGGATCATCTGCCCCATCCGCTCGCTTGGCGGCGTATAAAGCGCTGGCTTGCGCGCCGCATAAAGCGGGATCGCCGCCGACGCATGCGGCGTCGGCCCGCCATGAGCGCCCCCATTCGCGGCGGCCGCCCAGCAGCCGTTGCGCCGGCAGCGCGCCGCGGCGGCGGCATAGGACCTGGCGGTATGCTCGAATCCCGCGAGGTGCTCGATCGTCGACAGCGCGCGCAGATAGCTGCAGCCGCCATCCGCCGCGCAGGTGACGGCGCCTGCCGGCTCGCTGATGCTATGGCTGGCTCGCGCCGTCACCGTCATCACGCGCTTTCGCCGTCCCCGCGATCGGCCATCCGTCCCATGATCAGGAGACACGCCGAGCGCAGGCGCGGATCGCTGATGCGGTAATAGGTGCCCAGCACCATCGCCGCTTCCTTGCGCGACAGGTCCGAGTTAACCGCCTCATCCTCGACCTGGCTGGCGCCGTCGAGGCCTTCGAAGAAATAGGCCAGCGGCACGTCGAGCACGCGCGACAGCTGATAGAGCCGGCTGGCGCTGATGCGGTTCTCGCCGGTCTCGTATTTCTGCACCGCCTGGAAGGACAGGCCGAGCTTGCTGCCCAAATCCGATTGCGTCATGCCGATCTGCGCCCGCCGCAACCGCAGCTGTCCGCCCACATACTTGTCGACGGGATCCGGCCCGTCGATGATGACGGTGCGACGCCGGAACGACAGGGGTTCTCCATCGACCTCGGGGGCCGTGGAGTCGAGGGCTGTTTTCAAGGCGACCTCCCTTACCGAGTGACACCGAATGGTAGCGCTCTTGTCGAAGATACGCAATTACGCAGGAGCGATTCTGTTTCGGCTGGATTTCGGCTGACTGCGGCGCTGACCGCCTCCAAATCGCCGGACCGCAAGGCGGACCGGGCGCCGCGGCGGCGCGACGGGCCTGGCGGGCGGCGGCCTGCCGTCCTGGAGACGAAGCTGCAGCGCATCCCCTGCCCCATCGTCGACGTTGCATTGAGTATATCAGCCCGCCCGCATCCGCCAAGTCGGCGCGCGCGAGGCGCCCGCCGCTCAGGATCGCGGCGCGGCGCCGCTTCGCTCGCGGCAAGGCGGCCTGCGCCGCGCCGGCTCAGCTCAGCGAAGATCCCCCAGGATCACCTTCAATTCGCTGGTCGTCCGCACATCCGGCGGCGCCCCATGGATGCGCCCGCGCCGCGGGGCTTCACCGACCTCGGCAAAGGCGGCCGGCAGGACAGCAGGCCCTACCCGGACGACATCGTCAGCGGTCGCGTGTTCCACCACTCGACGGCGACGGCGGCTGCGCCTCGGCGAGCGGTATCTCCAGCGAGCAGCGCAATCCGCTGCTGCCGAAATCGAAGGTTGCGCGCCCGTGAAGCTCGTGCTTTATCCCGCGCTCGATGAGCTTCAGCCCGAAGCCGTCCTGCGGCGATCGCTCCACCTTCGGCACATCGCGCTCGGCCCAGTTGATTTTGAGCAGCTGGCTCCGGCTGTCGCTCTTCCATGCCACCTCGACCCGGCCGGCTTCGGTCGCGAAGGCACCGTGCTTGGCCGCGTTGGTGACAAGCTCGTGGAACGCCATGCCGAGCGTCAGCGCCGCATTGGGGGCGAGCGATATCGCCTCGCCTTCGAGCGACAGGTGGTTGCCCTGCTCGCGGTGGACGGCCAGCTCGGCAAGCAGCACCTCGCGCAGATCGGCACCCTGCCAGTTTGACGCGGCGAGCAGGTCATGCGCCTTGGCCAGCGCCTGGATGCGCCCTTCGAAAGCCTCCTGGAACGCTTCGGCGGACCTGCTGTGGCGCAGCGTCTGCGAGGAGATCGACAGCACCGTGGCGAGCGTATTCTTGACCCGATCGTTGAGCTCGGCCAGCAGCAGACGCTGCCTCTCTTCCGCCTGTTTGCGCTCGGTGATGTCGCGCTCGATCGCGGAAAGTCCGATGAGCTGGCCGGCGGGATCGCGGATCGGCGACACGCTCCAGGCGACGTGGAGCAGCCTCCCGTCCCGGGCTACTCGTTCCGCGTCGGTGATCGTTGCGGCACGCGAGCGCTTGATCCCCTCGACCATGGCGTGGAGCTCGTCCGAGCGGTCGGCCGGCATGACGATCGACCAGGGCTGGCCGATCGCCTCTTCCGCGCTGTGCCCATACATCCGCCGTGCCCCGGCATTCCACGTCGTGATCGTGCCATCGAGCGTCATGCCGATGATCGCCTCGTGCGAGGTCGCGACGACGGAGGCTAGGCGCGCCAGATCCTCCTCGTTGCGCTTGCGCTCGGTGATGTCGACGAACGTGATCACGACGCCGCCGATGACGTTGTCGATGGTGCGATAGGGCAGGATCCGCATCATGTAGGTGGCGCTGCCGTCGCCGAGCCTCACCTCATGTTCGATGGGCGCGAGCGAACGCAGCACTTTTCGGACATCGCGCTCCAGACCATCGTAAGCGAGGCGCGTCACGATGTCGGTGACGGGGCGGCCGTAATCGGTCTCGATGAGATGAAAGATGTCGGTGATGGCCGGTGTGAAACTCTTGATTCGCAGCGTGTCGTCGAGAAAGAGCGTGGCGATCTGCGTGCTCTCGAGCAGGTTCTTGCGGTCGCTGATCGCCCGCTCGAGGCTATCGACCTTCGAATTCAGCTCGGCATTGACGGTCTCGAGCTCCTCGTTGACCGATTGCAGCTCCTCCTTCGACGTCTCGAGTTCCTCGTTGGAGGATTGCAGCTCCTCGTTGACCGACTGGAACTCCTCGTTCGACGCCTTCATCTCCTCGTTGACAGTCTCAAGCTCCTCCACCGTGGTCTGGAGCCGCTCGCGCGTGGCGAGGAGTTCGGCCTCGAAATGGGCGATGGCCTCGTTCTTCTGCGTGTCCGTCCCCGGCCGCGCCTCGGACGCCTCGTGCGTCTTCACCGGCCCCACATCCTGGAACAGCACGACGAAGAAGTGACCGCCGCCATCGGCTGCCGGAACCGGCTCGATGATGATGTTCAGCGACTGTTGTCCACCACTCACCGCAACGTAGACATTCTCCTGGACGACCTTCCGACCGGTGGTCATCGCCTTGTGCAGCGCCGCCCTGACGTCGGACCGCAGCCCGGTCGCCAGGAGACTGAACACGTTGAGGCTGGCGGCGCCGGCCGAAGGCTGGATGTACTTCCCCGTCCGCCCGGAGAACCGAAGCACGTCCTGATGCTCATCGACCACGACGTAGGCAGGCGCGTAGGATTCCACCAGCCGCATCGCCCGCCGGCTCACCGACTCCTCGACGGTCGCGGGCGTCGTGCCCTGCTCGGCCACGGGGTGGCCACGATAAGTCCCCGCCGCGAGCGGAAACTCGATGGCCGACCGCTCGACCGCGCCCGGGCGCGCCCTGAAGATCCGGTGGCGTCCGTCGACTCTGGTGAACAGCTTGCTGTGCTGCGTCACGTTCTCCGACGAACCGAGAAACAGGTGGCCGCCCTTCCGCAGGGCGAAGTGAAACAGCGGGATTATCCGGTTCTGCAGCGTCGCGTCGAGATAGATGAGCAGGTTGCGGCAAGAAACCAGGTCGAGCCTGGAGAAAGGCGCGTCCTTGATGAGATTGTGCATCGAGAAGATGCACATCTCGCGCACCTCCTTGGCGACGCGGTAGCCATCGCCGTCCTTCGCGAAAAAGCGCTCGAGCCGCTCGGGCGATATGTCGCGCACGCTCGCCTCGGCATAGCGGCCCGCGCGCGCCACCTCGAGTGCCTGATCGTCGATATCGGTGGCGAAAATCTGCACCCGCGGCGGCGCATCGACGCGGGCAAGCTGCTCGCGCAGCAGGATGGCCAGCGAGTACGCCTCTTCGCCGCTGGCGCAGCCCGCCACCCAGACCCGGATCTGATCCTCGCGCTTCTTGTTGGCGATGAGTTTCGGGATGACCTCGCTCGCCAAGGCTTCGAAAGCGCGGGCATCGCGGAAGAATTGGGTGACGCCGATGAGCAGGTCGCGGAACAGCAGCTCGATTTCGCGCGCATCCTTGCGGAGCAGATCGACATAGTCGGGCACCGAAGACAGCTGCATCACCTGCATGCGGCGTTGCACACGCCGGATGAACGTGCTGTCCTTGTAGCGGCTGAAATCATGCCCGGTCTTGGTCCGCAGCAGGGTGTAAATCTTGTGGAGCTGCTTGCCCCCGCCCTCGCGCAGCACTTCCGCGCTGCGCTTGTCGCGGGTCGTGCTCAGATGCTGGGCATGTTCGACGAGCTTCGCCGGCATCTCCTCCACCGGCAGCACGAAATCCACCAGCCCGGTGGCGACGGCGCTGTGCGGCATGCTGTCGAAACGCGAGGAGAGGCTGGTCTGAGCGACGGTGAGGCCGCCATGCTCCTTGATGGCCTTGATGCCGAGCGCACCATCGCTGCCGCTGCCGGAAAGAATGACGCCGATCGCATGCTCCTCCTGGTCCTCGGCGAGCGAGCGCAAGAAGGTATCGATGGTGTTGCCCTGTCCTCTCGGCCTCGCGACCCGGAGCGTGCCGCGCTCGATCGTGAGGGTACCGTCGGGCGGAATGACATGCACCCGGTTGGGCTCGGCCTTCATCCCGTCGGCGATCTCGACGACCTGCATCTTGGTGTAGCGCTGGAGCAGCTCGGTCATCGCGCTCCTGTGCCGGGCATCGAGATGCGGTACCATGACGTAGGCCATCCCGCTGTCGGGGGGCATGTGGCCCAGGAACTTCTCGAACGCCTCGAGGCCGCCGGCCGAGGCCCCGATGCCCACGATCGGGCAGGTTTCCTGTCCCTCGCATTGGAGGGCGTCTGGCTCAGCCCCCCTCCGGTCAGCCGACTTCCGTCGACGGGGCGGGGATTTTCGCGTCGCGGGACGTTTCGCCATGGTGATCTCTTGCCGCTACTTTGGAGCAGCATCATAGGGCCTTTTCCGCCCAAGATGAACCTGCGCGCGCGATGGGTACAGATTGAAAGCCTACGCTGCCGCCTTAATTATGATATTCATCGCCGACACGGCATTACCGGGCGTCGGCGGCTGAGAGATACGGTGACCTCCCGAAGATGGTCGCGCGCGCTCGCGCCTGAGGAGACGGGAGGAGCGCAAGAGCTCCCTGAACGATCCCCGGCGCTGGCGAATGCGCGCAGAGGAGCTGCGGACAATCGCCGACAACTGCAAGACGCCGGAAGGGCGCGCAACCTTCCTGCGTCTCGCCGAGGATTACGAGCTGTCGGCTGAGCGAGCTGAAGCGAGGGCGACAGCACAGCGCGATCGAGAGACGCCCACGGGATAGCCGCCTTCCGGCCGCAGCAGCGACATCAGTAGCCGAGCTGCCGCGCCGCGAGGTCGCGCATGATCTCCTCGGCGCCGGCGCCGATGGCAACGACGCGGACCTCGCGATAGATGCGCTCGACCTTGGGGCCGCGCATGAAGCCGGCGCCACCGAAGATCTGCACCGCCTCGCGGGCGCAGAACTCCATCGTCTGTGTAGCCTGGTTCTTGAGCAGGCAGATGTCGGCGACCGCATTCTCGCCCTGCCCGATGCGCCAGGCGACGCTCTCGAGATAGGCCTGGGTCGCGTTGATGCGCATCGCCATGTCCACGAGCTTGTGGCGGATCACCTGGTGCTCGATGAGCTTGCGCCCGAAAGTCTCGCGCTCGCGCGCATAGGCGACCGCCTCGTCGAGGCAGACCTGGGCGTACCCCGCGCAGCCCGCCGCCATGCCCAGCCGTTCGCGATTGAAATTGCGCATGATGAGGGTGAACCCCTGGTTCTCCTCGCCAAGAAGATGACCGACGGGCACGCGGCAATCGTCGAAGTAGAGCGTCGCCGTGTCGGAGGCCCACCAGCCCATCTTCTTGAGCGGGGTGCGCGTGAAGCCGGGCGTCTCGCGCTCGATGACGAGGAGCGAGATGCCGTCCTTGCCCGGCCCGCCGGTGCGCACGGCGACGGTGTAGTAATCGGCACGCATGCCCGAAGTGATGAAAGTCTTGCACCCATTGACCACGTAATCCCCACCGTCGCGCCGCGCCCGGGTCTGGAGGTTGGCGACATCGGAGCCGGCGCCGGGCTCGGTGATGGCGAGCGCGCTGATCTTGCGGCCCGCCAGGATCTCCGGCAGCACGCGGCGCTTGAGTTCGTCGCTGCCGGCAAAGGCGATCGGCGGCGCGCCGATCGTGTGGCTCTGCAGGCTCGCGGCGATGCCGCCCGCGCCGGCGCGCGCCAGCTCCTGGGCGGCGACGATGGCGAAGAAGCAGTCGGTCGCGACGCCGCCATATTCCTCGGGAAATCCCAGCCCCAGCAGGCCGATCGCGGCGGCCTTGTGGTAGAGCTCGCGCGGGAAAGTCTCGGCCTCGTCCCATTGCGCAGCAAAAGGCTCGATCTCCTGGGCGACGAAACGGCGCAGCGTGTCGCGGAACGCCTCGTGCGCCTCGGTGTAGTAGAGGCTCTTGCGCATCGCATTCACCCTTGCGGCGCCAGCTCGACGAGGAGCTTGCGCGTCGCCACTTGCTCGCCGGGCGACACCAGCACCGCCGCCACGGTGCCGTCGCGCGACGCGACGATCTCATGCTCCATCTTCATCGCCTCGAGCACCAGGAGGCACTGGCCCTTGCGCACGGCGTCGCCCGGCTTGACGCGCACGGCGGCGATGGTGCCGGGCATCGGCGCCAGCGCGGCGGCGCCCGCCGCACCCTCCGCCGCGCTGCGCGGGGCGAGCAGCACATCCGCGAATGTCGCGGTGTCGCCGTCGCGGCTGAGATGCAGCGCATCGCCGTCCCAGGCGATATGCGCCGCCTCCGCGAGCCCGTCGGCGAGGAAGCGCAGGCGCGTGCCGTCCTGCGCGAAAAGCGCGACAACGCAACTCTCGCCACCCCACGTGACGCGAAAGTGCCCATCGCCCTCGCTGGTCACCTCGATCGCGGTCTCCGTGTCGCCGCAGCGCAGCCGCAGCGGCACGGCGGCCGGCCCGCTGCTGCGCCAATGGCTCAGCGCCCCACCGGAGGGACCGCGCGCGCACGCGACGATGAGCGCCGCGGCGAGCGCCATCAGGCGCGGATGCGGCGCCGCACCCGCCCGGACCGCCGGCGGGAAATGGCGCGCGATGAATCCGGTGCTGATGTCGCCCGCGGCGAAAGCGCTGTGCGAGAGGCAGTCGATGAGGAAGCGCCGGTTGGTCACGACGCCCAGCACCACGGTCTCCATGAGCGCCGCGACCAGACGCCGCCGCGCCGCCTCGCGCGTCGCGCCATGGGCGATGATTTTAGCCAGCATCGGGTCGTAATAGGGCGAGACCGTGACGCCGGCGGCGATGCCGTGGTCGACGCGCACGCCGGGACGGCTGGGCGGCTCCCAGGCCAGCACGCGGCCGGCCTGCGGCAGGAAATCGCCCTGTGCGTCCTCGGCATAGAGCCGCGCCTCGATGGCGTGGCCGGTGAAGGCGACGTCGTCCTGGCGCAACGGCAAGGCTTCGCCGGAGGCGACGCGGATCTGCCATTCGACGAGGTCGACGCCGGTGACCATCTCGGTCACGGCGTGCTCGACCTGGAGCCGCGTGTTCATCTCGAGGAAAGAGAAGCTGCCGTCGGGCGCGAGCAGGAACTCGACGGTGCCGGCGCCGACATAGTCGACGGTCTTCGCCGCCATCACCGCGGCCGCGCCCATCGCCTGGCGCAGCGCCGGGGTCATCACCGGCGACGGCCCCTCTTCGATGACCTTCTGATGGCGGCGCTGGATCGAGCAGTCGCGCTCGCCGAGATGGATCACATGGCCGTGGCTGTCGGCAAAGATCTGGATCTCGACGTGGCGCGGCTCGACGATCGCCTTCTCGAGGATGAGCTCGTCGGAGCCGAACGCCTTCTGCGCCTCCGAGCGCGCAGCGCGCAGGGCCTCGGCGAGCAACGCCGGTTCGGCGACCAGGCGCATGCCCTTGCCGCCGCCGCCCGCCGCCGCCTTGACCATGACGGGAAGACCGATGGCGGCGGCCGCCTTGGCGAGCGCCTTGTCGCTCTGCTCCGCGCCCTCATGGCCGGGAACGCACGGCACGCCGGCGGCGATCATGCGGCGCTTGGCGGCGGCCTTGTTGCCCATGATTCGGATCGCCTCCACCGGCGGGCCGATGAAGGTGATGTCGGCGGCGGCGCAGGCGGCGGCGAAAGCGGCGTTCTCGGAGAGGAAGCCATAGCCGGGATGGATCGCGTCTGCGCCGGCGCGACGCGCCGCGGCAATGATCTTGTCGATGGCGAGATACGAATCCGTCGCCGGCGCCGGGCCGATCGGCACCGCCTGATCGGCCTCAGCGACATGCGGCATGTCGCGGTCGGCCTCGGAATAGACGGCGACGGTGCGATAGCCGAGCGCGCGCGCCGTGCGCATGACCCGGCAGGCGATCTCGCCGCGATTGGCGACCAGGATCTTGCCGAAGCCGCTCAATGCGGCGTCTCGGGCTTGTCGACCCAGGACGCCGGCCGCTTCTCGATGAAGGCGGTGACGCCTTCCTTTCCCTCCGCCCCGCGCAGCGCCGCGGCGAAGGCGTCGGCGGCCTGGTCGAGCAGCGCGTCGAGCGGCGTGGTGCGGCTCGCCAGCAGCAGGCGCTTCGTCGCCGCGTTGGCGCCGGGCGCGCAGCGGCCGATATCGCCGAGCACGCGCAGCAGCACCGATTCGAGCGCCGCGCTGTCCTCGCAGAGGTGATGGACGAGGCCGATGCGCCACGCCTCGCGCCCGTCGAAGCGCTCGCCGGTGAGCGCCAGGCGCCGCGCCTGCGGCACGCCGACCCGCGCCGCGACGAAGGGCGCGATCTGCGCCGGGACGATGCCGAGGCCGGTCTCGGACATGGCGAAGCGCGCATCGGCCATGCCGAGGGCGACGTCGCCGATTGCGGCGAGGCCGAGCCCGCCGCCGAAGGCCGCGCCTTCGATGACGGTGACGATCGTCTGCGGCAGCCGGTCGAAGCGCGCGAGGAACGCGCCGAAGCGCCGGTTCTGCAGCGCGATCGGGTCCTTCGCGCCGGGCGCGGGCGGCGGCGTCTCGAACTGCGCCATGAAGCCCTTGATGTCGCCGCCGGCGCAGAAGGTGCCGCCGGACCCGCGCAGCACCACCGCGCCGATGTCGTGCGACTGTTCGAGATAGGCGACGGCCGCGAGCAGCTCCTGCACCATCTCGGCGGAGAGTGCATTCTTGGTCTCGGGCCGGTTCAGAGTGAGGTGGAGCCGCGCGCCGTCGCGGCGCAGCAGCAGGGTCTTGCACGAAGGCGGCGCGGTCATCACGTTCCGTCATCCCCCCTCAAGCATCGAGCGCCGGTGGTCCGCATCGCGTCCCGAGATGATGCGCTCGATGGGGCGGAGCTGTAGCGGAAGCCCGGCCGAGCTGTAGCACTTGCCGCCCGCGCTTATATGTTTCACGTGATACACCGGCGCTACTCGTTGGCGCCCGGCCGCTTCCTGCCGGGCAGGATTCCCATGAGTTTACAGATGATTGCCAGCATCACCTCGTCGGCGCCGCCGCCGATCGAGGTCAGCCGCGCGTCGCGATAGAAGCGGCTGATCTCGGTCTCCGACATGTAGCCCATGCCGCCCCAATACTGCAGGCAGCTGTCGGCCACCTCGCGCTGCAGCCGCCCGACCGTGAGCTTCGCCATCGAGGCGAGCTTCGTGATGTCGGCGCCGGCGAGATATTCCTCGACCGCGCGGTAGACGAGCGAGCGCAGCAGCTCGATCTTGGTCTGCAGCTCCGCCAGCTTGTAGTGCACCACCTGGTTGTCGAGGATGCTCTGGCCGAAGGCGATGCGGTTCCGCGTGTACTCGATCGTGTCGTCGATCGCGCGCTCCATCTTGATGAGCCCGCCGGCGGCGGCCCACAGGCGCTCCTCCTGGAATTGCTGCATCTGGTAGATGAAGCCCATCCCCTCCTCGCCGATGCGGTAGCGCTGCGGCACGCGCACGCCGTCGAAAAAGATCTGCGCCGTGTCGGAGGCGCGCATGCCGAGCTTGTCGAGCTTGCGCGCGACCTGGACGCCCTTGGTCTTCATCGGCACGCAGATCAGCGACTTGTTGCGATGGACCGCGCCCTCGCCGGTATTGCAGAGGAGGCACATCCAATCGGCCTGCGTGCCGTTGGTGGTCCACATCTTGCCGCCGTCGATGACGTAGTCGCCGCCATCCTTGCGCGCCCGCGTCTTGATGCTGGCGACGTCGGAGCCGGCGCCGACCTCGGAGACGCCGAGGCAGGAAACGTAGTCGCCGGCGATGCTCGGGCGCAGGAACTCCTCGCGCAGCTCGTCCGAGCCGTGGCGGGTCAGCGCCGGCGTCGCCATGTCCGTGTGCACGCCGACCGCCATGGTGACCGAGCCGCTCTTGCACGCGCCGAGCGCCTCGCAGAACGCCACCTCATAGGAATAGTCGAGGCCGAGGCCGCCGAACGTCTCGGGCTTGTGGATGCCGAGGAAGCCTTGGCTGCCCATTTTTTTGAATAATTCATGCGCCGGGAAGATGCCGGCCTGCTCCCACTCGTCGACATGCGGGTTGATCTCGCTCTCACAGAATTTCGTGACCGAGCGCATGAGCTCGCGGTGCTGTTCGCTGTAGATCATGTTGCAGCCTTCACATGCGAGCCACGCCGAAGCTCGTGGGGTTGAGCGGGCGGATGTCCGCTTCGCGACAGGTCGAGAGGCAGAATCCCAGCACCTTGCGCGAATCGCGGGGATCGATGAGCCCGTCATCCCAGAGCCGCGCCGTGGCGAAGAGCGCCGTCGATTCACGGTCGAACTGCTCGACGATCTTGCGTTCCATGGCATCGAGCTCAGCACGGTCGACGGGTTTTCCCGAGCGCTCGAAGCGCTCCTCGGTGATGATGGAAAGCACCTTGGCCGCCTGCTCGCCGCCCATCACGGCGATGCGGTTGTTGGGCCAGGCGAAGATGAAGCGCGGATCATAGGCGCGGCCGCACATGCCGTAATTTCCGGCGCCGAAGCTCGCGCCGATATGCAGCGTCAACTGCGGAACGCTGGCATTGGCCACCGCCTGGATCATCTTCGAGCCGTGCTTGACGATGCCGCGCCGCTCCGCCTCGGTGCCGACCATGTATCCGGTCGTGTTCTGCAGATAGACGATGGGGATGCCCGCCTGGCACATGAGCTGGATGAACTGGGCCGCCTTGGCCGAGCCGTCGCTGTCGATCGGCCCATTGTTGCCGATGATGCCGCACGGGTGCCCCTCGATCTCCGCCTGGCCGCACACGGTGTGGACGCCGTAGAGCGCCTTGAAGTCGAGGAAATCGGAATCGTCGACGACGCGCGCGATGACCTCGCGCACGTCATAAGGCTTGCGGTAATCGACGGGAACCACGCCGCACAGCTCGTCGGCGCCGTAGCGCGGCTCGCCGAAGCTCCGTTGTGGCGGCACGGGCAGAGCATCGTTCCAACGCAGCTTCGCCATCACCTCGCGGCACAAGCGGATGCCGTCGGCGTCGTCCTCGGCCATGTAGTCGGAGACGCCGGAGACGGTCGAGTGCATCTCGGCGCCGCCGAGCGCCTCGTCCACGGCGATCTCGCCGGTGGCGGCGCGCAGCAGCGGCGGCCCGGCCAGGAACACCTTGGCGCGCCCCTTCACCATGATGACGTAATCGGAGAGGCCGGGCAGGTAGGCGCCGCCCGCCGTCGACGAGCCGTGCACGACCGTGACCTGCGGGATGCCCGCCGCCGAGAGCCGCGCCTGGTTGCGGAAGGTCTGGCCGCCCTCGACGAAGATCTGCGCCTGGTAATTGAGGTTGGCGCCGCCGGACTCGACGAGCTGGATGAGCGGAAGCTTGTTCTCGCGCGCGATCTCCTGGCAGCGCAGTTTCTTCTTGAGGCCCATGGGCGCGGTGGTGCCGCCCTTGATGGCGCTGTCGGAGGCGGAGATGAGGCAGCGCACACCCGACACATAGCCGATGCCGTCGATGACGCCGCCGCCGAGCACATTCTCCTTGCCATCGTCGTCATGCATGCCGAGCCCGGCCAGGGTCGACAGCTCGAGGAACGGGCTGCCGCGGTCGAGCAGCAGCGCCACGCGCTCCCGCGGCAGGAGCTGCCCGCGCTTGGCGAATTGGTCCTTTTTGGCGTTCGAGGTCTTGCGCACCTGCTCCTCGAGCGCGCGGAAGCCGTCGATCAGCGCCAGCATCGCCGCGCGGTTGGCGCGGAAGCTCTCGCTTGCGGGGTCGATGCGGCTGTCGATCGCCGGCATGCTCAGGAGCCCCGGTTCTCACGCCGCAAGAACTCGGGCGGCGATTCCAGCGGAAAGCCGTAATAAGGCTCGGAGCGATCGTGATCGGGGAGCGGCCGATCGGTCTTGGCGTTGGGCGCCGCGCCGTCGACGCGCAGGCAGCTGCCGGAGATGAATCCGGCAGCGTCGGAGAGCAGGAACACGATCGCCGCAGAGACCTCCGATTCCGTGCCCAACCGCTTCAGCGGCACGTGCCGCCACAAGCCGGCGATGCGCGGGCGCTGGTCCACCGGATATGTCGCCATGCCCGACGAGGCGATCCAGCCCGGCGCCACCGCATTGACGCGCACGCCGGCATAGGCCCATTCGACCGCCGCCGTCATGGTGAAATTCAGCATGCCCGCGCGCGCCGCGCCCGAATGCCCCATGCTCGGCATCGACATCCACATATCCGCGATGATGTTGACGATCGCTCCACCGTGCTCCTCCATCGACTGCACGAAGCACTCGCGCGCCATGAGGAAGCCGCCGGTGAGGTTGTTGCGGACGACGGTCTCCCAGCCCTTCTGCGAGATGTCCTTGAGCGGCGCCGCGAACTGCCCGCCGGCATTGTTGACGAGCCCGTCGATGCGGCCATGCGCTTCGATGATGGCGGCGACGGTGCGTTGCACCTCCTCCTCAACGCGGATGTCGCAAGGATGCGTCGTGGCGGGCGCGCCGCCCGCCGCGGCGATCTCGGCGGCGACCGCGGCGAGCTTCTCGGACCGACGGCCGACCAGCGCGACGCGCGCGCCCAGCGCCGCCAGCTCATGCGCGGTGCAGCGGCCGATGCCGCTACCGCCGCCGGTGACGGCGATGTGGCGTCCGGCGAAGAGGCCGGGCCGGAAAATCGAATCGTAAGCCATCCGCTCCCAGGGCGTGCTCTTGTTGTTCGTTGGGATCGATCGTGGAGCAGAACGCGGCGCTTGGCAACGCCGCCCGCGCGCGGCCGTGGTGGACGACCGTCGCACTTACGCCATAAAGGACGCCAGGGCTGCGGCGCATTCCGCCGGCTTCTCCTCGGCGACGAAATGGCCGCAATCGAGCGCGACCTCGCGCGCATCGTCCGCCCAGTTCCGCCACACCGCCAGTGGCGAGGCGGTCTTGCTGCTGAGATAGCCGCGCCCCCACAGCACCAGGACCGGACAGGCGATCTTGTTGCCGCGCCGGCGGTCCTCGGCATCGTCGGCGCGGTCGACGGTGGCGCCGGCGCGGTAATCGGCGCAGCTGGCGGCGATCACCGCGGGGTCGCGGAACTGGCCGAGATAGGCGGCGACGGCCGCGGGATCGAGCGCGTCGCGCCGCCCGGCCCAGCGCTCCAGCAGATGGCCGACGTAGAATTCCGGGTCGGCGCCGATCAGCCGCTCCGGCACCGGCGCCGGCACGGCGAGGAACGACCAGTGATAGCTGGCGAGCGCCTTGTCGGCATTCATCCCGTCTCACATGTCGAGCGTCGGGATGATGTCGATCGCGGCGAAGCGCTCGACGCGCTCGGGCTGGTCGAGGCACAGGCGATAGCCGACCCGCGCGCCGCGGTCGTGGCCGGCGAGCCCGAACCGCTCATATCCCAGCGTCGTCATCAGCGCCGCCATATCCTGCGCCATGGCGCGCTTGGAATAGCGCCGGTGCTCCGCATCGGGCGCCGGCCCGCGGCTTTGTCCGTAGCCGCGCAGATCAGGCACCACCAGGGTGAATTGCTGCGCGAGGACCGGTGCGATGCGGTGCCAGGCGACGTGCGTCTGCGGATAGCCGTGCAGCAACAGGAGCGGCGGGCCCACGCCGCCGATGCGCACGAAAAGTTCGGCCTCGCCGGTGGAGACGCGTCGGTCGGTGAAGCCCTCGAACAAGGCGGGGCGCGCCTCAGGCGCCGTGCTTGCCGATGATGGCGATCGAGCACACGTTCTGGTGCGGGAAGCCACCGAGATTGTGCACGAGGCCGCGGACCGGCTCCTGGTCGCGCTGACGCGCGCCGGCGCGGCCGAGCATCTGCAGATAGATCTCGTAGATCATGCGCAGCCCTGATGCGCCGATCGGGTGGCCGAAGCATTTGAGGCCGCCATCGATCTGGCAGGGGACCTTGCCCTCGGCGTCGTAGAAGCCGTCGAGCACGTCCTTCACCGCGCCGCCCTCAGGCGAGATGAAGAGGTCCTCCATCGTGACGAGCTCGGTGATGGAGAAGCAGTCATGCGCCTCGACCAGCGAGAGCTGCTCGCGCGGCTTGTCGATGCCGGCCTCCTGATAGGCGCGCTTCGCCGCGGCGCGCGCCGTGGCGAAATAACTGCCGTCCCAGGAATTGTGCTGCGCCTCCTCGCCATTGGAGACCGCGAGCTGCAGCGCCTTCACCGAGATGAGGTCGCGCTTGCCGAGGCTGCGGGCGATCTCGGGCGTCGTCACGATCGCGGCGGCGGCGCCGTCGCTGACGCCGCAGCAATCGAAGAGGCCCAGCGGCTCCGCCACCATCGGCGCCTTCAGTACGGCGTCCTCGGTGATCTTGTTCTGGAGGTGCGCCTTGGGATTGCGGCTGCCGTTGTCGTGGCTCTTGACCGAGATATGCGCCATGGCCTTCTTGAGGTCGTCGCGCGAGACGCCGTGCTTGGCGCGATAGGCGGCGGCGAGCTGGGCGAAGCTGCCGGGGGCCGAGACATTGGCCCAGAACATCGAGTTGAGCGCGCCGCGGCCGCGCTGCGGCAGCCCGCCATAACCGGTGTCCTTGAGCTTCTCGACGCCGAGCGCCAGCGCGATGTCGCAGGCGCCGGAAGCGACGGCGTAGGTCGCGCCGCGGAACGCCTCGGAGCCCGAAGCGCAGTAATTCTCGACGCGCGTCACCGGGATGTAGGGAAGCCGCAGCGCCATGGCGAGCGGCACGCCGGACTTGCCGACATGCTGCTCCTCGATCGCGGTCGAGAACCACGCCGCGTCGATCTGGCTGGTCTCGATGCCCGCGTCCTTCGCCGCCTCCTCATAGGCCTCGACGATGAGGTCGTCGGCGTCGCAATCCCAGCGCTCGCCGAATTTGGAGCAGCCCATGCCGAGGATCGCGACCTTGTCCCGGATACCCTTGGCCATCGTCAGACCTCCTTCGCGTCGCCGGCCGGCGACGCTTTCCAGAAATACTTGGTGAAACCGCGCTGCGGATCGACTTCCTTGATGCGGAACACCATGCGCATGGGCATGCCGACCTCGACCTTGCCGACATCGACATCCGTGAAGTCGACCATCATGCGGCCGCCTTCGGCGAATTGCACCATGCCGTAATGTGCCGGCGGCTCCGGCGAATAGGTGAGGTTATCGGCGGTGTAGGACATGATGCGCCCGCCGAACTCGGAGAATGGCTGGTCGACCTGCGTATGGCGGCCGCGGCAATTCGGGTTGACGCAGATGTTGCTTTTCGGGAACTGCACCGTGCCGCAACGCTCGCATTTGCCGCCGATCAGCGACAGCAGCATGTCCTTGTTGCGGTAGAGCGTCGAGAGCGGCGTCTGCTTGTCGACCTCGGCGCGCAATCCGCGCTCCATCTTCACGAGGTCGTTGAAGGCGAGGTATTTCGGGTAGTTCGTCTCTTCCTTGCGCCGCTTCAGCGAGCCAACGACGCCACGCCGCGCCTGCTGCATCGCCGGCAGGTCGGCCGTCGCCTCGAAGAGGAGCGCGTCGCTGCCATTGCCGAAGCTCGTCACCAGGATGCGCTCGCCCGGCTTCGCCTCCTGCAGCGCATGGACCAGCATGACCAGCGGATGGGCCGCGCCGGTATCGCCGCACTGGCCGTCGAGGTTGGGGCGCAGGCTCGCCTCGTGGATGCCTGCCTGCTTGGCGATCGCCTGCGCCACGCGCGGAAGCGTACAGGGGAGACAGAAATGCGCGATCTCCGCCGGCCTGGTGCCGCTCTCCGCCAGCAGCGCCGCGATCACCGGCGGCACGATCTTGAGGTAGCCCTCGTCGCGGATCCAGCGCTCCTCCCAGCCGTAGTCGAACTCGCGGCCCTTGCCCTTGTAATGGTCGACGAAATCGACCGAGGCGGAGCGGCTGCCGATGAATTTGGCGACGCCGTCTGCGCGATCGAGGATGAGCGCCGCCGCGCCGTCGCCGTAGAGCAGCTCGGCCGGGCTCGCCGCCGGCGCGCGCCGCTTGTCGGAGGCGACGAACAGCACCGGACCGCCGCGCGCCGCCACCGCATCGAGCGCGGCGACGAGGCCGGTCGTGCCGGCGCGCTGCGAGGCGCCGACATCCATCGTGTTGACCGCCTCGCCCAGCCGCAGCGCCTGCGCGACGATGCCGGCGTTCTGGCGGTCCTCGAAGGGCGCCGAGGTGGTAGCGAGGTAAAGCGCCTTGAACGCGTCGCGCGGGCGGTCGGCGAGAGCGTCGCGCGCCGCCTCCACCGCCATGGTCAGCGCGTCCTCGTCCCACGAACAGATCGCCCGCTCGGCCTTGGCATGGGCGCGCAAGGCGCCGTTGAACCAGCCATTGGCGTCGACGATCGATTTGCGGCTGAGCCGCAATCGGGGGATGTAGCCGCCGAAGGATGCAATGCCGACCATGCCTACCCTCCCCGCCTCAGGTTCCGAACTCCGCCAAGCCGTTGTTGATCACGACCGCATCGCGCGCGAGGACGCGGCAGCGGAAGCCGGCGCGACCCTGCCCTTCGCGCCAGATCTCCGTGCGCACCGTCTCGCCCGGGAAGACTGGCGCCGAGAAGCGCGCCTCCATGCGCCGGAGCCGCGTCGGATCGTAGCCGCAGAGCGTGCGCAGCAGCGCATGGCCGGCGACGCCGAAGGTGCAGAGCCCATGCAGGATCGGGCGCGGGAATCCGGCCATCGCGGCGATCTCGGGATCGGCGTGCAGCGGGTTGTAGTCGCCGCTGAGGCGGTAGATGAGGGCGGCTTGCGGCAAGGTCGCGATATCGCAGACGAGGTCGGGCGCGCGCTCCGGCAGCGCGTGCGCCGGGCGCGTCGGGCCGCTCGGCCCGCCGAACCCGCCATCGCCGCGCAGGAAGCTGGTCGAGCGCAGGGACGCCAGAAGCTCGCCGGTCTCCTTGTCGCGGACGTCGCGGCGCGAATAGAGCAGCGCGCCCTTGCCGGCGCCCTTATCGACGATCTCCTCGATCACCGTGCGACCGACCACGGCACCGGCGGCCGGCAGCAGCTTGTGGATGACGACGCTCTGCTCGCCATGGACGACGCGCTTCCAGTCGATGTTGCTCTCCGGGTTCTTGGCGAATTGGCCGGGATAGGCCAACACCGTGGCCATGGTCGGCAGCGCCTTCAGCCCCTCCTCATAGACAAAGCGCAGCTGGTCTCGATCCATGGGATCGGCGCCGAAGCCCAAGCCCAGCGCGTAGAGGATGGTGTCCTTGGCGCGGTAGCTGTGCTCGACATCGGCGAAGGGCCAGTTCTTGAGGCGCTGATAGTCGATGGCCATGGCGAGAGTTCCCTCAGACGGGGTCCCAGGTGAAGACGTCCTGGGTGCGGTCGAGGGGGAAGAACGATCCCTTGAGCGCGGGTATGGCGTGCTCGGCGATGGTCTGCGGCGTCCAGCCCTCGCCGCTGTGGATCGAGCGGATCGGCCGCGGCTGGCTCATCAGGAAGATCTCGTTCTTGCGCACGGCGAAAATCTGGCCGGTGACGTCCGTGGCGAGATCGCTGGCGAGATAGATCGCGAGCGGTGCGATCTTGCCGGGCGTCATGGTCTTCACCTTGGCAACGCGCGCCTGCTGCTCCGGCGTGTCGGTCGGGATCGTGCCGATGAGCCGGCTCCAGGCGAAGGGCGAGATGCAGTTGGAGCGCACATGGTAGCGCGCCATGTCGAGCGCGATCGATTTGGACAGGCCGACGATGCCCATCTTGGCCGCGGCGTAATTGGCCTGGCCGAAATTGCCGATGAGGCCTGAGGTCGAGGTGAAATGGATGTAGGAGCCGCTCTCCTGCTCGCGGAAATGCGATGCCGCCGCGCGCGACATGTAGAAGCTGCCCATGAGATGGACCTTGATCACCATCTCCCAGTCGACATGCGACATGCGGTGGAAGATGCGGTCGCGCAGTATGCCGGCGTTGTTGACGACGCTGTCGATGCGGCCGAAGGCCTCGAGCGCGGTGCGGATGATGCGCTCGGCGCCGGCGGCGTCGGCGACGCTGTCGGCGTTGGCGACGGCCGTGCCGCCGGCGGCGCGGATCTCGTCGACGACCTCTTGCGCGGGGCCGGCAGCGGGATTGCCTTCGCCGTCCGCGCCGGCGCCGAGATCGTTGACCACGACGCGGCCGCCCTCGCTTCCGGCCAGGAGCGCGATCTCGCGGCCGATGCCGCGTCCCGCGCCGGTGACGACGATGACCTTGCCCTCGAGGCACTGCGACGCAGCCATTCCGGACCTTCCTCCGCTTTGCTTTTTATTGGGCGGCCGTCGAGCAGCCGCATTTCCGCCGCCAGCCTAAGCCCGGGGCGCGCGCCATTGCAACCGAGAGGAAGGGCCGAGAGGCCGTCCAGCCGCCTAGCGCCCGAGCAGCGAGCCGAGCACCGTGGCGAGGGTGTCGTAGCGGAAGGGCTTCTGGATGGTCGGCTTCGCGGCCCATTGATCGGGTATGCCGTGGCGGCCGTATCCCGTCGCAAAGAGGAACGGGATACGCGCGGATTCCAGATGCTCGGCGATCGGGTAGCCCGGCTCGCCTGCCAGATTGACGTCGAGCACGGCAGCGTCGGGCTGCCGATCGCGCAGGATGGCCATGGCCTGCCTGACGCCGCTCGCATGCCAGATGTTGGCGCAGCCCAGCTCCTTCAGCATGTCCTCGATCAGGAACGAGACGACGGTCTCGTCCTCGACGAGGAGGATCCGCACACCCTCAAAACGCGATGACGCGGCGTCCCGCTCGCTGTCGCTCATGAGCCGTTGACGGGCAATGGGATCTCGAGACGGCAATGGACGCCGCCAGGAGCGAAAGCGATCTCGGCCGATCCCTTCAGTTCCCCGCTGATGCCGCGCTCGACCAGCCTGGTGCCGAAGCCGCGCGACTTAGGCTCCTGCACGGGTGGACCGCCCGATTCGCGCCAGTCGATACACAGGCGATGGCCGCCGCTCTCGACCACGGTCCAGGACACAGCGAGCGCGCCTTTCACCGTCGACAACGCGCCATACTTGGCCGCGTTGGTGGCCAACTCGTGCAGCACCATGGCGAGCATCAGCGCGGCACGCGGCGCGAGCTTGACTGATCCGCCCTCCAGCCGAACGCGGTCACCGGCGCCATCCGAATAGGGCGCGAATATTTCATCGGCGAGCGATTTGAGATCGGCCGACCCCCATTGCTCGCGCGTCAGGTGATCGTGCGCACGGCTCAGGGCGAGCAGGCGCGCCTCGAATGCCTCGCGCACGTCGTGCGGCACCCCGGCGCCGCGAATGGTCTGAGCGGCCAGCGATTGCACCGTGGCCAGCGTGTTCTTGACGCGATGGTTCAGCTCGTCGAGCAGCGCCTTTTGCCGCTGCTCCGCGTGCTTGCGCTCGCTGATGTCGACCAGCATGTTCACCGCGCCGACCATCGCGCCGGTGCCGTCGTAAAGCGGCGTCGGATAGGGTATGAAGGGAACGCGCGTGCCATCGGGGCGCTCGGCCACTGCCTCGACGCCCCGCACCGGCCGCTGTTCCTTGAGCGCCACCGCCATGGGGCATTCCTCATGCGGCAAGGGCGTGCCGTCGGGCCAATGCAGGCGCCACGTGACGCACCATTGGCTGCCGAGGGCGGGCAGCCGGCCGGCGAGCTTGACCGCTGCCTGGTTGTAGAAGGTGATGCGCCCGCCGGCATCGGTGGTGTAGACGGCGGCCGGCAGCGCCTCGAGCAGGCCGCGGTACCATTGCTCGCGCTCGCGTAGCGCCTCCTGGCTCCGCTTGAGCTCGGTGATGTCCTGGAAGCAATTAACGCCGCCGACGATCTCGCCGGCGCTGTCGAACAGGGGGGCAACATTGGCGAGGATGGTGGCGCGGCTGCCGTCGGGCCGCTCGATGACGACTTCGCGGTCCCGCACCGGCAGACCGGTGCGCAGCACTTGGGCCATCGACGCTTCGGACGGGGGCAGCGGCGCGCCATCGGCGCGATAGGTCTTGTAGCTGCCGCAATAGCGCTGCCGGCCCACGACGATGCCGTCGCGGTCGCACGCGTAAATGCCAATGGGCAGCCTGTCGAGAAAGCCGTCCCACGACTGGAGCGCCTGCTGTAGCGCGAGCGAGATCACCGGCGAAGGTGCGGCCTCACCCCGATAGGCGGA